>SL_3KL_010_SEDDRAFT_10002563_pt1 | contig 16622 bp, 11 predicted proteins | sample SodLakKL_010_SED_2_FD_10381 | JGI IMG/M metagenome (IMG submission 10381) | reverse complement strand
CCATTTTCGTTTTAATACCATATATGTCTTTTACATCATTAGCACTATCAGAACCCATCCTCAGATCACTATCAGAAGAAGGTTACAGCAAACCAACCCCCATCCAGTCACAATCCATACCTGTCGTCCTTGAAGGGAGAGATCTTCTTGGCGCAGCACAGACCGGAACCGGCAAAACAGCCGCTTTTGCAATCCCAATCCTCCAGCTGCTCAGCAATGAAGCCGGCAATTCCGCACGCAATCCCAATTCCGGGAAAAATGCTGCGACGGGACAACAAGCGCATTCGAACAAGCGTCGCAAATCAAATAAACCTATCCGAAGCCTGATCGTCACTCCCACCCGGGAGCTGGCCATCCAGATCGATGAAAGTTTTAAAAACTACGGCAGGCACACCGGCCTGACCAGTGCCGTCGTGTTCGGCGGTGTCAATCAAAACAGCCAGGTTGCCAGGCTTGGGCGCGGGGTGGATATCCTCATTGCCACACCCGGACGCCTGCTCGACCTCATGAATCAGGGCCATATCTCCCTGGAACATATTCAGATTTTCGTACTCGACGAGGCCGACCGCATGCTGGACATGGGGTTCATCCACGATGTCCGCAAACTGCTGGCCGCCCTGCCCCGCAAACGCCAGTCGCTTTTCTTTTCGGCGACAATGCCCCCCGAAATCGTGAAATTGTCGCAATCGATACTCCAGAACCCGGTCAAGGTGCGGATCACACCCGAGTCGCCGACTGTCGACGCCATTCAGCAAAGCCTGTTCTACGTCGACAAGGCCAATAAAAAGAATCTGCTGGTGGATATGCTGAAGGATGAGGGGATTACATCCGCACTCGTCTTCACCCGCACCAAGCACGGAGCCAATAAAGTGGTCAAAATTCTGCGGGGCAGAAACATCGAGGCCGAGGCGATTCACGGCAACAAATCCCAGAGCGCTAGACAACAGGCACTCGGAAATTTCAAGGAGGGGATGACGCGCGTCCTCGTGGCGACCGACATCGCTGCCCGCGGCATCGATGTTGATGAACTGCAGTACGTTATTAACTATGAGCTTCCAAATGTTCCAGAAACGTATGTGCACCGTATCGGCCGTACCGGCAGGGCCGGACTCGATGGAACTGCCATGTCATTTTGTGACGCGCAGGAGAAAGCATACCTGCGCGACATTGAGAAACTCATCGGTAAGAACATTCCGGTTGTAGCCGGACATGACTACCCGCTGGTTGATCACAATCCACCAGAGCCGGAAAAACAGCAGCATCAGCAACGCAGGTTTCGCAGCAACGGTGGCAGCAACAGTCGCAGCAACGGTCGCAGCAACGGTGCCAGCAACCGAAACGGCAGAAGAAACCAGAAACGGTTTTAATATCTCACGGATTTCCATTTCATTCTAAATGGGGACCGTCCGCTTTTCATCACTGCTCTGGAATGCCCGTTCAATGATCCGGATTGTCAACACCATGTCTGCCGCTCTGATCATTGGCTTTGAGCGGCCAGATATGGCATCGGCCACGTTTTGATAGTAGCCGCGATAATTTCCGGGTATTGTTTCCACCAGGCCTGAATAGTGCATCCCTTCTATTTCCGTGTCCAGTTTTCCCCACATATGCTCCGGTTGGGCACCCCACTCCGGTTCATCCGGGGAACGGCCGTCTTTCAGGGCATTTTCCTGCGGATCCATTCCGTATTTTATAAACGATCCATTGGTACCTTGCAGCAGAAACCGAGGAATTTCCGCGCGCACCAGCATGCCGGCTTTCAGGGACACTTTGAGTCTGTCATAATGCAATATCAGCTCAAAGCTGTCATCGGTCACCGCCTCATCTCTCTGACTTCTTATTTCAGCCGTTATCATCTCCGGCGCACCGAACAGTACCAGCGCCTGATCGATCAGGTGCGGGCCCAGGTCAAACAGCACCCCGCTTCCCTCTCCCGGAGCTTCACGCCAGGCATCCCGATTCTGTTCCTTCCTGAAACGGTCAAAACGTGATTCAAACTCCACGAGGCGACCCAGGCTTCCGCTCTCCAGCAGCTTTTGAACGGTCAGAAAGTCCCCGTCCCACCGCCGGTTTTGATAACAGGTTATGATTCGGTTCTTTCGTGATGCCAGCTGTATCAGCTCCGCAGCATGGGCCGATGTGGTGGTGAATGGCTTATCGACTACAACATGTTTTCCGGCCTTCAGCGCCCGCCTGGCCAGATCATGATGCGAGTCATTAGGCGTGGTTATGATCACCAGGTCAATGTCATCATCTTCCAGGAGCACATCCGTTTCCCGGATCACTTCCACATTCGGAATGTACTTTCGCGATTCCTCCCGATGACGCTCCACCACTTTTGTGATCCGGAATTCCGGGAGGGTCTGAATCACCGGAGTATGAAAAACGCGAGCGGCTTTGCCAAATCCGATGATTGCTGTCCTTATTTCATTCGCCATTGCTGCACTTTTAAAATCTTGTGGATGAGGATGAGCTGTCAATATACAGGTCATGGCAATAAAATTTGCGATTCCCGGAAAATCCGGCCGCTCAAAGACACACTCCCGTCGGACCGCAAAAACCCCGGCATCACTTCTATTGAGCTTTGAATGATAAAGTGATGCCCTCACAACGGTCAGCAAAATGAGCAAATACCCATCTTCAAAGCTTGGGGAAATGGAAGTAGATCTGTAGATTTATCTCAAATTGATCTATCTTCAGTCAGAATACGGACCATTAAATGTGGAATGTAAATGCAGATGCCCCCCCTCACTTGTACACATATGTGGTGAATATTATTTCAGACGATTTATGCATAATGAGCGGCATTTAGAAGGACCTTCCAGGAAGGTTTCAGGCGGAGCGCAAAATAAAAAGCAATCACAAAAACCGTGGCTGATTGCCGTAACCGGTAAGAGAGGGAGTGGAAAAACGTATCTGCTTGCACAACTGATGGACTATTTGAGGAGGGAAGGGCGATTATTTGACGGGGTCCTGGCACAAGCTGAGGACAAGTTTATAAGTGGCAGAGGAGCTCAAAAATACATATTGAAATGGCCTCTGCGTGATGAAGAGGTTTTGCTGTGTGAAAGAACCGGCAGCGGCAAGCCGCCCTACCAATTTAACTCTGAAGCCTGGGTCAAGGTGGGTGAGTGGGTTGATGAAATAGTTCAGAGTCCAGATAAACCTGATGTCATCATCCTGGATGAGCTTGGGATTTTAGAATCAAAAGGTGAAGGTTTTGCGCAATATTGGGACGACATCTATAAAATCGGGCCATCAATTATCGTAGCATCCATCAGAGAAGAAACAAAAGAGGATTTAGAGGTACAGTTAGGCCAATCCTTTGATCTGATCGTTCACGCCCAGGAGGAGAAAGCACTGGAAAAATTGTCGTCTCTGTGCAGTTCTGCGAGAGACTGGCAGCGCATTGGCAGGTTTGGAGCAGCAGCCGGGGTTGTTGAGGTCAGTTTGGGCAGCATCCTGAATGCCACAAAAATTCCTTTCAGGGGAGTGCCCTTGTCCATAATCCAGGCAGTCATCCTGTTTTTTGCCGGAAGCAAACTTTCCAGACCGTGGATGGTGATCTGGGTCTCCTACGTATCCGCAGCCCTTAAGGCATTATCGCCTGCAGGCAACCGGCTTCGGCCGATGGTAGCCATTGCAGTTCAGGGCAGTCTGTTTGGGCTGGCTGTAAAGCTTTTGGGCTGGAATGCTGTTGGAGTCTCGCTGGGCGCTTGGTTGGTGGGAGCCTGGGCAGGTGTGCAGGGATTCATTTTTCAGTATCTGCTTTTGGGAAACGCACTGTTTGATGCTTATGGTGAGCTTCAACTAAGGATAGAGCAGGTGTTTGGTATCAGCATCGTTTCCCTGCCGGTTTTGATTACGCTATATCTCTTTTCTTTAGGCATGCTGTCGCTTTTTGTTGTCGGATTTTTCCAGTGGAAAGAACGTCCTCCTAAATTGCTTGAAAAAGCACTGAACCAATCCCTGAATAGTGATGGTTATGAGAAAAAAGAAGAGAAAAGGTGGTGGCAGAAACTGTGGCGAGAATATCGACAAAAAGCGTTTTGGCTACCTCTCATCGTAGTTTTTGCCATTCTTATGTTCAGCGGTTCCCCGACGGAAGAACTGGCCGGATTGCTCCTGCGAGCTACGGGCATCATTGCAGCCATATTTGTGGTTTTTTCCGTTTTAAAACCCGATCGCTGGATTGAAAAACTACGAAAATTGGGCCTTTTTGGAGCTGCAATTACGATGGAGAGAATTCTCAAGCCCACCGGAAGGCTGAACTCCGATAAAACCGACAGCTGAACCTCTACCGCTCCAGCACCCGCCTGTTGGCCCGGATGATCGCCTTCGATTTGTCCTTGAGGAGCTGGGTCGCATCCATCATCATGGCCTCGTTCGAGGGAAACGGCACTTGTTCGCCGCGGATCATGCGCTGGTGTTCTTCCGATAGGGCCCGGCGATCGCCGGAATAGCGGGCGAAGGTGTGCCCGAAGAGTGCCTCAACACTGAGATTGTCCGTCCGGATGAGCTGGTCGGTCCGGGTGTCGTAAAAGTCGAGGGAACCGGCAACGAGCGCCGCTTTGCGCTGTACGGTCTCCGTGATCTGTGCGGAAACGGTGACCATGTTGGGTACACGGATGTCATTTCCAAGTGAGTCCTTCCTCACATTGCCGTTCTCGTCCAGTTCGTAACGCATCCCGTCCTGGATCTCCCGTGAAACGCCGCGGGCATTGTTGTTGATGCTCTCCGGTGAAAACGCGATTTCCGAGATATTGAGCAAGAGGAAATAGTCATAGTCAACGCTCTGGTTCTCCCAGGTGTCGAAATGGATCCACAGGGTATTCAGGTTGCTGAGCGCCACCTTGCGGATCTCGGCATCAAAAAATTCCGGGATGACCATGCCCGAATTGTTTTCCACAAGAAACAGGGCATGTGTCCTTCCCCTCATCTCCGCAATCTCGAGATACCGCAGCACATCCTCGTACCCCGGATAGATGCTGTGCGCACGTTCAAACTCGGCAAACGCCCGACGTGCATTGTATTTGCCACCCTGATCCAGGAAATCCAGTCCGCGCCGGTAGGACACATCGGCCGCCGAGGCCTTGGATTCGATGATCTGCTCGTTGAAGTTGAAGAAAGTGAATTGATTGCGGATCTGTGAGGGCAGGCGCCGCACCTTGTTTTGGCGGTCATTCAGCTGCTCGTACAGAAGGTAGATCTCGATCCAGCTCTCTTCGCGTCCCTCCATCTCCAGGAACTCGATCCGCTCCCGGTCGAAGGTGTTCGCCAGTTCGAAGGCCTCCCTGAGCACCCGAAGCTCCTTCTCGTTGTTCGGATTTTTCATGAGCCGGTCCGTGGAACGTTCAATAGCCCGGTCGTACTGGCCGCGCTGAAGCATTTTCTCCGAAGATGCGCAGGATGCGATGGCAACAGCCAGCAAAATGAGAAGACCCGCACGATGTAATCTGGTCGCCATACCAACACTTTGTTAATTCCGATTTCATTGACCCGGCTGATAAAATAACACATTTGCCTGTTTCGTGCACACAACCAATTTTGTCAATAGACAAAATTAATTGAATGCCCATACCTAAATTACTACCTTGAATATCCTTGCGGCAAAATGCTGCCGAGAGTAACCAGGAACAAATCCATGACTATGAAGAGAACGATACAGACCTCCATTTTACACCCTTTACCATTCATCCTGCTCCTCGCTTTTTTCATTCCGACAATTCCCGCTTTCGCTGCCGACGACGCCGCCCGGATTGGTAACACGGCCGAAACCTCCGATACCACCATGGTATCCGAATGTATTGAAATCATCAACTCCGGTACTTACGTGCTGGAATCGGACATCACCGGCGACGACGACTGCCTGATCATCAAGGCCAGCTATGTGACCCTGGACGGAAACGGATTCTCAGTCATCGGTGAGGAAAACGGCAGGGGAATTTTTGTGGATGGCTCCGAACAGCTGCTTTCCAATATCGAGATCCGCAATATTATTGTGGATGGATGGGTCCTCGGATTGCTCGCCTCGAACCTTAACGAAAGCCGGATCACCGATATCACCGCCCGCAACAACACCTCCAACGGTCTCAGACTCGGGAACATCTCCGACTCTGTCGTGGACAGCATTCTCGCCTACAACAACCGCAACGGCATCTGGTTCGCCACCTCTACCCGAAACAACCAGGTTTCGCACATCACATCCCGCGACAATACCCACTACGGTTTTTATGTCTCCGGCTCCAATGGCAACATGTTTGAGCAACTGGCCTCTATAAACAACCGGGATGGCTTCTACGTGATCTCATCCAACAACAACCTGTTCCGGGAAGTGCGCTCCGACAGCAGCCGGTTGTACGGCTTTGAACTTCGGACCAGCAGCCGCAGCAACCGTTTCGAGCAGATCTCCGCCAGCTACAACCGATGGCATGGAATACGCATCGGCGAGTCTGACCACAATGATTTTGATGATGTATTTCTTCATGCCAATGAAATGTCCGGGATATTCCTTATTGGGGATCTGCGTTTCAACAGACGGGTCACGGGAAACACCTTTCGCAACATAACCGCAACCGAAAACGAAGAGAGCGGACTTTCGATCAGTGTGGCCGCCTATAATCTGTTCGACGGGATTGTGCTGAACGACAATGAGCAGAACGGAATTACGCTGAGTAGCCGTGACCACGACAACGTCTTCCGCAACGTGGTCATTGACGGCACCGGCAATCATGGCATCTCGGTGCTCAATAATAGCCCGGACAACCTGTTCCAAAACATCGAGATATCCAATGCCGGAACATCTTCCATCTATTACGCCATGCAGTTCGGCAACGACAGTCCCGGTAACCAGCTCCGAAATGTCGTCATTTCTTCCGGAGAGGGCGGATTGTCGGTGCGTACCGACTCCACGGTGGTCGACAGTCTGGCCGTCAGCGGTGTGGCCGGCACGGCCGTGCATCTGTGGCAGGAAGCCAGGGGCAATTCCCTGTCCAACCTCTTCCTGAGCGACAATACGATGGACTTCCAGTCCACGGGGCAATCCACAGGGAACAGTGTCGAGCACATGATGCTGGACGGTGGAGCCGTATCGTTCCGGGCGCGCGATGTCCGCATCAACCATGCCGATCCGCCCGATGAGCTGCCCGGCGGACTCGAGGAGCTTCCCTATCATGCTGATATCCGCGGCTCGTCCATTGCCGGCGACGAACCGCATGTGGATTTCATCCGGTTCTACTACGATCCGGAAATACTGGACGGATGGGATGAAACCACCCTGGAAATCTGGCGCTATGACAGCGAAAGCGGCTGGACACGTCCCGCTGAAAACTCCTATACCACCGGTGTCAACACCGAAGAAAAGTACGTTTACGCCGAAAATATCACGGAGTTTTCCATCTTTGCCGTGTTGAGCAGTGAACTCCCCACCTCAGTGACCGAAGCAGAAGAGCTTCCGGATGCGTTCCGGCTCGCACAGAACTATCCGAACCCGTTCAACCCGTCCACCCGCATCCGCTATGACCTGCCCGAATCGGCACAGGTCCGGCTGGAGATCTACAACCTGCTCGGCGAACGCGTGGCCACCCTGGTGGATGCGCGCCAGGAAGCAGGCAGCCATCAGGTCGCTTTCGAGGCCGGACATCTGGCCAGCGGGGTCTATCTGTACCGCCTGCAGGCCGGTGATTTCGTCCGGACTAAGAAGCTGACGCTCATCCGGTAGAGCCTCTGCGCACTTCCTGCCGGTACTTCCACATCCGGTTTGCGCCGGTCTGACTAAAGGAAATCCATCCGCAAGAAAAAAATACACATCACACTTGTACCTATTTAAATATGTATATATATTAATACTGTAATTAAACAAACCCTGACCCATAAAAGGAGATTATCATGAACAAACAAGTAGCAATTGCAGGAATTGGCGGACTGGTAGCCGGTTTCATCGTCATGGCCATCGTCGGCTTCTACAGCCTTCCCGGAATGATGATGCTGGAGGATCAGTCCCGCTACGATGACTTCGAAACCACTGTCGAACAGTTCGAACAGAAAGTAAGAGATGCCGGATGGAGCATTCTCACCGTGCATGACATGCAGGAAACGCTGCGCGGCCACGGCCACGATGTGAAGAGCGTGAAGATTTTTGAGCTTTGCTCCGCCCGTTATTCTGCGGAGATCCTGAAACTGGACGATGAGCGCATCGTCTCGCCGCTCATGCCGTGCCGCATCGCCATCTACGAGAAGAACGACGGCAACACCTACATATCCCGCATGGATTCCGAACTGCTGGCACGTCCTTTTGGCGGAGTCATCAAGGATGTGATGCAGGTGGCCGCCGTGGAGATCGAAAACGTTATCCAGCAGGTGATAAGGTAACCTGAAAATAAGATGGCCTGCATCCGGGTTGGATCAGGCTCTTTTATAAGCTGAAATACAGAAAAGCCGGAACGGCTCCGGGTAGTGTGCCCCCGCACATCCGGATCGTCCGGCTTTTTTTTATGTGATGGAAAGACAACATCCGCTACCTGGCACTTTCCAGAAAATCAGCAACAGCTGGTACCGCGATGTTTTTATCATTTACATAGGGAAATCTCATTATAAATATTTTCTATATCTGAAATTTGCAGTACATTCCGACAATAGGGTAACAAAAAAATATTAAATCGTAATACCATGCCCATTGTCCGGTTCAGCGTCTCCCTTGAAAAAGAACTCCTGGAATCCCTGGATAAGTTTGCTTCGGAAAACCATTTCACCAATCGCTCGCAGGCCATCCGCCATCTGATCAACAAGCACTCTGTCAACCACAAGTGGCAGTGCAACAATCTCGTGGCCGGTTCCATCACCCTGGTGTTCAACCACCACAGGCGTGAACTGATGAAAAAGCTGACCGACATCCAGCATGATTACCACGACATGATCCTCTCGTCGCAGCATTTCCATCTCGAGAAGGAGCTGTGCATGGAGATCATCGCCGTGAAAGGAAAGGCCGCACCCCTCACCGAACTAGCTGACCGCCTCATTGCCGTCAAGGGTATCCAGCATGGAAAACTGACCATGAGTCGGGCAGATTGAACCGCAAAGAAGGAATGCCATCCACCTAAAAAAATTTTGCCCGAAGGTAACACGATTCTAAAAAAAATATTACGGACATCTTAGGACACCAACATGAACCGTCACACACCCAACCGATCCAGAAGCCGATTCCGCAACCGGTCGCTTCATACCATTTCCCTAACAGTGACACTCGCACTGCTTGCCGGAGCCGCATGGACCCCGTCCGCCATGGCACAATGGCAAAGCGACACACTCTACCGGGTACTCGATGAGATCGAGGTCAACGCCACAAAAAATGTCCGTGCTCTGTCAGAAGTGCCCGGACGCGTGGGCGTCATCTCCTCAGAGGAGCTATCCCTCACCCCTGCGGCCACCATGGCCGATGCGATGCGAAACGTCTCCGGGGTGAACACATCCAGCAGTCTGGGCTTTTTCACCATGCGTCCCAGCGTCACCGTGCGCGGCCTCTCCGGCGAAGAGCAGAGCCGCACGCTGGTGCTTGTCGACGGCGTGCCGATCAACAACTCCGACACCGGAGGGGTCAACTGGAACAGTATCAGCACCTCCAACGTGAAACAGGTGGAGGTCTACAAAGGTCCCGGTTCATCCTTGTACGGCAGCAACGCCATGGGCGGCGTCATCAACATCATCACACGCACCCCCACCGAACCCTTCTCCGCCTCGGCCGGCATCTCCTATGGAACCTTCAACACCTGGCGCAGCAACCTGAGCCTCACCGGCCGCGCTACCGACGGGCTGACCGTCCACCTTCACGGATTCCTGACCAACAGTGACGGATACAACGCCGTCCCCGATGATGAGCGCACCGAACCCGATTTCTCTGTCCCGCAGTACATTGAGGATGCGGGACTGCACTCAAGGGTCACCTGGACCATCAGCGAACTTGCAGAAGTGACTGCCGTCTACGATTACTTCCAGAACGAACGCGGGGAAGGCATCGTCATCGTGGAGCCAGGCAGATACCGCAAGTTTGACATGAACCGGGTGCGGGTGGGCGTCCGCGGCGAGCGCAACGCTTTCCGTTACGCGCTGAACAGTTTTTTCCAGCGGGAGGATTATTTCCGCGTCAGCGATCGAGGCATACCCGGACAAAACTACTCGCGATTCGACGTGGAATCGGATCGCGACGACATGGGAGTGACCCTCGACCTGTTCCATGATGCCGGCGCGACCCACGCCATCACCGGCGGATTCGAATTCAAGGTCGGCTCGGTTGATGGCGGCGATTTCTACCAGACGTCGGAAGATGAGGTGATCAACCGGGGCAAAATGCGTTTCCTGGCTGGATATCTACAGGATGAGATCCGTCTCCTGGACCGCCAACTTCACCTGCTGCTCGGTCTCCGGTACGATTACGTGACCTTCTACGACGGCTTTTTCCGCGCCACCGAAGGCATCATGTTCCGCGGCGCCCCGCTGGACGGTTACAACAATGAAAACATTGAGAGCAACAGCTGGTCCACCTTCAGCCCGCGCATCGCTCTGCGCTACAATCCCTCAAACGTTGTGAACGGATACGCCTCCTATGCCCGCGGGTTCCGCGCCTCCATCCTGGACGACCTGTCGCGCACCGGCATCTTCCGCGGCCGCATCAAGATCGCCAACCCGGAACTGGGTCCGGAGACCCTCAACAATTTCGAGGCGGGTTTGGAACTGCGTCCCTTCTGGCGGTTCTCCATCTCCCCGACGCTCTTCTACTCTGATGGCAACGACTTCCTGTATTTTGTCGCCCGCGAAATGAACGACGGCTCCAGTGTATGGCGCCGCGAGAATGTATCGTCGGTCCGCATGGGCGGTGCCGAACTGGATGTCCGCTACTTCGTCAGCGATGCATTGACCGTCACGGCAAGCTACACGCGCTACCAGTCCGAGATCCGCTCTTTCCCCGACAACCCAGAACTGGAAGGCAAGGAATTGACCTACACACCTCGTCATCAGGCAAGGGCCATGCTTCAGTGGCGCAATCCGTTAGCTGATATGGGACTCACCGTCCACTACAAGGGATCGCAATTCAGCAGCGACGACAACAATGCCGGTGGTGACGGTTCTCCTGAAATCGATGCATGGACCACCTTCGACCTGATGGTCTCGCGGCGGTTCTTCGACAGCTTCTCCGCCGCCCTTCAGGTCATTGACGTACTGGACAACCGCTACCTGGAGACCATCGACGTCATGTCTCCCGGACGGATGATCCACCTCCGCTTCAGCTATGATTTTGCGCGCTAACCATATCCCTATCCTGTTTCAAACCGTTTCGGTGGCAATTGTGGCCTCGTCCCATTCGACGATACGGGCCGTTTGGACACCGTGTACAATCATGGTCCTCCTTATCGCCGCATTCGTTCTTCCGGGGTGCAGCGATTCCGACCAGCATGGTTCCCCGGAGCATTCCCCGGGGCTGCATTCCTCGGGGCAGCACCCGACACCTGACCGCTGGTCCGTGACACCGGGACCTGATCCCGCCACACAGACGGTCCGCGACATGCACGGGCGCACCGTGGTCATCCCGGAGGATGTGGAACGGGTAATCGGGCTGCGAGCCGGTGCGCTGCGCATGCTCACCTATCTGGATGCGGTGGATCTGGTGGCGGGCATTGAAGAGCCCGAGCGCCGATCCGACCGTCCCTACCTGTTCGCTTTCCCCGAACTGCGGGAACTGCCGCTCGTGGGTCCCCACATGGGCGGCGATCCCGAGCTGCTCGTCGCCGCAGCCCCCGACCTGCTCTTCCTCACCTTCACCAGCCGCGGCCAGGCCGACGCACTGCAGGAACGCACCGGCATCCCGGTCATCGCCCTGGAATACGGCAACTTCTCGGATGAGCGCGAGCTCTTTTTCTCGTCGCTGCGCCTCATGGCTGCCGTCATCGGCAAGGCCGGGCGGGCGGACACCCTCATTGCCGGCATCCGGGAATCCCTGTCCGAGCTGGAAACCCGCACGTCCGATATCCCGGCAGATGCCCGTCCGCGCACCTACATCGGCGGCGTCTCCTACCGGGGTCCGCGCGGCATCACCTCCACCGAGCCCTTCTATCCACCTTTCCGGTTTGTCGCTGCCAACAACGTGGCCGGCGAAATCCCGTCGCGTCTGATCAATCCCATCCAGGGAACCTACATCGATATCGAGCAGCTCATTGTCTGGGACCCGGATGTGCTCTTTGTGGATCTGTACAGCCTGCGCACGGCGGGACCCGATATCCGTCCCGGCACGCCGCTCGCCCGATCTCTCACTGCTGTCCGCAACGGCGAGGTGCATGGCGTGCTCCCCTACAACAACTACGCCGCCAACTACGAGGCCATCCTCGCCAACGCCTGGTTTGCGGGAAAGGTTTTATATCCCGGCAGGTTTGACGATATTGTCATTTCCGAAAAAGCGGACGAAATATTCCATCTGTTTTTCGGCAGGCATATTTACGATGAGATACGCGCGGAATATGGCGGGTATCGCCGGCTCGCTCCGGAACAGCTTTGAAGTCCGTCTGCCGGTTACGAGACATTGAAAACAAATCGCAAGGATTGCGGCGCCTGGACACCGAAGACCCGGACATTGCGTCTTGAACCGCATCTCCGAACACGAAATGACAAACGAAACCGACCTTATCAACCAGTACCGCCGCCACATCCGCAACCGGCTGTTGTTCATCGGTCTGGTGGCAGTGGGTATTGTCGTGGTCGGACTGATTGCCATTGTCTCCGGTGCGGCCGGACTCGGCATCCGGGATGTGCTCTCCGTTTTTTCCGGCGACGCGGAACCGGCCACGACCCAGATTGTCATGCAGATCCGGATGCCGCGCGTGCTGGCAGCCCTGCTGGCCGGTTTCGCCCTTGCGGTTTCCGGCGCCGTGATGCAGAGCATCCTGCGCAACCCGCTCGCCTCGCCGTTCACGCTGGGCATCTCCGGCGCCGCGGCATTCGGGGCGGCCTTTGCCATCGTGGTGCTGGGTGCGGGCAGCATGGTCGATGCCGGATCGTTGTACCAGGACTCGGCCGCATCCACCCGGAACGGACTGCTGATGCGCCTGGGCGACCGCTACCTGATCATGGGATCGGCATTCGCGTGGAGTCTGGCGTGCACGTTTTTCATTCTGGCCATTGCGCGGTACCGGGGTGTGACGCCCGAGGTGATGGTGCTGTCGGGCATCGCCATCGGATCGCTGTTCAGCGCAGGCGTATCGGCCATGCAGTTCCTGGCCACCGATGCCGAGTTGGCCGCCATCGTTTTCTGGATGTTTGGCGATCTGGGTCGCGCATCGTGGCAGGAGGTGTCGATGCTGGCGCTGGTGATGGTCCCGGTCTGGCTGTTTTTCTCGATGATGTCATGGAATTACAAGGCATTGCAATCGGGCGATGAATACGCGCGCAGTCTTGGGGTGAATCCCTTCCGGATCCGGCTTTACGGTATGCTGGTGGCGTCGCTGGCCACGGCGGTGGTCGTCAGTTTCTACGGCATCATCGCGTTTGTCGGGCTGGTGGTGCCGCACATTGTGCGCCGGTTCGTCGGCGGCGACGAGACCTTCCTGATACCGGCAGCCGCCCTGTTCGGCGCACTCTTCCTGCTTCTGTCGGATACGGTTGCGCGCACGTTGTTCTCGCCGGTCATCCTGCCGGTGGGCATCCTGACCTCCTTCATCGGCGCCCCGCTCTTCCTGTTCCTGCTGCTGCGGGGGCTCGGAAAAAACTACTGGAACTGACGAAACACTTTAGCCTGAAAAAATGCACATATCGCTCCAAAACCTCACTTTCCGCTACGACCAGGACCCGGTCCTGAAGGAAATCCGTGTGGATATGGACCGGGGGGACCTGGTGGCCCTGGTGGGACCGAACGGTTCCGGCAAAAGCACGCTGATCAAGTGCATCAACGGCATATTGACCGTCCGGGAAGGGGATGTGCTCATCGACGGGACCAGCGTGCGCTCCATCCCGGCTGTGGAGCGGGCCCGTAAAATGGCTTACGTTCCCCAGACCGAGCAGAAAAGTGTGCCGGTGCAGGTGTTCGATGCTGTACTGCTTGGACGCAAGCCGTACATCCAGTGGCGGCCGTCGCGGTCCGACTACGACCGCACCGCGGAGATCCTGCGGCGTCTCGACCTGGAGGATGTGGCCATGCGCGAAGTACACAAGCTCAGCGGCGGACAGCAGCAGCGCGTCTACATCGCCCGGGCCCTGAACCAGCAGCCCGATATCCTGCTGCTGGACGAGCCCACGGCCAACCTCGACCTTAAGTACCAGATGGAGACCCTGGAGCTGCTCCGGGACCTGGCCGGCGACGGCATCACCGTGGTCATCGCCATGCACGACATCAACATGGCCTCGCTGTATGCCAACCGCGTGGTGATGCTCAAGGGCGGGGCCGTCTTCGCCAGCGGCGGACCGGAAATCGTTACCGCCGAACACATCGAGCAGCTTTTCGGCGTGAAAGTGCGGGTGGTCCATGAAAACGGCACCCGTTTCATCGTGCCCGACCGGTTTTAGCCGGCGCCGGATCGTATAATATGAGAACTGACTGGAATAGTGCAGGGGATGGCATGACACATGGGAAGAAATACGAAGTCCGCGATGATTCCGATGGTATCGATCGTCCGGCAGAACCGGTGCGCTGGCCCGTCTTCCTGAAGGATGTCCTGGTCTGTTCGCTGGGAGCGTATGGCGGTCCGGAAGCGCACATGAGCGTATTCATCGACCAGCTCGTGGCACGAAAAAAATACCTGACCGAGGAAGACCTGATCGAACTGATCGCCCTGTGCAGCATCCTCCCGGGTCCCACCAGCACGCAGACCATTGTGGCCATCGGTTACCGCACCGGCGGACCCCTGCTCGCGCTGCTGACCATGCTGGTATGGGCGCTGCCCGTGCTGGCGGTCATGACGGCCCTCTCGTTCCTCTACCAGTTCCTTGCCGCCCGGGAGATCTCCGAGGACATCCTCCGGTTCATCGGTCCCATGGCGGTCGGCTTCATCATCGTCGCCGCTTTCCGCATCGGCCGCAAGGTGGTCATCGATACCACCACGGCCCTGCTCATGATCTTCGGCGCCGTGACCACCTGGTTCATCCGCGATCCGTGGATCTTCCCGCTGGTGCTGGTCTTCGGCGGTGCGGTCAGTATCCTTCTGGCCCGTGAAACAGGTATCTGGAACCGGGTCCGGCTGGATCCGCCCTGGCGCTACCTCGGAATCTTCGCCTTTTTTGCGCTGGGAGGCATTGCCCTGGCCACCATCTCCGACAACCGCCTGATCGTGCTCTTCGAGAGCTTCTATCGCTACGGGTACCTGGTGTTCGGTGGCGGACAGGTGGTGGTCCCGCTGATGCACAGCGAACTGGTGCAGATCCGGGAGTACATGACCAACCAGGAGTTCCTCACCGGATACGGCCTGGTTCAGGGCCTGCCCGGACCGATGTTCAGTTTTGCAGCCTACGCCGGCGGGATGGCGGCACGGGACGGTTCAACACTGCTGCAGATCGGCGGTGCGCTGGCCGGCGGCATCGGCATATTTCTCCCGGGACTGCTGCTGATCTACTTCATCTATCCGGTCTGGGAAAACCTGAAGCAGATCCGCGCCGTACGCATTTCGCTGAAAGGCATCAACGCCGTCGCAGGCGGACTCATAGCCATTGCCGCCGTCATCCTCATGCAGGCCAGCGGCTTCCAGCTCGAGAACATCATCGCCGTGGCACTGGCTGTTGCCCTGCTGGCCACCGGCAAAATCCCCGCGCCGCTGATTGTTGTCGTTGCGCTTGCAGCCGGCATACTAATTTAAATCATCTTCACGTAAGCGTTTATATTTAAGGATAGCGTTTTTGAGAAATTCAGGATTTTTATGGATGCGGAATTGAAGAATTCAGTTTTTACGATAACGGATCTGAATATGCGGAATCAAAAGATATTTATTTGAGGATGCGGGATTTCCCCTTGTACTATCACTCACAAAAAAGCAGACGATGTCACACGTAATTTCCATGAATCCGATCGGTGTTGTCCGCAATGGCTGTACGGATCCCGCGCAGGCCATGCGGATGCAGGATGCCGAAAGCGTCATCGAGGTCGACGAGGCCTGTGCCGACGCCCTCTATATGATCGACAGCTGCGAGTACCTCGATGTGGTGTTCCATTTTCATCTCCCTGAAACGGGAACCGGAGCAGAAGCGGGAGCGGGTACCGGAACGGGAGCCGGAGCGGGAGCGGCCAGCGGCTGGCGGCGCACCACGAAGTCCGGCGAAGTGCGCGGCGTCTTTGCCTCGCGCGCACCGGTACGTCCAAACCGGATTGGCATCACCACCGTGAGGCTCGTGGCCCGCGATGGAAACCGGCTGCGGGTGACCGGGCTCGATGCCGTCGACGGCACCCCGGTCCTGGACATCAAATCGTGCAACACTTCGCACCTGGACGATGCACCTTGTGGAGCATCGAACCACATCCACACATCCCTGCTGAAATCCAATCCGCGACTGGCCATCCAGAGATACATCTTGGCCGGCGACACGGAGAAACTGCTGATGCTGGCGGCCCAGTTCCACGGGCACTACTGTCCGGGCCTGGCCATGGGAGTGATGGCGGC
>SL_3KL_010_SEDDRAFT_10002562_pt1 | contig 16625 bp, 19 predicted proteins | sample SodLakKL_010_SED_2_FD_10381 | JGI IMG/M metagenome (IMG submission 10381) | reverse complement strand
AAGCCGCTGAAGCTGGTCTTGACCAACTTCCCCGAGGGCGAAACCGAGTGGCTGGAAGCGGCCAACCACCCGCAGAATCCGGAACTGGGTACCCGTAAGGTGGCGATGACCCGCGAGCTGTTCATCGAGCAGGATGATTTCATGGAGGAGGCGCCGAAGAAATTTTTCCGGCTCAAGCCCGGCGGGGAAGTGCGCCTGCGCAATGCCTTCATCATCCGTTGCGACGAGGTGGTCAAGGACGAGGCCGGCAACCTGGTAGAGCTGCGCTGTTCGCTCGACCCGGAGACCCGCTCCGGTCAGCCGGGTTCCGATCGCAAGGTCAAGGGCACCATCCACTGGGTGTCGGCCGAACACGCGGTCAAGGCCGAGGTGCGCCTGTACGACCGCCTGTTCATGGTGCCGCATCCCGGGGGAGACAAGGAGGTCGACTTCGTCGACCACCTCAATGAGGAATCGCTCGAGGTTTTGCACGAGGCCCGCATTGAGCCGGGTTCCGAGCAGGCCGAGGTTGGTGACTTCTTCCAGTTCGAGCGGCTCGGCTATTTCGTTCCGGACCCCGACGGCACGACCGAAGCACCGGTGTTCAACCGCGCCGTGACCCTGCGCGATACCTGGGCCAAGCTGGAAAAGCAACTGCGTCAGGGTTGACGGCGGGTACTGCCCCCGTGCAATCAGCGGGGGGTCAGTTCAGCCACCAGAATCCGAGATTGAGCACCAGAGCGAAACTGACCCAGGCCAGGTAGGGCAGCATCAGCCAGGCGGCTGCCGGCGAGACAGGCCGGAATGTGTGCACGCACACGAGAATGGCCACCCACAGCAGCAGCATCTCGATCGCCGCCACTCCCATCCAGTTGAGGTCGAAAAACAGCGGAGTCCACAGCGCGTTGAGCGCCATTTGCACCAGCCACAGGGTCACGGCCCGAGAGCGCCAGCCGACGTTGCGCCAGACCAGCCAGCCGGCCACGCCGATCAGGATGTAGAGCACGGTCCACACCGGACCGAACACCCAGTTTGGCGGCGCGAAGACCGGCCGGTTCAGGCCCGCATACCACTCGCCTGGCGGGAAGAAATACCCGGTGGACGCTGCGGTAAAACTCAGTGCCAGGAACACCACCAGCCAGAGCAGGCTGACTGTCGCTGAACGCATTGACTGAACATCGGGCATGGCCCGGATCCTCCTGCCAGGTGAGCATGCAGGATACCCCAGTTCAATGAAGGCAAGATCCGGCTAAAGACCTTGCTGCGTGGCGCACTGGAGCGGCGACTCCCGGTCAGCGCGCGGAGTGTTCGCGCACGACTTCGACCAGACAGGCCACGTGTTCCGGGTCCACCTGCGGGGTGATCCCGTGGCCGAGGTTGAAGATGTGGCCGGGGCCTTCGCCGAAGCTGTCGAGCACGCGCCGGGCCTCAGTGCTGATGACTTTCGGTGAGGTGAGCATGACGGACGGGTCGAGGTTGCCCTGCAAGGCCACCCGTTCGCCGACGCGAGCGCGCGCCACGCTCAGGTCCAGCGTCCAGTCCACGCCCAGGGCGGCGCAACCGGTCTCTGCCAGCGCCTCCAGGTGCTGGCCGCAGCCCTTGCCGAACAGGATCAGCGGGGTGTTCGGACAGTGCTTTTTCAGTTTCTCCACGATGCGTTGCTGGGATGCCAGTGAGAACTCGTGGTACAGGCGCGGGGACAGGACGCCGCCCCAGGAATCGAAGATCATCAGCGCATCGGCGCCGGCCTCGACCTGGGCGATGAGGTAGTCGGCAGTGGTATCGGCCAGGTGATCGAGCAGACGCCCGGCGGCGGCGGGTTCGGCCAGCAGCATTTTCTTGGCCAGGGCGAAATCCTTGCTGCTCTTCCCCTCAATCAGATAGGTGGCCACCGTCCAGGGGCTGCCGGCAAAACCGATCAGCGGGGTGGTCTCGGGCAGGGCCGCACGGATCAGGCGTACCGCTTCCATCACGTAGCCGGTATCGTCATTCGGGTCGATGCCGGGCAATCCGTCGACATCGCCAACCGTTCGAACCGGACGCTCGAAATACGGTCCCTCGCCCGGTGCGAACCCCAGGCCGCGGCCCATGGCATGCGGAATGATGAGGATGTCGGAAAAAAGGATGGCCGCGTCGAAGCCGAAGCGTTCGATCGGCTGCAGCGTGACCTCGCAGGCCAGCTCCGGCGTGCCGGCCAGTTCCAGAAAGCTGCCGGCGCGCTTGCGCGTGGCGAGGTACTCGGGCAGATAGCGCCCGGCCTGGCGCATCAGCCAGATGGGTGTGCGTTCAACTTCCTCGCGCCGCAGGGCGCGCATGAACAGGCTGTCGTGGCGGGAATTCATGACTGGTTCAGTACCTCGAGAATGTCGTCGGCCGGGCACGAGCGGACCACCGCCTGCCCCAGGGATTCAAGCAGGATCAGGCGAATCTGATCGGCGCGGTTTTTCTTGTCCAGGCGCATGCGTTTGAGCAGTGCGGAGCGCTTGATGTCGTCGGGCAGGCGGGTTGGCAGCCCGATACGGTCAAGAAGCGCTTGCAAACGGTCGGCCGTGCCGGTCTCGGTCATGCCCAGCAACTCGCTCAGGCGGGCGGCCAGTACCATTCCGATTGCCACTGCCTCGCCGTGGCGATACTGGGCATAGCCGGTGACGGTTTCCAGCGCATGGCCAAAGGTGTGGCCGAAATTGAGCAGGGCGCGCTGGCCGGCCTCGCGTTCATCGGCCATTACCACTTCAGCCTTGTTACGAACCGACTGGTAGACACACTCCGAAAGCAGGTCGGGCAGGCGCGAGGAGAGCGCATCGGCATTGCCTTCCAGCCAGGCAAACAGGTGGGCGTCGCAGATGGCACCATACTTGACGACTTCGGCGAGTCCGGCCCGGTAATCGCGGTTGCCGAGCGTAGCCAGGGTGTCGAGGTCGGATACCACCGCAGTCGGCTGATGGAAGGCGCCGATAAGGTTCTTCCCGTCGGCATGATTGACGCCGGTCTTGCCCCCGACGGAGGCGTCGACCTGTGCCAGCAGGGTGGTCGGCATCTGCACGACCTCGATGCCGCGCATGTAACTGGCCGCTGCAAACCCGGCCATGTCGCCGATCACGCCGCCGCCGAGCGCAATCACGGTGGCATCGCGCTGCGCACCCAGAAGCACCAGTTCATCGATGATTCGTTGCCACTGGGCTACGTTCTTGTTTTCCTCGCCCGGCGGGAGGATCAACTCCCGATAGCGACCATGGGTCTCCAGCACCGGGCGCAGACGGCCCAGGTGGTGGGCGGCCACCGTCTCATCGCTGACGACCAGCACGCGACCGTTGAGATGTCGCTCCCAGATGCCCGACATGCCCAGAAGTCCCTGGCCGACATAGACCGGGTAGCTGCCCGCAGCGTGATCAACCTGTATAACCTTCATTCAATCCCTTCACTCTCAAGATGCTTGCGGATGGCCTGCTCCACCCTGGCAGCCATCGCTGGCGGTGGAATATTGGCCGAGGGTACGACCAGTTCCGCGGCTTCCTCGTATACGGGGTTGCGCGCTTCGGCCAGTTCGGTGAGCTTTTGGCGGCGGTTCGGTGCCTGCAGCAGGGGCCGTTGCTTGTCCCGTTCCAGTCGCCGCAACTGCTGGTTGACGCTGGTTTGCAAGTAGACGACCAGCCCGCGTTCCGACAGGCGACGACGATTGTTCGGGTCCAGGATGCTGCCGCCGCCGGTGGCCAGGATGATGTGGTCGCGTTGGCTCAATTCATCCAGCAGATCACTCTCACGCTTGCGGAAACCTTCCTCGCCCTCGATGTCGAATATTACCGCCACTTCGACGCCGCAACGCGCCTGAATCTCGTGATCGAGGTCGACAAACTCCATGCTCAGGCGACGGGCCAGGTGTCGCCCGACCGTGGTCTTGCCAGAACCCATGGGGCCGACGAGAAAAATCCGTTTCATCGTGACTGTCGCTGCTCAGTCCATGCGATTCGGGGCATGCCCGATACCTGGTTCCGGTGCGAGAGACAAAGGATGAAGTCGGCGAGTTCTGGTGATCATCGGGCACGATCAACGGCACGTAAACTGACTGACAATGCTACCACGCAAGGGTGTCGTCTGACCCGCATCGCGCCACGGAGATCTGCGCGATCACGACAGTTCCGGTAAGATGGTCCGCCCGAAAGCGATCTTCCTTTCAACCTGGCGAAAAAGAGTCGATGCTGCGTTTTTCCATCCTGTTCGTTGTCCTCCTGCTGGTGCTGTTCACTCTCGAGATACTGCAGCCGGTTCAGGAAGCCGTGATCCTGCCTTTCACCAGCGTGATCGCCAGTGTCAGCGTGTTCATCATCGAGTTGTTCGACAGCGGGGTCGAATCCGTGGGCAAGGTGATCCGCGATCTCGACTCCGGGTTTGCCGTCAGCATCGAGCCCGGCTGCAACGGCGTCGAGGCACTGATCATCCTGTTCGCTGCCATTTTTGCCTTTCCGGCGCCGCTCAAGCACAAGCTGATCGGGTTTGCCATCGGCTTCGTTGCTATCCAGGGTCTCAACCTGGTACGGATCATCAGCCTGTTCTATCTGGGCCAGTGGAACATGACCTGGTTCAACTGGTTCCATCTCTACCTTTGGCAGGCGCTGATCATTCTCGATGCACTGGTCGTGTGGTTGATCTGGCTGCGGATGTTGCCGCCCAAAGACGAAGGCGGCTCTCCGGGCGAGCCGGCGGCGGCCACCAGGTGAAACGGTGACTCGGCGCCTGCTCATCGCCGGTTGCGGTGATCTCGGCATCAGGCTGGCCACTCGCTTGCATGACGGCAGTACCTGGCAGATCACCGGTCTGCGCCGCGATATCTCGGCCCTGCCGCCGTTCATCACGCCATTGAGCGCCGACCTCTCCCGGCCGGAAACACTTGCCCAGCTCGACGTTGAATGGGATGCGGTGGTCTACCAGGCCACACCGGGCCGGCGTGACGAAACCGCCTACCGCCGTACCTATGTCGAGGGCCTTTCCAACCTGCTCGACCGGGTGCGGCCGCGCCGATTGATCTTTGTCTCCAGCACGGCCGTGTACGGACAGGATGGCGGCGAGTGGGTCGACGAGGAATCGAACACAGAGCCGTCCCGGTTCAACGGTCGCCTCGTGCTCGAGGGCGAGCGCGTCGCATTGGCGGCTGCCGCCGAATCGCTCGTTGTTCGCTTTTCCGGCATTTACGGCCCGGGGCGGGAGCGCCTGATCGATTCGGTCCGCTCCGGCCGCGCGCGTTGCCGGCCAGAGCCGCCGCAGTGGACCAATCGTATTCATGTCGAGGACTGCGCCGCGGTACTCGAGCACCTGCTTGAGCTCGAAGAGCCGGAACCGCTCTACTGTGCCAGCGATTGTCGGCCGGCAGCACGATGCGAGGTGCTTGACTGGCTCGCAGAGTGCCTGGGTGTGGAAATGCCCGAGCGCCTTGATGCTGACGAGACGGCAGGGCAAGGCAAGCGGATCGACAATCGCCGGCTGCTGGCCAGCGGATTCGAGTTTCAGTTTCCCGACTACCGACACGGATACGGAGCAATTTTGTCGTGACCACCCCGATCGAAATGACTGCCACCATGGTCGAGCGCTTTCGTGCCGGTTTCGACCGTGCCGTGGAAGCCGGCGTACCCGAACCCACCGCCATGACCCTGGCGACCGTTGATGAGGCCTGCCGGCCGACGGCCCGCACGGTGCTGCTCAAGGACATGGATGAGAAGGGGTTCGTCTTTTACACCAATCTCGAATCGCGCAAGGGGCGTCAATTGGCCGACCGGGCTCACGTTTCGCTGGTGTTCTGGTGGCGCGAGATCGCCGAGCAGGCGTTGGTCGAGGGCCAGATCGAACCCGTCACCCCGGGCGAGGCCGACGCCTACTTCGCCAGCCGCCCGCGCGGCAGCCAGATCGGCGCCTGGGCCTCGCAGCAGTCGAGGGTACTGCCCAGCCGCCAGGAGTTGCTCGATCGCGTGGAACACTACGAAAAGGAATTCGCCGGGCAAGAGGTTCCCCGTCCGCGGCACTGGTCCGGCTTCCGTGTTAGTCCGCGCCGGGTCGAGTTCTGGTATGGTCGCGAATCGCGGTTGCACGAGCGGGTGTGCTGTGAACTGACTGACGGGAAGTGGCGGGAATTCTTGCTCTACCCGTAATGACGGATAGAAGGGGAGAAGAATAGAGGGGAGAGGGAAGCGAGTGTTTTTCCCTCTCCCTTCTTCCCTCTTTCCGTCTTACCGCTTTCGGTTGCGCCGATCGAAATCGCGTTGTATCCAGCCTTCCACCAGACTTCTCCTCGGCTCTTTTTCCAGCGACTTCGGCTCGTACATTCCGGCGGCTGCGCGCTGGCGTTGGGCCTCGTAGAGAATCAGTGCCGTAGCCACCGAGACATTCAGTGATTGGGTCATGCCGATCATCGGGATGATGACTTCACCGTCGCATTCGGCCAGTGCCTCCTCGCTGACACCGAATTTCTCGGTCCCCAGCACGATGGCGGTCGGTAGCGTGTAATCCGGCTTTCGAAAATCCACCGCCCGGTCGGAGAAATGCGCGGCGAAGACCTGGTGCCCGGTCTCCTTCAGTTCTCGCAGTCCGGTGGCGGCATCGTGGTGACGATACAGCTTCACCCAGCGCTGGGCGCCCTGGGCGGTGTGGTTGTGCGGCGGGATGCCGCCTTCGGGAGGCACGGCATGCGCTTCCATGACGCCCACGGCATCGCAGGTGCGCAGGATGGCGGCCACGTTATGGGCCTTGTGTACCCGCTCCATGAACACGGTGAGATCGGTCTGGCGGCAGGCGGCGACCTGTTCGATACGTGCTTTGCGTTCCGGCGTCATGGCGCCAGTTTAGCCGAGCCCGGCGACCTTTGGCTTCAGTCGATGAAGAACTGCTGGCGAAAGCGTATTTCGTTGGGGGCCTGGTCGCTGTGGGCCGGGGTCACCCGCACGGTGAAATCCAGTGTTTCCTCGTCGTGTATCCGGAACGTGCCGATGTAGTAGATCGCATCCTGCTCGGTGACTTCGCGCATGCGGATGTTGCGCCGCTGTCCGGTCATGTTGACGGCGCTGCCCGTGACCTCGGCGGTCACCGGGGTCGGCATGTCGCCTTCCGTTTCACTTTTCTTCAGCACTGCCACGTTGAGCAGGGCGCGCGAGGACGAGCGCTGTATGTCATGGGCGCGCGCCACTTCCGGTGGCAGCAGGCTGGTGCTCATGGTGTTGTAGTGAACGGTATAGTCACCGAACTCCTCGGCTTGCTGAGCCGATGCCTGGGAAGCCAGGGCCATAGCCGCGGTTACCGCAGCTGCAATCATGATTCGTAATGGGCGCATGGCCGATCTCCGTGGGATGACTGAATCAGCCATTCCATCCTACTCCTGGCGGCACGATCAAACAATTGCGGCAACTACGCAGCGGCTAAACGCCTAGCAGGATGATCAGGAACTGGATCAGGATGATGGCCACCAGCGGTGAAAGATCGAATCCGCCCAGGCTCGGCATGACGCGGCGGATGGGTGCCAGCACCGGCTCGGTGAGCTGGAAGATCAGCGGCACGATGGGGTGACGGAAGCCGTGCCCTACCCACGACAGAATCACTCCTATGATGATCAGGATCAGGTAGAGCACCAGCAGCATGCGCACCAGTCTGAGCACGGCAAGCAGGGCGATGACCAACGGATCCAGCGACCAGCCCACGATCAGGCCGACGGCGATCAGCGATATCACCTGGATGATGTAGAGCGCAACCACCCCGGCCAGGCTGAACTTGCCGATGCGCGGCAGGATGCGGCTCAAGGGCCGGACCACCGGGTCGGTGATCTTGATCAGCGCCTGGCAGACGGGGTTGTAGTAATCGGCGCCAATGGTTTCGAGCAGCACCCGCAGCATCAGCGCGACCAGGTAGAGATGGAATACCGTCTCGACCAGGAAGGAGAAGGCGTTTGTAGCCGAGCCGCCGGTCATGACTGTCCCAGCTCGCGCCCGCGCCGGATCGCCGCCTGCACGGCCTCGTCGACCACGCGTTCGAACTCGTTGGCGGCAAAGGATTCCAGTGCCGCCGCCGTGGTGCCACCCGGTGAAGTCACCCGCTGTCGCAACTCCCCGGCATCAAGTGCGGATTCGGCCAGCATGGTGCCGGCGCCAAACGCCGTCTGTCGGGCCAGGGCCGCGGCATCGGCCTCGTCAAGACCAGCCCGGGTGCCGGCCAGGGTCAACAGTTCGACAAAGCGAAAGAAGTAGGCCGGCCCCGAGCCCGAGATGGCCGTGACCACATCCATCAGGGCCTCGTCCTGGACCCAGACCGTCTTGCCGGCCGTGTCGAGTATCCGCTCGGCCCGCTCACGATCGGCAGGTTCGACGCCATCGTCGGCCACCATGCCGGTGATCCCGGCACCGTAAAGCGCGGGCGTGTTCGGCATGGCGCGTACCGAGCGGCGGTGGCCGTTCAGTCCACGTGCCAGTTGCGCCAGGGTCACGCCGGCGGCCACGCTGATGACCAGCGTATCGGGGCGAGTCGAAACGGCCAGCGAGGCCAGTACGGTATCCATAACCTGTGGCTTGACCGCCAGCATCAACACGTCGGCGCCGTCGGCGGCGCGGGTGTTGTCGTCGAAAGCCTGGGTGCCGAACTGTTCCGATACCGTGCGGCGCTGGTCCTCACTGGGGTCGGCGACACGGATTCGATCGGCCGGATGCCCTGCCTGAACCAGGCCGCCGATCAGCGCCTGCGCCATGTTGCCGGCGCCGATGAAGGTGATGGTGGAGGTGGAGTCGGTCATGGCGTGCATTCTAGTCGGTGCGGTGTGTCAGGTGCTACTTCTCTGGGGTGAAACGAAAATCGGAAAACGTGAAACGAGGGTGTGACGGGTCGCCTTCGCTAACTCTATCAGCCCAACAGCGGGAATCGGAGTCGGTCGCTTCCCCTTGGCCAGCATCCTGGCCGTACGGCACGGCGCATCCCTCGTTTCACGTTTCACGTTTTCCATTTGACCCGCGTGCCGAACAACGCCGTGCCGACCCGCACCATGGTGCTGCCGGCGGCGATTGCGGCTTCCAGGTCGGCACTCATGCCGGCCGAGAGGGTATCGACTTGCGGATGGGTCGCCTGCAGCTCGCGATAGAGCGCGAACAGCCGATCAAACACGGTTTTCTGGTCGGCGAAGTCTTCACGCGGGGCGGGAATGGCCATCAGGCCGCGCAGTCGCAGGGTGTCGTGCTCGGCGATCATGGCGGCCAGTCCGGCGATATCATCGGGGTGGCAGCCGGCTTTCTGCGGCTCGTCGTCGATATTGACCTGGATAAGGATGTTGAGCGGCGCGTGTCGGCCCGGGCGCTGGTCGGCCAGGCGACGCACGATCTTGGACCGGTCCACGCCCTGCACCCAGTCGAAATGTTCGGCAATGGTGCGGGTCTTGTTCGACTGTATCGGGCCGATGTAATGCCACTCGATATCGAGTTCGGCCAGCTCGGTAATCTTGGCCACCGCCTCGTCGACGTAGCTCTCGCCGAAAGCGCGCTGACCCAATTGGTGAAGGTGCGACACCGCGCTGGCCGGGTGTGTCTTGCTGACGGCCAGCAGCTGCACCGATTCCGGCCGGCGGCCGGCTTCGCGGCAGGCAGTGTCGATGCGGCCGCGGACTTGTTCGAGTTTTTCGCTATGCTTTCGGATCATGGCCGGGTTAGGCTACTATCAGGGACTGGTAAGTTTACTGCCGGCGCTGGCGTGAAAGAGGACAACCTCATAAAAGGGTTGTATCATCGGCCGCGATCGGCGGGGCCCGCTGCTGGAGGACACCGCGTCATGGACATTACAGAACTGCTGGCATTCACCGTCAAGAACAAGGCTTCCGACCTGCACCTTTCTGCCGGTTTGCCGCCGATGATTCGGGTCGACGGCGATATTCACCGGATCAACACTCCGGCGATCGAGAACAAGGACATGGCCGAACTGATCTACTCGGTCATGAACGATCACCAGCGCCGCGACTACGAGGCCAATCTCGAGGTCGATTTCTCCTACTCCGTGCCCGGCCTGGCCCGTTTTCGTGTCAACTCGTTTCACCACCACCGCGGCATGGGTGCGGTGTTCCGCGTCATTCCCAACGAGATTTTCACGCTGGAGGATCTCAATGCGCCGGCGGTGTTCAAGGATATCGTCGAGGTGCCGCGCGGTCTGATCCTGGTCACCGGCCCGACCGGCTCGGGCAAATCGACCACGCTGGCGGCGATGATGGATTATCTCAACAAGACCGTGCCGGGCCACATTCTCACCATCGAGGACCCGATCGAGTTCATTCACACGCCGCAGCGCTGCCTGATCAACCAGCGCGAAGTCCACCGCGACACCCACGGCTTCAACCAGGCATTGCGGTCGGCCCTGCGTGAAGACCCCGACATCATCCTGGTCGGTGAGCTGCGTGACATGGAAACGGTACGCCTGGCGTTGACCGCGGCCGAGACCGGCCATGTCGTCTTCGCCACGCTGCATACGTCCTCGGCCCCGAAAACCATTGACCGCATCATCGATGTGTTCCCCGGTGACGAAAAGCCGGTGGTCCGTTCAATGCTCTCGGAGTCGCTGCGCGCGGTGATTTCGCAGGCCTTGCTCAAGCGCATCAACGGCGGGCGCGTGGCCGCTCACGAGATCATGATCGGGACCTCGGCCATCAAGAACCTGATTCGCGAAGACAAGGTTGCGCAGATGTATTCAGCCATCCAGACCGGGCACAATGTCGGCATGACCACGCTCGATCAGTCGTTGATCGAGCTGGTGCGCCGCGGTCTGGTCGCCAAGCAGGAGGCCCAGCGCAAGGCCCAGAACAAGCAGGCGCTGGCCTGATGCGGGCCCGCCAAAGGAGTTGTAAGGAATGAACACCATCCAGGACTGGCTGCACAAGCTGCACGAGGCCAAGGGCTCGGACCTGTTCGTGACTGTTGGTGCGCCCCCTTGCGTCAAGGTGCATGGCAAGATCAAGCCGCTCACGCGCGAGGCGCTGACACACGATGTTGTCTCCGACATCATCGACAGCATCATGACGGCCGACCAACGGGAGGAGTTCCACACCACGCGCGAGTGCCAGTTCGCCGTTTCGCTCGAGGGGGTGGCCCGCTTTCGCGTCAGCGCTTTCTATCAGCGCAACAGCGTCGGCATGGTCTGCCGCCGCATCGAGACCAAGATCCCCTCGTTCGAGGAGCTCGATTTGCCCGAGTCGCTCTCCGAGCTGGCAATGGTCAAGCGTGGCATCATCATCCTGGTCGGCGCCACCGGTACCGGCAAATCGACCACGTTGGCGGCCATGCTTGGCTACCGCAACCAGAACGCCTCGGGTCACATCATCACCATCGAGGACCCGATCGAGTTCGTGCACAAGCATCGCAAGAGCCTGGTCACCCAGCGTGAAGTCGGCATCGATACCGACTCCTTCGAAGTGGCGCTGAAGAACACGCTCCGGCAGGCGCCCGACGTGATCCTCATCGGCGAGATCCGCACCCGCGAAGCCATGGAGCACGCCATCACTTTTGCCGAAACCGGGCACTTGTGCCTGACCACGTTGCATGCCAACAATGCCAACCAGGCGATGGACCGTATCCTCCATTTCTTCCCGGAGGATCGGCATCCGCAGGTCCTGCTCGATCTGTCGTTCAACCTCAAGGGCGTGGTCGCCCAGCAGCTCTTGCCCTCCATGGACGGCAGCCGCCGGCACGTTGCGCTCGAGATCCTGCTCAATAGCCCGTTGGTACAGGAGAAAATCCGTAAAGGCGCGATCGAGGAGCTCAAGGGCATCATGAAGGACTCCGACCATCACGGCATGGTCACTTTCGACCAGAGTCTGCTCAAGCTCTACCAGGAAGGCTTGATTTCCTACGAGGATGCGCTCCGGCATGCCGACTCGGCCAACGAAGTTCGCCTGGCCGTCAAGCTCAGCGAAGGCGGGGATGCCGAGTCGCTTTCCGGCAAGCTGCAGGACATGAACCTAATCGACGATTCCCGCTGAGCGGGCCCAAGAAACTAACCCCAACTTGTGAAATGGTTAACGTTTCATTAACGCAGTGCGGCGTAGGATTCAACACGTTGGTGTCACAACGCGAGCCGATTCTGCACCGACGGTTACGGGGCAATGTGGGCCCGGGCGGATTCACTTCCGTCCGGGCATTTTTTTTGACACGAAGGGTGACACGATGGGCATGCGCATCCTGATCATCGAAGACAATCGCGACATCGCCGCGAACCTGGGCGATTTCCTGTCCGATCATGGGCATGAGGTGGATTACGCCTACGACGGTGTGACCGGCCTGCATCTGGCCGTGGTCAACGAGTTTGACGCCATCGTCCTGGACCTGGCATTGCCCGGCATGGACGGGCTGGATGTCTGCCGGAAGCTGCGCGAGGATGGCCGCAAGGACACGCCCGTGCTGATGCTTACCGCGCGTGATCAGCTCGACGACAAGCTAAGCGGCTTTGAATCCGGTGCCGACGACTACCTGGTCAAGCCCTTCGAGCTCAAGGAGGTCGAAGCCCGCCTGACCGTTCTGGCTCGTCGCGGGCAGCGCATCAAGCCGCGTGAGCTCACGGTGGGCGACCTGGTCTTCAACCTGGAGACGCTGACGGTCAAGCGCGGCAGCAAGTCCATCGACCTCAATCCCATCGGGCTCAAGCTGCTGGAGAAGCTGATGGCGGCCTCGCCGGCGGTGGTCACACGGCGCGAGCTCGAGCACCACGTCTGGGGTGAGGAGCTGCCCGACAGCGACAGCCTCAGGGTGCATATCCACAGTCTGCGCGCGGCCATCGACAAGCCGTTCGACAGCCACATGATCCAGACACGTCACGGCATCGGTTACTGCCTGGTTGCTGCGGATGAAGTATCGGCGGAGACTTAGAAGCCGACTGATCCTGTCCTTCCTGCTGTTCGGCACGCTACTCAGCGTGTTGTTTGCAGCGGCTGTGATGCTGTTGCAGAGCTGGCTGGTGGATGCGCTGATTTCCCACACCCTGGCCGAGGAGATCGACCAGTACATCGCTGACTTGCGCGAAGATCCCTCGCTGGTCGAGCCCTTTTACAGCCGGCTCGAGGGATACGTGACTCGCCCGGGTCAGGCAGAGATCGTGCCGCAACCGTTTCGCGACCTTCCCAGTGGCATGCACGACGTGCGCATCGATGATGCCCACTACAAGGCCGCCGTGCGCAAGCATGACGACTTCTGGGTGTTCCTGACCTATGACGTGTCGGAAAATGTCGAAGTCTCGCGGCGGCTGGTGTACGCGTTGATCGCGGCCGTAATCGTGTTCGCCCTGCTGTCGTTCGCGCTGGGCATGTGGTCGTCTCGACGGGTGATGGCGCCGGTCACCGAGTTGGCCCATCGCCTGGAAACCATGGATGAGACCGCCGAACCCGGCTCCCTGGCGCGGCATTTTCCAGATGACGAGGTCGGGCAGCTGGCCGCCGCGCTCGACGACTACGCCCACCGCCTCAAGGAGCTGGTCGAGCGCGACAAGGCATTCAATGCCGATGTCTCCCACGAGTTGCGAACGCCGCTGGCGGTCATCTCCGGGGCGACCGAGTTATTGCTGGCTCAGCCTGATCAGTCCGAGCGCAACCGCGAACGACTGTTGCGCATCGCCCGTGCCGCCCGCCAGTCCACCGACATCACGACCGCGTTGCTGCACCTGGTGCGTGCCGAGCGTGAATCGGATAACGAACGTCAGGCCAACGATGTCGGCCATATCGCCGCGCAGGTGGTCGACAACTACCAGCCGCTGGTCGGCGATCGCGAGCTGGACCTTGTATTCAAGGAGCTTGAGCCGGTTAGCGTGATCGCGCCGGAGGCAGTGATCGCCGTTACGCTGGGCAACCTGATCGGCAACGCCGTGCGCTACACCACGAGCGGTGAGGTGCGTGTGGAAGTGCGTCGCGGCGAGGTCTGTATCCTCGATACCGGCCCCGGAATCGCCGAGGAAGAGTTGCCCCATGTCTTCGATCGTCACTTCCGCGGCCGTCAGACCGGTGGTACCAAGGGTTCGGGTCTGGGCCTGTCCATCGTCAAACGCTTGTGCGACCTGTACGGCTGGCGCACCGAGTTCGCCAATCGTGAGGCGGGTGGGCTGCAGGTGTGTGTGCGCTTCTTCCCCGACCGTGATCACGACGCCTGAGGCGCGGCTTTCATTCACTGAGCGAATTCAGTTACCCTTTCAGGCTATGGCTATCATCCACTGCCCCGGCTGCAATCGCCGTATATCCAGCATGGTCAATGTTTGTCCGCACTGTGAATTGCCGCTCGGACAGATGACCGACGAAGAGTTTCGCAAGCTCGAGGTTCGCCGCTGGCGCAAGCAGGTCTATCGGGCTACCAACGTCACCTACACGGCGATGGCGGCCATCATCATCGGCGTGTTGTGGTGGTGGATGAGTTCGCCGGTTGCCTGGCAGTTGCCGCCGCCGGCACTGACCATCGTTCTGATCGTGTTCGGCGGCATCGGCTACGCCGGTGGGCGGGGATGGCTGTTCTGGTTGCGCATGCGCCGCAACCGCCCCGAGTAGGCAGGGCTTCGGCGGCGAGGTCGCTGCCGAAGCGGATCGGGGTCAGCGAATGCGTTCGACTCGAACAGTGCTGTTGTAGCCTTCCACCGAAAGTCGCCAGGTCCCAAGCAGGCGGGGCCGGATTTCAACTTCCGGGTTCTCCATTTCACTGACTGCGAATTCGCCGCTTTCGGCCTGACGCCAGACCATGCCGTTTTCCAGTTCGAACTCGGTATCGCCGCGCCAGCCGCTGAAGTTGCCCGCGATGCGGCTTCTGATCGTCGAGCGCTCGCTCGAGTCAGCGAAACCGCGTCGATCTTCGGCGGCATCGCCGCTGGATTCCTTCCGCGTCGGTTCGGCGCGATCAGCGATTTCATCACCCCGGTATTCCTCCAGCGTTAGCGAGCGCTGCTGGATCCAGCGATTGAGCGCGGCCAGTTCATCGTCACTGAGCTTGTGCAGGCCGGCTTCGCGAAACTCCTGGCCGGTCATCCGCTCTTCAAGCGTGGAAAAAGGCTGTGAGGCAGACAGGCCGCTGGCCATCAAGATCAAGAGCAAGAGGGCAAAGACAAGGCGAGGTGCAGACATGGCAGTCGGGTCACTCCTTGGGTGTCGATTGATACAGCGGGTGGTGTGGTCTACAGATCCTGCTTGTAGCGCACGTAGGGGATCCGACCGTAAATGCTTTCCATTGGATCTTCAAGCCGTGCTTCCGCGCCGGGTTCGTCGGCCCGCGGTGCGGTGTCGAGCAGGTTGCTCACGCCGATGCTGATCGAGGTGTTTCGCGGTGCCTGCCAGGAAAACTCGAGGTCGAAGGTGTTGAACACCGAGGGGGTGGGGCTTGAGTCACTGCCGGTCCACAGCGGAGATTCACGGTGGTTGCCGAGCATTTCGCCGCTGAAGCGTCCGCGGCGCCATCCCAGCATCACCTGTGCGCTGTTGCTGTAGTGGCTTGATTCAGCACTGTGGTCCAGCGCTGTGTGGTCAGGCGGCAGGCCGAGGTCGGACAGGCTCATTCGCTGCCGGTAGCGGGCCAGTTGCAAACCGACCAGAAAGTCGCCCACGCGTTCGGTCTGTATCCCGAAGCTGACATTGACGTCCACACCCTCCGAGACCTGCGACGACCTTGCCGTGCCGTCGCGGCCGAGGTAGTCAGGGCGAAAATCGTACATGCCTTCATTGAACGCAATCGCCGGTGCGTGCTCGGGCTGGCTGTGGAACGCCCCCACACCGAGATTCAGGCCCGGGGCTGCAGTCCAGTTGCCTCGTACCTGCACCAGGTTGACCGAATCGTCCGGGAGGGGCTGGTCCACAAAGCGGCAGTCTTCGGCCAGGTAGGAGTCGATGGTCGGCCTGGCGCTGTTGCACTGGATGTGGGCAAGGCTCGCGGTGTTGAGTTGCCAGGTTTCCAGCGACCAGGAGAATGCTCCTTGAGTGTCGCTGTCGGGCTTGGGCGAGCTCAGGTCCAGCGGCATGTTCATGGTCAGTCGCGGGCGCAGACCGGGCAGGCCACGAGTATCGCGGTCAGGCACCACTCTCGGGGCGGGCTCGCGATCGGGGACGATTGACCACGGCGCGGCGTCCGCGGCCTGGACATTGGCCCCGGCCATCAGCAGCGTCGAAATCAGCAGGCTTCGCCCAAATGCGGTCATTCTCGGTCCCGGTAAAAGTTCCGCTATTCCCGCCCCCTTAGATAGCGTATTCGGGAATAAGTTTTCTTCACTGGCAGTCTAGCAGAGCCAGGGCCGAGATGCACACGCAAAATTCACGCCCAAGTCCCCGAAATTTCAGGGGAAGCGTGACAGAAATCAAGGGCGGCTTTGCTGGTTCCTGAGCCATGACTGCAGCGCAGTTCCCGCCTGCCGCACTTGCGGCGTGTATTGTTCGATGGTAGCTTGCCCTTCAGTGTACGCGGCGCTGCGGGTTTTGCCATCGGCAGTGGGGATTGCCGATATGCCCGCCGGATCCGTCGTTCGGGGTAGTGACAACTCGAGAAAGGGAGCTCACCTCATGTGGCGATTGGCATTCGGCATCTCCATGCTGGCGGCAGCCAGCGGCGTTCACGGCGTTGCAGCGCAATTCGATCTCTTGCTGGATCTGGATAACGACTCGTCGACCGGTTGCGAGGTGACCACGCCGGACGGCAATTTTG
>SL_3KL_010_SEDDRAFT_10002561_pt1 | contig 16626 bp, 13 predicted proteins | sample SodLakKL_010_SED_2_FD_10381 | JGI IMG/M metagenome (IMG submission 10381) | reverse complement strand
GGAGTATTTCTCCGGTTCTTTTGCGTGACATAGCGCGAAGTGCCCGGCTTGCCCGAAGCTTTGTGCTCCGTACACTCCAAAATCACCTGCACTCTGTTGCCCTTAGATTTCTTTGCCATGATCGAATAGCTTTATTTGCTTATTTATAGTTTAATATCGGTTGCCAGTCCTTTCTTTTGCTGGCGCTTAATGTACTGGAAAATCCCCAATTTGTTGATGCAGCGCACCGCCTTGGCTGAAACGCGCAACGTCACCCACTTGTCAAGTTCCGGTATGTAAAAGCGCTTTTTCTGCAAGTTGGGCTCAAACCTACGCTTGGTCTTGATGTTTGAGTGGGATACCTTGTGACCGCTCTGCGGCCTTTTTCCTGTTAATTGACAAACCTTAGACATATCATTTTAGTTTTGGTGACTTCGGCAGGATTCGAACCTGCAACCTCCTGATCCGTAGTCAGGTGCTCTATCCAGTTAAGCTACGAAGCCTGTTTTTTCGGACGGCAAAGATACTGCTTTTTCCGGTTTTTAAAGCTTTTTTTGGAAAATATTATCCTCTGACCAAAATATAACGGTTTAACGTTATAAATCCTTTTTTCGTTCCTCCTGACCGGCTTTCAAATACGGGATTTAAATTCTAACCAATCAGTGCTTTATAAAAGTATGCGTCTCCTTTTTTCGGGCACCGACTATGTGAATGAGATATGCCCCGGATTGAAGCTGCTCGACATTGATCTGCTTCAGATTGGGTGAAAAGGCTTCGTAATCCACCGGAAATCGCAATATTTCACGCCCGAGCATATCGGTAATCTGAATTTCATAGGGTTCAAAATCGGGGGCGAGGATGTCGATGTTCAGCTCTCCGGTTGTGGGATTGGGGTATAGATTTGAAATGGAAAGTGGTCCCAATTCAAACTGACAATCACTCAACTCAAAAAGACTGTTGTACACATTTAATCTACCCCCTGAAATGGTGTATTGTTCGAGATTGGGATTTCGATCTACTCCGTCCAGTATAGCACGTCTGGCTACAAGTGCCGCCTCACTGGGATTGTCGCGTGCGAGTTGGGCAAAAGCTATGCAATCTGCAGAGTAGAGTAGTGCAATGGCTGCCGTCACTTGCGGTGCTGCCAAAGAAGTGCCGCTTAGGTTCCCCCGGTATTCGCTATCGATGGTCGTGGTTAGAATACTGCGTCCGGGCGCTGCCAGTTCAATGTTTTTCAATCCGTAACCCGCACTCAGTATTTTTTCGTCATCCATGTTTGAGTTGGTCACTGAGATCAGAAAAGGGCTGGGACAGGTCGTGGGTATATCTCCAAAAACATCCACATCGGTATTGGAATTTACTGTGGCCGCAGTAGAAAGGATTCCCACCTCACCCATCAAATCGTACATCTCACACCACATGGGGAAATTCTCCGGGTCCTCATTGGCGATTCCGCCGGAAAAATTGGTCGCGACCACAAAAGCACCCTCTTGACCTCCACTCTCATTGTACCTCCTGCGCTGATCTATTGCATAGTGGTAGGCCTCTACCATGTCTGCCTCCGTGGGTCCGCCATTGCTCTTCGACAATACCATGACCTGTACATTCCAGTTTATACTGCTGAGCCCCTCGGAGTTGTTTGTAACTGCAGCTGCAACTCCAATGACTTGCGTTCCGTGGGGATTAACGCTGTGTTGGTCGTCTCCGGTGGTGACATTCAGACCGTAATAGTCATCCACGTAGCCATTCCCATCGTCATCCATACCACTGCCGGGTATTTCGCCGCGGTTTACCCATATGTTGTCGTAAAGGTCGGGATGATCGATCTGACATCCGCCGTCCATAATAGCAATTATAATAGTGTCACCGAGTGCCGTGGTTCCTCCGCGCGCTATTTCCCAGGCTTCAGGTGCTTGTATTTGGAAAAGGTTCCACTGGTCGGGGAAAAGGGGGTCGTCGGGTTCACCGGTTCGCCATTCTCCTATTCTGTTGGGAAAAATGTCGCGAACAGAAGGTTGACCCAGCATAAACTCCCGCATTTGGGCTGGTGTGCGATCGACAGTCTCCATTCTAAAAAGGTGGGTGTTTAATGTTCTCGCCAGAGGCCGAATGTGTTCAACCTGCACTTCCGGGGCAAAATCAGTCAGTTGATCAATCCAATCGGAAGGCGCTGTTCCCTCTTTAAGCTGGACAATATACTCATCGGGGACAACCGGCGTATTTTGGAAAAGATGCTTTCCCTGACCTGTCATGTTAAAGGCGGAGACTAGAAAAATGATGACAAAAAACAGGGGTATGCGGTTGATTTTCATGTGTTTTGAACTAATTAGGTTAAAACGTCAGTCTCTTTTTCAAATTGCGAAAGTAATCAAAGGACCGCAAAAGCCGGCTCCCGTACCAGGAAAATAGCTCGCCATCGACCAATTCGATTTTTGCATCGGCTACAGCACTGCCTACTTCATCCAGGTGTTTTTCCTTAAAGGGATAGGGTTCTGACGAAAGCAGCACGAAATCAGGTGAAACGGATTGAATTTCTTCCAATGTTACCATGGGGTATCGGTCTCGTTTCTTAAATATATTTTCCATGCCTGCTATTTCCAGCATTTCACTGACAAAAGTATCACCCCCAACTGTCATCCACGGTTTTTTCCAGATCATGTAAGCCACTTTGGGCCTTTTTTCGGGACGCTTTTGTTCTTCCAAAAAGGCCCTGTACTGTTTATTAAGTTCGCATGACATGCGCTGTCCCCCCTCTTTTTTCCCGCACACATCTGCCACATCATCAATCATTTTTAGCGCGGATTTAAAATCGCTGACTTCGGTGACAAAAACCGGGTAATCCTTCTCCAGCTCTGTCACCATCTCTTTTGTGTTTTCCTCTTTGTTGGCCACAATCAGATCGGGTTTGAGCCTGTGGAGTCTCTCCATTTTAATCTCCTTCGTGCCGCCAACTCGCTCCTTGCTCTTGAACATCTCCCGGGGATTTACACAAAACCGGGTAATTCCCACGATTTCATCCTGCAGTCCCAAATCCCAGATAAGTTCTGTAATGGAGGGAACCAGGGAGACTATGCGCTGAGGTCTGACGGGGTGTTTTACCTCGCGTCCCAAATGATCGGCTGTAACTCTAAAGTCGGGCATCTTTTTAAATTGCTTCTGCTGTGAAACCAATCAATGGCCGGGTGGTTTACCAAATTCTTTTTCTCCGGCTTTCAATGCAATGTTGAGATGATTGGCCCTGGGCGGAATGGGGCAGTGGAAACCGTCGCTGTACGCGCACCAGGGATTGTAGGCGAGGTTGAAATTAATACGACAACCGTTTTTCTCCAAATCTGCAATACTCAAATTCAGATATCGCCCACCTCCGTATGTGGTCTCGCCATTGGTCAGGTCCTTAAAGGGAAGAAACAGGTAGTCACTGAACTCCTCACTTTCCAGCAGTGCGTAATTTTGGTACAATTCAAGGGAAAATGCTTTTCCTTCGAACTCCATAAATACTTTTCCGTACTTGATGTACTTGCGTTCTTCTCCCGAGTAGGTGGCAATGGAAAAAGGCTCGGGGTTTTCGGTTTTGCGCAGATCGCATTGCAGAAGATAGTCTGAGTCGATGGGGTAGTAGTTGAGGTGGACGGTGTCACTGGGCCGGATGGGCTGCCTTTCGGATTGCCAAAGCGACCGTATGGATTCTGCTCTTTTTTCCTCCATCTCACCATACCAATCTCTCGAAACCTGTTGGGCAATAATGTTTTTTTCAGCCAGGCACAGTGTAAAAATGAGCAAAGAAAAGAAAATCAGGGTTTTGTAATAATGCATAATTGCCCGTTTTTGTCACTTGCAATTCTGGTGATTTCTGTCGCTCCTGGTATGTTGAGCGCGAATTGTGGTTTCCAATACGAATCCTTCCCGGGTCGGAAGGCCATGAGCATGCCATCTGCCGAGGTAAAGAGGGTGTTGTCGGGCCCAATGCAAAAATCCTGAGACCCTCCCGGTATCATCCTCACCAAACGCTCGCTGTTTCCGGTGCGAAAGTTGTAACTGTATATGTGACGCGCATCTCTTCGGCCTTCCACAGTGTAATACAGCACACCATTTTCGTCCGACTCCATGGAGCGGCCTGGGTTTTGTGCAATGGATTTCTCTTTGCCGGTTACCACATTCCACTCAATCAATTCGTTGCCATCTTCTCTGATTACAAAAAGTGCCAGCGTGTTGCTGTCTAACCAACTGTAGTAACCGACCCTCAGTGTCAAAGGGGTAATCGGTGAGCCGTAATTTGAACGGTCGTGGGGGAGATTCCATACCCTTTGAGTACCGTCTTTTTCCAGCCTGACAAAATTCAGTGCGGTGCTCCTCGCATTGTACCGCGGACTGAATTCGGACTCGCGGGTCCCGGTGATTCTCTTCAGTTCCTCGGTGTGCAAACTCAGGGAGTATAAATTAGTCACTGTATCCTTCCCGCTGCTAAGATACAGGGTGTTTTTATCTGCAAAAAAAGGCTGGTTGTTGTAACCTTCATCGTTGAAAGAACTCAAAAACAGCATTTCAGCCAGTTGCCATTGGTCGGAGTTTTCTGCGGGGGATATTTCCAGCAACCAGGCCTGAGAGACAGGCAATTGCGCTCTGACATCTGCAGACAAAAATACCAGACAACAGATAATTGTCAGACCGGGAATGTACGGGTAGATTGAAAAGGTTTTCGCCTGCTTGTTTTCTCCTGTTTTCATGGTACCGTTTTTCACAAATCTATGGGGGTCATTTCATGTAAATATTAAGCTGTCAGCTATCGGGAAGTGTCACTGATTTTTTCTCGCTAAGTACTCGCCAACCTTCCCTGTTCAATGCCATTCCACCAATCAAAGTCCCGAGGTGCTTTTAAATACCCGGTCCCAACGGATTCCATCGCGCATATTGGCGTTTCTGGTACTGAAAAAGATAAATAGTGGCTTTCCGACTATGTGATCCGCAGGAACATAACCCCAGACCCTGGAATCTTCAGAATTGTGTCGGTTGTCTCCTATCATCCAATAGTAATCCTGCTTGAAGGTGTATTGGGTTGCGGGTCCGCCATTTATATAAATAGCGTCATCAGTGATGCGCAGTTCATTGTCTTCGTACACATTGATTATTCGCTCGAAAAGGGCGATGTTGCTGTGGTCTATTGAAACCGTTTGACCCTCTGCCGGTATGGGAATGGGCCCGTAATTGTCGTAATCGAAGTCCGGGAAGTTTTCAGGGTCGTGCGGAAATAAGTAGGTTGGAGCTCCCGGGTCTGGATTTACAGGGGTTACGGTTATGGACTCGTCCAGTGTTCTTAGAGCCTGTACTTGTTGCTCGTTGAGGTGAAATTGTGTCCGTCCGACCCGGTCTCCGGGATTAATGTCAAGGCGTTCAAAAGTTTCCGGTGAAATGGGTACCCCGGATTGCAATTCGTACCGAAACTGTAAATTTTCAGGGTTTTCTCTGCGCTGGCCATCAATGTAAACCAGACCATCTCTCAGTTCAAAGGTGGTTCCAGGGGCGCCCACACAGCGCTTTATATAAAAATCAGTCTTGTCCACAGGCCTCGTTATGATGTCCAATCCCTCAAAGCGCCTTTGTTGTTCCTCCGACCCCTGACGGATTTGATTGACACTGTAAGAGCGGTGGGGCAGCAGGTAGATGCTGTCGCCGGCCGGCCAGTTAAAGACGACCAGGTCGTTTTCCTTTACTTCCTGAAAAGATCCCAAACGCCGGTAGGAGAGTTGGGGGTTTTTGAGGTAGGACTCCCGATCTATCATTGGAATTCTATTGTGTAGCAGCGGTAACTGGACCACAGTCATCGGCATTCGTATGCCGTAGTGCATCTTACTCACAAACAAGTAGTCCCCTACCAGCAAAGTGCCTTCCATAGATGAAGTGGGAATGGTAAATGCCTCAATCATAAACATGCGGATAAAAGCAGCTACAAATACTGCAAATACCGCAGCCTCAAACCACTCCCTGGCCACTGTTTTGCGGTAGGGATTGTTTGCCTCCAGCTTCCTCACGAGTAATTTTTTACCCTGTTCCTTCGCATCTTCAATTTTTGCATGGTATTCGCGCTCTGCTACAAGGGTCGGACCCTCGTACTTTATCTCTTTTGAAAAAGAAAGCCAAAAAAAGTAAAAGGGCATGAAAAGTACCGCCAATGTCGCATCCAATAGGGAAAGCCTCCCGAAGGACCGCGCTGTATCTATGGCAAGACCAAAAAATATGAAGAAATTGACCAGTGGGACCAATAACCAGAGTGCATGGAGGCGCTTCCTCCCAACCAATTCCGCCCAAACCGCAAAATTCAGACCGGGAATCAGACCGTCAGTGGCTTTTTTATCCGCTCTGGGAAATAGGAAGTAAAAAGATATGCTCAGCAGCAGGTAGTAAACAATAAAAAATATCAGTACGCTCACCTCGTGATGGTTTGTTGTTGTAAAAAACTACCGTGAATCGACACTTTAAAATGTCTGTACTTACTCAAAATTCTGGTCAGCGCAGAACATTTTTCCAGAATCAACCGGACGCAAGCTTATTACATTGACCGGCTACTCAGGAACTTTGAGTGCAATCCACCACGCAAATTTAATCAGCTTTTTGGACTATTTGAGTGTCACCGGGCACATATTGACTTTTCGTCCCTGGTCTGAATCCGGATAGATCGCAAAACCTGACTGCAAAAGTCAATTTTTCCGCAGAAGATAACATTAAAAGTCATCCTCGTCCAGATCGTCTAACATGCCGGCCAGCGGGTCTTTAAACAGGTGTTTATTGGTGAGTATGTCTTTGCTTATCAATTCAAATTCCGCCAGCGAATGCAGCACAAATTCCTTGAAAAAGTGAAGGTCTGCCGGGTTGATGTTTTGGGTCTCTGTAATCTTGTCCATGCCCGGTATCTTGTCCAGTTTTTCCCACCGCAATTTGTCGGCTTCGTCGTTGATCAACTCCACGGTATTTTTACCCTCAAACCAGGCTTTTATGGTGTTATAAATATCTTTTTCTCCCTGCTTTACCTTCTCATTGGGATCCGGGAAGTACTCTAAAAATAACTCGCGGAGCGCTTCGCCAATGATCTCCATAGCCACGACATGCGGGCCTTTTTGCTCACCTTCGTAAAGCAACTCTACCTTACCGGTAATGGCCGGTATGATGGACCAAAAGTCGCTAAACCGTATGGTAGTCTTCTTTTCGCTGTTGAGCAGCATCCTGCGCTCGGCTGTGCTGTAGAGCAATTCCCTTGCCGCTATGGTCATCCTGGCTGATACCCCGCTGGAGTGGTCAATGTATTCGGATTCCCTGGCCTGAAAGGCGATCAATTCCAACAAGTCCTCGGCAGCTTCCGGCATGTGGACTCGCTTAACTGTCTCTGGATCCGGTCGTGCCTCCTGTTTGGTGATGGCTTTGGAAATGTCGATGTCGTTGGGGTAGTGGGTGGTGATTTGACTCTCTATCCGGTCTTTTAAAGGGGTGATGATGCTGCCCCTGTTGGTGTAATCCTCCGGATTGGCGGTGAATACGAATAGAATATCCAGCGGAATTCGAAACTTGAATCCCCTTATTTGTACGTCCCCCTCTTCCAGTATATTGAAAAGCGCAACCTGAATTCTGGGCTGGAGGTCTGGCAATTCATTGATCACAAATATCCCTCTGTGGGAGCGCGGCACCAAACCGTAGTGAATGGCTCGCTCATCGGAGTAGCTCAATTTAAGATTGACCGCCTTGATAGGGTCGAGATCACCGATAAGGTCTGAAACACTCACATCCGGCGTGGCCAGTTTTTCCACATAGCGATCTTTGGGGCTTTTCCATTCGATGGGGGTTTTGTCGCCGTGTTTTTCCAGTTGTTCTTTTCCCCAGGCCGAGATGGGATTGAGGGGGTCATCGTTTATCTCCGATCCCTTAATTACCGGAATGGCGGGGTCTAAAAAATCTCCGATCTTTCGCGCAATTCTCGTCTTGGCCTGTCCGCGCAATCCAAGGAATAAAATATTGTGACGGGCCAAAAGTGCCTTTTCCACTTCGGGAATTACTGTCTCCTGGTATCCCATGATCCCGGGAAAAACGGCCTTTTTTTCGGTGAGTCGTGCGATGAGGTTGCTCTTAATCTCCTCTTTGACTGATCTGGGCTTGTAGCCTGCTTTTTTCAAGCCTCCCACTGTTCGAGCGGTTGTTTTATTCATAGGCGAACTGCTTACTTTTTATAATTTTTGAAAATGAATTCACCAAGCCGGTCAATAGAGCTGTAGTAGGCCTTTCCGGCATTGGCTTTGGTAAATTGATCGACAAAATCGACCAGCCATGGATCTGTTGCGATCATAAAGGTAGTAATCGGAATGTTGGCCTTTTTGCACTTGTGCGCCAGGGACAATGTCCGATTAAGAATTTTTCGATCCAGTCCGAATGGATTCTTATAGTAACCTTTTCCCTGTTTAATACAGGTCGGCTTTCCATCGGTGATCATCAGAATCTGCTTGTTGGGGTTTTTCCGCTTGCGGAGAATATTGGTCGCAAGTTCGAGACCCGCCACCGTATTGGTGTGATAGGGCCCCACCTTCAAATAGGGCAGATCCTTTAACTCAACCTGCCAGGCATCGTCTCCAAAAACGATTATATCGAGCGTATCCTTTGGATAGCGCGTGGTGATGAACTCAGACAGCGCCATGGCCACTTTTCTGGCCGGAGTTATGCGATCCTCACCGTACAGAATCATGGAGTGACTTATGTCAATCATCAACACACTACTGGTCTGCGTTTTGTAATAAGTCTCGCGCACCTCCAGATCCTCCTGTCGGAGGTCGATTTTCTGAATGCCGCGCTGTCGCATTGCATTTTTTAACGAGGCCGGCATATCGATTCGCTCCGGATCGTCCCCAAATTCAAAGGGTCTCAACTCACTGGTCTCTTCGTCTCCCTTGCCAGAATATCTGGTGTCGTGGTCTCCGCGACCGCTTTTTGATAATTCATCGAAAATATCATCCAGGGCTGTTTTTCGCATGTGGACTTCCATTCTCGAGGTGAGCAGAAGTTCATCGGGGATTCCATCCCCCTTGCCGGGCTTGAGGTATCCTTTTTCTATGAGGTCATCGATAAAATCAGATATGGAATAGTCATCGCTGGTGAATTGATAGGTCCTGTCAAGTTCCGTCAGCCAGGCGAGGGCCTCACTCACATTTCCCGCAGTGTGCATCAACAGTTGTTGAAAAATCTCCAACAAATCCTCAAAGCCCGCTGTCTGATCGAGTTCGGGTTCCCACCTTCTGAATCTCCATCCTATCATTTTTGCAAGTTGTGTACAACTATTTAGCAATTATCCTGCAATAAGGTTCACTAAACGATTCCGGTCAGGACAATCATATTTTACCACTACTTGAAATTGCTTTGGATTGCATCGTTTTTTCCGGAGATGACCGTCATGGTCTTTAAAACAGAGGTTTATTTTTCCGGGATAGGCAGACCGACAATGAAGTTTTTGTTAAAAAAAACACCATCTTCCTTAACCAATGATGCGTTGAGGTCGGATCAGATTCCAGTGATGTTTTTGATAGCCGGAAGATTATTTCAACTCAAAACGCGACATACCTGCGAGAAAACCTTTGTTGTAAACTTCCACAGTGTAGTTGCCGGACATGAAGGACATATTGGGCCGCCAGCGGGCACAAACAACGTCCTCCTCGTTTTGGTAGGCTATGGTTTTCATTTGCGTGAATCTGACCTGGGTGTTTTTTTCGAGTTCCTGGATGACACCGCTGCCCAGGCTTTCAATGGCCATGGTTTCACCTGCCGGGTTAATCAAGCGTATGAAAAAAGTCTCATCACCGAATTCCACGATTTCATTCGCTGTGGTTTTAAAGCAAATGCGAAGCATGTCGATATTGTTGGCGCGTCTTCTTGGGCGCTCTCTACCTCTGTCTGTGACCCGATACCCCTGCACTTCAATTTCATCCACCTCAATTACGGATGCCCGCTCCACTTTTCGGGCCAACGCTCTGATCTCTTCATCCATTATTTCTTTCTCCTGGACCAGGTTGGTTTGAAGGGCTAAAAGTTCATCGGTGGCTTCACGCTCGGTAGCTACCTCCTCCTCCAGCAGTTTTTTCTCTTGCAACAGACGGTCTTTTTCCCGAACCAATTCCTCGTTTTCGCGGTACAGAGTTTCTATTTCGACAATGTAATCATCCACCTGTACACGCAAATTGTCCAATTCTCTCCGCGCCCCTTCCAGATTCCGGTTTTCGTAAATCAGACGGGAAATTTTATCTCGCTGACGGGATAACTCATCCTTTTGGGCGTCAATCATTGCATTGAGCTCTTCATTGTCGCTCCGCATGTCGTCCAGCTCGGACAGGGCTTCGTAGTATTCCCTTTCAAGCTCACTTTGTAAATGACGAATCTCACTGAGGTCGGTTTTCAACTGGGAAATTTCCTGGTCTTTGGATGCGCGATCATATAGTAACACGCCATTTACCCCCATTAACAATAAAATTGCTATAATTGCAATTGCCGATAGGTTCCTTCTGGACTTGGTAGTTGTCATGATTTGTTAACTTTGTAGATGAAATAATGGATCATTATGTGTGACAAACCCGCTACTTCAGAAGTTAGATTATGGCGTAAATGACTGTGTAAAGGTAAATAAAAATTGATGATTTATAACGTTAGGCTGGAAAAAGTATTATTCCTGGATGTGGAGACAGTGGCTGCTCAAGCCTCTTACGATGATCTCGATGAAGATTTTCAAGCCCTTTGGAATATCAAGGCAGAGTCCATTATTAAAAGGGGCAAGTTGGAAACAAAACCGGAAGAACTCTACGACCAAATGGCTGGCATTTTTGCCGAGTTTGGTAAGATTGTCTGTATCTCAGTAGGCTATTTCTCAGAACTCAGGGATGGCCAACGGGAATTTCGGCTTAAATCCTTTTACGGCGATGATGAAGCCATACTTTTGGCCGAATTTGCTGAATTGATTTCCAATTACTTCAACAACCCCGACCGCCATTTTTTCTGTGGCCACAATATCAAGGAGTTTGACATTCCCTACATCGGAAGACGCATGCTTGTCAACCAAATACCCCTCCCCAACATGGTCAATATACCGGGTAAAAAACCCTGGGAGGTCAAGTACCTTCTCGATACTATGGAGCTCTGGAAATTTGGAGACTACAAGGCTTATACTTCACTCAATCTGTTAGCGAAACTTTTTGGTGTGCCGACCCCTAAGGACGACATCGACGGAAGTATGGTTAACGGTCTTTACTGGCAGGGAGATCAACTGGAGCGAATAGCTGAGTACTGCGAAAAAGATGTGGTCGCAACCGCCAGCCTGTTTCTCGGTATGCGCGCTCAGGAACCCCTTAAACCCGATGAAGTGATAAAAGGGGGGTGACACCCACTGTAGATTTACATTGAATGTAGCTTTGACTTTCCCGGTGACCTGGACTGTTGATTTTAGTGCTTGTTACAATTAGTTTCTTATCCACCGGCAGAAAACTTTTTTACCCGGCTTGATTTGTCCGGGCATTTGAGTAATTTCGCAGAAATTTTGTGATCATAAAAAGTGCCATATCGTGCAAAAAGACCGTCATTTAATCGCTCCCTCCCTCCTCGCAGCGGATTTCTCAAAACTGGGAGAAGAAATAAAAATGTTTAACGAAAGTGAAGCAGACTGGCTTCATCTGGATGTGATGGACGGGCGTTTCGTACCCAATATTTCCTACGGAATGATGGTGGTTGAGTGCGCCTCCAAACTCACTCAAAAAACGCTGGATGTCCACCTGATGATTGTCGAACCGGAAAAGTATATCGAGGAATTTGCCAAAGCAGGTGCATCGGTCATCACGGTTCACGCAGAAGCTTGCCCCCACCTGCACAGAACCATTCAGCAGATAAAAAGTACGGATGCGAAAGCCGGAGTGGCATTGAACCCGAGTACTCCGGTTGACACCTTAGAGGACGTGCTGGAGGACCTGGACCTGGTGCTTGTCATGTCGGTCAATCCCGGTTTTGGAGGCCAAAAGTTCATCTATCGCACCATTCCGAAAATCCGCAAGCTTAAAACCATGCTTCAAGAGCGCAACCTTGACGCCATCATTGAAGTGGACGGGGGAGTAGGGTTGCAAAATGCCTCCGCTGTTTTAGAAGCCGGAGCAAATGTACTGGTCGCAGGCAATGCAATTTTCAAAACCGATGATCCCAAAAAGACCATTAAACAATTTAAGGATATTGGACAGGAACCGCCGGTTGTGAGGGTGTAATCCTTCCCCGCACTATTTTATCCATCAAAATCCTAACAGACGAGGTGGTTAAAATATTGAGTGTTGTTTAACGGTTAATTTTGTCAAATTTTTGGTCTTCTACACCTTTTTCTTAAGCCAGCTTATTTTGAACCAAATGTTTTTGTGCCGGAAGTAGTAACAGCGGTCTCTTTACAGAAAAAAATATTGAATGCGAATAAATTACTGGAATCTTTGTGTTCTTCCACTCCTCTTACTGGTATTTTCTGCACTTGATCTTTCAGCAAAGAATAGTGCACTTATCAGTGGGACAGTGGTCAATGAAACAAATGACCAACCGGTAGAACTGGCAATCATTCGCGTGGCCGGGACCAATGTTTTTGCAGAATCAGATATGGATGGGGAATTTGAATTGCAGGTTCCCGCCAATGTGGATGTAAATCTGGTGGTTACGCGACTCGGGTACTATACCCTGGAACAAAATATTGGCACCCTGGAGCCGGGTGAACAGAGAGGAATGAATATATACATCGTGCCCACGGACAGTGATCTGGAGGTGATAGTGCGCTCCGGGCGCATTGAAGAGGTGACTATGGTGCGAGAACAGGCCGAAAAACTGCGCTTTATCCCTTCTGTGTCAGGAAATTTCGAAAGCCTCCTCTCCGGAATTGCCCTCGGTACCTACGGCGGCACCGGTGGAGAGTTGAGCTCTCAGTACAATGTGCGGGGTGGGAATTACGACGAAAACCTGGTTTACGTAAACGACTTTGAGATATACAGGCCACAGCTGATAAGCTCGAGTCAGCAGGAGGGCCTGAGCTTTCCCAACATACACCTGATAAGGGACGTGTCCTTTAGCTCGGGTGGATTCCAACCCCGGTACGGAGATAAAATGTCCTCTGTTCTCGACATCAGGTACAGGGTCCCCAATGAGTTTAAAATGGGTGTGGAAGCGAGTTTGCTGGGAGGTGGTATTCATGCCGAAGGCAGTGGCTTCATGGGAGACCACGGCCAAAATAGATTGAGATACCTCGCGGGCTTCCGTTATAAAACCACCAGATATCTGCTAGGAACACTGGATGTGACCGGTGAGTACGCCCCGGATTTCTACGACTTCCAGGCTTTTGTTACCTGGGACTTCAGTCCTGAACTTCAATTGGGGGTAATCGGGAATTACAACCGCTCTATATACTCCTTCATCCCCGAAGAGCGCTCTACCGCATCCGGCCTGATCGATTTTGCACTACAACTCAGCTCTGTGTTTGAGGGAGGTCAGGAGGACGATTTCGAAAATTACATGGGAGGAGTTTCCCTAACCTGGCTACCGGAGCGTGTGGAAAATCCACTCTACCTGAAACTGCTCGCCTCAGGATTCCAAAGTGATGAAAACGAGAGTACCGATATTCTGGGATTCTACCGCCTGGCTCAGATTGAAACAGACATTGGCAGTGAAGATCTGGGAGAGGAAATTGCCATCCTGGGAACCGGTACTCAACATACCTACAAGCGTAACTTCCTCACCCTTCGGGTACTCAATCTACAGCACAAGGGAGGAATTGAATTCAATAAACTTGGTGAAGAAAGCGGAGACCGCTCCCATTTTCTAGAGTGGGGCCTGGGATACAAAAGAGAGTATTTTGACGATTGGATCAATGAATGGGAGCGGCTTGACTCTGCCGGATACTCTCTGCCATACGATGGCGAGACCATCAATTTGTTCGAAGTCCTCAAAAGTGCTAACAGCCAGTATTCCAATCGCATGGAAGGCTTTTTACAAAATACTTACACTGTGTACAAGCCCGGTAGGAGGGAGTGGCAATTTGCCGGGGGACTTAGGTTCAATTACTGGGACTTAAACCGCGAGTTGATTCTCTCACCCAGATTTTCTGCTAGCCTGAGACCCCTGGATTGGGATACGGACATGTCTTTTAGACTCAGCACCGGATTGTACGCTCAGCCTCCGTTTTACCGCGAATTGAGAAGGCCGGACGGCAGCCTGAATATGGACCTGAAAGCTCAGCGTTCTTTCCACATCGTAGGCGGAATGACCTGGGATTTTGGCCAAAAAACCGGCAACAGAAGAAAATACAGATTGATAACCGAACTTTACTACAAAAGTCTCTGGAATTTGGTCTCTTACGAGTTGGACAATGTCAAAATTTCTTATTCAGGCGAAAATGATGCGCGGGGATATGTAATGGGATTAGATGCCAGACTCAATGGGGAATTTGTGCCCGGTGCTGAAAGTTGGGTTAACCTTTCTATACTCAGAGCAAGAGAGCGACTGGATGATGTGACACACCTGAGACGTGAATTGGGAGAGCCTGAAGCAAAAGAAGTCAAAGATGTACCAAGGCCATCAGACCAGTTGGTAAATGTGTCCATTTTTTTTCAGGACTACCTGCCCAATAACGAAAACTTCAAGATGCATCTCAATTTGGAGCTGGGTACCGGTTTGCCATTTGGTCTCAGAGGAAACAACCGGGTTTATAGAAACACCTACAGGTTTTCCCCTTATCACCGCGTGGATATAGGCTTTTCTTATTTGCTCTGGGATGAGAGTAGGCGAAAGACCAATCCCGGCAGCCTGTTCAGACACACCAGCAGGGTCTGGGCCAGTCTGGAAGTATTTAACCTAATGCAAGTCCAGAATGAGGCCAGTAAAACCTGGATAAAAACAATTTTTCAAACCCAGTATGCCATCCCCAACTACCTGACTTCCAGGAGGATTAATCTTAGGGTACAAGTGGATATCTAGACTTTTCTCCGGAAAGTCAGCCTGCTCGAGAGTTGGTAGAAGCAATCCCAAATCCGGGCATTGGAAGGTGACCTTTTTTCCTTGCTATCTTTTTTTCTTTAATGTGAATCACTTTCATACTCACCAGTTTTTTAAAATAAACTATATTTGCCACTCAATTTATAAAACGCCTTAAACCTTGGGCCAGTCACTAATTATCATACCGACTTACAACGAAAGTGAGAACATCTCCAAAATTGTAGATGCCGCGCTTGAAAGTGGGGAAGACTTTCACGTGATGGTCGTTGATGACGGATCCCCGGATGGTACAGGCGACCTGGTCCGAAAAAAAATCGACCAGTATCCCGGTCGGGTACATCTCATCGAGAGGGAAGGTAAACTGGGACTGGGTACCGCTTATATTGCAGGTTTTAAATGGGGGCTGGAAAATGGCTACGACTACATCTTTGAAATGGATGCCGATTTTTCCCACAATCCAAAAGACCTGCCACGGCTTCACGAGGTTGTAGCCAATAATCAAGCGGATGTGGCAGTGGGATCTCGTTACGTAAAGGGCGGAAAAGTGGTTAACTGGCCATTCCTCAGACTTTTTATTTCATACGGAGCATCTCTTTATGTTAGAATCATCACCTGGATGCCCGTCAAAGATCCAACAGCCGGTTTTATTTGCTACCACAGAAAAGTCCTCGAAAATCTTGAATTGGACAATATTAAGTTTATTGGTTATGCGTTTCAGATTGAAATGAAGTACAAATCCCGGAATAAGGGCTACACCATTAAGGAAATTCCGATCACCTTTACCGATAGAATCGAGGGATCGTCCAAAATGAGTAAGGCAATTGTCCGGGAGGCCATCTTTGGCGTGCTAAAACTCAAGTGGTTGAAAATTACCGGAAGACTTTAGAAGTCTTTCTTATCAGAAAACTGCAGTAAACTACAGGGGCTTGTCCCCGTTTCCCATTTCTTCCCACCGCAGGGTGTGATTTCCCAAAAACAGTACGTTTTATTAGATCTCTTTGTCACGGTAGGTGAAAAGCAGGATTGAGCGTCCCGGTTTGGTGTAATCATTTCCCCTTTTTTCCCACCGAGAGGAGTTTTGCATATATGTATTATATATATGTAATACACCTTGAAAAATAATTCGTTGCAATTCGCCACTTCCTGAAGGTGATTCAATGGATCAATCCGGAGCAAGCTGCTTTGATTGCAAATGGTGTGCCACAAATTGCTTTATAATCAAAAAAACTCTAATATGTAATCAATTTGATTACAATCGACCCCGTAAAAGATTTTTTTAGCATTTCTCCCCCTTTCTCCTCAAAAAAATTTGTGGTAATTTGTGGTAAAATGTGGGAAATTGACCTACATTTGAATCATATTTGAAAGACAAAGTGGGAAATGCCATTTTTTGGTGAATATGAATGTAAGCTCGACTCAAAGGGTCGATTGAGGCTTCCATCTCAGCTTATACGGCAGATGGAGGGGAAGGGTTCTTATGACTTTGTCATTCACAGGGGGTTTGAGAAATGTCTCATGCTCTACGAAAAAGTTACCTGGGATAGGATTGTGAAGAAAGTGGAGCAATTGAATGTGTACAACAGGAAAGAGCGCGAATTTCTCAGGTATTTTTTCAGAGGGGCCACTTTGGTT
>SL_3KL_010_SEDDRAFT_10002560_pt1 | contig 16627 bp, 18 predicted proteins | sample SodLakKL_010_SED_2_FD_10381 | JGI IMG/M metagenome (IMG submission 10381) | reverse complement strand
GAATATCATTTTGAAGACGATAAAGATGTTGAATGCGATAATTTCTCGGTGGAAGGTGATGAGACGGAAGGAGATAGAAGCAAATTTATGGAGACTAAACGGTTTTTTACAAAGGCATGGGAGAATCCCTCTGTAAGAGAAGGGGCTTTAGTCACTGGGATTGTTTTAACAAAGATTGCTTTATGGTATCTTTATAGACTAGCGAGGAAAGAGGGCTTTAGAATACTCGACTTATAATGGTTCATATTTCCTAAAACAAGAATCCTTCCCCTTGTTTTTTTGTTTTCTTTGTGTTAAAATATGCCTGAAACACATAAGAAAATTAAGGAGTGAGGGGAATGGATAAAATTAAAGTTGTTATCAATCGCATGGGTGAAGAAACAAAAAGTCATTTTTTCAAAGCTTCATTACAATTCCTAGCTGACATTGTAAGCAGTGCTCAAAAAGAAATAAAGAAGCTCATGAACGAAGTTGGTGAAACAGATGGTAACTAATTTTTTAACAAGGAGAGAATTTTTGTGAATAAGAAACTACGTCGCCGTTATTCTATAGAGCTTTTTTCTCCTGGAGGGAAAAACCCTGCTCATAAATCTTGGAATAAAGAAGGCCTTCCTGTTAAGGTTGTAGATTCAGAGACTGGCAAGGCTGCTTGTTGTGGCAAATATGATACATTGAATGAGAATTTTGATGTATGTGTAAAAGCATTAAAGGGTAATGGTGTCGACTCTGAAGTAATTTTAGTTAAATAATTAAGGTAAAGTGGGTGAGGAAAATGCCTATAAGATTGGATGTAGGAGTTACGCATACTTCTGTTGTGGGTTGGAACGCTCCACATAAAGATATCTCTAATGCTTGTAGATATTTTAAAAAGACTTCTCGCTTCTCAAAAGCTTTTAAGGCTAAGAAATGGGATGGGTATACTAGGCTGTATAGGAATGGCAAATTTCCTAGCGGTTTAGTTTCTAGAGTTGCTAATGTTTTAAAAAAGAAGAAGGTTCCTTTCAATATAAATATTTGCTTTGAATGGCCTGAGAAAAGGTTTGATTGGGAACTTACAGGGAAACTAACTCCTCGAGACAATCAAGTAGACGCCATTAATGCTGCTGTGAAGAGTAAAAGAGGGATTATTCAATGCCCTACTGGGTTTGGAAAAACTGCTGTTTTGGCGTGTGGAATAATTGCCAATTTTGGAGTTCCCTCTCTTTTTGTTTGTAATAATAATACTATTTTATACCAAGCAAAAAGAGATATAGAAGACTCTGTTAAGTATGCTGGTGAGGTAGGGCTGTTGTGTGATGGGAAGAAACACTATAGCAATATTGTCGTAGCATCAATTCAAACATTAGAAAAGCTTATTGGCAGTGACGACATATTAGATAACTATTTAAACACTTTTTTTAAGTTAGTTATAGTTGACGAGTGTCAATTTCTTGGCACAACAACGTGGAAAAAGTTTATGAATAATTGTCAAGCTCCATACAGATTTGCTTTAAGTGCGACTCCAACAAGGGAAGATGGAGCTGACTTGGAAATCGAAGCTTGTACTAGCAAAAAGATATTTGAATTAAGTGCAGACGACATGATTAACAAAGGGTATCTAGCAGATGTCGATATTGCTTTTGTTCCTTTTGATCATGGTCTGTATAATGAGAACGATCAAGACCTCGTCTTTTCAGAATTTGCTGAAGATCAGATAGTTTTTAATGATGAAAGAAATGACCTGATAGCAGATGAGGCTTTGAAAATGGTTCAAGACGAAGACAGGTATCTTTTAATTTTAGTTCAAAGAATTGATCACGGAACTGAAATAAAGAGGAAGCTTCACGAGAAAGGCTTGTCTTTAGATGATGTTCACTACCTTTATGGTGAATCTGAATCTAAGATTAGAGAAGGCGTCCTGGATCAATTCAAAAAAGGGAAATTTCACGTTTTAATAGGAAGCTCTATATTTGATTATGGAGTTGACATGCCAATAGCTTCGGGACTTATCAATGCTGGCGCTGGAAGCTCTAAAATAAAAGCTCCACAAAGAGTTGGTCGTGTTATTAGATTATTTGGGAAAAATAAAAAAGCCAAGGTGATAGACATCCTAGACCTCAATGTTAAGTTCTTTACTAAGCAGTCTTGGAAGAGACGAAGTATACTTATGGAAGAGTTTGGTAAAGATAGAGTCAGAGTTATTGGGGGGAAAGAATACATGAAAAAGAAGAAAGAGCGTGAAAAACAAGAAGGTGATCAAGCCCTTAAAGATTTAGGCTTGGATGAGGAGCATATTCAACTTGCTAACAAACTATATTCATAAAAATACCACCCCCTTTGTGGGGTGGCATTTTTTTTAAAACCTTGTCTGGTATCTGAAAGCTGCTTCATAATTACCGTCGAATTTTCTTTGAAGACCTATATTTAAATCTCCAATCTCTGTTTTTATTGCCGTCCCTTCTGATGTGAACCCTATCTCTAAAGGCCCAACCATACGGGACTTAATTAGTTTGGGGAACTCATCTCCATTAATTTCTTGCCTACATCTGAGCTCTTAACCTCATCTACTTTTGAAATCATTAATTCCTCAATCCATTCATCAAAAGGCTTTTTCCCTGCCACTAAAATACCTAAAGCGTTGTCTGACATGTGTCCTAAAAAGTAATCTTTTGAACTTTGCATAGCCTTCCAAATCTGTTCTGGAGTTAACTTACCATCCTCTGCATTTGCCTTTGCGTCATCTACAAATTTTTGATTAGTGTACCTGACTGCCTCTAACATTATACGACTAGCTTCTTCATTAACGCCCTCTATAGAGTTTCTTAAAGTTTCATTAGATATTTTTTCTGTCTGCGCAGAGATAAGCCCAGAAACTTTCGTTACCCCCCAAATAGCAAACATTGTTATTAGAGGTGCCAATATAGACATCAACATATCAAATATTTCAACATTCATCATTTTCTCCTCCTCATTATTTGTACATTAAGAAATTAATTATCCTTTCAACCAATTTGTCTAGTAAGCTTTCTTTCGCTGTTTTTAATCCATCCCTTACTTTCTTTAAGTCCTTGTCGTCAGTAGCCTTGATTAGATGATCTACAACACTTGTTAATTCACACAACCCAAAATGAACATACATTAATCCTTTAATAAACATCCATGGCCATTCTGTTTTAAAAACTTCATAAACTAAGTAGCCTAATAAATTGAAGCCTATAAATATTATAAGGTATTTCGTAAACTTTTTCAATGTTAGGTTAAAACTTGTTTTATAGCATAAATGACCTTTTCTAAAACTGTTTACTATGCCACCATTATTTGAGCATATTTCATATATTTTTGCGATAAAATCTAAAATAATTAAGCCGAATAGAGCATTTGCCATTACATCTATTGCGCCAAAAGCAAATGTAAAAACAGAAATTAATGCTGTACAAACTCCTCTAGCAATGTCATTGTTAGAAACTAGAGAGATAAACTCCACTAGCTCACCAAAAAATAAGGTGGTCCATCTCCTCATGTCTTCAAAAAAATTGTGCATCATACAAACCACCCCCATTAAGACATACTCCTATGCTTTTCTTAATTTCTTATAATCTATTATTCCTTTACATATAGACGTGGAAGCTTTGGAGAGAAAGTCAAAAGTTAGCATTTGCTCCTCCTTTTCCTTATTTGTTATAAATTCAACCTCTACTAATGATGCTGGCATAGGAGTATTTCTAAGAACAAAAAAGGATGTGTTGTTTTTCACGCCTCTATTAATGTTGTTTGGAAAAAACCAGGTCAAGCTTTCTTGAACTCTTTTGCTCAAAAGCCTTCCCCATAAGCTTCCAGTAAAATGATAAGTCTCAATGCCTCTAGCAGACAAACTTTCTGCTCCATTGCAATGAATACTTACAAAGATAACATTACACAGATAATTTTTCCTTTTAGCTTTATTGTGGAATTTTTGAGCTATATCAACTCTTTCACTTAAAGACAAGAATGTGTCGGATGTCCTTGTGCATATAGCTTGAATCTCATCTTTTTCAAACAAGTTATTCAAAGTAATGTAAACACTCTTCCCTATTTCTAGTACTACATCTTTTTCTAACAACCCGTTCTTCCCAACAGCTCCTGGGTCTTTTTTTCCTCCGTGTCCTGGGTCTATAACAACATATAGCATAAAAAAACCTCTCCTTTCTCAGACCTCTTTTCTGATCGACTTTACTCCGTTTGAAGTGGCTATTCTTATTGGTGAAGCTTTATCATCACTTACATCAACTAATCCTAATGTCACTATATTATTATTTGCATCTCCCAACCTCACAGGGGATTGAATGTCGTTAGGGTCAAAATATGGAACCTCAAGCCCACTTGGTAAAGAAATATACCCTAAAGGCATTAATGAAGGCTCGTGCTCATACTTAAATTGCAAGTCTGCTTGCCCTGAACCTGAGATTGAGTAGTTAAGGCTATTTGAGCCCTCTGTTAAACCGCTCATACTCTTCCAGTCTGTCCAAACACTATCTTCTATTGATCCTGAGTACGCATTGTTAACTCCATTTACGGATAAGGTTGGGTTTTGAGTTTTTGTCTGTATTTGGTAACTGTATTGAAGTCTTGCATATAAAGTTGCTGAAAAGCTTACTTCTCCTTCTTGAGGGTAGGTTTCTGTCCCTTCTATTCCCACAGAAGCGATTACTTGTGATCCAGAATAGTTTCCTGCATCATAATCTAGGTAATCATTTCCTCCCTTTGTAAAATTATTTAAATCCCCTCTTAATTCCTGGTGTTCATTAGATCCCAGAGAGTCTGTTATATATGCGCTGAACCATAAAGGAATACTTGCTGTTATATGTCTTACAGCAATCCACACATCCCAACCCCAGGCTGACTCATTCTCATTAGACCCTGGTAAATGGGGAATTGTTGTTGATAGGTATACAAATTGGTCCCCTATCCCCGAAGCGGTCTTGTTGTCAATATTCCAAGTAGAAGTGTTCATTGTACTCCAACTAGAAATACCCCTCCACCTATATTCTGCTTTTACTATATTTATATTTTCAGGGGTTGTATGAGTCTTTGAACCACCATGGCTAACGCTTATAATATCACTTACATATTCACTACTCACAACAATAACACCCCTTTCTTAAATATCTGTCCTGAACCATATTCTCCCTACAGCAGGAGACGCTGGGTCATTAGTTCTGTTTTCTAGCCTGATAGCCTTCGTATGGTCTGCTCTTATGTCATTTACCTTAGTATTTATCTCATTAAAGGCAGCATCCACTGTTTCAGAAGTATAATGAACGCTATCCAATTCGATAATTGAAGCGTTATGTGTGGCAGGATGAGTATAGTTGTTGGCTCCATCTTCTATGTCGCCAAGCTTGTTTCTTTCGTCGCTTGTCATAATTTTCTTTCCTAGACTTTCAACAATCTCTTCTATATCTATACCCTGTTCCCCTAGTTTTGGTTCATTATAAATATCTCCGCTTTCGATTTCTGTCGCCCCTATCGAAACATGGACTTCTGCTAATTTTATATGGTGTTCATCTGGTAATTCAGGAGGAACTGGTTCACTGGCAGGAGTCCCCTCAATTACGACATAAGTTGCGTTGTCGAAGTGGTGTCCATATTCATAACAACAAGCAATAACATCTATTCTTGGCTCTATATCCCCAGCAGACAAAGTTACTACGCCTACAATATCTTCTGTTTCTTCTACCCTTATTCCATTAACAAACAATATATTAGAGTCATCATCGCCCATAGATAAATCTAAAGATAAAGTTGCAGGATTCTGCGCTTCTAGATTAAAACCTGAGTGGAGTCTATCTCCTATATAGTCTTTAAACATATTCCTCATAACTTCACTAGTAACATTATCTTTGTATCTAATATTTATTTTTTGCATTCTTTAACACTCTCCTCTTAATTGTTAGGGAGTTATTGTCCATATAATTTGTAAAGAAGAGTCATATTCCCCTTCTCCAATTGTTAAATCAATAGCTTTGAAGTTATGCTTTGCAAATAAACTTCCGTTACCAAGATACATTCCCATTTCGCTAATCTCTTCGTCTACTTCACTACTTAAATATATTTTAGAGATCCTTAGAGATTTACCTTCCTCTACAATTTCTGATTCGTCAACAGCTTCGTTTGTAGCGATAATTTCTTCGTGAAGAGATTCTTCCTCAACATCTATTGGGAGAGCTTCTCCAAACTCGTCTATCCCTCCTGTCCCCAAAGCTATGTTTGTAATATATTCGCCGCTCCCGTTGTAAAGAAATGTAATAATATTTTCATACCCTAAATTAACGATTTTATTATGCCCTTTATAATCGATGATTATTTTTCCTTCACTGTTTCTTACTATCATTCTAATATTCCACTTTAGTTGTCCTTTACTAAACATCTGTTACCACTCCTTTATTATTAAGTATAACATATTTTATCTTTTTTTATCTGTTTTTGCCTAAATCAAAAAAATTTAATCATCTTCTATTATAGCAGGGAACTGAGGCCCTAAGAAGTAAAACTCTATATCTTCTCCTTTTGTTAATTTCAGTACAGGTATATCTCTTAACGATATTGTGTCAAATGAGTGACCATCGTCAAATTTATGATCGTTGTCATAGTATACTTTGTCTAACCCTTCTGTTTGTTCATATTTTTGGTCGGTTCTAACTATTAAGGCATCTTTTAATTCCATGCTTTCCTCAATAGATACAATTTTAGTATAACTCAACGACACTAATGATTCTAATTCCATACTATCTATAAACACTTTGTCATTGATAGTATGGAATTTTGTATAGCTCGGCTTAATATTAAACAGCATATCTCGTATATATTTTGTTTTCTCCGTGTCAAAAAGGTGGTTGTCTATATTGTAGCCCAGAACAAAATCAAAAGGCTTCAAATAGCCAGTTGACCATAACCACTTCTTATCTTCCCCCGCATTGTATTCATCGTATAGTTTAAAATCTTCCCACCCAGAGATACTTTTTATAGCGTGTTCTATATTTTTTATTAGTGGTCCACCCATATATGAAATTAACAAACTTATCAATATTTGTCTGTATTCGCCTATACTAAAGTGAGGGCTAGGTAAAAATCTAAATTTCTCACCCCATTTTTTATAGAGTGTATTATAATCTACAAATATATTGTAAGCATAGAGTTTTTTAGGAATCGCATTTCCTTCTTGCGTAATTGGAATCGCTGATTTTCCAAGAAGATATAGCTTGTTATCTTTTAAGAAAAAGTCTTGGAAGTATTGGAGCTGGTTATTCCTGTTAAAGTCTTGGTACAAATCTAAACTAACAATATTTGGTTCTGATATATCCCAATCCCTTTTTGCAGACAGCTTTTCATAATATTCTTTTTCATCCAGTATGCTCACTTTATCAGCGATATTTAAGTCGTCCCAATTCGCATGCTCATTCTTTATTTCCTGTATATCGTAAAGGCCTTGCTTTGCTTTTATTGTAAAGAATGCTATGTTTCTATACATTTCTGTTTGGGATATTATAGCATTATTAGCAACCTGCTCGACATTATTATTAAAGTGGTTTTCAACTTCTATCAATGCCTCATAAAAGGTTTTTATAAATTGTTCGTCATTTACATAGTCATGATAAAAGTCTGGTAATAATCTCCATAATTTTTCAAAATCTATTCCGTAAAAATTCGCCATGGCTAACTGAACCTCCTCAAATTATTCAGTAATCGCCTCTATTTCATATTTATAAAGAACTGGGTGTTCATTTTGAGCTAAGTCAATCTTTGTGTTATGACTTAATGTTATAGACCCTTCTTGCTCACTACTAGAATATAAGGCTTGAAAAGGGAGAGGAATTCTCTTTAGAAACTGACTAACATTAGCATTCTTATAAAGCCTGCTGACAATTTCAGACTCGTGTATTGTTCCTCCAAGACTCATCCCATTAATATATTCATTCAATACATTGTTTACATAGCTTTTTTCTAAACTTCCAAAAGACCTGTTTTCTACTAATTCTATATCAAATTTGACATATACGTAGGCTGGGTCTGAAAGCCTAGGCAAAACATCTGCTGTAATAATCCTGTTTTTCTCAAGATATAGGTCGTCATGGATTTTGTTAATTAAGCTGTCATATACATACACTACCTCAACTTCATCATCATCAACAGCCCCACCTGTTATTTCAATACTGCATTCCTCTCTAATACTCCCTTTTACGAGTTCGTCGTCATATAAAATATTATAAGAGACCTCTTGTTCTGAATTAGTGAGGTTTGTTACAGAATTTATTACTACTAAAGGTTTTTTATCTAACTCAAACACTGTTTCAGAAGGAGCAATGGTAAACACTTCTGTCTCTATTTTTGCGTCAGATCCATGAATATAAAGGTCTACCTTGCCACCATAATGTTCCTCACCAATGACGTCTCTTGACATCATTTCGTCCCCAAACCCTACAACGAAAACGTCTTTCACGTCATCAAAATTTTCTAATACATAACCCTTGTATCCATCACTGCTTCCTAAATGAATACCTAAGTAATAGTTTTTAGCCCTTTCAACTAACTCTTCATTAGTTTCTCTGTCAGTGCCATTTTCAAAAGAAGCTTTGTTTTCAGCATTGACAGCTCCAAAGATCTCTGTTTCAAGAGTTTTTATTTCTTCAGCCTCAACATTATATCTGGATCCGACATTTTCAGCTTCAATAATTACAGGTATCTCATACATAAATGAGTCTGTATTGTAATATTCTGGTAGGCTGCTTTGTGAGAACTCATTCCCCCCAATAACTAAATACCTTGTGTCATTATCTTTGCTGACTACTGCCCCTATAGGAATAACTAAGTCTTCTGTCTCTGGGATAGCTCTGAAATAAAAAATGATTTCTCCGCTTGCCTTGTTTCCTTGTCTCCTTGTTATTCCTGGGTAATTATTTTCTATAAATAAATCCACATCTCTCTCATCTAGGCTACCAGGATCATCAAACACCTGAAGTCTCTCAGCCCTTTCTATTCTCTTTAATTGCTCTTCCTTTAATTCGATTGTAGGGTTTATAAAGAAATCTAAGAAGGCTGAGCCAGGACTTATGTCTATTTGTGGGTACTTACTTTTTATCTTTTCTATAATTAAGTCTTTCATTGCTTTTTTTTGATCAGATAAGTTTATCAATTCTATCAACTCCTTTGTAAATTAAAAGCTATGTTAGATTCGTGCCCAGAAAGGCTTACTAACGACATCGAGACGTATATTTGATTTGCGTCGTCTCTTTCAATACTGCCTATAACAACTTTATCAAGAATTTCATCATCAGCTAAATCTATCTCGCTTTCTGCCTGATAATTTTTCACTTGGTTCTCAGCATCCTTTACAGCAACAGGGATTTCTTCAATCATCTCTTCCAAGTTCATATTTGTTCCTACTAATGATTTCAATCTGGTTCCATAACTTAAGTCATGCCTATTTGTTCCTTTGCTAGTTAAGAGAAGCTTCATAAAATACTGAGACACCCCTTTAATTCCAAATGTTTTTTCCATATCTCTTTTGTTCGCATTCATTACATCTCCATACCATCCTTGGGCTCGACATCTTGGACATTCTTCAATTGAGTAGGTCTTCTTATCTGTTTTTAAATATTTGTATTTAACAACATATTGCATAGAAGGGAGAATATTCCACCTTATCTTATTTGAAAGATGTTTTTCATAATCTTCTTCTGCATATTCAATGTTTCCATCTAAGCTTTTTACAGATATGATTTCAGTAATTACCCTCCTACTTTTAATTATATCATATTCTTCAGTTGGATACGCCTCCCTATAAATATGAGTAACTACTGACTCTTCTTCGAGTATTTGTTCTGACAATATTTGCTGATCACAGTTGTGCACCACTTTTATATCCACTAGGACTCACCCTCCCTTATTATCTAAAAAGGCTTATAATCGAGTTTAAATCGTAATTTATCAAATCATCCCTTGATACACCTTTCTCCTCAGCCTTATTAATGATTTCAACAGCGTCATCTACAGACTTATCTACTTTATTTAAGTCTTCTAATTTCCTATATAGATTGACAAGCTCAAAAGCTTTCATTTTACACAGTGTTTTTAGTTTTAACAAAGTGTTTTCAAGGTCTTCCTTTTTTTTATTTTGCTTTCTAATCTCCCTTATTATTTCTTGAGGTGTCTTAGAAAACTCATCTCCCCATTTTTTTACGTCTTCATTGCTTTCTCTGGCCCTTCTCAATACACTTTGGTAGCTGGATAATTTCGGGGCCAAGCGCCCCGAAATATCATTTTTTATAGATTCTATTTCTGCACCTAACTCCTTTCCTAGTCTATCTTTTGATGTTTTAGATTTTACTAATATATTAGCTACCTCATCTTTTTCTTTTACTAAGTCTATTGTTTGTCCGTCTATGTTGTTGCTTAATTCTACTAATTCACCCTCTGTGCTTGAGATAATAAAGCCCATAGCTAATCTAACTCTTTGTTCGTCATCAATCCAGTCTATATTGCTCATAGGACCCCAAGCTCCTTCCTAATCTTCTCTTTTACTTCTTCCTTTTTCTTCATTACAGAATAGTTAGACATCCCTAATTCAAGGGCTATATCTGTTACTGATTTCTTAGGGTATCCACCTATCCCAAAAGTCTTAAGAATTATCTTTCTATCGTCTTCACTCTCTAGTTGATTAATAGCATTTAAAAGCCTCTGTTCTTCATTTCTTCTTCTTATCTCCTCCATTGGGTGAATTTCATCTACATAAGTTATATCTTGCATTGTTATCTCTGACCCCTCACCCGTTTCTCCTACCCTAGTACTTCCAACGACACTAACCCTCATATCTCTACTTAAAGAATCTACTGCGCTTTCTGACCAATTCTCATCTTTCCAAACAGAACTTAATTCATCAGATAGCTCCTTTGATGTTGGCTGCCTTCCATATCTTTGCATAAGATCATTGCGTGTATTAATTAACTTCTGAATTCTCCAATGAGTTTGCTCGGAAGGTCGTGCCATATTTTGATTTTGAGCGACAAACCTTTTTAATTTTTGCTGAATATTCCCATAAAAATAGCTACTTGGTTTGGTTCCCTTACTTGGGTCAAAAGTGTCTATGTAGTCATTTAACAATCCTATACAGTGAGACATTAACGTTTCTTTTGGAATAGAAGAAGCTCCATAATTAGAGTCAATAATGGAAGCTAATAATGGCCTCATCATTGAGACTATCTTTTTCCTAGAACTATTATCTCCCATCTGAGCCTTTCTTACGAGGTTTAGCTGTTCTTGGGTTTCTACTTCTGATAATCTTTGAGCTTGTTTAGTTAAAAAATTCTCAAATTGATTTTTCATTTTACTTATTGACTCCTTTAACAAATTTTATACAGACTTAACAATACTACTCCTATCTGCTATTTTTTTTGTTGAAAACACTACAGCTCCTCCATGGCTATCTGTCGCTGTAATATCTAAATCATCACCTGCACGAGCAACAGATTCTCCACCTGTCACTCCTCCTAAGAGCAGCTCTTCTACTGCCTTTAATATCAAACCTTTTGTATTCATTTCGACGACTGATTCGCTTGCATTAATAGTTACATCGTCATGGGATTCTACGTTCGTCTTTCCATGAACTTCTATGTTTGTATCTCCTTCAATATTTATGTTAATTATACCATTTCCTTCGCTAGGTTTGTATAAGTTAATATTTAAATTTCCTTGAATATCTAAGTTTACGTTCCTGGGAGTTTCTTCTTTGCCGACATGAACATTAACATCTCCATCACTAACTTCTATATCTAACTGACCATTGATGTATTTCTTAATATTTCCGCTTTTATCAATTTCAAAACTTATTTTCTTTCCTTCTTTATTTAACACCCATCGATAACAAAGGTCTTCTTTTTCTACCCCATTAATATCCTCTAGCTTAACAAGAGATTCTCCGTCAAAGACATTTCCCTTCTCTATAGTTATTATAGGAGATCTTTCGTCTTCTTCTTCAGCTTCGTCTTCTCCTTGTAAAATCTCTCTTGTTAAAGTTCTTAATTCTTCATCTGTTAATTCTTCCTTTACAACTATTGATTCATAATAATCTTCTTTGACATGAGTGTAATGTTCGTTGTCACTTTTGCTTACTGGAGTTTCTTTTTCAACGCCGTTTTCTTCCTGAAGGATGTATTTTATCCCTTCATAAAAATCTCTCCCATGAGTTTCTTGCCGAACCCTCTCAAAGCTATTCCACCACAAGCCTTTGTCAGAAATGAGCTTTGAAAAATGTAGGAGAGCACTATAAATCTCCACATCGCCTAAAGCATTCCATCTCACAAATCCTCGACCAGAAGGAGAACCTATTAGTATTTCACCTCCCAACAAGGCTGGGAGTTGGTTTAATTGAAATTCTTTTTCTTTTTTTCCAGAAATTATAAATCCACCATCTTTTTCTGTTAAAGTTGGGGGGTTAAAGAATACTAATATGATAGGCTCTTTTTTTCTATCCCAAAAGGCTAGGCCAATCGAACCTTCTTCTGGCATATAAAGCATGCCCATATCAAGGTTGTGATAGGGAAAACAAAAAGGTATATTGTCTTTTACAACTTGAGCTTTGAAGAAGAAGGCTTTTACTGTATACCTATCTGTATTGACTTTTTCTATTCTACAAAGCTCTATATTTGAACTTGAGTGCATCTTTTCAAGATCAAAAAATGTTTTTTCTAGTCCTCTCTTGGCACCCTCTAAATCATTGGTAAAATTAATCACTACTCATACCTCCTTTTTGAAGCAATTTATTTATTACGTATTTTTTCGTGGCATCCTTAATGCATTGTTTTGTTGCTCTGTCTATATTTGCTCTCCTCTCTCTAACTACTTCAGGAGCCTCTTGATACTTATCATGTAATTTCATGATAATCTCGTCTTTTGTCAAATCTCCTCCGAAAACAGGATTTGCAAATGAAGGGTCTGCCTTTTCAGACTCACTGTAAAAAGACCTGAAATAAGGACTCAAATTACTTTTTGCTACAATCGTTTTGTCACCCTTATAGTAGTTTCTAAATTTTTGGTATACAACATCTTTGTCTGGAGGCAAGTTTCCCATGTCCTTCGCTTTTACAATTTTCTCGTTCACAAAGACGTTATCATCTATTGTATCTTTGTATACACCTCGACGTCTTAACATGGATAGCCCTACTGATGTTTGAACTCCTTCGTTATGGTCTCCTACATGGCTTATTTGGTTTATGTACCCTACTTTATCTTCACCAAGAGGGTCAAACCACATATTTAAGCCTGGTCTTAACCAAGGCATAGAAACAAGGTTTAATTGAGCTGTTTCAAGCTCTGACAAAAGAACGTTATAAACATAGGATGAGTACCTCTTAAGAAGCTCTGTTGATTGACCTTGTTGCTCTTCTTCCCATGTGCTGTTGAACTTTATCAAAGGTTGATTGACCATATATGTCCTAACACCTATTTCTCTTTCTAGGTCTGTTAATTGTGTTAAATTTTCATAACTCCCCTCAGAGATTGTGTGATTACCATCAATCCAAGACCCATCCCCAAGATAAGTACCCATAGGAACAACTATAGATCTCAAAATCTTATCTCTGGAAAGATCTTTTACAATATCATTGGGAGCTCCTTGAGATATTATCCTAGTTTTTTGATTAGCCCAATTAGTGCTCTCTGAAGAACCTTGAATTAATGTTGGGTCAATAATATATTTGTTTAAAATATCTTCATTCCAAAATGGAGGCTTTACTTTAATTGTTCCGTCTCTGTCTTGAAAAAGTTCAAACATTAACCTGCTAAGAATAGAGTTTAATAATACGTATATATGCTCTGAAGCTTCACCCTCCATATGAGTGTATAAATCTACTAATGGATCAAAGCTTCTGAGGTCTGGAGATATATCACCTAATACTTTAATTTTATCTTTTAAGTTAAGCCAGGCTAAGTTAGACTCTTTATCTCTCATCCCTGCATTAAAATCATTTACTAGCTCAAATATTTTTTCAATAGTTTCTTTAAGGTCCTTCCCTTTAAACTTCGAATCTCCTTCGGAAACTAAGCCTAATGATGAGTCTGGCGTCATGCTTCTTGACGCATATAAGAATTTTAAATATCCTTGCATTTGAGCATCTGAAGAAAACCTTATAGGAAAAGGAGTTAGTTGTAACCAATGCATATAGTCATTTGCAGTATAGCTTAATGTGTTGCCCATAGAGGGAGTGTATGATTTGTTTCTACCTTGAATCCCTCCTTCAGATATGAGGTTGTATTTATTGTTAAAGATATTTTTCGAAAAAATCCTAACAATTGTCTGTTGGGGTATAGCCTTATACAATTCATCAAAAAACAAGACTCTTAAAGTACTGCTCCCTGTAGCTCCTGATACTGATATCCTAGAATTAAAGTTCTCTATAAAGTAATCCATACAGACATCATCAAAAAACACTATAAAATCAGGAGAGCCTTCTAATATTATGTTTCTCACAAGACTACCCCTCCTTTCTTAGATATTTAAGTCATCATCTCTTAAAACCATAAACTGCATTGAATACCTATATCTGTATGGTACCTGTCCTGCCTTATCAAACCCTATATTCGTTATAACCCCAATGTAATTTACGCCTTCTATATAAAGAGTTATCGTATTGTCGTTTTCGTATCCATACTTTGTTTTTTTATCTGCTATCTTTTCTTTGTATTTGCTTAAAAATTGATGCTTTTCTTTTAAATCCTTCGTGTCAAGAAGTATGCCTGACATACCTATTTGTGAAAGATTCGATCCCATCCTTTTTAAGAAAAAACCACCTTTTGTCTTTGATATGGGTTTATTTTCTGAATAATTTATTTGGTAATTTCCAGGGCCTATGTTAAAAACAAGTTTTTCTTCATTTCCGCTTGGATCGATTATTTTTAAGTGAACCCTTCCGTAATCAGGCTGCTTGAATTTAGGCAGGGTTGTTTCTTTTCTTACGGGTTGAAAATCATAATCGTCTTCCACTATAGATGAACCTAGTAATTCATCTTCTAAGATCTGCCTCCTCATCTCTTGTATGTCTCTCTTTTTTTCTTCTAGACGAACTTTTTGCTCATTCGTTTCATGCCACTTTTCTAGTATGTCTGCTTCATTAAGTTCTTCAGACTCAGACATCATATTTGTTAAGGCGTTACTTGAAGCAGCAAGGTTATTTTCGGCATCTCTTACTCTATCTAAAGCATTTATGGCTATTTCTGCCCTGATGCTTTTATCTAACTCTTTCTTTTCTTCTAACTCTTTTAATGCATCTTCTAGTTCTTCTAGTGCATTCTCAACTTCTTCATGACCCCAAACCCATAACCCTGTAAACTGATCATATGTTGCTCCAGGCATATTCTTCCCCTCCTTTAATCCCTAGTAGTTGGCAATGATGCTACCGTTCTATCATAGTGCCAAACAGTCCATTCCCTCATCATAGCTATTTCTTTAGATAAGGTAGCTAAAACATAATCTAAGTGGTCTTTGTGGGAATCTAGCGTATCAACCAAACCATCTGACTCTGGGTCTTCTGGCACAACTTGAGCTTCTTGATGTTGTGATTGGACAGTTATTAGTTGACTTAAAAAAGTTGAGGCAACGTCATCACTACCTAAAATTTCATCAGCATCAATAATTCCCGTAGCATCTGAAATTTCTGTTATTGTTTTTTCTAACTGTTGTCTTGGTAGCCGACTTAACCTTCCTTCCCACTCAGTAATTATCTCTCCTAACACCAGCTCTAAATCTCCAGGCATCAAGTCTCCAGACTCATACCTGCTTAGTGCCTTTTCAACATCCCTTATACTTCCTTGAATAGGATGGAGATCCAGTCCTGGTATAATGGTTCCAACTCTTTGTAATGGACTCGCTAAATTGATGTCAGGAGTTATATCATCCACATCACGAACCATTTCTAACGCATCAAGAACAGCATGAGCCTGGGAAGCGCCCTCATCTATTCTTATTTCAAGAGCTGAGATGTGGCCTTCTACGACACCTATCTCTTCATCTAACCCTCTAAACCTTTGGCTTATATCTACAGCTTGTTCAGCCCAATGATCAACATCAAAGTCAAAGTCTACCAAGCCTGATAAGTCCTGAAAAATCTCTCTAGCATCGTCTTCAGTTAATTCTCCAAGCTCAATAGCTCTAGGCAAAACCTCTTCAAATACTGCAGCATCTTCTGGTGTCATAGCTATGGTTACATCTATTAAGTCACTAACAAAGTCTCTGAAATCCTCATGGGCTTCTTCTCTTTGCTCTGTTAAGAGTTCGTGTCTGTCTCTAAGATCACTCTCTATATCCCCTAATGTTACTCCCTCTTGCCTGTCTTGAATCTCCCTAAATAATGCAAAAAACTCTTCGGGGTCCTCGTGTATTCTCATCATATTTAGTTCAGGTCTTTCGTAACTATCAATGTCTAGCCCAAGGTAATGACCAACCTGCCCAAACCATAACCTTGTTCTATCAAAGCTTTGGATGAAAGATTCTCCTGCGGAAAGATCTGGCTCAGTATATGACCTCATAAGCTGTCTTATTCTTATTTCTTCATCTGATGTCAACTCTCCTGACTCTAACAACCTCCTTAACTGAATATATTGTTGTGTTGTTAAACCTTCT
>SL_3KL_010_SEDDRAFT_10002559_pt1 | contig 16627 bp, 12 predicted proteins | sample SodLakKL_010_SED_2_FD_10381 | JGI IMG/M metagenome (IMG submission 10381) | reverse complement strand
CAAAAAATCAAGGGGAACACACAGCTTGTTCGGGAATGTATTTTATTTCAGCATNANCNNAAAATCAAGGGNAACACACAGTTGGTTTGGAAATGTTTTTTTTTTAGTATGGCTCTTTCGGTGCTTTCGGTTATTGCNTTGAGCGCGGTGAGNTTTTCGCCCTTTTTNTTNCCCATTGCNCTTTTTACCCTATATATGGTTACGGGAGGGAAGTTGGTTTTTTATTTAAAAAAGAAAAATCAGTTTCTCAAATGGTGGCCGGTATATGCTTATAGTGGAATTGGAATATCGCTGGTTATGATTTTTCTCGCAGGCTACTTTTTTCTGTATATCGACGGTGTTATGGCATTCATTCTCGCTGTTTTCTCTGCAATACAGCTGAGTATGTCCATTGTAGATTTTAGAAAAAATCCGGGAAAAATGCCACAGATCAAGGTTTTTCAGCACATCAATAAGATGGGAGGAGGGTTCATCGCCGCCACAACTGCTTTTGTGGTAGTGAATATTTCCTTTTTACCCCCTTTGATAGGCTGGCTGGCTCCAACTGCAATAGGTGTCCTACTGATGGTATATGCCACGCGTCAGCGCAAAGGAAAATCGGCGGTGAGAGGATAAATAATATCAATTAGGTAAATGGCCATTTACCCCGGTTATCGTAGATGTGAGGTGGAAACAATCATGCAGATTACCGGGGATTATGATTGTGAATCATTTATCGGGTTTGATCTCGTCCAGGATTTTTTTGGCGCCGTCTACACCGTCGTTTAAAGATTCTTTCACTGCGTCAACAGTACCGCCTCCGATGTCTCTGGCAGCGTCCATTGCAGCTATGATGGCTGTTTTAGTTGCTCCCAGTGTGTCGCCTCCGACCTGTTTAACACCGCTTACCGCACCGACTACTGCCGCAACGGCTACCATACCAACATTCTCACCCAATTCCTTTGCGCTGTAAATGGCTTGCTGCACCGACCCTCTTACAGCGTCTTTTTGATCTACACCGCTGGCCATGGCACCCTGAACCGCTCCGTTTACTATACCTTTAATGGCTTTTATGAAAGACAGTCCGATATTGACTACCCCTTCTACGGATCCCTTAACAATGGATGCAGGGACTTGAATCCCTTTGACCACCAATTCCCCGGTACCCTTAATTGCAGTGACCGCAACATCCTTTACTGAGCTCACGATGGTGGAACCCACATCTGCCGCTCCTTTCAGCGTACCGACAACGCCACCTTTTACTCCATTGACTATCTTAGAAACTAGTTTAATTGGCATAATATAACTTTTTATTGTTAAAAAAAATCACAAGGGCATGCATTAGGAAGCCGATCATGAATTTACAACAATAAAAGTGTGAAATTGTTCAACTTTAATATTAAAGATTGTTTTATTTGCCTTAAATTCACTTAACCTTTTTCTTTTTACTAAATCGATTGTGTACGAATGGGTAGCTAAAAACAGCGATTAGAATAAGGGCACCGCCGAGGTAAAATTGGGGGGAGAGTTCGTGGTGTTCTTTTAAAATGACAATGGCCAGCAAAATACCGTAAATCGGTTCGAGATTGATGGACAGAGCCGTGACAAAAGCCGATAAATGATGTAGCGCACGGAGGGCAAGAGCATACGCCAAAGTCGTACATAGCAAGGCCAAAATCAACAAATACCCGATATCACTCAAGGAGGGAGTGAGTTCAATCCCCCCGCCCAGAATGTATATAAAAGGCAGTAAAAGGCTTAAAAACCCAAAGGCACCCCCCATTTCAATGGCCGAAATCGTCAGTGGATCAGAACGCGTGATCAGTTTTTTATTCAATATCCCGAAAAGAGAGGCCAACAATGCGGAAATCAGACCCACCACTATTCCGAGGTAGTAATCCGCTTCTACAGCCTGAACTATGAGAATCATGCCCGGAATGATCAATATACTCAATGCCGTTTCGTACCAGTAAAAGGGTCGTTTGACAATCAGGGGTTCCAGCAGGGAAGTCATAAAAGAAGTGGTGGCCAGACATATCAGTGTAATGGAAGCATTGGCCAGCTTTACGGCACCGAAAAAAGCCACCCAATGAAGGGCGACAATGGCACCGATAAGCAAGTACTTGACGGCCAACTCACGGGGTATTTTCCGAAGGGCGTTGCGCACCCGGAAAAAAAATAGAAAGCTGATGCCGGCCAACATTACCCGGTACCATACCAGGGCAATGGCAGAGAGTTGGATCAGGTCGCCCAGAATAGCGGTGAATCCAAACAACAGTACAGCTATGTGGAGCTCCAGGTAAGCCTTTTTCTCAGGATTGATCACAATTGCAAAAATGCAGTATTTTTTTATGCCACCGATGGAATTGTCATAAAAATAATCCGGTGAAATTCAGTGGGGGCGAGCGTGGACAGAAAACGCACCAATAAACAACTGCTGATTTATCTTTGTCTTAATGCTGCCTTCGAGAGCCCTTCGACAAACTCAGGAACCAACTCGGGCAGCGGGCAGTTGAGGTTGGCAACGAATTTCCGGTGGCTGAGGCTCTCAAAGCCCCGGAAAATTAGTGCGGACCCTTCTGCGCTCTCACTCTGCGTTCTCTGCGCCATAGCGGTAAAATCACTTCAGCTCCCTCTTCCAGTCTCTTACTACACACATCCAGTCACACCGGGACTGCTGCCTTTTTGTTGCTTTAATGCTGCCTTCGAGGGCCTCAGGCAGCGGGTTTTAGGTGATCGTTTTATTGTTGTCTTCGAAAACCCTTCGACAGGTTCAGGGACCACCTCAGACAGCGGATAGTTGAGGCTGCCAAGGACTTTCCGGTGGCTGAGGCCCTCGAAGCCCCGGAATTTTATCCCCATAATTACAAAAAACGCTGGCGCGTGGACTCTCCCTCTTTGGGGACCGGGGCCGAGCGCGGGCAGAAAGCTTAAATACACACATTCAATTCAAATCACAACCTATTGATTTTAAATCTTTTTAATATGCTGATAATTTTTATGTAAAAATATTTCGGCAAATCCAACGCATTATTCCCATACTTAACGTATTTTTGCGTTACAAAACGGATACTATAGTTATGAATCAACGATTGACACAAACAGAAGAAGAGATCATGCACCACATATGGGATATGAAAGAGTGCACAGTAAGGGAAATTATCAACCGGATGGGAGATCCCGACACGCCTCACAGTACGGTATCGTCGGTAGTGCGGATATTGGAGAAAAAGGGATTTGTCGACCACAAGACATACGGCCGTACACATTTGTATTTTCCGATCATTGAGCGCGATTTTTACCTGCTGCATTATTTGGAAAACCTGGAGGAGGATTATTTTGAAGGCTCTACCCGAGCGCTGGTCTCCTTTTTGGTAAAAGAGCAAAAATTGAGCAGGGAGGATCTCAGAGAGATCATGGATATAATCAATAAAACCGATGAGAAATGAGTGCATTTTACGCCCTGCAGTTTACCACCATTGTCATCCTCGGATTGTTGGTATACTACTACGGACTGAGGGAGTTGAGGTGGTTCTCTGTAGCCAGGGGTTTTCTTTTACTATTAATACCTGTGGCTGTTCTACTTCCCTTGCTTTACCAGGCGGTGATTTATGAAATTCCGACAGCCACTTTTGCCATTGGATTGGATGAAATTATAATCGGACTGCCTTCACAGACAGCAGATTCCGTTGCGGCCCAATCCACTTCTTTTTTCTCCGGATGGACAGCGGTTTTGGCTTTTATATACCTCATTGGATTAATCTATAGTACGGCGAAATTGCTACAATCATCCTTTGCACTTAGAAGAATAGAGCGCCGTGCTGTTTTCATTCAAAAAGAGGGTCGAGCCCGGGTATTCTCCTGGAGGGGTGATATGCCATTTACTTTTAGAAACAACATTTTTTTACCCGCCGCATTGGAAAGAAACAGCCAGGATTACAAAATGATTCTCCGGCACGAAATGAATCACGTTCATTACCGACATTGGATGGATAAAATGTGGATCAATTTTCAGTGCGTTCTACTGTGGTTTTTTCCACCCGTTTATTGGCTTCGCTCGGCCATCAGTGAGGTCCACGAGTTACAGGCCGATCGCTCGGTGGTCATGAATTACCCAAAAAAGGCCTATATGTTACTCCTTTTGAGGAGTTCTGTAAATCCAAAAATTAATCGAATCAATTTGGCATCGCCATTTATTTCTTTAAGCTTAAAAAAACGCATAAAAATGATCGCAGGAAAAACCATGAAACCATTAACGAGCAGTGTGATTGTCGGTTTGTGCTTGGTGCTGATGGGACTCGTTTCTCTCACAGGTTGTAAAACGCTGGGAATAGGAGACTCCGCAGAGACCACGCATACAGAGGCCAATAATGGTTTAGAAGCACCTCCACCCCCACCTGAACCTGAAGCACCACAACCCCCACCTAAACCCGAATCGGAAGAAATCTTTCAGGTGGTCGAAGAAATGCCGCGTTTCCCCGGATGTGAAGAGATGGCGGGAACAAAAGAAGAAATTGAGGAATGTGCCTTTAAAAAAATGGGAGAGTTCATCTATTCCCAAATCCGGTATCCCGAGGAAGCCAAGAAGCAGGGTATCACCGGAATGGTAGTCGTCAGCTTTATAGTTAATAAGGTGGGTGAAATTGAAGATGCCAAAGTGGTGAGAGATCCCGGCAGTGGCTTGGGAGATGAAGCACTTCGGGTGGTCAATTTGATGAATGAAATGGAAGACCGGTGGATACCGGGCAGGCAAAGAGGAAGAATTGTCAATGTTCAGTTTAATCTACCCGTGCAGTTTTCGCTTCCAGAATAAATATGAGAAGTAAACAAGATTGACCAAGATGGTTTCTGTGGCCAGGCTATATGTGGCAGGCAGAGTTCGACATAATTTCTTAAATCGGGCAGTTTGATAGCCCGTATTCATAAAGAGCCCCACCGGACAGATCAGATAATTCGAAAAACCTCGATACATGGCAGTGGGTGTCAAAGCACATTAATTCTATCGTTTAAAGAAGAAGGGCTACCGTTTTGCAGCCCTTCCCATCTATTTTTTAGGTTTCAAGTCAGTTGATTTTCAAAATATTTTCAGTAAGAACCTTTTTATCTGTTTTTATTCGGAGAATTAACAAGCCTTCGGGGAGCTGGGTCAAATCCAGCTTATTCACGGCATCGGCATAAATGTCGTTGAATTTAAAACTTTCGATCAATTGACCTGTGGAGTTAAACACATCGAAATGTACTTCCCTCAAGGATTCATTGATGGTGAAATAGCTCACCCCCTTGGTGGGATTGGGATAAACCGCAACAGAGAGATCGTTGATCTCATCTTTTCCGTGCAACAATTCCACAGAACCTGGCGAATTCGTTTGGTTTATTGCCATACCTGTGATCTCGAAATCATCTATACTGAATGATTTGCTGATGTTTGGATTTCCACCTCCCGTAAAATCAAAATTCCATCTGAAAATTACAGAAGACTGTCCGTCCAATTCGGGAAGCCCATTGGAATAATAGGTGGGATTACCCGTGGATGAGTTCCAATTTTCCAATTGGGTCCAGTTGGCTCCACCATCGGTACTGTAATAAAATCCTGCCGAACTTCGGAAATGATCGTAGTAATAAGTAAAATCAACTGCGATATTCTCCCTGTTTGAAAGGTCAAATTCCGGACTGTATAAATCCGTATTTCTGGCCGAGTTTCCGGAAACGCTGACATAGGCATAGTTCCCTGTAGTTCCGCTCAATCCCCCGGAAAAGGTTCCCACCTGCCAGGCAGCACCCGAACCGGATATCAACTCGGTGTCCCAACAATCGGGCAAATCGCTACTGGCATCGAAGTCTTCAGCGTGCGGCAAATCACTTATAACACAGGGATCGACCGGAGCTGATATAAAAAATGCTTCTATGCTGTGGTTTTCAGCGACATTGGAAAAAGTGTAACTGTTTACTGCACCCACGCTGATGTTGTCAACCAGTACGTCATCAATATCGTATCCACTGTCGGGTGAGATGGTAAATGTCTGGTCATCTCCTTCTGAAACCGATACACTGCCCGCCGGGGATATACTACCTCCCGACCCTGCAGTTGCAGTTATGGTGTAGGTTGGAATCGATACAAAGGAGGCCGAAATGGTGTGATCGTCATTAACGTCGTTAAAGGTATAGCTATTCACTGCTCCCACGCTTGAGCCATCGACCAATACATCGTCGATCGCATAACCGGTTTCAGCGGTAATATTGAATGTTTGATCGTCTCCCTCAAATACCGTAATGCTACCCGAAGGTGTGATACTTCCCCCGGAACCGGAAGTAGCTGTAATGGTATATTCTGCAAGTGGATCTGAAGACGTTATGGCAATATCATCAATGCTCCAACTTTTAGAGGAGTTGGGGTTCCCACCACCATCAAACTCAAAAGTCCACTTAAATTTTACATTGGCCTGTCCTGCCACACTGTTGATTGCCTGGCTAAACGCAGCGGGATTGGAAGTGGATGAGTTCCAGCTTTGGATGGTTTCCCACTGATTTCCGCCATCAATACTGTAGGCCAGGCTGGCTGAACTTCTGAAGTGGTTGTAATAATGGATAAATTCGAGATTTATGCCACTGTATGAAGAAAAGTCAAACGGAGGGCTGATCAACTCTGCAATTTGGGTTGAATTTCCAGTGGCTCTGGCATAGGCGTAATTGCTGCCGTCATTGGATAATCCGCCGGAGAATGTTCCCGACTGCCAGTTGAGGTTGCCTTGCAAGCTGTTTGACTCCCAACAATCGGGCAAATTAGCAACATTGAAATCTTCTGAATACGGAAGACTGGTTTCCAAACAAGGATCCGGGGGTTCTTCAGCAAAACCCGCAAAAATGGTGTGATTTTGGGTGACATTGGTAAAGGTATAGGTACTCACGGCTCCTATACTGATTCCATCTACCTCTACATCATCTATAACATAGCCCGGATTGGCTTCAATGGAAAAAGTTTGATCAGTTCCTTCGTATACTTCTACATCTCCAGAGGGAGAAATGTTACCGTTGGCACCCGAGGTAGCTGAAATAATATAAGTGGGGGCCGGTGAAAACGAAGCAGAGAGGGTGTGATTTTGGGTGACATTGGTAAAGGTATAGGTACTCACAGCTCCTACACTGCTTCCGTCTACCAGTACATCCTCTATTGCGTAACCCCAATCTGCCTCAATGGTAAAAGTTTGATCATTCCCATCCACAACAGATACATCGCCTGATGGAGTAACGGTGCCATTGGTTCCCGCAGTTGCCGTAATGGTATGAGTGGGCCCCTGACTGTTGATCATGGCATTTAGTGAAGCGATGGCATTGAGCCTGCCTGTACCCAACAGTCCGACATAGGAGGGATTTTCGGTGTCAATATTGTCGGCATGGTCCACGAGAAAATCCCACAATTGCTGATTGGTAAGTGTTCCCGGGCTGTGTGAAAGCAAAAGTGCTGCCACTCCGGAAACATGTGGGCAAGCCATGGAGGTACCGGACATCCAATAGTAATTGCCTCCGGCTCCCAGGCTGGCAATATCTGTGCCCGGGGCTGATATATCGATCCAGTTTCCGTAGTTTGAAAAAACAGATTTTTTATCTTTGTTGTCCGTAGAGGCGACAGCCAGAGTTCCCGAATAATAAGCGGGATACCAATCTGCGTCGTCGTCGCTGTTGCCAGCTGCAAATATGGTTATTCCTCCGTCCAGTATATCTCCTCCGGCATTATCATTGAAATAATCGATGCCATCGAGGTCCGATTGATTGTACACCCCGGAAACCGTATAACCCCAACTGTTTTGTGAAATTACAGCTCCATTGTCTACTGCGTAGACATTGAGTTCCAGGTTATTCATCCCATGAGACCCATTAAAAATATCGATCGTCATTATTTTTACACCGGTTTCGGGGCTTCCGTCCCCTCCGGCAGTGCCCGCTACTCCAATCTCGTTATTGGATACGGCAGCAACGGTTCCGGATACGTGCGTTCCGTGGTTGTCGGCTGTGGTATTGTTTCCATCCGGGCCAATACCGGACCACATATTGGCTTCCAGGTCGGGGTGGTCGTACTGGGCTCCACCATCAATTACCGCTACGATGATGTCCGGATTTCCGGTTACAATATCCCAGGCTTCCTCTGCCTTTATATCCGCGCCCGGGGTACCGTTGACCCCTTGAATGCTTTGGCCGGTATTTTTAAAACCCCATTGAAGGTGATAAAACTGATCGTCCGGGCTCCACCTCGAATGAGAGGGGGAGTCTTGAGCTCCAATGGGCTCTGCGCTTGTGGGCTCTATGGGCCTCTTAATAAATACGGGTTCCGCAATTTCCACCACGTCCAGATTATTAAAGGCCTGCAAAGCTTCTATTATGTCTGCCTGGCCGTCCATTTCTAATTCGTACCATAGGTGCAACCCGTGATCTTTGTGTTTTTCCAGCTGAGCGGCATTGAAGCTTCTGGAAGTATAAAGTTGATGCAACAGGGACCGATATTGAGTAATGCCGAATTGACTGTTTAATTCATCAACTTCCATGTGGCTGAGCTCGACCAGCCCTGACCTGGAAGCGGAAATTAATGTGCTCTCCAAATTCGCCTCCATTTCGGGTTTGAACTTTACCTGAATGACTCCGGGATAATAAGCATCTGCAGGAACGGAACTAAAATCAATAGCCGGCCTGTCTCCGGTAGGTATTTTCTGATGTTGCGCCTGGCCTTGTACGTTCAAAAACAAGTGAAAAACAAAGACAAGCAATAGAAACTGACTGAGTTTGTAAAAGGAACCCTTCATAGTAAAAAGTTTAAATGAGTTTATAAAATAGTATCGCGACACAGAATCTCTGTCGTAAAGTTAAGAAAATATTTATAAAATCTTAAAAGAAAAGATGTTTAAATGCAACTCGAACTCATCCACAGGTCGAAGACTTTTCCGTGTCTCAGCGGAGGTGAATTCAGATAGGAAATGGGATTTCCATTTTTTTGGCAATCAAACCTTTTAACTACTGGTGTTTTTTTAAAGTTCCCTTCCGGTTGAATAGGTTTTTATTTATTGGGTACCCGATCCCTGAATATTGGTAAAATACCCGTTGAGTAGCCCATCTGTTAAGGACAAATTTTTCCTTACAGGGTCGCTTTTTCATTTTAATTTTCAAATAAAGTGCTTTGTTTTACTACACTTGCCACAGAAGCCACTATTTTTGTCCACATGATAAAACTTATTCACCCGTTCATTTTGTGCTTTTCCCTGGTATTCTGGAGTATCTCCGTGTTTACGCAGGTACCCGAGTACTATCAGACCATCGATTTTTCTGTCGACGGCCACGAATTGATGGAACAGTTATCTGAGCTTGTGACGCATACCCATGAAACAGAACTCAGCTACAATCCAGGTGTTTGGGATGCCATTAAATTAACCGATTTGGATCCGGAAAATTCGGAGCGTGTTTTGTTGGTATACGGTTACGATGACGGAGATGGTGATCACATTACAGATCGGAGCAGAGGGGTAGATGAAAATTGTTCTACCAGTGACTGCACGGGATATTGGAACAGAGAGCATGTGGTCGCCCGATCGCAGGCCGTTCCGTCCCTCCCTTTGTCCGGAGCCGGCACAGATGTCCACAACTTGAGAGCTTGCGATGCGGTGATGAACGAAATACGGGGCAACAGAAGGTTTGCTGAGGGAGAGGGGCATGCCCGGGTGACCACAGAGGGTGACTTCTATCCCGGTGATGAATGGGCGGGAGATGTAGCGCGCATGCTCATGTACATGTACATACGATACGAGGATCGCTGTCTACCTGAGTACGTTGCTGTAGGAACTTCCTTTTACGATGATGAAGAAAAAATGATCGACCTGCTCCTGGAGTGGAATGCCCTGGATCCGGTATCTGAAATAGAGTTGCAGCGCAACGATATACTGGAGGATTTGCAAGGCAATCGCAATCCCTTCATAGACAATCCCTACTTGGCCACAATGATATGGAACGGGCCGGAGGCGGAAGATCGGTGGATGATTTCATCTGTTGATGATACTGAGTCACTTCCATTGCAAATTTTCCCAACCCTTACCCGCGACCGGGTCTATTTTTACAACGCTGAAAATACCCGTTGGAACTACTCCATATATACGCCTTTGGGACAAATGATAAAAAGTGGCTCTACCGATGGATCCATCGACCTAAGCAATAAGAGCAATTCCTGGTACCTGATCAGATTGTTTACGAATGAAGGGAAAAGCAGTGTTCACCGCGTTCTGAAACAATAAAAGTTGCTCTGATGTCGGTTCAAGAGACTATTCTTTGATTTGACCGTCAAATGCCGGCGGTGAGATCCCGAATGGGTGGTTTACAATCTTCCATGAACAATTCAAAGTGGACTTTCCCACCAATTTTTTCAAAGACGTTGGTTTTCTCAATGACTTCCCGATAGGTTTTGTAGCAGTCCAGACAATCCGAGAGTGCAGCGCGATCGTCATCGGACAATTCAAACACACAGTCTATGTAGGGTTTTTTCGATTGTATCATCCTAAAAACTCCGTCTTGAAAGCTGTCTGATTCATCGTCGGGGACGGTAAAAAAAGCCAGTCTCTTCAGGTAATTTGCTCCGCGGTCTTTCATTTCCAGATACACTCTTTTGACCACCGCATGGGTGACCAAATGATCGTGAAATCCACTGATTCCATGGACGGGATAGGAAACGACAATATCGGGTTGGATTTTAACGATTCGCTCTTTAATGGCACTTTCCAGTTTTCTGGGATCCAGTTCTTTGAGTTGGTTGTCAGGAAAGTCAAGAACTTCCATACTGTCGAGTTGCAATCGCTTTTTGACGCATTCCATTTCGCGAAACCGGATATCGGCCATTTCGGCTTTACTGACGCCTAGCTTGATTCGTTGGGAAGTTGCCTCTCCGTGAGTGAGGGTGAGCAGATGAACCTCATGACCCTCTCTTTTTTGCCTGTTCATCGCCGCCGCCGGTCCAAAAGACTCGTCATCGGGATGGGGGAATATGTATAGAAATTTCATTGACTCCATATTTTTTCTGCCCTATGGCTGCGGACGTAAACGCACGCCCATCCGATGCACGGTTCCATTTGGGCCGTTTTAAAAACAAGGTATGATTCATCCCTCTGTATCCATATCATTCTCTCATGCATGCATCGTACAATTTTGCCAGCTGAATCAGGTCTTCCGTATTTCTGGAAAATTCCCCGTTTCCGGCCCGATTGCTCAAGTCGTCACAATCTTCCACATACCTTGAAAGGCCGCGATTCCAGTTGAGAAATCTTCTTCCATGCAATGAGAGTAAATCATCGTCTGCACCTTTTCTCATCACAAACTCCCTTTCTGTATTGCCAACAGAGGCCTCTGAAGTGGGATAATATCTAAGTACCTGTATGTTTTCAGAATCGTACAAAACTTCCATAAATTCAGGACTGGATCTCAAAGATACCGACATTCCCGGCGAATAATCCTCCAGTATAAACTTCCGGTCATCGAAGGTAAATCCCGAAACCACTGTTTTACCCAGGGGGGTTCTGATGAAATAAGGGCCCTCATCGACCATAACGATCAAATTACTCTCACCGTGCAGTAAGCTCAACTCTCCGTCTCTACTCGGATTTAAATAAAACTTGCATCTTAAAGGATCTCTCCCATCGCTGTAATACACGTATCCTGAAAATTCTTCTGCTCCCTCCCGGACGCCCTCTGCTGCCAATCTGTCTTCTCTGGCCCTTAGATGCATGAGGTCTTGTTCTGTGGAATATGTGACTTCCGGCAATGTACTTTCGTCAAACACGATCAATTCTTCGATTGACAGGTGCTTGGTAGTAAAGCCCGTACTCTCAAACAAACTCCTCGTACTGTGTATTCTATTGCTCAAATAACCCACCGTACCCGATCTCATATCCAATTCCTCCAGTTTTTCGAGGTATTTAACTGCGTTGTCCAAATCTTCGATCCAATAATAGGTGGTGGCTAAATTAAATAGGCAGGAATACATTAACCGTCTCTCCTGCCTTTCTTCCGGGTCTAGGCCTTTCATTTCATCTTTCCAGAATTCAATTACCGGATGGACTTCATCAAAAATTTCTTCGGGTATCGGTTGATTGTACTTTAATTGAGAAAGTGCCTCCTTTACAATTTGAAAATTGGCCTGATGTGCATCATAAGAGGGATGCCTTCGATTCCCCAGCACTTCAAAAACCGCAGAAATATTGGTTTGTTCCCTGTATCCGTATCTTTCAACCAACACCTTGGATATTTCCTCAAAAAATTCGGATAAGTATCTGTTCCTAAAGGATCTCATATCATTGCTTCCATTGCGATTCCAGTGGGTTCTCGCTCCCGCTGAATTACTAAATTCTCTCGATCGGTAAGTTCTTGTATCTGTTCCATCATTGATAAGAGATTCAAATAAAACGTCTCCATTATAATCGGTAATTTTTAAAGCGACAGGCATACCAATGGTGACCTCCACAAAATGAACCGGTTTTTGATCCCGCGAAGGGGCAGGACCTCTTCTCGACGGGGTAGGAGCTCCGGACTTAACCTCCGCGTCTGATTCATTAAAGTTATCCAGAATTATTTCAATGTGAAAAAAGCCATTGCTGTTCACTTTGGTTAAGCCGGGAATATCGACATATTCCCCCAGTAGATTCATTTCATTGGTACCCATTACTCTCAACTGATCAGGTCTCACAGAAATAGATGCACTATACGCAGTATATTCAAAATCCACAGGATGGGTGGGAAGTTCTAAATAGCTGATCGGAAAAGTCTCAGTGTCAAAACCAACCCTCTGTCCTTCAAGGGGATTGATTACAAAAAACGCAAAGAGGATCAACAAAACGGTCAATTGATTACAAAACAATTTCATCGGTTACGGAATTTAATTACTTAAAAAAGAAAAAACACTTTTAATCCATCAGTCTAAGGGTATTAAACTTATAGAAGTATTGAATAAATTGATCCCGGACATATGAGGAAAATCCTATCCCTATCACCCTGATGATCAAAAGGTATTGAATCAGTACCATGCAATTTTCAGCTTATTTCGATCTCAATAAATCGGACATATACTCATTCAATATTTAAAGATATAACTTTTTTGATAATTCCGGGCGGGAAGGAACAAACCGTCGGCGATAATTCTATAGCCCGTGAGGACGGCTAATGAGATGCGGGAAACTGCCACCATTCGCAATGGAACTTCCCTTTGGTTCATGGATACATCCATGCTTTTTTTGGAAATATGAAACTAAGTGACTGTTCATTCGGATGTTTTTTAAGAGCGCTATCGTCTCTTAAAAAAGGTGTAGTTTATTTATTCATTTATTCATGTGGGTTGGGTGAAATTATTCATGAAAGCCGTCTTTGTGATTGTACTGCAGTTCGATTGCGCAGCCATTGGGATCAGGGAGTTCTAAGGAAGAGTCACGGTCGTCAATTTCTCCAGACTCTGTGAACTGCAGTGAAAATTATGGGGATGCTACTTGAATGAATTTTTTATTAACTTTGTTAGAATCATTAACCGTTTAGTGCCATGGAGCGAACCTTGATAAGTTTTGACTGGGCAGTAAAGAGAATTCTGAGACAGAAAGCCAACTTTGGAATTCTGGAAGGATTTTTGTCGGAGTTAATCAAGAGAGATATACGTATAAAAAGTATCCTCGAATCCGAAAGCAACAAAGAGCATGAGGATGATAAATACAATCAGGTCGATTTGTTGTGCGAGGATGTCAACGGTGATTTGATCATTATAGAAGTCCAGTTTTACGAAGAGGTGGATTATTTTCAAAGGGTGTTGTTCGGTACGTCAAAAGTGATTACCGAACACATGTCAGAAGGAAGTCCATATGAAAAAGTCAAAAAGGTATATTCGGTAAATATTCTGTATTTTGACCTCGGCAGTGGATCAGATTACGTATACAGGGGAAGGATGAATTTCACGGGTTTGCATTGCGAAGACCAGCTTGAACTGAATAAGGTACAACAGAAGAAATTCTCCAGTCAATACCCCTCCGACATATTCCCGGAGATCTTCCTGATCAAAGTCAATAACTTTGACGATATCGCAAAAACACCTTTGGACGAGTGGATTTACTTTCTGAAGAATACAGCATTGCCAAAAAAATACAGCGCGAAAGGTCTTAATCAATTAGAACAAAAACTAAATTACGATAAAATGGATACCGTAACCAAACAAAAGTATGAGGACTATCTCACCAGTGTACGAGTTACAAAGAGTATGATAGAAACTGCAAAGTTGAGAGGGCGCATAGAGGGACGTGAAGAGGGACGTGAAGAGAGACTTTATGAAAAAAACAAGATACTCTTAAAGATGTATGACCTCGGACAAGAAGTCTCTTTTATTGCTGAGGTGATGGAAATGAAAGAAGATGAGGTGATTCAAATACTCAAAGAGTCCGGGCGGCTTTAACACCGATTTTTTTCAAAAGCGCTATAGTTCCTTAAAAAAGGTACACCAAACAAATCATGCAGTTGGATATCATTAAACGAACCCGAATGGGGGTATACAGAAAAATCAAACCATGGATACGGGTCATATTTCCAAGGGGACTTTTTTATCCCGGAGCTCCTGTAGAAGCGGAAGGTTCATCTATTTCCAGAGGTGGATTTAACTCCACCAATTTCTTATACCCTCCTTCAACCTCCACGAAGTGATGAACACCGCGTGCTTTAAGAATAGAAGCGGCTATCATGCTCCTGTAGCCACCTGCACAGTAAATAGCAGCCATTCTCCCGTTAAATCTTTTACAACTCCACTCATTGATGATATTGAGAGGCAGATTAATGGCTCCTTTCACCCGACCGCTTTTGTATTCCACCGGTCGTCTTACATCCCAAACCACCCAATTTTCAGTAGTGAGTCGGGAAATAAAATCAGCGGCCGTTATCCGATCTATGGTATCCACCGGTCGGTGCGACTTTACCCAACTTTCCATGCCGCCCTCCAAATACCCAAGAACCCTATCAAACCCCACCCTGGCGAGTCTCCTGATACTCTCTTTTTCCTTTCCGGGTTCACATACCAAAACCAGGGGTTTATTTACATTTTCCAACAATGCACCCACCCAGGGGGCGAACTGTCCGCACAGTCCAATATTCAAGGCACCACAGACAAATCCCTTGGAAAACTCCCCGGGATCGCGGGTATCTAAAATTGTGGCACAGGTTCTGCGAACGACGGTTTCAAAGCGTTCCGGATTGAGTGGGTTCAATGATTTTTTCATCACCTTTTCCAGAGGTGTATAGCCTTCCTTATTTAATTGCACATTGTCCGGAAAATACGATGGGGGTGCTTCCAACCCCTCCGTTACCACACGAATAAATTCTTCTTTCCCCTCGGTCTTCAGGGCGTAGTTTACCTTCTTTTGATTGCCCAGGGTGTCGACTGTTTTATCCATCATTTTCTTCCCACATGCGCTTCCCGCACCGTGCCCGGGGTATACAACCACATCGTCCGGTAGGGGCAGGATCTTTTCCTGAAGGGAATCGTACAACATCCCCGCTAGATCTTGCATGCTGTATTCACTGCTGTCCTGAGCGAGATCGGGTCTGCCCACATCTCCCAAAAACAGCGTATCCCCTGTGAAAAGTGCGAGTTCTTTACCCTTTTTATCTTTCAACAAATAACTCGTGGACTCCAGTGTATGACCCGGAGTGTGCAGGGCCACAATGGTGTGGTCACCGATTGGAAACTCTTCTCCGTCAGTCGCAGAGTGGATATTGAACGAAGTAGAGGCACCGGGACCATAGACAATGGTAGCGCCGGTAATTTCAGCCAGGTCTAAATGTCCGGAAACAAAATCCGCGTGAAAATGGGTTTCGAAAATGTATTTGATTTTCACTCCCTCTTTTTCCGCCAGCTCCAAATAGGGCTCCGTTTCTCTGAGAGGGTCAACTATAGCAGCATCCTCTCCCGATCGGATAAAGTAGGATCCCTGTGAGAGACAGGCCGTGTAGATCTGTTCTATTTTTATGCTCATTGCAATGATTTAACATTATCTATAACTAAAAATAAAGGTAAAAAAATTCCCCGGAAGGCGGGTATTCCCACGCGGCTTAGTTTTTTCTAATTGGATTGTCTTCGAAACTTGCCCTCTCGCCACGCATCGATAAATTCTTTCCAGGCCATGGGGTTGAGTACCTGCATGGGTCTGAATTGTCCCTGGTGGTAATGGGATTGCGCTTGCTGTCTTAAATAAAGCGAAGTAGTTTCTCTTCCATCGGCAGGTAAATCTTCTCGCAGTCTGGCAAGTGCTTCTTCGGAGAGGTTGTCTGCAGCNCNGCGCTGNAATTCATTGGAAACATCCATGGCCAGAAATTCGATGTCGAAAAATTCNCGGCTCGGCCANGGATAAATGACCGTTTCCGGCAANGTCANCGTATCCTGTGTCATCATTTGNATCAANGTATACCGGTCGCTCCACAGATCGGTAGGCACCTCGTATTCGATGGTCTCATAACCGAGCGCAGAAAAAATTACCACTTCGCCTTCCCGGGCCACCAGGGAAAAGAAACCCTCGTAGTCGCTGTAGGTTCCCCTACTCGTACCCTTGATGGCAATGTTTACAAAGGGAACCGGCCGCAGCTGTTCATCAATTTCCGTAAAGATCTG
>SL_3KL_010_SEDDRAFT_10002558_pt1 | contig 16634 bp, 14 predicted proteins | sample SodLakKL_010_SED_2_FD_10381 | JGI IMG/M metagenome (IMG submission 10381) | reverse complement strand
CTGTAGTCATATCATTGGATGAATACAATTCCATGATGGAAACAATGCACCTGCTCAGTTCAAAATCCAATGCAGACAGGCTTTATGAATCAATCAGGCAAATGAAAGAGGGCAAAGCATTTGCTAAGGATTTAATTCAAGAATGATGAGAATCGTGTTTTCACAAAATGCCTGGGAGGATTATCTGTCGTGGCAAAAGGACAGTAAAAGGGTGCTGATGAAAATCAACGAATTAATAAGAGACATCCAGCGGACGCCTTTTGAAGGAAAAGGAAAGCCTGAACCGCTGAAATATGACCTTGCAGGGTTTTGGTCAAGAAGAATTGACCAGGAACACCGGCTTGTATATCAATATAAGGGCCATGAGGTGTTGATATACAGCTGCAGGTATCATTACGATCAATGATTCCTTAAAATGATGGACGAATTTAAAAAAAACATGAATTAGTTAGTTTCAATCCCGCCATTGCACCGGCTGACTTAACATAAACTTCACAAAGCCGTTGCATTCCCTTAACAACACGTATGTAATTTCGATGCGTTACTATTCAACGCACGGTTTATGGAATACATCTATCTCTTTTTCGTGGTTGCCCTGCTGGTGCTTGCTGTGGCTGATTTAAGCGTGGGTGTGGGCAACGATGCGGTTAATTTCCTGAATTCTGCCATCGGGGCGCGGGTTGCGCCCTTTTTCTTTATCATGCTGGTGGCAGCCCTCGGGGTGCTTGTGGGTTCGGTCTTCAGCAGTGGGATGATGGAAGTGGCACGAAGCGGCATCTTTAATCCCGACCAGTTTTACTTTTCAGAGATCATGATCATCTTCCTGGCAGTCATGATCACCGACATGATCCTGCTGGATGCCTTTAACACCTTCGGCCTGCAGACCTCCACCACGGTGTCCATCGTGTTTGAGCTGCTGGGTGCCGCCGTGGCGATCGGCATGGTCAAAAGCATTTCCGCCGGGGAAGGCCTGCAGGAAATCGGGCAGTATATCAACTCCGGCCGCGCCCTGGCCATCATATCTGCCATCCTGCTATCTGTGGTGATTGCCTTTACCGTGGGAACACTCGTGCAGTTTCTGACCCGCCTCATCTTTACCTTCCAATATCAGAGAAAAATGCCATACCTGGGCGGAATCTGGAGTGGTCTGGCCATCTCCGGCATCGTCTATTTTCTCATTCTGAAAGGTGCCAGCGGGGCAGCTTTCATTAAGCCCGAAACACTGCAGTGGATCGACCAGAATGCCGCCTTGCTGATGCTTTACTGCTTTGTCTTCTTTGCCATCCTGTTCCAGGTGCTGATCAACGTTTTTAAGGTCAATGTCCTGCGTATCGTCATCCTGACAGGTACATTTGCCCTGGCCATGGCTTTTGCATCCAACGACCTGGTGAATTTTATCGGGGTGCCGCTTGCCGGACTGGAGTCTTACATGCTTTTCTTATCCGACTCATCGATCGACCCCGGAAGTTACACCATGGAGTCGCTGCTTGAGCCAGTGCAAACACCTACGATATACCTGGTGATTGCCGGCGTCATCATGATCATTACCCTGGCATTCTCCAAAAAAGCCCGTTCGGTGACCCAGACTGAAATCGACCTTGCCCGGCAGTCGGAAGGGTATGAACGGTTTTCTGCCTCGCCGCTGTCCAGAAACATCTTGCGCCTGGGACTGGAGATCAACAAGTTTTTCCTCTGGATCTTGCCTGGCTTTGCCATCAGAAGAATCAACAAAAGCTTTAGCCGGCCGGATCATACCAATGACAGCAAGTCAGCAAAGGATGCTACCTATTTTGATCAGCTCCGCGCCAGCATTAACCTGGTGGTGGCGAGTATCCTGATCGCCCTGGCCACTTCGCTGACACTTCCCCTCTCGACAACTTATGTAACCTTCATGGTTGCCATGGGTACGTCTTTATCTGACCGGGCATGGGGCCGTGAAAGCGCTGTTTACCGCATATCTGGTGTCATTACCGTGATCGGGGGATGGTTTTTTACCGCATTGGCTGCCTTTACTGTGGCTTTTACAGTAGCCCTGGTCATTCACTGGGGTGGGATTGTAGCTGCCGTCCTGGCTGTTTTCGGTGCCTTTGCCATCGTGGTGCGCACTTACCATGTGCACAAGAAGCGGGCTCGAAAGCGGGCAGCATACGACGAAAAACAGGAGAAGGAGTGGAGCCAGGCCAGCATCATGAAAGAATGCAGGCTGAACATCATCGAAACCCTGGAAGAGACGTCCACACTCTACCGGGATGTGAATACGCACCTGATCAATGAAGACCGCCGGAGTCTGCGCCAGGCCATGAAGCGGATTGAGATTCTCAATCAGCGCACGAAGGAAATGAAGGCCGACGCCTACATCACCGTGCAAAAACTGCAGGAAGAAGCCGTCGACAGCAGCCATTATTACATACAAATCCTGGATTACCTCAGGGAGATTGCCCATTGCCTGAACTACCTGGCTGAACCGGCCTACACGCATCTTGACAACAACCATCCGCCACTGCATTCTACCCAGGTCGAAAAGTTGCACAACCTGAATAAAATCGTGGCCGGCCTCCTGGACGCCATCATTGATACTTTGCAAACCAACGATTTTGAAAGGATTAACCAAATCATCCGCGACCAGAAGCAAGGCCTGGGCTATTTGCAGGAAATGAAAAAATGCCAGGTCAAAATGATTCAGAAGGAAGAGGTCGGCACGCGAAACAGCTTGCTCTATTTCAATCTGTTGGCAGAGAGTAAAAACCTCCTGCTGTTCACCGTGAACATGCTGAAGGCCCATCGCGATTTTGTGGTCCACCGGCACATCCCGGCTGAATGATAAAGCTGGTTATGATTAAGTTGCGCGTAAGATGGCTATTGGCTTTTGGAGAATGAGCTAAAGTACAGGCCTATAGACATTTTGACGTTTTGACATTTCGACGTTTTGACATTTTGACCCTGTTATGCAGATCAATAAAGTGACTACCTTTGCCATAGAGATAAGCATCTTATGATGAGTGAAAAAGACCACACCATCCTGCTGGTGGATGATGAACCCGACATCCTCTCCTTTGTGGGATATAACCTCGAGCGTGAAGGCTATACGGTGTATGCCGCTGCCAATGGCGAGGCTGCCATTGAGATGGCCCGTAAGCACCAACCCCACCTCGTCATTCTGGATGTGATGATGCCTGGCATGGATGGCATCGAAACCTGCCAGGAGCTTAAAAAACTGCCTGGCTTATCGCGCACCATCATCGCTTTCCTGACAGCCCGGGGGGAAGATTATTCGCAACTGGCCGGATTTGATGCGGGAGGTGACGATTACATTACCAAGCCCATTAAACCCAGGCTGCTGATCAGCCGTGTGAAGGCACTGCTTCGCCGCTACCGCTTCACTGGCGAAGCGGAGGCAGTAGCTGCAGACCTTGGCCTGCGCATCGACCGTGAACAATATGTGGTATGGAACGGTCAGCAAAAGATCGAACTGCCCCCAAAGGAGTTTGAGTTGCTGTGCCTCCTGGTATCTAAGCCCAATAAGGTGTTCAGCCGCGAAGAGATCTTTGCCAATGTATGGGGCAGCGATGTGATCGTCAGCGATCGAACCATTGACGTCCACATCCGAAAACTTAGGGAAAAGGTGGGTCCACAATACATTGGCACGGTAAAAGGCGTGGGCTACAAGTATATTCCCGATGAATAAAAACGCATCTCCGCAAAAATTGGCATTGATTGCCTCAATTGTCCCCGCCCTGCTCTTTTTGGGGATCATGCTGGTCTTGTCAGGTATCCTGGATTATGCACTGCCCTGGTATGTATATCCTGCCGGGTTTTTCCTGCTTTTTTGGGTTTCCTTTGCACTGTTCTATTTCATCCTCACCCGCTTCATTTATGACAGGATCCGCCTGATCTATAAAACCATTCACGATCGCAAAACACCGCATGATCAAAAAAAAGAAGAACTTTACGATCAGGGCGATATGATCACCCGCGCGAGCGAAGAAGTGGAGGCCTGGGCCAGCGACCAGCAAAAGCAGATTGCTGACCTTAGGAATATGGAAGCCTACAGGCGTGAATTTCTTGGCAACGTATCTCACGAATTGAAAACCCCTATTTTTAACATCCAGGGATATGTGCTGACACTGCTGGACGGAGGGCTGGAAGACGGCCGAATCAACAGGAGTTACCTTGAGCGCACGGAAAAGAGCATTAACCGGATGATCTCTATTGTGGAAGACCTGGAAACCATAAGCCAGCTGGAATCAGCGGAGATAAAGCTGAAATACAGCCATTTCGACATGGTGACCCTGGCGCGCGAGGTCATGGAGGCTCTGGAGATGGATGCGGCCGCCAAAAGGATCTCCTTTGTGTTTGGCCGGGACTATGACCCTTCTGTTATGGTTTATGCTGACCGGCAAAACATCCAGCAAGTGTTGACCAACCTGATGGTTAATGCGATCAAATATGGCAGGGAAGAGGGGCGTATCAAAGTCAGCTTTTTTGACATGGACAAAAATATTCTGACAGAAGTAACCGATGACGGTATTGGCATTGCCCGCGAGGAAATCCCCAGGGTGTTTGAGCGCTTTTACCGGGGCGAGAAAAGTCGCTCCAGAAATCAGGGTGGCGGATCCGGCCTGGGCCTCGCCATCGTCAAACACATCATCGAAGCCCATCAGCAAACCATCAACGTCCGCAGCACCCCCAATGTAGGCACCACCTTTGCCTTCACCCTCAAAAAGGGCAAATCGGTGACCCCCACCATGCTTTTCTGATTAGCTGCTGAATGTGGAAACTATGCTTTGCCTTGAATTGCACCTGGCATCATCTTCCTGTCTTGTAATGAACTGTGCCGCAAAAGTGAACAAATTGCCCGGTTGTGCATTTCCTACTTAAGTATAAACACATGAACCCAGGACTTGCGAGTCCGGCGAAACCAAACGCCCATGTTGTTAATCCCGATAATTGGGGAACAGGATTTTGACATTAATAATATACAAATAAAACTAAGCGAACAGCTATGTGGAGATCGCTCGCCTATATTCAGAAAAAGCTCGTTTACAGCATCCCCGTAGCCATGATCACCGGTTTGCTGGTGGGATATTTCTTTGACGTATCTTTCCTGCAAAGCTTTATCCTGCCTTTTACGATCCTCATGATTTATCCGATGATGGTCAACCTGCAGATCAGGAAGGTGTTTTCAGGAGGCGATGCAAAGGTCCAACTGGTTACCCAACTCATCAATTTTGCCATCATCCCTTTTGTGGCTTACGGTACAGGGCTCATATTTTTCCCTGGTCAGCCTATGTTTGCACTGGGGCTCCTGCTCATCGGATTGATCCCCACCAGTGGGATGACCATTTCATGGACGGGCATCGCCAAAGGGAACCTCGATGCCGCCATCAAAATGACTGTTTTCGGGTTGGCCATTGGCTCGCTGGCAACCCCGCTCTATGCCCAATGGCTGATGGGCGCAGCCATTGACATCCCACTGCTGCAGATTTTTCAGCGCATCATCCTGATCGTATTTGTACCCATGCTTGCCGGTTTTCTAACGCAGCGCTTCATCATCAAAAAATATGGCCGCGAGAGATACCGCACAGACATCAGCAAGAAGTTTCCCATGCTATCGTCTTTGGGCGTGCTGGGGATCGTAGCCGTGGCCCTGGCGCTGCGCGCCAACGTGATCATTGCCGAACCCACGGTACTGCTTTATGTCTTGCTGCCCCTGATCGTGTTTTATGGTGTCAGCTACCTGATCAGCACCCTGATCGGTAAGTACTTTTTTAATCGTCAGGATGCTATCGCCCTGGTTTACGGCACCGCACTGCGAAACCTATCCATCGCCCTGGCGATGGCCATGGCCGTCTTCGGACCAGAAGGATCCGATATCGCCCTGATTGTCTCGCTGGCCTTCATTGTGCAGGTACAGTCGTCCGCCTACCACGTGAGGTATGTGAATAAGCTGATTTAGGCTGATTTTGCTGATTGCCGGGTTTTAGGATACGCGGAGTTGGATTGCTAATGAAGGGTGATTAGAAGGTTAAGATTAAGGTTAAGGTTAAGATTAAGGTAGCTTTGACATTAAATACATTATCATGGTAACCAGGGAACAGGTGGAAATAGCCCAGCAGCAGTGGGCAGACGGACTGGTGCAGATTGGTTTGCTTAAGAAAAACCGGCCTGCCTGTGAAGCGTATGCCAATATGTTTCTCGATGAACTGTATGCCTTTGAGCTTGGGCCGGTGTTATTCAAACCTACCAAATGTACAATTGAACCTTTCCGGCCCACAAAAAGCAGGGCCTTGTCATACTTCATTGCCGGCGACATTTGCGAATGCAGTGAGGATAAAGGTTTTGCACTCGAACCCTGGAAAAAGGTGCAATTTAAAAACGTGTACCTTATCCTGGAAGAAAACCGGGCCATCGCTATGGGGCATTATTATTTTACCGATTATCAGGATACTGAGGTAAGGGTAGAGTATACACTGGGTTACAAACGGGTGGGAGAAAGGTTGAAGATTGACCTGCACCACTCCTCCTTGCCCTACAACCCCTGGGCAACAGATAAATAAATAGTCGACAAATCAGGCAAATGCTTCAAATCTTCGCTTCATTAAACTTGTCAATTTCTTTTTCAAGAACATAGCTTATTACTGTTCGGATGGCTACAATGCTTGCCAAAATGGCTATTTCAATCAATGTAGGGTGTATGATCGTGGCAACAATATCTGCGGCAATTAAAAACGCGCTTCTTTGTTATTATGCTACCGGGGAAGAGTGTTGTATTCAGGTTTACATATGTATCAAACCTTCTGCTGTCCGGTCGGGTTATGTTACCCTTTCCAGGGTTTCCACGAGTCTGCTCATAAACTCTGCGTCGGTAACGATTGCAATAATTCCATTGATCAGGAACTGTATCCCAACTGCCAGCAGGAGAAAACCCATAATTTTAGACAGGGCGTTCACGCCCATCTTGCCCAGCACCTTCAGAATTTTGTCGGCCGTGATCAGGGTTAGAAAAGCGGCAAGAACGACAATGAATATCCCGAGTACGATCGCTGTATAGTCTGCATATCTATCTGTGCCTGCTGCCAGTCCGATTGTTACAGCTATGGCGCCCGGCCCACTCAGGCTGGGCATGGCCAGCGGGGTAAAAGATACGTCCTCTTTTCGTTTTGCTTCCTGTTTTTCATCAGGCTCCACTTCCTGTGTCTCTGCCTGAAGCATGGAAAAGGCCACGCGAATCACCATGATGCCACCGGCTATCCTTAGCCCCGGTATGGAGATGCCGAAAAACTCCATAATCAGTGTACCGGTGATCAAAAAAGCAATAAGTATGGCAAACGCATAAACCGCTGCTTTAAATGCCTGATCATGTCTCTCCTTCTTGTCTCTTTCACCTGTGATTGACATAAACAAGGCGGCTGTGCTCACCGGGTTGGTGATTGGAAGCAGAGCCACCAGAGTTGCCAGAACAACATTGAACCATTCACTCATAACTGGTAAATTTTTTGTTTAACATTCAGGATTTCTCCATTGCTTGATTTATAAAGGCATTGTTTGCATTTGTTACAATGTTCCGGGCGTCAACAGAATACTTCCCGCTGCTTATACCATTGAAAATTTCAAGCCATTATGTGCAGGTGGTACAAGTTTCTATCTTTTTTTTGAGCCTTATCGGCTCCTTTGCCTGATATTGAATAAAAACCTTTGACTTTTTGTGCTTCTTTGTGTCGTTGTGGCAAATTATTTTTCGTATCTGCGGGCCATCTGATTGTAGATTTTTTCCACAATATTTTTCTGACTTGTGGTGCCCAATACACATTTTGGCATTCATTTTACCGAATGGGTTCCGGAGAAAGATTAGATCCGCAGGTTGCCAAGGCCATCCTGGCCTGGTAACCTGGATTTTGTTCACAGCAGTTCTTCCAGACAAACCCAAAACGCTTTATGATGAGCCGGATCAAAGAAAGATCCGTAGTAATCATACATGGCAAAACCTTTGGCATGATATTGTTAGTTTATTTTGTTTCAGTCATCATAAACAACCTTTTATGAAAAAAAATCATAAGAGAGACCACCACAACGCACATGATGACCACCAGAATGCGGGCAAACATCCGCATCAGCATGATCATCAAGAAAATAACGACCACGATGGTCACGGCCATCACGAGTACTCGGGAGGTGATGAACATGGCCATGGGGGACATGGTGGCCATGCGGGCCATGATCATACGAGCCATCATGAAATGATGATCAGGGATTTCCGGAAACGATTCTTTGTTTCAGTGATCATTACCATACCCATCCTGCTGTTGTCTCCAATGCTTCAAGACTTGCTGGGCTTTGAGTTTGCCCTGTTCCCGGAATATGATCACTACATCCTTTTTGCCTTGTCAAGTGTGGTGTATTTCTATGGTGGATGGCCATTCCTGACCGGACTTGTCAGCGAGCTAAGGGAAAAACAGCCTGGCATGATGACCCTGATTGCTGTCGCAATTAGCGTAGCCTGGGGGTACAGTACGGCAACTACCTTTGGTGTGGAAGGCGATACCTTTTTCTGGGAGCTGGCCACCCTGATTGATATTATGTTGCTTGGCCACTGGATCGAGATGAAGTCGGTACTGGGCGCTTCACGTTCACTGCAAAAACTGGTGGAAATGATGCCCTCTGAGGCACATTTGGTGCAAAACGGCGATACAAAAGATGTAAAAGTTGATGAGCTAAAGAAGGACGATGTGGTTTTAGTGAGACCGGGTGAAAAAATACCTGTTGATGGAGTGGTTACAAAAGGCAGCAGTTCGGTCAACCAGGCGATGGTCACCGGAGAGTCCAAGCCGGTCAGCAAAGAAGAGGGAGACGAGGTGATCGGGGGTACGGTCAATGGCAGCGGGTCGTTACATGTGTCTGCCCGGGAGGTTGGCGAGGACGCATATTTAAGCAAGGTGATCAAAATGGTTCAGGAGGCACAGGCCAGAAAGTCCAAAACCCAGCATCTGGCAGACCGCATTGCCTTCTGGCTAACCATCATCGCCCTCACCGTTGGTTTTGGAACGCTGGCTGCGTGGTTGATCATCGGCCAGCCATTTGTATTTGCATTGGAGCGGATGGCGACAGTGATGGTCATCACCTGTCCGCATGCGCTGGGTCTTGCTGTGCCTTTGGTGGTTGCCATATCCACCTCTATGGCAGCACGTTACGGATTGCTGATCCGCAACAGGACGGCTTTTGAAAATTCCCGGAAGATCTCACTCATGGTATTTGACAAAACGGGAACCCTTACCAAAGGGAATTTTGCCGTCACCCGCTTCGGTGCTCTCCACGATGATTTTGAAGACAAGCAGGTACTACGTCTTGCAGGCGCCCTGGAAAAGCAGTCGGAACATCCAATTGCCACGGGCATTTTGGAGAAAGTGAAGGCGGAGAAGATCGACACGCCTCAGGCGGAAAATTTCAACGCCATTAGCGGTAAAGGAGTCGAGGCTGATGTGGACAACAAAAAGGTTAAGGTAGTGAGTCCGGGGTACCTGAAGGAGAAGGATATCGAAATCCCCGACGAAGCTGTCAGGAGCGAAGCCGAATCCGTGGTTTTTGTCATGGTTGACGACAAACTGGCGGGGTTCATTGCGCTGGCCGACGAGATCCGTGAAGAATCTTTTGACGCAGTGAAAAGGTTGAAACAAAGTGGCATGAAACTGTATATGATAACCGGCGACAATGAAAAGGTGGCTAAAAGTGTGAGCGAAGAGCTCGGGCTGGATGATTATTTTGCAGGGGTGCTTCCTGATCAGAAGCTGGAGAAGTTAAAAGAGTTTCAGGAGCAGGGAGAATTTGTAGCCATGACAGGTGACGGGGTCAATGATGCTCCGGCACTGGCTGCCGCCGATGTGGGGATTGCCGTGGGTTCAGGTACCGATGTGGCAGCAGAGACTGCGGATATCATTTTGGTGAACAGCAATCCGGGCGATATCGCTTCGTTGATTCTTTTTGGCAAGGCCACTTACCGGAAGATGATCCAGAATTTCGCATGGGCGACAGGGTATAATGTTGTGGCCATACCATTGGCCGCCGGCGTGCTGTATACCGCAGGCATTCTGATCAGCCCCGCAGTGGGAGCTATTCTCATGAGTGCAAGTACCGTGGTTGTTGCTATCAATGCGCAGCTTTTGAGACGCAAACTTTCAACATGAACCTTCTCTGATTTATGCAATTGCGTTAAATGTTTTTATAACTTGTATGTGAATTGATTGTTTAATCTTAAAAGAAAGCTATTATGAAATTCGTAAAAACATTGTTTGGACTTGCGGCAGCTACAGGTTTAGGTGCGTTGATCGGTGTGCTGTATGCACCTAAAAAGGGATCAGAGACGCGCAAAGACCTGACTAAGAAGCAAAAAGAGTATGAGAAGAAGTTGAAGAAGGAGTACAACAAAACCATTGACAAGGTAAGCGATGAGGTAAAAAAAGCGGATAAAAAAGTATCAGAGACCACCGGCGCGGTGCAGGAAGAGCTCAAGGACAAGAAGTTCTGATCTAAGCTTTATATGCAGGTTAGGCGTAGCAGGTTTGACCTGGATTTATTATTGGATGATCAGCCTCCTGGTTTGTTTGTTATTCTTATGACTTATGGATATCATATAAGCACCGGGCTCCAGGTTTCCCACATGCATGACATGCTCATCATTATCCGAAGACATCTGCTGGATTCTTTCCTGCCTGATTGTTCTGCCGTGAAGGTCGTGGATGCTTATGGTTAACTGTCCCACAGGTGGATTTTGCATTTGGATGTAAATTTTTCTGGAGGCCGGATTCGGATAAATGTCCCATGCAAATGATGCATCCGGCTGATCCGGGGTGCTGACCTCGGAGTGTTCAAATGCATAAATCCCATCTGCACCCAAAAATATGATGTCCCGGCCGTCATCATGCATAACCAGCATATTTGTTACGGGATATTTATGGTCTTCCTCAAACTGGTGCCATTCGTGCTGCCAGTTTTTGCCTTCGTCGGTGGAATAAATAATATTTAAACGCTCTGAAATGTTATTATTGTTATATGCATCGCCAGTGGTATAAACGATTGTGCTGTCGGCAGGACTGAATGAGATATCATAAAAATAGAGTGCCATATCAGGGTCACCCCAGGTGTTGAGGAGAGTCTCCCAGGTAAAACCACCATCATTGCTGCGTCCGATCACCCCCTCCCCAGGTACGAACCAACTGGTGTCTTTCCGGATGATCCAGTGGGTGCAATTATCCCCATCAAAATAATTCATATGCAAGGGCAAGTTTTCAAAATTATTCCCATAATCCGTAGAAAAGGAGAGGATTGGTGTCAGATTGGCAGATTCACCACCCACCCATATTTTATTTGGGTGATTTGGATCTATCTTGACAAACCGATATATATTCCACGCCTCAAACATGCCATGCCAGGTTTCTCCGCCATCATAGGTCTTTTTGTTGGCCGACAAGTCAAAGATCGTATCAAGCGATTGGGTTGCGGTCAGCATCCGGAAATTGTGACTGCCTCCGTATACCAATTCATGTTCGGCAAGCAGTTCGAATGTGTCGGTATCTTTGATGTAAACGGATGAATAAAAGGGTTCTTTGGTGCGGACATTGGCGAGCATGCGTCCGTTATTCCCAAAAAACACATCGGTTACATCATGCCCCTGCAAGCCTACGGCCTCCCATGGGTCGTCCTGCTTGAGAAAATGCCGGGCAAATATTCCATCGCTGGTGCAGGCATAAATGGTGTCCTGTTGTACTTTCATTTCATACACGCTAAGATGATGCAGTCCTTGCTTGCTCCATTGCGAGAACCCGTTGGAGGCAAATAATATCATTGCGATCAAAATGAAAATTTTTTTGCTCATTTGCTCTGGATGTTTTTTTAGACAATTCTTTACTTTCCGATGCACAAAGTAAATAACATATGGTGCATAAGCACGGCAAACATATGTTGTCTGTGCGAATATAAAAATAATTTAGGTTTGATGCAAGTCAGGATGGCAAATGCGTGTTAGCTTGCCCATGGAATTAGCTTTTCAGGCGCCACGGCATGGATAAGGGCGCGGGCCAGCACCGTGGTGGCATCCACAACCGGCAATCCTTCTGCTTCAGGAGCCCTGTGGGCCAGCGCTAGTTCAGTACATCCAAATACAAGGATCTCTGCACCTCTTTTTTGCAGCGACTGACAAGTCTCCAGCAGGATGGTCCTGGCTTCGTGGGACACTTTTGCACCCGTTGATTTGATGCCGTAACCCGGATGATAAATGGCTGTATGCAGCCTTTCCTGCTCTTCTGCTGTCACATTGACACATTGCAGGCCTTTTCCCTCAATCCTTCCGTAAAGCTTCGACCGGTATGTGCCGCTGGTGCCCAGCACACCTACTTTCTTTACTTTGGGATGGTGTTTCCGGATAAAGACAGCCACTTCATCCACAATGTGCAAAAGGCGGATCCTGGCCTTTGCCTCTATGAGTTTTTTGATGATGGGATCGTATATGGCCGGTGCATGTGCCGAATTACAGGCCAGTGCGGCCACATGAACACCCAGATTTTCCATTTCCAGCAATTGGCTGGCAATGGCCTGCCCGGGGTTATGAGGCTGCTCTCCCAAAATATATTGTGTACGGTCTGCAATTTCCGGTGCCAGCGAAAACAGGATCATCGAAACATGCTCCTGGTCCGTTTTTGCGTTTGTCTGGGCAATTACCCTGGACGCCATATCAACCCCCGATAAGGGCCCCATGCCGCCCACTATTCCAATAATTCCTTTCGTCATCTTTCCCAATTTGCTGTTCGGTAAATTCCTTGCTAACCCACCCAATATTTCAACATCCGCCTTTGGCACCCTTCTCCCCAACTTCCAACCACAACCTCAATCTCAATCTTAATCTTAAGCTTAATCTTAAGCTTAATCTTAAGCTTAACCCGCGTATTGCATCTTCCACTGGCTGCTGGTCCTGACAACTACTCTTCACCTGTCTTGTAGATCATGTCTTCATCTCCAATATAGGGCCTGTCCCATACGCCACCCTTCTCTCTTTCCATATCGAGCGGGTAGAGGTACTGACCGCCATTTACGTAATTGATTTTGGTGATGTCGGCCGGTCCCCACCCAGGCACTTCGATCTTAACAATCGTCCCGGGATAGTTGTCTCCGGCGATGCCGGTTTCATAATAGCCCCTGAAAAAGTGTACCCTGGTTTTGTGTACGACGATATCCAGCGCATCGAAGTCAATCCCGACGCGCTCGTGCCATTCAGGATTCGTAATCTGCATCAGGGCAGGAGTGACCACAATGTGGTTGTTTTCGCCAACCTCCAGCACGAGGTAATGATCATCCAGAAGGCCTACTGTTGCGTTATCCAATGACACCGGGTCACCTGAATACCGGTCGGTGGTGCCGCCCACGCTGATGGGGCCCGTGGCATCGCCCTGTTGCCATCCTTGCGCATGGGCCTTGTCGAAGAGTTCCTGATCGGTCAGCGTGCCAATGGCAAAGTTGGAGGCACCCTGGCGTATCAGTTCGTTGGTGATCCAGGTGGCGCCTCCCGTGCGGTCGCATCCGTCGGCTATGACCACCGGTGTTTCGCCTGCTGCTAAAGCTTCCATGGCGCGTGCCACACCATTTTCAGTGTCATAAATGTCCTTGAAGACAAAGTCTTCCCTGTGATCCCAGAAGAACGCATTCATGTCGTCGGCAATTTTGTCTGCCAGCTCCGGATCATTATTGGTTACCACATAAATAGAGGCGCCGTTGTTGGGGACATCTGCATAGGCAAATCCAAAATTGACCGAAACATAGACGTCCTTTTCACGGTTTTCCCAGCGCCTGGCTCTTTCCATGATCTCGCGCGCGGGGTACCTTACCGTTCCCTGGAAAAAACTCGGTGTGATCACGCCTGGCTTACGGGTAGCCACAACGGGCTCATACGTTCCCTGCAGCATCCGTATCATCACATCTGCTGCCCGCTGGCCCATCAGGGCAGCGTCGTAATGCGGAAAACGTTTCACGGCAAAGACGGCATCTGCCGCATCCTCATCCACCAGTTCGGCATCCACACAGGCATGCAGATCCAGTGACACGGTGATCGCGGCATCGGGGCCCAGGATGTCGCGCACCATCCTTGCCAGAGTGGCTTCCGGGCGTGCTATGCCTTCCACAGCCATGCTCCCGTGTACGGCAAGGTGAATCCCATCGAAAGGGCCTTTTTGATGAAGGTCTTCCACCATCTTTCCTGTGAAATACTCCCATACCTCCATGGAATTCCAGCTTCGGGAAGTGCCTCCCACCGGCATGCCGGCCGGTGAGGTGATGCCCACCAGCTCCACGCCTCCGTAGGCCGCCATGCGCTCTTCAAACCCGTCGATGTACCCGTAACCGCTGCCTCCGCCAAGGATCTCATCCGTTGCCGGGCCCCTGGCCAGCCAGTCATCCAGGTCGGCCCTGTCGGGGCAATAGGTACACGTTTCATGTACGAATGACAATACCGCGATCCGGTAAGCCTCTTCCCGCAGGGGAACCAGGCGCTCAGCAACAGGACCGTCGCTTGAAAAACCGGTGGAAAATCCAGTGAAAATCAAGAAAAATATCAAAATCAGCACGTAGTTTCTCATCATATATATCGGTTTGCGTTTGACTTCGAGAACATTCATTTATTTATCACACGAATGCAACAAATATATGTTTTTCTTATTTGATGGTCGGACATTTCAAAAAAAAATGCATCTTTGAAACGATTTGTTATTATTTGTGGCTTTTAGTGATTGGCCATTGGCTCTTAGCTTTTGGCTAATGGCAAGAAAGCCAAAAACAAAAAGCCTGCAGCTAATAGTAAAAAGCAGACCTTTAGACTTTTAGACCTTTAGACATTTTGACCTTTAGACATTTTTGAAACCCATGAAAACCACCGTCTTCATTCTAATTGCAATGCTTGCAGTCCCGGCTTTAAGCAATGATCTGACAAACCGGCTGGACAGCCTGATGGGCTTGTATCACGAGCAGAACAACTTCCAGGGAACCGTGCTGGTTGCCCGGCATGGCGAAGTGCTGTTTGCCGAAGGGTATGGCTATGCCAACAGGGAACATCATATTCCCAATGGACCGCATATAAAATACCGGATCGCATCCAATTCAAAGCAGTTCACCGCCATGCTTGTCCTCCAAAAAGTGCAGGCGGGCAAAATGGATCTGGACGCGCCTATCAGCACCTATATCCCCGGTTACCCGCAATCCCAGGGGGATAAGATCACCATTCATCACCTGCTGACCCACACTTCCGGCATGCCGCATTATGCAGGCATTCCCGATTTTTTTCCGCGTTTTGGGCGACAAGCCTTTGATCACAGGGGGTTTGTGGAACTTTTCTGGGATCTTGAGCTGCAATCCGAACCGGGCGAAGAATACAGCTACAGCAGCTTTGGCTATTACCTGCTGGGTTATGTCCTTGAGCGTGTTTCCGGAAAGGATTTTGCTGACCTGCTGGATGCAAGGATCCTGCGACCCCTCGATATGCAAAACACAGGCATCGAGGATCACCGCCGCGTTCTGTATGGCAGGGCTCAGGGCTACGACCTGATCCTGGACGGCTTTCTAAGGGCTGAGTTCAGGGATCTCTCCACGGCCCTGGCAACGGGTGATATGTACGCCACACCCTACGACATGGTGAAATGGGATGACGCCTTGCAAGAGCATGTATTGCTGGATGAGCATCTCCAGGAAAAGATGTTTGAGCCCTTCCTGGAGGGCTATGCCTATGGGTGGACCGTCGGTTATCGCGAACTTGGTGAAGATGACAGCTTATATTACCACCAGCACACAGGAGGCACCAATGGGTTTACCAGCATCGGCACCAGGCTTCCCGAAGATGGTTATTACATCCTCGTGTATTGCAATATCCGGCCGGGGGAGATACGGCCCGTCATGCGCGACATCATCCATATATTGTATGACCTGGAAGTTGAATTTGAACCCTCGGTGGAAATTGCCGCCGCCCGCGTTCTTGAATACGAAGGCCTGGAGCAGGCCCTGTATTTTTTGTCAGAGGTGGCTAAAGACACCCTGGATGAAGAGCGTGTTTCCGTGCAAACCTTTGGACAGCTTACAAGGCAACTTATGGTCCTGAACCGCCATCACGAAGCCAGCCAGATAATGCTGCTGGGAACAGAGCTGTTTCCTGACTCCGCCCCGGCCCACAGAATATTAGGTGATGTCTGGCATGCCAGGGGCAAAAAGGAGAAGGCCATAAAATCATGGGCTCAAGCGCTTATCATCGACCCCGCCCATGAAGCCGCCCTGATCCGTATTAAAAACATTTAGGCTGCATGAAGCCTCAATGCCAAAGAATGGACGTGCTAAAGCGAGTCTTTCCCTGGCAGGTAAATGCATGATCTGTAAAATAGCGTAGATTGCAAAGGTCTATTGGAGAGCTGCAAATCCTTTTCCACTTATCTCAGGTTATGTCAGTTGCTTGTAATTAGTTTCGCATTGCGGGCATTTGCTTAATTTTGACCAATGAAATTGAATCCCTACCTCGCGATCATCATTGCGGCCACTATTGGTGGTTCCAGCGGCGTGTTCATCAAGTTGCTTGATCTCCCTGCCACCACCATAACTTTCTTCAGAATGGCCGTGCC
>SL_3KL_010_SEDDRAFT_10002557_pt1 | contig 16637 bp, 15 predicted proteins | sample SodLakKL_010_SED_2_FD_10381 | JGI IMG/M metagenome (IMG submission 10381) | reverse complement strand
GGCGAGGCGGTAGACCTCCAGGGTCCCCAGAGTCGAGAGGAGAATCACCACGCCGGCGAGGATCCACCCGCCCATGTAGAGAATCCCGACGCCCAACGGAATCCCGACTCCGGCCACGGCCACGCGCCGGCCCAGATCACCCATCGCCATGCCTCGGAAAACCGGCCTCAGCCCGTCGGAACGCGGCCGAAGCGACGCTCCCGGCGCTGGTAGTCCTCAACCGCGGCCATGAACTCCCGCCGGGAGAAGTCGGGCCAGAGGACCCCGGAAATGTGAATTTCGGTGTAGGCGAGCTGCCACAGCATGAAGTTCGAGAGCCGAAACTCACCCGACGTACGGATGAGGAGGTCGGGGTCTGGGAGCCCACGTGTATGAAGATGGGCCTCCACCGTGGCATCGTCGATCTCCTCGGGCCGGAGCGTCCCCTCCGAGACCTGCTGAGCCACACCTCGCACCACCTTGAGAATCTCGGCACGGCCGGAGTAGGAAATCATGAGGTTCAGGCGCATCGCCTGCCCTCCTCGGGTGGCCGCTTCGATCTCCTCCACCGCCATCCGGGTCCCGGCGTCGACCCGGGAGAGGTCGCCCAGAATCCGGACCTCGATGCCCTGATCCATGAGTTCCTCTCGCTCGCTCTCCGCGTAGAGCTTCAGGAGGGACATCAGGGCCAGAATCTCTTCCTCGGGCCGGTTCCAGTTCTCAGTGGAGAACGCGAAGAGGGTGAGAATGCCGACTCCGGCCTCGAGGGCGGACTCGATTGCCTCCCGAACGGCCTTCATCCCTTCGCGATGCCCCGCATGCCGGGGAAGGTCGCGATCGCACGCCCAGCGGCCGTTCCCGTCCATGATGATGGCCACATGGTTCGGGACCGGACCATCCAGGGGAAGGGATCCGTTCCGTTGGGTACTCATGCCTCGAAGATGCCCGGAAGCGAGGATGGAAGTCAAAAGGAGGCCGACCGCCTCCCGGCGCTCTGCCCCGAGGAGGGGGTGAGAGGGTCAGACCGTCATGATCTCCTCTTCCTTCGCCTCCATGAGTTGGTCGATCTTTTCAATGTAGCGATCGGTGAGCCGCTGCACCTCGTCGAGCTGACGGCGCCCTTCGTCGTCGGAGAGGTCGCCTTCCTTGGTCTTGGCCTTGATCTCGTCGTTGGCCTCCCGGCGGGCGTGGCGGATGGACACACGTCCCTCCTCGGCCATCTTGCTGAGGAGCCGGACCATCTCGCGACGCCGCTCCTCGTTGAGTGAGGGCACCGGCACACGGATCACATTCCCGTCGTTGGCAGGATTCAGGCCCAGGTCGGCCTGCATGATGCCTTTCTCGATCTCAGGGGCCAGGCTCTTGTCGAAGGGCTGCACCACGATGAGCGAGCCTTCCGGGATCGAGATCGTAGCCACCTGGTTCAGCGGCATGGACGACCCGTAGGCCTCGACACGGACGGTGTCGAGAAGGGCAGGGGTGGCCTTCCCCGTTCGTACCGTCCCGAACTCCCGACGCACGGCGTCGAGGGTATCCTCCATCCGCTTGGTCACCGATTCGATCGTGGACATGGATTTCACCTGGTCGGGGCGCCCCGCTCGGGGGCGCGTGCATGAAGGTTCTCCGGTTCGAACCGGATCGAGGGCCGGCAGAGGACCGAGACTCAGGACACGAGCGTGCCCACCTCTTCCCCCCGTATGGCCGAAGCCACCGCACCCGTCCGGGACAGATCCAGGACGATAATGGGAAGTCCGTTCTCTTTGCAGAGCGAGACCGCAGGGGCATCCATCACGCCTAGCTCTCGGCTCACCACCTCCTGAAAGGTGATGGACGGGATGAAGGTGGCGTGCGGATCCTTCTCCGGGTCGGCAGTATACACCCCCGGCACCTTGGTCGCCTTGATGATCACATCCGCATCCATCTCGATGGCGCGGAGCACCGCAGCTGTATCGGTGGAGAAGTACGGATTCCCCGTGCCCCCGGCGAAGAGCACGACGCGCCCCTTCTCCAGGTGCCGGAGCGCCCGCCTGCGAATGTACGGTTCGGCCAGCTCCTCCATCCGAATCGCCGTCATGACACGGGTTTCGACTCCCTTTCGCTCCAGCATGTCCTGGAGGGCCATGGCGTTGATGATGGTGGCCAGCATCCCCATGTAATCCGCATTGACGCGATCCATCCCCTTCTGGGATGCGATGGTTCCGCGGACGATGTTTCCCCCCCCCACGACGAGGCCCAGCACCGCCCCCATGCCGTGTACGCCCTTGATCTCGTTCGTCAGCCGATCCACGACAGGGGGGTCGATTCCAAAGCCCTTCTCACCGGCCAGGGCCTCTCCCGACACCTTCAGGAGCACCCGGGGGTATTTCAATTCCTCACCGTCCGTCATCTGACCTCCCAAGGTCGCGGCCGCAGGTCACCCGTCGGCTTCACCCACAGCGAATCGGGCGAATCGAGCTACACTGATCTTTTCACCCGTCTTCGCAGAGACGCTGGTGATGAGTTCCTCGATCGTCTGGTCCGGATTCTTCACGAAGGGCTGCTTCAGGAGCGCGCTGTCCTCGAAGAACTTGCGCAGCTTCCCCTCGACGATCTTCTCCTGGATATTCTCGGGCTTGCCCTCCTCCCGAACCTGTCCGAGGAAGACCTGACGCTCCCGTTCCACGACCTCCGCGGGCAGATCCTCCTCGCTCACGGCCAGCGGGTCGGCGGCGGCGATGTGCATGGCCAGATCCTTGGCCAGATCCTGGAAGTCGTCGGTGTTCGCCACGAAGTCGGTCTCGCAGTTCACCTCCACCAGAACGCCGATCCGACCCCCGTGGTGAATGTAGTGACCCACGATTCCCTCGTTCGCCGCCTTCTCGGCTCGCTTCGCCGCCTTGGCGGCGCCTCGGCTCCTGAGAAAGTCGACGGCGGCCTCCATATCTCCACCGGTCTCCTCGAGAGCCTTCTTGCAATCCAGCATCCCGGCTCCCGTCCGGTCCCTCAGTTCCTTCACTTCCTTGGCGCTTACGGTCATCGTGCCAGGCCCCTCTCAAGCGGTTGGCGTATGGTCATGAAAAGAGGCGGGAGCTCGGGTGGCCCGGGATGGGGTCTAAACCCCTCCGGGCCACCCGTGGGCTGCCGCCTCGGTGGTTCCACAGTAGATCCATGGAGATCAGCCGTCGGCCTTGCTCTCCTCCTCATCGGGCGACGCATCCGAATCGGAATCCCCGGCCTTCGCAGATTCCTTCTCGGCCATGGAGCGAGGAGCGGTGGCCTGCTTCTTCGGCTGCTCCGGCGTCCCGGCGTCTTCCGGCTCCTTCGACTCCTTCACCTCGGCTCCTTCCTTAGCCTCGACCTTCTCGGCTGAGGCCGACGACTCCTGGGGATCCGACTGAGACTCTTCCCCGTCTGCATCGGAGTCCTTGTCGTCGCCCTTGATCTGGGCGATGACCTCGGGCCGAGGCTTCCGGCGCCGACGAATGCGACGTTTCGGGGCGTCCTGAGCTGCAGCCGCCTTCTCTCCCGTCTCCGTCGAATACGTCGTGGCCTCCGCCTCGGCGCTCTGACGACGCTCCTCTTCAGGCACCTCTCTTCGCGCAGACAGGACCGCGTCCGCGATAGACCGCGCGATGAGGGTGACCGACCGGATCGCATCGTCATTTCCGGGAATCGGATAGTCGATGAGGTCCGGATCGGCGTTCGTGTCGGCGATGGCGATCACGGGGATGCCCAAGCGGTTCGCTTCACGCACGGCGATGATCTCCCGCTTCGCGTCGACCACGAAGAGGGCACCGGGCACCCGGGTCATGTCCTTCACTCCGGAGAAGTACTTGTCCAGCTTCATCCGCTCCCGATCCAGGAGGAGCTGCTCCTTCTTCGTGTAGAATTCGAACGCGTTCTCTTCCTGACCGCGCTCGAGTTCCTTGAGCCGCCGGATCTGCTGGCGGATCGTCTGAAAGTTGGTCAGCATGCCTCCGAGCCAACGCTCGGTCACATAGAACGATCCGCAACGAGTGGCCTCCTCCTCCACGATGCCCCGAAGCTGGGGCTTCGTGCAGACGAACAGGACCCGTTCACCCTTCAACACCTTCTTCCGGGCCAGATCCTCGGCCGCCCGGAGACGATCCACCGTCTTTCGGAGGTCGATGATGTGAATGCCGTTGCGCTCGGTGAAGATGTACTTGCGCATCTTCGGGTTCCACCGTCGGGTCTGATGCCCGAAATGAACCCCGGCCTCAAGCAGTTGGTTGAGGCCGACCTCTGATTTCTGCTGCTGCTCCATACTGGACCAGGTCCTGGGAGTGGGGATTAACGCTTGGAGAACTGGAACCGCTTCCGTGCCTTGGGCCGACCGGGCTTCTTTCGCTCGACCTTCCGGGAGTCCCTGGTAAGGAGTCCGAAGCGGCGAAGTGTCGACCGCAACTCTTCGTCGGATTCCACGACCGCACGGGCCACGCCCAGGCGAATCGCATCCGCCTGGCCGGTGATCCCGCCGCCATGGACACGGACGAACACGTCGTATCCGCCGTCGTACTCGGACACCTTGAGGGCTTCCTCCGCCCGCTTCCGATGAAAGAGGCGGGGGAAGTATTCCGTGAGGGAACGACCATTGATCGACCACTCACCCTGACCTGGTGTCAGGGTGACCCGGGCGACGCTCGACTTCCGACGCCCGACGGCCTGATATCTTTCGGTGGACTGCGCCATGCCGTGCTAGACTCCGTTCGATGAACTTCGAGAAGACAACTCAGAGCTCCAGGGGCTGAGGCTGCTGACCCTGGTGCGGGTGCGAATCATCTGCATAGACCTTGAGCTTGCTTCGCATCTGGCGGCCCAGGGCGTTCTTGGGGAGCATCCCCCGGACTGCTCGCTCGATCACCCACTCCGGGCGCCGGGCCAGCATGACCTTGAAGGGGATGTGCTTTTCGCCACCCATGTAGCCGGAATGGCGGAAGTAGGTCTTCTGATCCGCCTTGTTGCCGGTAAGGTGGATCTGAGACGCATTGATGACCACGACGTAGTCGCCGGTGTCCAGATGGGGCGTGTAGATCGGCTTGTGCTTGCCCCGCAGGATCCGGGCGATCTCGCTGGCGAGACGGCCCAGGGGTTTGCCTGCGGCATCTACGACCCACCACTGGTGGTCAATGTCGGTTGCTTTTGGTGTCAGGGTCTTCATGTACCGTTTCCGGTCGGGATCGACCATTTAAAGACAGAGCATTCAAACGTATTCTGAGCCCCTGCGGATGTCAACTCCAGGGCTCATGGGGAAACGGCGACTCCCCCAGATGGGGACCACCTCGATTCAGGAACTGAAGGTGCCCAGAAATCTGGATCGGGAGGCGTGCCGGAGACGCTGCAGCGCCTTCTCCTTGATCTGCCGCACCCGTTCCCGGGTGATCCCCAGGAGCGTTCCGATCTCCTCGAGGGTCATCGGCTCCTGGTCGTCGAGCCCGAAGTACAGACGCAGCACCTTGGCTTCCCTCTCCTTCAGGGTGGCGAGTGCGCCGTCCACGGTCTCTCGGAGCGCCTGTTCGTAGGCGCCGTCTTCCGGATCCGGGGTGAACTGATCGGGGAGATAGTCCAGGAGGCGGTTGTCCTCCCCCTGCCCCACGGGCGCGTCCAGGGAAAGATAGGACTGGGAGATGGCCAGCGTCGACGAGACCTCTTCCTCCGTCACGTCCATGTCGTGCGCCAGCTCCTGGACCGTCGGTTCCCGGCCCAGCTCCTGGAGGAGGGCGGAGGACCGACGACCGATCCGGTGGAGGGCTCCGGCGCGGTTCAGCGGCACCCTCACGATGCGGCTCTGTTCCGCCAGCGCCTGGAGGATGGCCTGTCGGATCCACCAGACCGCGTAGGAAATGAACTTGATCCCTCTCGACTCATCGAAGCGGTGGGCAGCCCGGATGAGTCCGACGTTCCCCTCGTTTATGAGGTCCGACAGGGGAACGCCTTGATTCTGGTATCTCTTCGCCACGGACACCACGAACCGGAGGTTGGAACGGACGAGCTTGTCCAGACACTCTTCGTCGCCCGCTCGGATGCCGCGAGCCAGGCGCGCTTCCTCATCTCGATCGATGAGGGGGTAGAGTGCAATCTCCTGAAGGTACTGGTCCAATGAACCGTCCCTTCTGTTCGACCGTCGGGGCGAAAGGCTCATCATCCTACCGGGCTTGGGACCGGGGCGTCGGCTTTCACCTTCACCGGAAAGGGCTCGGGCTCGGACGCCGCAGGTTTCATCAATGGGGCACCGGCGCCCTCTTCGCAACTCCTCCCAGCGGCGCCGGGGCGGGGTCAATGCCCGAAAACCCGACCCCGGTCAGCGAATCCGTCCTCCGATCCGCTCCCATCTCACCTCCCGCAACCAGCCCAGCCCGGGACTGAGTTGGGGCTCCGACGAGTAGTATACGATCCAGGGACGACCCCGAATGTTCTCACGGGTCACCAGCCCCCAGTAACGGGAGTCCTCGCTGTTGTCACGGTTGTCCCCGAGAACGAAGTACCGGTCGCCGGGGATCACGATGGGGCCCCAATTGTCCCGAGAGGGCCGGTATCTGCCCGGCCTTGGTCCGTCCGCCAGGAAACGCGACTGCCACGCCATTCCCGGGTGAACCGCATCGCCGTGGGGATCTCCGTAACGAGCGTAGGGTTCGGCGAGGGGAGTGCTGTTGAGGTAGAGCGTCTTGTCCCGCATCATGAGTGTGTCGCCAGGCATTCCAACGAGGCGCTTCACATAGTGCTTGGACGGTTCGTGGGGCGGGTTGAAGACGATCACCTCACCTCGTTCCGGATCCGCCAGGGCCGGGAGGGTCATCCCCACCCCCGGGATCTCGGCGCCGTAGACGGCTTTGTTGACCAACAGGAAGTCCCCGGCCAGGAGGGTTCCCTCCATGGACGACGTGGGGATCTTGAAGGCCTCCACCACGAACGCTCGCACCACCAGAAGGACGAGCAGCGCCAGAACGACGGACCGAGCGGCATCGGCGACCGCCCGAAGCCACGGGGGGGCTCCCCGTTCTCCGGGAATCCTGGGTGGATCGGAGGGACTCGGACCGGGTCTGCCGAAGGCTCCGGCGTCTTCCGCAGGCCGAGGTTCATTCGTCTCGTGCATGGGCCTCAGAGCGACCGGCTCAGGACGGACTTAAACTGGGCCTTTGGTCGCCAGGTCGAGTCTGGAAGGGGCCCCTTCGATACGGAGCCAACGGGAATCATCTACCCGGAGCGTGATGCCCACGTTCCTCGCCCGGACCGCAGGCAAGGCTCCGGAACGAATGCGGCAAGAAGATGCACCTCCCATATTGCGGCTCACCTCAGGGGCACGCAATATCAGGCGTCATCCTCGGGTGGGGGCGGAGACCGATTCCGGTACGTTCTGATCCTCGCCCACGTCCGGAGTGGCTGACATGTCCATGCGCTCCCTCTCCAGCATGCTGACCTTGATCGCCCTGTCGGGAATCCTCACCGCCTGTGCCCCGAGTCCACCCGGCGAGCGCAACTCCCGGGACCGGAACCTCATCGCCGCCGAAGAGATCCAACGGTCCAATTCCAACGATCTGCACGCCCTGGTGGCACGCCACCGTCCCCAGTGGATCCGAGGACGAAACTCAGCGGCCATTTCGCTCCAGCCAGGGGAGGAAGTGGCCGTGTATTTCGACCGTACCCGATACGGCGGACCGGAGGCCCTGAGGGGGGTCCCCCTGGATGGGGTTCGGTCCATTCGCTTCTTTTCGGGCCCCGATGCCCAGCAGCGCTTCGGCCTGGATCATCGAAGGGGAGCCATCGTGGTGAGCTTTCGCCCGGACGGCTGAGCCACGGACCCGAAGGCTCAGCCTTCCCGTTGAAGCCCGTACTTTTCGATCTTCTTGTACAGGTTCGAGCGGGGCATCTCCAGGACACGGGAGGTCTCGGATACGTTCCAGTCGTTCTCCCGGAGCTTCTGAAGGAGGAACGCCCGCTCGGCCCGATCCTTGAACTCGCTGAAGGTCTGCGCGGCCAGGAGCTCACTTCCCAGTCCACTCGCTCCCGAGGCCTTTCCCACGAGGAGTTCCACGTCGTCCGCGGTGATTTCGTCGTCCGGGGCCAGGATGAGGAGGCGCTCCACCGTGTTCCTGAGCTCCCGAACGTTCCCCGGCCAGGGCAGGGACTGGAGCCGCTCGATCGCCTCGCTGGTGAAGTTGCGGGCCGGGAGGCCCTCGCCCTGAGCCATCTGCTGGACGAAGTGCCGCACGAGCATGGGAATGTCCTCTCTTCGCTCCCGAAGTGAGGGGAGGCGGATAGGGACCACGTTGAGGCGGTAGAAGAGGTCCTCCCGGAAGCGCCCGGCCTCGATCTCGTCCTCCAGCTCTTTGTTCGTGGCGGCCACGACCCGCACATCGACCTCCCGGGTCTTCGCTCCGCCCACTCGGGTCACCTTCCCCTCCTCCAGGGCACGGAGGACTTTGGACTGGGCCGCCAGCGACATGTCTCCCACCTCATCCAGAAACAGAGTCCCCTCGTGGGCCTGTTCAAACTTTCCTGGACGATCCTGCACCGCCCCGGTGAACGAGCCCTTCATGTGGCCGAAGAGCTCGCTCTCGATGAGTTCCGAGGGTATGGCGGCGCAGTTCACCTCGACGAAGGCGTTGTCCCGACGGGGCGAAAGGCGATGGAGCGCCCGGGCCACCAGTTCCTTTCCCGTCCCGTTCTCTCCGGTGATGAGGACCCGGGAGTCCGTCGGCGCCACCCGCTCGATCCGGTCCAGTACCTTCTGAATGTGGAAGGACGACCCGACGATGGCGTGGCGGGACTCCACCTGGGACCGGAGGGCCGCCACCGACTCGGAGAGCCCCTTCACCTCCAGGGCGTTGCGCAGGGTCAGGAGGAGGCGATCGGTGTCCAGGGGCTTCTCCAGGAAATCGAAGGCGCCTCGCCGGGTGGCTTCCACCGCCGTGTCGATGGTTCCGTGCCCCGAAATCATGATGACCTGGAGATTCGGCCGTTCCTCCCGAAGGCGGCCCAGAAGCTCGAGCCCATCCTGTCCCGGCATCTTCACGTCGACGAACGCCACGTCTGCGGGGGCTTCCGCCAGCTGCTCCAGCGCTTCATTCGCGGAGCCGGCCATGGCCACGTCGTGGCCTTCGTATTCGAAGAGCTGTCGGAGGATCGAGCGAATGGACTCCTCGTCGTCGACGATCAGGATACGGGCCATGTGGCGCTGACGGGATGGAAGGAGAGAGGGCCGGTCTGAGGCGTTCAGGACGCCACTCTGAGGATCAATCTACCGGCCTGAAGGTGGATGGATTCGATCCCGGGTGGAAGGGGAAAGGAGATGGCTTCTGAAGGCAACTCTGGAGAAGAGTCGGACTGAACCGCCTCCGCGATCTGGCCATGGAATCGACCCGGCACTGGAATGCCGGCTACGTCGATACGCCGAAGGATGAGGGCCGCCTCCAGTCCACCGGTGGTGACGAGGGGGCCTCGGAGCTGCACGGAGACCGTGTCGGGAAGAACGCTCAGGACCGTTTCCAACTCTGAGATGGAGGGCAGCACCCTGCGCTCCACTCGCACGGTAAGTCGCACCTCCTCACCATGGAAGTGCACCAAAGGGTCATGGACTCCGGGGGGCAGCCCGTTGGGGAGCCGATGGCGGAGGATGCTCTCCACCTCAGCATCGGAGAAGCTCACCTCAGCTTGATCCCCGTCGGCCAGGTCCAGGTACCGGGCCAGGGCGGCGTCGGCCATCTCCGGAGAGCTCCTTGGTGCGGAAGGGTCGGTCCGACCCAGTTCGTCGCCGAACCTCTCGGCGAGGTCCGGCCCGAATCGCCAGGCCATTGCGACCAGGACCATCAGCATCACGAGGGCCGCGATTCGACCCAGGCATCCCCCGAAGCAGCCCTTCACGGACTCATCCTTCCGCTGAGTCGACGCCCTTGAGCGAACCCGATTCCATGAGAGTATAGCGAGGCCCCTTCCTGGACGGATGGCTTCGCATCAGATCCACCTTGTGCACCGGAGTGTTCCCCGAGTAATCGAGGCTGGCGGCCAGCTCGTCGAGGCCCCTGAATACGCCGGCACCCGGATCCCCGTCGATGCGACCCAGGGTCACGTGCGGGTGGAAGGCCCGGGTTTCACGCTCGAACCCATGCTTGGTCAACGCCCATTCGAGATCCTGCTTCAGGCACCTCAGCGCGGGAGTGGGATCGGCTCCCATCCAGATGACCCGAGGGCGGCGGATCGTCGGAAAGGCACCGAATCCGCCCAGGCCCAGAGGGAACGCCTGCGTCTGCGAAGCCACCTTCCGGATCACCTGCTCCACCACCGGAACGACCTCGGAACGGGCGTTCCCAAGAAACTTCAGGGTCAGATGAAACGTCTCGGGCTCGAGCCACCGGATGGGAAACCCCGCGTCCCGAAGGGGCGCTGCAGCATCGTAAATTCGTTGCCGTTCCGGAGCGGGAAGGTTGATCGCGATGAAAAGTCGCATTGCGCCTTGGGCAGTCCCGGTGGAAGAAGGAGGATGACGACGAATCGAGAACGGAGCGGTCAGGCCTGAGGTCCACCTACAGCCACGGGTCTGCAACCTGCGATGGCATCGAGCCCGGCAAGCGCTCGATCCACGTCCTCAGCCGTCGAGGCCCAGCCGAGGGAAAGGCGAAGGGCTCCGGTCTCCGCCGACCCCAGGAGTCGATGGGCTTCGGGTGCGCAGTGGAGCCCGGATCGAGCCATGACACCCCACTCGGTCTCCAGGCGGCGTGCCAGCTCCGATGGCTCCACTCCGTCGCTGACCAGAGTCACGAGCCCTACCCCGGCGACTCCAGGGGGAGAGAGGACCCGGATTCCCCGAATCTGTTCCAGACCATCTCGCAGGCGGCTTTTGAGCGCCATCTCCTGAGCGTGGATCGTCTCCACGCCGCGCTCGAGCACGAAGGTGCAGCCGGCCAGAAGCCCAGCGATGCCAGGGGCATTCGGCGTCCCGGCCTCCAAGCGGTCCGGGAATGCGGTGGGCATCTCACGCCGGGCGGAGTCACCCCCCGTGCCCCCGCAGAGCAGGGGATTCAAGGTGACCCCCTCGCGCACCCAGAGGCCACCGGTTCCCTGCGGACCCAGAAGACCCTTGTGCCCCGTGAAGGCCACTAGGTCAGCACCCGCCTCCGCCACGTTGAGAGGAAGGTGACCGGCGGACTGGGCCGCGTCGACCAGCACCAGAGCGCCCGCGTCCCTCGCCTGCCGGGCCATCTCCTTGAGGGGAAGCGGCGTCCCAAGGACGTTCGAGACCGCATTCACCACGAGAAGTCGAGCCCCCTCCAGAAGTCGGGGAAGCGATTCCAGATCGATGCCGCCTTCGGCGTCACCGGACGCCATCCGTATCTCCACAGGGCAATTCCGGGCGAGCACGTGGGCCGGCCTCAGGACCGCATTGTGGTCGAAGGGCGTGAGAACCACGCTGTCGCCCGGCTGAAGCACGCCGTGAAGCGCAGTGTTGAGCGCGTGTGTGGCGTTGAGCATGAACGCGATTCTTCCCGGATCGCCGGGTAGGCCCATGACCCGAGCCACAGCCCGTCTACATCGAAACGCGATGCGGGCCGACTCCACCGAACGGGAGTATCCGCCGCGGCCGGGGGAAGCGCCCACGCGCTCCAGGAAATCCACCATGGCCTCTGTGACGGCCGGCGGCCGAATCGCGGAGGTGGCGGCGTAGTCCATGTAGTGCATGAAGTTGCTCCCGGAAAGGGGCGTTCCCTCTCAACTTCGGTAAGGATGCGATCAGGAGGCGGATGCCCGTACCGACACCCCGCAGGATCGCCTCGCCCGCAGCCGCCTCCACGGTGTACTTCGGAGGCTCGTCCCCCAAAGCATTCTTCGAAAGCTAGTGTCGCCGAAGTTCGGTGGCTACCGAGAGAGGGCCGAGGAGCGGGAACCTGCCGGGCGCGACATCGAGGCATCGCATCGCTGTGGCGAGGAGGAGCAACGCAGTAGGGCCCGATGCATCGGTTCTCGAATCGCAACGAGACTTCCGCGACACTACACTAGAATCTGGAGGGAGGGTCCACAACAGGGCCCCCCGGATTCGTGCCGTAGGCGCAGGTTGGATCGTCCGTACGTTGGACCTTGGGGGATCCCTCGAACGTGGGCCGCCGCAGGCCCACGGACCGTGGAAGGAGTCCAACAGCTTGATCGGAAAGGCGCCACTGTGACCATGCGGCCCCTGCGTTCAGCGACTCCAGCCAGACACGGCCCGGTATTGAAGCGCCTCGGCAAGATGGGGCCTCGCCAACGTATCCGCCTCATCCAGGTCAGCGATGGTGCGGGCCACCTTCAGGACTCGATGAATTCCCCGGGCGGACAACTCCAGCTTCTCCGAGGCGTTCTTGAGCAGCCGTTCTCCCTCCCGGTCGAGGTGGGAGGTCGAATCCACTTCCACCGTGGTCATCGTGGCGTTTGCGCGACCCGCACCCAATCGCTTCCACTGACGTTTTCTGGCCTCCAGGACCCGATCCCGGATCTCCCGGGACGACGGATTCCGTTCCGTCGAGCCTCTGAGTTCAGCGAAGGGTATGGGAGGGACCTCCAGGGTCAGGTCGATGCGGTCCCGAAGAGGACCGGAAATCCGGTGCCGATATCGTGCCACCTGTCCAGGGTCGCAGACACACGTCCGAGACTCGGACCCGAGATGGCCGCACGGACACGGATTCATGGCGGCCACGAGGGTGAAACGGGCGGGAAAGCGATACCTCTCCCGGGCCCGGACCAGAGAAATCCATCCCGATTCCAGGGGCTGACGAAGGGTTTCGAGCACCGATCTGGAATACTCGGCCAACTCGTCCAGAAAGAGGATCCCCCTGTGGGCCAGGCTGATTTCCCCTGGCCGGACCGGTGTTCCACCGCCGGCCATCCCTGCCCGGGAAATGGTATGGTGGGGGGCTCGAAACGGGCGGCCGTTCAGGACCGCCTCCCCCTCGGGCAGGAGCCCCGCAACCGAGTGAATGGTCGTGGCCTCGAGGGCCTCCGAACGATTCATGGGCGGCAGGATTCCCGGGAGCCTTCTCGCCAACATCGTCTTTCCTGCGCCGGGAGGTCCGATAAGCAGAAGGTTGTGTCCCCCAGCGGCCACCACCTCCAGGGCCCTTTTCGCCGCCTCCTGACCTCGGACGTGCACCAGATCCTCGGACTCGCTGATGCACGTCCCGGAGCCCGGGAGCGCGCCGGACGGGACCCGTGGAAGTGGCGCCTCACCGCGGAGGTGGGCCAGGAGGCGCGAGATCGAGGGCGCGGCCCTCACATCCAGATCCGGATCCGCCATGGCGGCTTCCGGCCCGTTCGCTTCAGGCACGATCAGGCTCTCGATTCCCTCCTGCCCGCATCCTCTGGCGATGGCCAGGGCACCGCGGATCGGCCGGATCCCCCCGTCCAATCCCAGCTCACCCACCATGGCCACCCCCCTCGTGGCCTTCGGATCCAGGTGTCTGGAGCAGATCAGGAGGCCGATGGCCAGAGGAAGGTCGAACCCACTACCCTCCTTGCGGATGTCGGCCGGGGCCAGATTCACCGTGACCCTCTGCGCCGGAAGCTGGAGGCCAATGCTCGTGAGGGCGGCCCGAACCCGATCCTTCCCCTCACGAACCGCACTCTGGGGAAGTCCGACCACCGAGATGGAGGGGAGTCCGGGGGTGAGATGCACCTCCACCCGGACCGGGACCCAGTCGACTCCGTTGACGGTCCCGGCCTGGATCCGGGCAAGCATTCCCACCCCCTGGTTCGAGCCTCCGAGGGATCCCGGAAAGGGCCCCTCCCGCACCCACTCTACCCTGAGGCGAGGGGCGGAAGGATAGCCGTGAGGGACGGGATCGCCCTGGCGGAAAAGGCAAGCTCCGACGGCAGCCGTGGAGCGGAGCCCGGTTCGCCAGAGCCGCCCGCGCCCACCGGCCCCCTCGTGGCCCTAATTCGCCGGCGACCCCTCCCGCGCCACGGCGGTGCCCGGTGCCCCAGCCTCGACCCCGGCACCCGAGAACCCGGCGATCTCCACTGCCCGCTTGCGCACGGCGGTGAGCCAGGCTCCCATATCGTCGAACCAGGCGTAGAGGGTCGGGGTGAGCGCCAGGGTGAGAATGGTCGAGGTCGTAAGACCCCCGATCACCGCCTGCCCGATGGGCGCGAACATGACCCCCATCCCCTCAGTCGCCCAGAAGGCCATGGGCACGAGGCCCATGAGGGTCGTGAGGCTCGTCATGAGGATCGGCCGCAGCCGGGCCGTGCATCCGTTGAGGAGCGCATTCCGTCGATCCATCCCCCGATCCCTGAGCTGGTTGACCAGGTCGATCATCACAATGGAGTTGTTCACCACGATCCCCACTGTGATGAGAATCCCCAAGAAGGAGAGAATGGAGAAGCTCGAGCCCGTGAGCAGGAAGATGAGCCCCAGCCCCGGTACGGCGAAGAAGATGGAGAAATAGATGATGAGAGGAAGAATCAGCGATTCGAAGAGGGCGGCCAGGACGAGATAGATGAGGATGAGAGCCAGGATCGCCGCAATCATCATGTCACCGAACTGCTCCTGCTCCTCGGCCCACCCCCGACCCAGGTCCCAGGAATATCCGGGGGGAAGTTCGAAGCCGGCCATCGCCGACTGCACGCCGGCGATCACGTCTTCGCGGTTGTAGCCCGTAGCGACCTCGCCCGACACGGACACAGCCGTCTGACGGTTCTCCCTCTGGATGTCGGTGGGGCCCCCGACCACCTGGATGTCCGCCACGGTACCCAGGGGGACACTCGAACCGTCCGCCCGTCCGACGGCCAGGTTCCCGAGCTGACCGATGGAGACACGATCCTCGTCGCGGAGCTGAAGGAGGACTTCCACTTCCCTCTCGCCAGAGCGGAACCGCGTCGCCACTGAACCCCGGAGAGCCCCCGAGACCGCCTGAGCCACCTCCTGCGAGGTGAGTCCCTGGCGCTCGGCCGCTCGGCGATCCACTCGAACCCGGACCTCCTCGTTGCCCGACTCCAGCGAGTTGTCGATCTCGTTGATCCCATCCACATTCGCTTCGAGATGCAGTTCGACAGCCTCCGCCAGACGTGCCAGCTCCCGGGTGCTTTCGCCCACCAGACGGACCTGCACACCCGACATTCGTCCAAACCCTCTGCGCTGACGCCATTCCACCCCTGGGATCACCGGGAGAATGTCCTGAATCTCCTCGGTGATCTGGGCCGTGGACTTCTCGCCGCCTTCGGAGAATGGCTTCAGGCTCATGAAAATGCTGGAGAAGGTGCCTCGTGAGAACGAGTTCACATTCGTGATCTCGAGCTCCTCGGCCCGGTCCAGGATGATCTGTTCGGCCTCGGCGAAGATCTGGCTCCGCTCCTGCACCGAGATTCCACGGGGCGTCGACACGCTCATCCTGATAAACCGGTTGTCCTCTTCCGGCATCAATTCGCGCGGCAGCTCGTAGAGCACGAAGGCTCCGGCGGCGAACAGCAGGGCGGCGACACCGGCCGTGATGTAGCGGTGATCCAGGATCCGGTCCAACATCCCCCGGTACCGTTCGTTCAACCACCTCATCATCCCGCCGACCTCGGGCATCTTTCCTCGCAGGAGGCGGACAGCGAGGAGGGGAATCAGGGTGAAGGCGACCCCCAGGGAGGCGAGCATCGTGGACGAGATGCTCAACCCGAAAGCCCGAAACTGGGTGCCCATCTGGGTCTCGGGCAGGAAGAAGAGGGGGGTGAACACGATGACCGTGGTCACGGTCCCAGAGAGGATGGCGAGGCCCACCTCACTGGCTCCATCCACGGCAGCCTTCTCCGGGTCGGACCCCATCTCCCGGTGCCTGAAGATGTTCTCTACGACCACCACGGCGTTGTCGATGAGCATCCCCACCGCCAACATCAGGCCCGACAGGGTGATGATGTTGAGGGAGTCACCCAGGATGTACAGGATCGCCACGGTGAAGATGAGCGAGACTGGGATGGCTGCAGCCACGATGAAGGTGGGGGTCAGCCGTCGCAGGAAGGCGAAGAGGACGATGACGGCGAGCCCCCCTCCGACCGCACCCGCCACCGCCAGGAGCCAGAGCACCTCGATGATGCCCTCGGACTGGTCCTGCCAGGTCCGGAAAGTCACGCCTTCCAGCCCGGGACGTTGAGAGATCTCCTCGAGCGCAGCCCGAACGGCGAGGGCTACCTCCACGATGTTCGCGTCCGACTCCTTGTAGATTTCGGCCTGCCGGGCGTTCTGCCCGTTCATACGAAAGAAGAAGTCTCGCTCGGGGAAATCGTAGACCACCTCGGCGACGTCGGAGAGCCGCACCCCGGCCGCGTTCAGCGGCAGGTTCTCGATGGCCTGCACCGACCGGAGCTGTCCCTCGGCCCGGATATCGAAACGGACCCCGTCCAACTCCAGCTCGCCGGCCGAATAGTCTTCATTCCCCCGATTCAGGGCGGTGGAGATCATCCCGATGGTGATCCCCTGAGACCGCATCCGATCCTGATCGAGCTCGACGGTCACCTCGCGGGCCTCGAGGCCGGAAAAGTCCACCTGGGCCACACCGGGGACCTGGAGGAGCGCCGGTTCGATCTGCCGCTCCACGAGCTCGGAAAGCTGGGCTGGATCACCATCCCACCCGATAGCGGCTCGGAGCACCGGTTGCTCGTCGGAGGAATAGCGCCGGAGGTCGATTCGCTGGACATCGGACGGCAACTGGCCCCGC
>SL_3KL_010_SEDDRAFT_10002556_pt1 | contig 16638 bp, 15 predicted proteins | sample SodLakKL_010_SED_2_FD_10381 | JGI IMG/M metagenome (IMG submission 10381) | reverse complement strand
TCAAATGCGTCTATCTGCAATTTTTCCTCAATAACCAGGCGCATATTTTCCGACCATGGTTCTGCTCCAAAAATACCAGATTTTAATTTTAAATCGCCTGGTTTTAAATCCATATCAGCTATGGTTTCAGCTATAAAGAGGGCATAAGAGGGTGTACAGGCCAGCAGGGTAGTGCCCAGGTTTTTCATCATGCTTACCTGCCGCTTTGTCTGGCCGCCTGAGATAGGAACCACGGTTGCACCGATTTTTTCTGCTCCATAGTGNACACCAAGGCCACCGGTGAATAGGCCNTACCCGTACGCAATGTGAACGATAGATTCACGGGTTGCCCCGCCGGCAGCAAGAGTTCGGGCCATCAGTTCTGCCCATGTTTCGAGGTCATTTTTTGTATACCCCACAACTGTAGGAATCCCTGTCGTGCCGGAAGAGGAGTGAATGCGAACAACCTCGTTAAGATCAACAGTGAAAAGGCCATATGGAAAATTATCGCGCAGGTCATCTTTAACTGTAAAGGGCAGTTTCTTTAGATCATGCAATGAGCGGATATCTCCTGGTTCAATTCCAAACTTTTTAAAACTATCCCTGTAAAAAGGCACCAGCTGATAAACCTTTTCCAGTGTTTGTTTTAAGCGCAAAAACTGCAGGGTGGCAAGCTTTTCCCTGTCAATTGCTTCATGATTTGGGTTCCACATGTGCAATCTCCATTTTTTATTATTTATTGCTGCACAATAGATCTTATGGCAGCAATACTATCACGGGGAATAGCGAGTTGTAAAGCGAATTTTGCCCGTAAATTCTTGGTCCTTCTTTTTTAGCGCTTTATACATTCCATCCCTGTCTAATAAAAAACAAAAATACTAGCTGTGTTGGATAATGAAAATTTTAAATAATTACGGCTTTGTGCAACTTTTAGAGTTTTATTTATGTATTATATAAGAAGGAGGGTTTGAAGCTTTAATACCCTTTCTATTAAGGTGGGCAATGCAGTGGATCAAGATGCGATTAAACTTGTAAGACGGTGTAAGGAAAATGATCAAGAAGCATTCAATGAATTGCTCAGCCGGCATGAAGGTTATTTATACAGGATCTGCTACAGTTTTACCCGCAATAAGGAGGATTCAATGGACATGCTGCAGGAAATATATTTGAAAATATTTCGGGGTTTTAACAGCTTTGACGAAGAAAAGCCTTTATTACCATGGCTTAAAAAGATTGCAGTAAATACGATGATTAACAATAACAAGAAAAAAAGGCTTCCTGAACTCTCATTTAACGGCTTTAGGGATTTCAGCGACAGCTCTTCAGGTAATAAATTTGCCATGGAAAACTACCTGTCTGCAGCTCATTCTACAGAGGAAAACGTGGTTTTTGATGACACCAGGGAGGTGATAGACAGGTTAATCGGTGACTTGCCTGACCAGTATCGCCTGGCCCTTACCCTGCGTTATCATGAAGAAATGAGTTATGAAGCTATTGCAAGGGAGTTAAACCAACCCCTGGGTACTGTTAAAAACAGTGTTTTCCGGGCGAGAAACTTGCTGCGGGAGCAAATGCTAGCCTGTAAGCTTTTGGAGGTGTAATTAATCATGCAAGACAGATACAGGGACTTGTTAAACGACTATCTTGACGACCAGCTTGATTCCCTGGAAACATTGCTGGTTGAAGAGCATCTTAATTCCTGTGCAGAGTGCAAGAGGGAACTTAATCAACTGAAACTTCTGGATTGGGAGCTTAAGCATCAGCCGGAAATTGATCTTCCCCCTGAGCTGATGGAAGTCCGTATAGCTGCAATAAAAAACTATTTAAAATCTTATGAAAGCCTGCAGGGTAATTCGCGGGTAAGAGATTTTCTTGAACTTCAGGTATCTATTATGAGCAACACATCAAGGTTTTTGAGCTTAAACCCTATTAATCAAGTTTTAAACCGCACGGCTAAAAGCTCAGTGAGCGCCTTGGGAAAGGTTGCAGGCGCGATATTGAATAAAAAAAAGCCCCGTTTGCTAAGAATTATACCAGGACAGGCTTAAAGAGGTGGGTATATCTTGGTTATTTTAAGTGTATTACTGTATGCCGTGGCGATTATCTTAACAATAATCCTGGTTCTATTAATATTGGTGCTTTTTGTCCCAATCAGTTACAGATTTAGCGGCCACTACGAGAGCTTTTTAAGAATTAAATATGGAATAAGCTTTTCTCCATTATTAAAATTCAGGGGCCACTGGTCTAGCAATAACGGTGGTCCGAACCAGATGCAGGTGGTTTTTGCCGGTTTTTCTTTTACAGTTGATCCGGATAAAATGGAGGCAAAAAAAGATAAGCCTGAAAAAACGAAAAAAGAGACAACAAGGCTACCCCTTTCTTTTTACATCAATAATTTTGAGAAAGCTATAATTAAAAATGGTTTAGAAACCGTAAAAGATGTATTAATAATTTTACTGCCCCGGAGAATAGAACTTAACGGTAGAATAGGTTTTGACGAACCGCACCTGACAGGATGGTTTGCAGCTTTAAAAAGTATTATCCAGGAATATCCCGGGCAGTCCTGGTGTGATTTACAGCCTGTATGGGATGAAGAGTATTACAATATCAACCTGCTGGTAGAAGGAAGGATTATTGTATTTTTACTGCTTTACAGGGTGGCCAGGTTTATGCTGTCAAGGAGGACCATTAAGTATTTCTGGAATCTAAAAAAAGAAAAAAAATATTATGCTGCTTAGGAGCCAGAGGTATTTAATGCATTTAAAATTTTATCCTGGTTGCAACCGGAAAGCGTTTTATGCTGTATTAGTAAGTAACAGGAATAAGGAGGAGAAAAGATGGCTGGTAGCGGAGAAATTTTTAACACACTTTTTGAAAGGCTTGAGAAATTTATAAGAACAGAAACGATTGTAGGAGAGCCGATCCAGGTAGGCAGCATTACCCTGGTTCCGATTATGTCAGTATCGTTCGGAATAGGGGGAGGAGAAGGATCAGGAAAAGACAGCAAGGGTAATGATGGCAGTGGTGGTGGCGGCGGTGTGGGCTGCAAAATGACCCCTAATGCCATGGCCGTTGTGAAAAATGATCATCTCAGTATCTACCCCCTGACCGACAGAGGATCTTTGGAGAAAATTATTGAAATGGTGCCGGAACTAATTACTAAAATTGAGCACTTTTCAGGCAAGAAGAAAGCAGAAAAAGCTGATACTGAGTAAATCCAGTTTTTAAGCAAAAAATTGAACTGCCAGTATGGTGGGCCCGGTTAACGCTCGGGCCCTCTCTCCTATGTCACTTAAACCATCTTGCCGACCAAGATGCGCTGTGATTATTTGTTGGAATTAAAAGTTTATGGTAAAGTAATATATATCAGATTACTGACAAAGGAGGTAGATTTTATGAGCAGAGAGGAAAGAAAAAAGAAAGTTATTGCCGTCTTAAATAAGGCAAAGGCGATGGAGCTCCAGGCGATCCACCAGTATATGCACCAGCATTATCACCTTGATGATAAAGATTACGGGGAACTGGCGAAAAATGTAAAACTAATTGCCATTGATGAAATGAGGCATGCAGAAGCCCTGGCTGAAAGGATTACAGAACTCGGTGGGGAACCGACTACGGAACTTGATGGGCCGGTGGTTAAAGGGCAATCAGTTGAAGAAATATTCCCCTTTGATACTGAGCAGGAAGATGAAGCAATAGATGCATACAGCAATTTTCTTAATGTCTGCCGGGAAAATGGTGACAGTATTTCGGCCAAACTCTTTGAAATGATTATTGAACATGAGCAGGAGCACTTGAATTACTTCGACAGTATCGACGACCATATTAAAACCCTTGGTTCAACTTACTTGTCGAGAATTGCTGGCACACCGGCATCTACAGGCCCGGCAAAAGGGTTTGCTTTTCCTACAGAAGGGGAGTAATCTGTCCCGGGTAGTGTTTTTTTACAGGACAATAAAGGAAGATTATGGAGGCCTCCTGGTTCAGGGGGCTTTTCATTTTATAATGAGCTTTATTTGCATTTTAAATGATATTATTCTGTCTGCCTGAATGCTATAATAGAATAGTTTTTGATTAGTGAACTGCAGAGGAGGAGCTGTAATGCCCAGCAGGAAGATTACCATATTGCATTCCAATGATATGCACGGAGATTTTTTATCCGAAACCTGTGGTTCTTCGGGTGAATTAATTGGCGGCTTGGCCCTTCTCTCCGGTTATATTAACAGGGTAAGAATGGAAGAAGAAAATGTTTTATATGTTATCGCAGGAGATATGCTCCAGGGTTCAATTATTGATTCGGAATACAAGGGTATTTCCACCATGGAGATCATGAACTACCTGGCGCCGGATGTTGTAGCCCTTGGCAATCATGAGTTTGACTACGGCCTGCCACACCTGCTTTTTCTTGAGAAAATGGCAAATTTCGATATTGTTAATGCAAACCTCTATATTGAAAAGTATAACAAGAGGATTATGCAGCCTTATGTAATTCTTGATGTCGCCGGTTACAATATTTTGTTGACCGGGATTATCACCGAAAAAGTTATGGATTCCATTGTATCTACGGATAATTTAATCAGCACATTTATAACCCTTAAGGACGCTGCCGATGAAGTGGGCCGCATAACCAATGCTTACCAGGATGACAGGATTAATTTAACTGTCCTTCTTACTCATATTGGGTTGGAATCTGACCTGGAACTGGCTGGACTGCTGGATCCCGCCTGGGGTGTCGATATGATTATTGGCGGTCACTCACATTCCATTCTAGGGCAACCGGAAAAGGTTAATAATATTTTGATTACCCAGGCTGGTGAAGGAACAAAACAGATTGGAAGGTTTGATATTGTGGTGGAAGAGTCAACCAATTCGATTGTTGAATGGCAATGGCAGCTTGTACCAATTTCTTCAAAGTCAGCTGAAGCGGATCAGGATTTACTTGACTTTATTCATTTTTACAAGTCGGAAGTTGAAATGAAATACAATGCCATTGTAACCAAGCTTGCTTTCAGGCATACTCACCCGGAGCGGGAGGTCGAAACAGCCCTTGGTAACCTTTTTGCAGATGGACTTGCTGAAATGTCCGAAACGGATATTATGCTGCTGGGCAGTGGTTCAATCAGGCAGAAAGAGTTAGGTCCGCTTGTAACTTTAAGAGACTATGTGTCGTGCTTTCCTTTCAAGGATAGTCTGAATCGTTTTACAGTAAGCGGTTCAAAGCTCTGGCAGATGTTTAACCACTTTATGCGCCTGGAAAACAGGAATGGCGAAGGAGAATGTTACCAGGTTAACAGCGCGGTAAAAGCGGTTTATTCTGACGCAGAAAATAAGTTGATTTCACTTGCTATAGATGGTGACCCTGTTGATTTGCACAATACTTACCGGGTCTGTCTTACCGGTTATCATCTAAACGGCAGCAAGTCCTACCTGGGTTTATCTGCAGAAGAGCTAAGAGAAAATGGTTCCCCGAGCTTGGTTAGTACTTCAATGGTAGATGTCCTTGAAGAGTGGCTTATGAATAACCAGAATGAAGGAAGGAAAGTGGAAGGGCGATTGGTATACTTAGCTTGACCAATTATATAAACATAGTGCATATTATAATTTAGTAGTTTATTTAGGCTTTATCTCTTCATCTTTTATTTCCAGTTGGATTTCTTTGGGCTTGATTAATTGTGATTCTAATAATATATACAGCCCCAGCCCGATTATAAGACCCCAAGCTGCACCCTTGACAGCCAGTATGGCTCCCATTACTACAGCTATTCCTCTTTGTGTACTATTTGTAACCATAGACATCGCCAGGTAGCCGCATAAAAACCCTTGAAGCAACAGGGTGAGTGAAAGCCCAATAGCTAAGCCGGGGCGAAAGAAAGAAACCAGGGGCCCAAGAAGTAAAGCAATACTCATGCCCCAAAATAGGCTTGTAGCTCCTCCCCAGTATGTATCTTGTTCTTTTTGGGTAGCATTCATATAACGGTTGGTGACCAGGGCCTGACCACCTGCCCATTGCGGGCCTGCCAGCGGTAAATATGTAAAAAAGAATGCTTCGATTAAATTTCGAAATGAAGTTATGTAATGATTGCGGTTTGCTTCCCAAATAACTTTTTCATCTTTGCGTTTCTCATCCGCAGCTTTAAGGAGACCTGAAGCAACAAGAACATCACCAAAAGCTATTATATAAGCAGAAATAGCCAGGGGGATTGCTGCTACAAAAGTGCTCCAGGCAGGGAAACCGACATTAAATACAGATAAGGTTGAAACCATCTCAACTACAGGTAAAACAGTAAAACCCCAGGTAATGGCTGGTACAGCAACCTCCCCAATTGCAATGCCAAATACGTAAGAAACAAAGAAGGGTATAGCAATACCGAACTGGGCAAGATAGCGGAAAAAATTATATCTTTTACGTAGTTCAGCGGTAGAATTAGAAAAAAGCATAAAGAAAGAAATAAAGAGGCCAAATATTATTGATATGGGAAACGCATCAATTCTCCCACCAACGATAAACTCCCCCTTGATAGAAGCGAAAGCGGCGCCCAGTAAAATCCCGGCTTTCATACTTGTAGGGATTGCCTTAACTACTTTTTCTGCCAGACCTGTAACAGCTAAAAATAGAAAAATAAAACCCACCAGCATTTGTAAAGCAATCATTGCCTGCAGTCTTTCTGGGCCGGGGTCAAATCCCATCAGGAAACCAATGATTAAGGGTATGGCCGGGGTAATCCAGCCAGCGATAGCAGGATCTCCGAAGTGGGTATGCAGCAGGTACATGAAATTGTTGATAATAACCATGGCTAAAGCTATTTCAAAAGGTATGCCCAGGATTTCGGTCATTGCTGCCGTAACCCCCATTGGTACAACACACAAAATTGCGCCTTGCAGAAAATCAGGGAATTCGAAGGGATAATGAATGAAGGGGATCCTTATTTTTAACCCTCCACCTAAGTAAGGTTGCTCTTCTCCTGGTTTCCTATAACCTTTAAGTAAATACCATGACATAATTATACCCACTTTCCATTTGGTGTTAATAAGGTAACACAGAGCATGGCATCATAAAATAATACAATACTGCTTATTATTAAAATATTGAAGCCTAATAATGAACTGAAATAATATACCGCCAGTTAACTTGTTCTACAATTGACTTAAAGCAGCTATTTAGATACTTAAATACAAGTTGTTGACAGAAAAAGGACCTGCAGCAAGGTCCTTAATTTAAAGCAGAAAGTTTTACCGGAATTAAAGAATTCTTTGAAGATTTACTGACTCTATAAAGCAGCTATCTGTTTTTACTGTGTTTTTCTATAAAATAATCACGCAAACTAAAGGGATCTGAAAAATAGAGTTCTGCCCCGATTTCATTTGCGAAAAGCTCTGTAACAGGGCCGCCCCCAACAACAACTTTTAAACCGGTTCTTAAGTCCCGATTACCTAGTTCTTCTATAACTTCTCTCATTACTGGCATTGTCGTAGTCAGCAGGGCAGACATCATCAGGTACTGGGGCTTATTTTTTCGAACTCCCTGAATAAAGCTTTTTACGGATACATCAATACCTAAGTCGAAAACTTTTACACCCATGGAAGACAAGACCATCTTGACAAGGTTTTTCCCAATATCATGAAGATCACCGGCTACAGTTCCGAGCAGCACTCTAATTTCTCCAAGTTTTTTTGATTGCTGCAGGTGTGGATCCAATGTAATCATACCGGCATGCATGGCTCTTGTTGCCATTAATACCTCAGGGATCATAACTTTTTGATGCCGAAATTTATCTGCTACGCTGTTCATGCCCTTAATTAAAGCATGTTCCAGGATGTCTTCAGCTAGCAGACCCTGCTCAATCGATTTTTTAACAACTTGTATAACTTTCTCAGCATCTCCATCAATGATATTCCTGCTGATTTGTTCATATTCGTACAAGTATACTAACCTCCTAAAATAGCTTATTGCGATATGTTAGTGGTGTCATTCCCACGTGCTTTTTGAAAATCCTTACAAAGTAACTTGAATATTTAAAACCTACTAATCCTGATACTTTTTCAATGCTGTATTCGTTACTTTTGAGCAGTTCAAAAGCTTTTTCAATTCTTACCCTTGTCAGGTATTCCAACACAGTGCTGTTTAGTTCCTGCCTAAAAAGCCGACTCAGGTGGGATGGGCTAATAAAAAGTGACTTGGCTATGTCTTCTACCTTTATCGGTTGGTGGTAGTTGTCAAGGATATACTCCCGCGCTCTTTTAACCATTCCCACATGTTTCTTGTCTGTAAAAGCAAAGATTTCTTCCAGGTAATATTCAATTATTTTATTTGCCTGGTGATAAATTGCCCCGATTTCACTGAGCTCAAATTCGTAATTCTCCAGGATTTCCATGGCCCTGTCTGCATCGACACCGCCTTCTACGGCATATCTTGAAACCAGGCAGCATAGTTCAAAAATACGTTGGTTAATTTCAGGGGATTTTCCTTTTGCTATTATGAAAAGATCGGCAAAGATGCTGGCCAGGTTTGATTTGGCACCGGCTTTGTCTCCGAGCCGTATGTTTTGAAGTAATAATCTTTCTTTCTTTAAGTATGATTCGTAATGTAGAGCCCTGTCTCCCTGCTTATCGTCCAACTGCTGCATCTTTTGGTGCAATTCTTGTTGAACCCTGTTTGCTTTATCAACCTCTTCCAGTGCTCTTACATTTCTGGCTACTACATGATTTACTATGATGAACAGTAAATCTGCTGCGGCCTGGGTTCGCTCGGCAGATACCACTTCAAGTTTTTGGGCAGCTATGATTAATTTATCAAACTGTTTGTACTTGGAGATATAGAATTCCTGTTCCCGCCAAAAAAAATCATCCGGTTTCCAAAGCAAAACCTGTCCACAGATTATACTGCCAATGGCTTCGCCCCAGATAATAACTGGAACAGCCCACAAAACAAGGCCCGCATGACAGCGAAAAAAATAAGGTTCTCTCCATTTAGCTGCTTCTGTTGCAGCTCTTTTATAAGAGTCTATACATCTTTTCTCTCCTCCGGGGACACTCTGGACTATTTTACAAAATTGACACCCGGTTGTCTCTTTTTGTTTATACAGAGCTTCTCCACCCATGGTTACAGCTTCAGCATGAATGCCTGTCGCTATATAAAAGCTTTCCAGGATGTCATTGAGGTATTCCACTTCCTTAAGTTCTGAAAGCAGAAATTTCATCTTGGTTTTCCTTTCTTATTATTCACTTGTTCAACCCCAGGTCTGATTCATATTGCCAGATGATACGGGACATCTCTTTTTTTGCTGCTTCATTAAGTGGCAAAGGCTTGTAGTTGCTTAATATATCTGCGGCTTTTAAATAAGCATTTTCGCTCAGTGTATTGCCTCCAGATTCCAGCCATTCAGGTCTTTTTTGACGATTAAACAGCTCTGTCACTGATTGACCCCGCATATGATCGTATGTATGTTTGTGGGTAAGGAATTCTCCGGAGGGTCCAACTTCGTTGATTACATCGAATGCAATCTTTTCTGAGCTGGTATCAATGCCTGCTGATATTTTAGATAGATACCTAATCATTTCAACATCCATGATTAATTTTGCATAATCGAAGGTTAAACCTTTTTCAATAACACCAATTCCACTTATAATATCTCCGCCAGCCAATAAACAGGTTAGAGCACTGTGGCTGAATTCATATCCTGCCTGAGAATCAGGCAGCTTGCTATCTGTCATTCCTCCACAAACGAAACTCGGAATCTCATAGCAGCGTGCCAACTGGGCCACAGCAGCGCTTAAAAGAGTTAATTCAGGGGCACCGAGAGAAATGTCAACCTGGGTTAAATCCATGATGGTAGCAGCGCTGCCATAAGTGCAGGGTGTACCTTTGCGTGCCAGCTGAGCCAAAACTACACCGCTTAAAACTTCTGCATTTGTAGAAACAAGGGTTCCTGCTAAGGTTACAGCAGAGGTCGCTCCGGCTAATGGCATGGTAAAAATTAGCAAACCAATTCCCTGCCTGGCCGCTTCGATAATAATATCGCAGCTGTCTTTATTGATTAAAAGTGGGCTGACAGGACAAATAGTAGCTGAAAAAATTTTGCGGGTGTCATAATCCCTGCTGCCGGCAGCACAGGATTCTGCCATCTTGGCCATTCTTCTAAATAGCTCAATGTTCCCGCTGCCGATAAAAGCATGCTTTGTCGTGTTGCTGAATATTGCTTCTGCATTGTGAAGCGGCTGTGAAGCAGCTGGGAAGTCTGAAGGATTCAAAGGTCGCTCTAACAACTTTACTTCTTCTATTGCATCGCAGAATAGTGCTGATTTACTACAGTCATCTTTAATTGACTTGCGAAATTTTCCTGTAAAGGGATCAATTATGTTGACACACTCTCCAAAAGTAGTAAATGTGCTATTAGAAGAATGAGTTGTATAATCTGAGTCTGCTATACGGCCTTGATAAGTTACAGTCCCCGGGGCAGAGTGAATACAACTTTCCACCAGGTCGGGAGGTAATTTAACTAAACTATACTGCCCGGTTTTTTCTACTATAGCACCGGCAGCAGAAAATATCTTTGCTGCCTTTTTACTACCAATTCTTACTCCACAGGTAGCAAGCAGGTTCAAGGTTGCCTGGTGGATTTTTTCTAGCTGTGAATTTGAAAGAAATGTAAAAAATTTTTTTCCGCTATTTCTCCTGTTTGCCCCCATAAGTGTCACGCCCTTAAGAATTAGCGAATAGTATAATAATTGCAATGAGATTATAACATATTAATTGACAGATAGTCTATTTGGGAGGGTAGTTTTATCTCATGTATATTTTTATAGACATAATATGTAGATGCTTGAGGTTGATCATTATTTGAATGTAATACTTTATGAAAGAAGTGGGGAAAGTTGCAACCATAAAACAAGAGTTTTTTATGGCGCCCCTGAAGCTAAGAATTTGGGTTTAAGGGCACCGTTTAAGTGCCCTTAAACCGAGTAAAGGTAGTGCTTAACCGACTACTTTTTGTTAACCTGTTTCTTAACCTGCATTAAGCTACATCTTCCAGTTTCAAGTCAGCATCTTTTACAATGCTCTTCACAAAGGCTGCAATGATCGAAATCACAACCAGTGAGAAGGGCAGGGCTGCAAGAATAGATACTGTCTGCAGTGCACCCAAACCTCCGCTCAGGGTCAGGATAATGGCCGATGCCCCAAGCAGGATAGCCCAGAGAACTCTCATGCTTGTCTTCGGTTCCAGGTTGCCTCGTGATATAATCATGGAGACAAAGAAAGCAGCTGAGTCAGCCGAGGTAACCAGGAAAGTAAGCATGTTGAAATAGACAACTACTGCTACCAGGCTGCCCAGCGGGTAGGCGCTTAAGAGCTCGTAAATACCGGACCCTGTATCGGCCGATATGGCGCCCCACATGTCAACGGCGCCTGTCATCTGCGCATCAATGGTTGCTCCACCGATAACACTGAACCAGATTACGGTCATCGCCAGCGGCACTACAAGCACACCAATGATAAATTCGCGGATGGTCCTGCCCTTGGAGATACGGGCAATAAATCCGCCAACGAAGGGACCCCAGGCAATCCACCAACCCCAGTAGAAAATAGTCCACCAGCCAAGCCAGGGAGTCTGTTCTACCGGGTCTGTCCAGAAGGTCATGAAGACAAAGTTCGACAGGTAGTGGCCAAACCCGTCAACCATCAGGTCCAGGAAGAAACGGGTGTTGCCCATGACAAAGACAAAAGCCAGCACAAATATCGCCAGCCAAATATTTACGATGCTCAGCTTTTTAATACCACGGTTCAGCCCGGTCACTGCCGATATGGTGTAGGCTGCAATTAAAAGAATAAGGGCAACGATCACGTAAAATTCTGTCATCTCTAAGCCAAAGACAGATGTCGTGCCGTAGCGAATCGATATAACTCCCATCCCCAGGGAAGTGCTGATCCCGGCAACTGTGGCAAAAACGGCTAAAAAGTCAACCAGTTTGCCCAAAAAGCCGTGTGCATTTTGACCAATCAGCGGTTCTAAGGCATAGGAAAACCTTAGCGGGTTGCCCAACCTGTAGGTTGAATAGGCAATGGCAACGCCGATTACCGAGTAGCATACCCAGCCGTGAACTCCCCAGTGCAATAGGGTTATCTGCAGGGCAACAGTAGCTGCTTCGGCGCTCTCACTGGCCGCCAGGTACGGGGTGTCCATGAAGTGGTAAAGCGGCTCGGCAACTCCCCAAAAAATAAAGCCTACCCCAATACCGCAACTGAACAGCATGGCAACCCAGTTAAAGGTTGTATACTCGGGAACATCACTGTTCTTACCAAGCTTAATTGAGCCAAACCTCGACAGGGCAAGCCAGATAACAAATAGGATGGAGGCGGCAATAACCAGCATATACCACCAGGTAAAGTTTGTCACAATGAATGATTGGGCGTTATTTAAAGCCTCAGCTAATCTTTCCGGTACAACAACGCCAAAAATAAGTGCAACGATAAGCGCGATAAACGAAACCCAAAATACCGCGGGATCGACCTCGCCCAGATACTTCTTTAGCATCCTTGGTTCCTCCTTTGTTCTTTTGGTAATTTCTGAAGCATAAAACACTACTCCTGGCCAGATAATATAAAACAGCCAGGCCCCTCGGTTAGGCTTTCTGTACCCTCTTTCCTTCTTACTGATTAAAGGTCCAAAGATGAAAGCCGAAAAACCAAGATCCTATAATAACTCCCCCCTTCTTATAGCTGTTGTTATCAACCAAGCCTCAAGGTGTTTTAATTAATATTAAACGAGAATTATATTGACAGTATTTCTGTAGCGGTAATTTATAGAATGATTAATGAGCTATATCAGGGCATACGCGTGGTCTCACTATTCTCAATTATACTGAATATCCAAATAGTTTCAATTGTCACACTGTGTGATATTGCCACCTTATATTAGACAAAGTGTACTTTTTTCAAAACGCCATAAGGCTCTAACAGGTAAAATTCAACGTTGCATAATCAGGATAATCCTTAATCTGCATCGACATAACTTTATTTTTTTATACAACTCGTTTATAATGAGTTATGTTAAGCTAATTCTACATGCTGGCGTATATTTAACAATAGATGATATGTACTTTATATAACCGACACTTAGACACAGTGTAAAGGGGTTGTATTATATGGCCGATAGCAGCAAGAGCCTTACCGTTAAAGATCTGCTTAAGGCACCTGACTTCCAACATGCAACTGTTTTAACCGGAAAAGGCGGACTTGATAAAGTAGTTACTTGGGTACATATATTAGAAATTACTCACTGCCAGGATTATCTGAATGGTCAGGAATTAATCCTTACTACAGGAGTTGGCTGGAAAGATAAAGATGACCCGCATATTTTTTTACGCCATCTTATAAGTAACAATGTCTCTGCCTTGTGCCTTCAGCTTGGTAAAAAATTCTTCGATTACAGCACAATAAATGATATACCAGAAAAACTCATCGAAGAGGCTGAAGCAAATGATTTTCCAATTATTGTTTTCCCAGAGCAATATGATTGCCGCTATGTTGACTTGATGCATAGCTTGCATTCAATGATTATCAACAAGAATTACAAGATATTCCTGGAACAAGAAAAATTTTTAAATGAATTGTATAGTCTTCTGGTTCAACCCCATGATATAGATGATTTATTACAAATTCTTCATCAAACCCTTAAAGTTAATGTTGCTTATATTCCAAATGGCGGTAAAGAGATCTTCGCTCCTAATATTGAAAAAACAGAAAAGAGAATTATTTTAGGCTGCCTTAATAAAACAGCTTACAATACTGTGATGGTTGTTAATAAGGGGAAAATTAGCCTTGCATACAGGCATATCAATGCTTTTAAACAAGACCTCGGTTGCCTTGTTATATATAGCAGCGATAAAAAGCTCGATAGTTTTGAGTTCATGGTATTAGAAAAATGTTCAATTGTATTCGCCCAGGAGTTTATAGGAAATTTATTTGTCCAAGAAAAAGAACGTCATAATAGAGAAAAATGGGTCTCCCGCTGGTTGACCGGACAGATTAACAATCAGGAAATTGATCAGCAACTACATGCTGTGGAGCCATTCTTAAATCCAACAGGAGTCACTGCCTGTCTAGTAAACTATATGTCCCCTGGTAAAAATCAAAACTATATTGATGAATCCATCTTAAATATAACAGGAATAACCAGATCTTTTTTTGAGCAGCAGGGTTTCTTTATGCTTTGGAAAAAAGATTTTAAAAAACTGGTCTACATTCTGGTCGATACCCGGAATAGTGAAACCTGGAAATATAGACTGACTAAAGCCCTTGAACAGGTAACAGACTTATTCGCCACAAGCAATTTAAATATTCGAAAAAAGAGTATATCTTTTTTTATCGGGAAAAAATATAAAAACCTTCAAAACCTCAGGAAAAGCTTAAAAGATGCTGAAGAAACATATTATGTCGGAGAAAAAATAGGTTATCTTAAAATTAATTATTATGATGACCTTCATATTTATAGAATTATAATGATGCTCGAGAAAAACGACGGTATAGAACAGTACATTAATGATTATCTTAGACCCATATATAAAGATGACGGTAAACCAGACAAAACTTTGCTGGATACCTTGATTGCATTACGTGACTGCCAGTATAACAAAAAGGAAGCATCGGAAAAACTATACATAGCCCGCCAATCGCTATACCAGAGGATAAAGACTTTAGAAGAGTTATTAGGTGATGATACTTTTTCAAGCCCGGAAAAAAGAATATGTATTGAAATTGCTTTATATGGGCTCGATTATTTATATAACAACCAAGATAAATATGAATATAAAAAAACACCTGCAGTAAAAAAAGATAAACCTCCAGTTAAAACATCAAATCTCATTTAAGGTTTCGGAGGTTTAGCCATCTGCTACAGGATAAACAAGCTAAGTAATCTGAAAGCTACTCACGCAAAACACTAAACGGCCAACCTCCGAAACGCACATTTTTACTCTTCACTTAGTTCTACGTTAAAATGCTCTTCCGCCTCGTTTACAATATCTCTCATCTTCTTCTTTACATCATCTGGAAGCGGTTTAATCTTGTAGCTGTTATAGATTTCTATCGCTTCTTCATAAGCCCTCTCAGTTAAATCCTTGCTTCCTTCTTTTTCCCAGGTATCCCTGGTACCTCTGAATATCAAATCATTCTTCGATGCTAACTCTCTAAAGCGGCTGTAAGTATGCTCGTGGCTTACGTATTCTCCAGCGGCACCTACCGCGTGAATAACTTCCAAAGCCAGAGTATCTTGATCCACTTTAATTCCCGCTACGACCTCTTTGATCATTCTCGCAATTTCATTGCTGATAACCAGCTGCGCATAATCAAAGGTAATGCCCTGGGCTAACATACCCAGCCCGTAAATCATGTTGATTCCGGCTAAGGCAGGCACCAGCGCCGTTAAGGTCGCTTCATGTGCTGCCTGAGCATCAGGCACATAGCTATCTGCCTAACCACCGGCTGCCCAGCTGGGCAGCTGGTAAAACTGGGCCATTTTTGCCGTGGCTGCACTAACCAGGGCAAGCTGTGGCGCACCAACCGGTGAAGTGGTGGTTCGCAGGTCAAAACTTAGAGAAGAAGTGCCGTATATACAGGGATGACCCTTGCGAACCAGCTGCGCTAAAACAACTGCAGAAAGCAGCTCGGCATTCTGTATAACCATGGCACCAGCCAGGGTTACAGGAGCCGTTGCCCCGGCCATAAACATGTCAACCAGGGAACAGGGTGCGCCGCCTTTTGCTGCTTCAATTATCACCCCTGTTGTATCCGGATTAAGGATCAAAGGGCTGTTTGGGCAGGTATTTGCGCTGTAGATCGGCCTTTCCCTGAACTTATCATGCCCCCCGCAAACAGCAGCAGCAAGTTCAATTATTTTTTTACACCTGTAAGCATCTCCAGATCCGATAATTGAATGCTTGGTGGTATTATTGAATACTGCTTCTGCGTTATGGATTTGCTGCACCTGGCTTGGCACATCATTTGCCCCGACCGGCCTTTCAAGGAAGTCGACCTGGTCCATTGCGGTGCACATCCGGGTTACGTCAGCAACATCCTTCTTGGTAGTCCTGTGCCTCTGGCGGGTTACAGGGTCAATTACTTCAACCCCTTCGCCAAAATTAGTAAAAGCGATGGTGCTTCCCGATTTCAGCCAGAAATCTTCATCCGGGTCAATACCGGCTAACAGGAAATTGCTTGGAGCTGACCGGACGGCATCTTCTACTACGTGGGCTGGAATCTTCACAATGTTTGTTTCACGATCAACGATACAGCCCCCGCCGTCAAAGTAGCCCTGGGCATCTTCTGCCAGAACGCGGACACCTGTCTCCTTGAGCACCCTTAAAGTAGCCTGGTGGATCTCAAATAGCTCGTCATCACTGAACAGGTTTAAAGACATTCCTTCCAGCGCTTTAAATCCCGCTCGCATTCCTACTTTCAAAGTTCTAACCACCTTTCTATTGATCTATGTAAAATATTAAGCCCCATTCATTCTTGACAATTGAGTAGCTCAACCACCTCCAGGACAATCAGTCTGCTTCAGCAGGTATTACACAAAAACCTGTGAATATAGCTCCTCGAGTTCCTCAACAGTCGGTATTCTCGGGTTGCCATAGGTATTATCATTTTGAAAGGCTATTTTGGCC
>SL_3KL_010_SEDDRAFT_10002555_pt1 | contig 16638 bp, 16 predicted proteins | sample SodLakKL_010_SED_2_FD_10381 | JGI IMG/M metagenome (IMG submission 10381) | reverse complement strand
CGAACCTGGTCCACAACCCGGTGGTGCCCTACCACGACTACACCACGGGGAAGGCGGCCCTTCTGGGCTTCGTCCGGAACATGGCGGCGGAGCTGGGTCCGGAGGGGATCACCGTAAATATGGTCTCCGGCGGACTCCTGGACCGCACCGATGCCAGCGCCGTCACCTCCGACGAGGTATTCGACCTGATTCGTCAGAGCACGCCCCTTCGGTCGGTGGTGCGCCCCGAGGATTTCGCCGACGCGGTACTCCTCCTGGCCTCACCCTGGGCCCGAGCCATCACCGGGCAGGACCTCGTGGTGGATGGCGGGTTGGTGATGCGGTGAGGGTTCCAAAGGACGATCCTCGCCCAGCAACGGAGTGCAAGGTATTCCCATGACGTCAGGAGCTTCTCCCGATCCGGGATTTCGCATCCACGAGGAAGACGGCTTCGAGATCGTGGTGGGGCGGAGCGCCCGGGACAACGACCGGCTTTCCCTCAAGGTGGCGCGCCCTCGGGACCTCTGGCTCCACGCCCACGGCTTCGCTGGGAGCCATGTGGTGATCCGGGCCGCTCTTCCCTCCGGCGGGCTCGATCCGGAGGATCGGCCGGTCACCGGGGAGGTCCCGAAGACAGTGATCCAGCGGGCGGCGGAGCTTGCGGCCTGGCACTCCAAAGCCCGAAACGCCAGGGGCAAGGTGTCGGTTCACCTCTGCCGGGCTTCGGAGGTGTCCAAGCCCCGGGGGGCGCCGTCGGGGCAGGTCCGACTCAGGAGCCATGAGACGGTGAAGGTCTATCCCCGGGAGTAAGGGGCCCCCCCCGGACCAGGCAGGAACGGTTGTGATACGGCGCTCCGTCCCGGGCGGTGGGACTTGAGTTCGGCGGTTGGGGGGGGCTTCTCCAGGCGGCGTTCGGTGTGGTGATTGGCGCTGCAGGAATGGGATGGCGCTCGGCGCCGCTCAGTACTCTCAGCAGGCGGGCACCGGGGCCTCCCACCCCCGTCCGGAGCCGGTGAACCGCCCTGCCGGTCGCGGCCCCTCCGGTCCGATGGCCAGGACCCATCCACACCGCTCCACCAGGTCATTTCCCTCGAACTCCAGCACCATCACGCCCATGAGGGCGGCGGCCTGCGGATCCGGGGCCCGGTGGTCTTGCCCACCGGGGTGGGCCACCAACACCCCATTCACCTGAACCGCTTCGGGAAGGAGCGTATGGGTATGCCCCCCGAGGATGACGTCCACCTCGGGGAACCGGACGGCCAGGTCTAGGTCAGGGCGGATTCCCAGATGGGAGAGGAGGATGAGCGCATCGTGGCCTTCCGCCAGGGCCAGATGGGAGGCTACGACCCCTTCGGCCTCCAGCATCTCCAGGCCCTCGGGCGGCTCGAAGTTCACCGTGGTGAGGCCCAGGACGGCAACGGTGCGCCCTCCGTCCGTCTCCAGGAGGTGGTAGGGAGGGAAGGGGGGAAGAAGATCCGTCTCCACCCGGAGGTTTGCGGCGATGAGAGGGAAGGGCGCGGACTCCAGAAGCTCCCGGGTCACAGGTCCCAGGGGATAGATGTCGTGGTTGCCGGGAGTGGCCACATCGTATCCCATCTCACCCATCCGTTCCAGCATGGTGCGACCCATCCGCCGATACCCGTCGATGCCCTCTCCCTCGGGCCATCCGGCTTCGTGGCGAACCAGGAAGTCACCTGCCGACAGGAGGAAGACGGGAACTCCCGCAGCCCGAACCGACTCCACGAAGGCCTGCACCTGCGCCCGATGGTTGTCGTGGAAGTGGGTGTCGCTGTCGTGGAGAAGGACGATGCGGTCCCGTTCGGGAGCGACCGGCACCGGTCCCGCGCCCGGAGTCGGTCCTGCCTCCGGGCGCGGTTGGCAGGCAACAAGGAAGAGGAAGGCCACCAGCCATCCAACCCCCCGAACGCTCCGGTTCAGACCCCTCCTCCCCAGGGCTTCGTCACCGCAGGTCATAGCTCAGTCCGAAGTTGAACTGCCTTCCGTAGTAGGTGGTCGAGACGGGGGTCGCAGTGGAGCCCTGATACTCGATGGTGGGGACGTTCAGGAGGTTGCGGGTATGGAAGAAGGCGCGGCCGCCCCATCGGGGCATGGCATACTCGGCCGAGAAGTCCAGGGTACGGTCAGCCTTGTTGTAGCGGTCCAGTGCCGCACGACCACCCACTCCGGTGAGCCGGTCACTCCGGGCCATGAAGGAGGCACGGGTCTGGAGGGCTCCACCGGTCCACGAGAGGATCACATTGGTGAGCCAGTCAGGCGACCTGGTCAGGGGAAGGGATTCTCCCTCCCGACCGGGGTAGGTTCCCTCGGACCGGAGTAGGGTGAAGTTCGAGTCGAGCCCCAGTCCGGAGAGCGCGCCGGGAAGCGACGAGAACTGACGGCTCCACGCCATTTCGAGCCCCGTCACCGAGCCGCCCTCCCCGTTCACCCGGCGCACCTCGTCGAAGCCTGCGAAGGGGCCGGAATCGAGACGGGTCCGCTCGCTGAAAACGAAGTTGTCAATGGACTTGTGGAAGATGCCGGCAGAGACGAAGCCGAGTCCGTCCAGGTAATATTCGGCACTCAGATCCAGGTTGTCGGAGGTGGCGGGAGTGAGGTCCGGGTTCCCGATGATCACTGCCGGCTGGGTGAGCTGGGCGTTCACCTGCAGCGACGGGATCAGGTCTCCGGGCGGCGGCCGCGACATGGTCCGGTTCGCCGAGGCCCGCATCACCAGGTTGTCTCCGGCGTTCCAGCGCAGGTGCAGGCCGGGAAGGACGTTGGTGTAGCTGGAACTGGAGGTCCGGGGGTTGATGGCGGTGACCCGGTCCGCGCCTTCCACCCGCTCGATGATGACTTCGTTGGCCCGGGACGCGTTACTGGTCCGCTCGACCCGCACGCCGCCCAGGATCCGGAGCCCTCCCACATCCACCGTCCCCATGGCGTAGGTGGAGAGAATGTCCTCGCTGATGGACCAGTCGGTGTTGGCTCGCCCCTGGGTGGAGAAGGGCTCCACCGCGGTGAATGCGGATGGTTGGGTCCGGAAGGCGTTCAGCCAGAGGTCTTTGCCGGGAAAGAACGGGAGGAGGCGCGCGCGGCCGTTGGATTCCCGGAAGAAGCGGCCGTTGGTGTAGGCTTCGGAGAGGCTGGCCACATCCAGCCCTGATGCGGTATAGCGGGCATAGTCCGGCTGGGCCTGTGACGCATCCTTGAACGAGCCCCTGATCCCGGTCTTGAATGAGGCCGGCAGGTCGGCTACCCGGAACTCCCGCCGCGCATTCATCTCGGCGGCAATCTCGTCCTCGCCCCGGGGAGCCTGGGTGATCTGCATGTTTCGGAGCCCGATCCCGGAGGGAGAGTCCAGATCGAAGCCGTTGGTGACGGTGAATCGGGGGAAGCCTGCATCGGCTCGGTCAACCGCCAACTCCACCCCATTGAACCCGGTTGTGACCTGGAAGGTCTCGGGGTAGCTCTTGTCGGCCCTGGAGTAGGCGGTCCGGGCATCCAACTCCCACCCTGCCAGCGTACCACTCGCGCCGGCCATGTACATCTGGAAAACGTTCTTGGGCTCCCTGTAGAAGGTGATGGCGTCGACCCGGTTGGCCAGGGGGAGCCAGTTGGTCCCTCGGCGGTGGAGCCAACGGTAGTCGTAGTTGTACATTCCCTTCACGAAGAGGCGGGCATCATCGCTCAGGCGGTAGTCCAGATTGGCGCCCAGCCCGAACTTCCGTTTCCGTTCATCCCGGTCGAAGACCAGGTTGTTGGAGAGGGTGAAGACGTCGTCGGGGCTTACCTGGTAGGAGATATTGGATACATCGTAGCCCCGCACGTCCTCGAAGTAGGACGCAGTGAACAGGCCCCCGAGCCGCCCCTCCGGCCCGAAGGTATCTCCCACCGTGATCTCGGCCTGCCGGTTGAAGGTGCCCCGCTTGGCATTGTTGGTGGATCCCACATTGCCGAAGAAGGTTCGACCGGCCCGGTCAAAGGCCGTGCGGGTCACCAGATTCACCGTACCGCCGATAGCGTCACCGGGCATATCGGGGGTGACGGCCCGCACCACCTCCACCCGCTCCAGGGTGTTCATGGGGTAGGAGTCCAGGGCGATGTCCCGGTTTCCGTCCACGTTGGTCATGGTGAACCCGTCTACCGTGACGGAGTTGTACTGGGGAGCCAGCCCTCGGATGGTAGCGGTACGCTGAACACCCGCCCGCGTCTCCACGGTGATCCCGGGCAGCCGATTCAGGGCGTCACCAATGTTCCCTTCCTGGACCTGCCCCAATGCATCCTGGGAGATCACCGTCCGCAGGTTGTCCGAACTCCGCTGCAGGTTAAGGGCCTGGGCCTGCCCCTCGATCCGACCGGTGATGACCATCTCGTCCAGGCGGAAGGTAGCCGAACGAAGCTCAACCTCCACGAATTGGCGCTCCCCCGCAGCCACCTCCACCTCCAGCTCTCGGGTGTCGATGCCCAGGTAGGCCACTCGTAGCGTGTAGCGTCCCGGCGCCACCCGGGGGAAGGTGAAGGTCCCTTCCCGGTTCGCCATGGTCTGGCGGTTCAGCTCCACCAGCCGGACGTCGGCTCCTTCCAGGAACGTGCCGGTCTGGGCATTGATCACCCGACCGGTGATGGTGCCTTCCTGGGCCTGCGCGGCAACTGCTTGAGGGAGTACGAGGAGGACGAGAGCGAGCACAAGGGCCAGCGCCTTGCCCATCACCACGCCCAAGGGGTGGGTGGCTTTCATTGAAGTGATTCCTTGGAGGACGGGGAGAACGCCTGGAAGAGGGTCTCCGGTGAAGACCGGTGATCCCTCGCCTATGGAGCGGCATGGGACTGGAGGGGTTAGCCCTCGAATCCTGTTCCAAGGAGTCTATGTTCGTGAGGTCACGCTTCGGGGACGGTGTTGTCACCAAACGGTAACTGCTTCGGTGACGGGGAGGCCGACACCCGACCTGAACAGGTTTCGTCAGAGCATTTCCGGCTGTCCGTGACTCTGCGGCCCCCCGCACTCTCCTTCATTGCGCCCGACATCCTCCCTACGGCGCCGTTACAGAACCCTGCCCATTGGTCCGATACTCACCGCAACGGGTGAGGTGCACCTCCCAAGGGCACCTCAGTAAGAGGCCGGAAATGACAGAGGAGGTGGGTTATGGGGAGAGGATCAGGGAGCGCGTATACTCAACGATCCCGCACTTTCAACCCACTGGGTATCTTCGCCGGAATCCTCATGGGCCTCATCCTCCCGGGAGCCGTTGAGGCTCAAGGGATTGGTGAGCGCGCAGGCATCCCCCTTCCCAGCATCCTCCAGGACGCCGATCCCCTGGGGCTTCGGGCAGGGCTCGGGGCCGATTCTGTTTCGGTCAAGGGTGAGGGCGAGGGCGGTGACCCAGGACATGCCACCTCGACCTCAAGGACTGCAGACGCGGAGGCCCTTCCGGTCACCTTCAGTCTGGTGGGGCGGCTTCAGCTCCGGCACACCTTCGAAGACGAAGGGGACGCCCACCACATGACCGTTCACCGGGCCCGGATCATCGCCTCAGGTGACGCCTATGACCGGGTGGGTTACTTCGCCCAGATGGCCCTGGACAACGGCGAGATGCGGCTCCTGGATCTGAACGTACGGATCCCCGTGCACAGCCGGATGATCGTCTGGGTGGGCCAGGGGAAGGTCCCGTTTGGTCGCCAACAGCTTACCCAGGGCTTCCTCCTCCACTTCGTGGACCGGGGGATTGCCGATCGCCGATTCGCATCGCCCAGGCAGCAGGGGGTGGGAGCGGCGGGGGTATTCGCCGACGGCCGGTTCGAGTACGGCGTCGGGGTCTTCACGGGCAACGGGATGAACGCGCCGGGCAATGACAACCGCCGTCTCATGACTGTGGGGCGTGTGGTACTGAGCCCTTGGGGCCCCCTACCCCTCATGGAGGGCCCCATCCCACCTCGCTTCACCGGCACTCGCGCCTCCCTCGGCGTGGCCGGCCTGCGCAATACCGAAGGGTGGGGCGCCGATCAGGTTGTGATCTCCCGAGCCAACCTTGAATTCGCCCTCAATCACTCCCCCTTCAATGTGGTGTCGGAGCTCTTCCGTGAGTGGGCCGAACCGCTTGGGGGGGAGGTGCTCCACACCAATGCCGGCTACGTGCAGGCGGGGATCCTCCTGGGAGACGGGCGACAGGAAGTGGCCTCCCGATACTCGCTCGTGCGGCCATCCTTCGGCGACCTCCAGGGACGGGACGAGGTGGGCCTCGCCTACAGTCGTTATCTGGAGGGACACCGATTGAAGGTGCAGAGCGATGTGAGGCAGATCCGTGATCGGGATCTGGATCAGATTCGTCGGGAGTTCCGACTGCAACTCTCCCTGATTCTCTGATGTCGACGTCCAGGTAGGCCCTCGGGGGGGGTGCTGGGAAGAAGTGCCTCCCTGATCCCCAACCGCCCCGGCCCGGGCCCGAGGCCACCGGCCCCACCCCTTTTGAAGGACGAGATCCATGCGTATCCGCATCCGAGGGAAGATCTTCCTTCCCGTCCTGGCGTCCCTGGCGATCCTGGTCGGGGTGATCTTCGTTGTCCTGCAGCACCAGCTGAACCGGTTGAGTCATGACTTCATGGCCGAAGTCGGCCAGAGCAAGATGGACGAGATCCGGTCCGCCATGGAACTCTCGTATCGGGAAGCGGAGTCGGTCACCTCCCTCTTCGTCCAACTTCCGGCGGTGGAACGCGCGTATCGCCTGGCTCTCTCCGGTGACATTGACGACGAGTGGTCGGCCGAGTCCCAGGCGGCCCGGGAACTCCTGCGCCGGGAACTGGCGGAATCCCAGACGAGCTTCCGCCAGATCCGGGGCGAAGCGCTCATGCTCCACTTCCACCTGCCGAATGGCCGGAGCCTAGTGCGTCTGTGGCGCGACCGGAACTTCATCCGGGACGGCGAGTGGGTCGATCTGTCCGACGATATCTCCAGATTCCGCCAGACGGTCATGCAGGTGAACCGGACGGGACGACCGGCACAGGGGCTGGAGGTGGGCCGAGGGGGCTTCACGCTCCGGAGCGTGCTACCGGTGAGGGGTGCCAACGGCGATCACCTGGGGTCGGTGGAGATGCTCATTGAATTCGAACCCATCGTGGAGGCGGCTGCCTCTCATGAGGGGCAGCACCTGCTGCTTTACATGAACCAGACCCTGCTGACCATCGCTCAGGAGCTGACGGATCCCCAGGCTCACCCCCTCATCGGGAATGAATTCATCCGGGTCTCGGGGGCGGGCGATGCAGAGCTGAATGACCTCATCTCGCTGGATCTGCTCAGGCAGGGGCGGAGCGGACTTACGGTGGAGACGGTGGGACGATATTCGCTGGCCGCGTTCCCGGTGGTGGACTTTGCCGGCGATCAGGTCGGAGTGATGGCCTACGTGCTGGACGCCACAGAGCAGCAGGCGGCCATGGCCTCCCTGATGACGGCCCTCATGATGGTGGTCACGGCACTCCTGGTTCTTCTTATGGGTGTGGGGCTTGCTTCCACCAATGTGGCCGTGCTCAAGCCCCTGAGGCGGCTGGTGGAGTTCAGTGGGAAGGTGGCCGGGGGAGATCTGGATCAGGAGATCCGGATCGAAACCGGAGATGAGATGGAGGAGCTAGGGACCAGCCTCCAGGCTATGGTGATCCGACTTCGGGAGAAGATTGGCGAGGCAGAGCGCCGCACCGCCGAGGCCAGGCAGGAGATGGAGCGGGCCGAACGTTACAGGGCCCGGGCCGAGGCTGCCATGAAGGAGGCGGAGTCGGCGCGGCGTGGGGGAATGCTCAACGCGGCCCGCCGGATTCATGGGGTGATCCAGAGCATCTCGGAGGCCTCCGGGGAACTGGCCGGACAGGTGGATCAGGCCAGCCTCGGGGCGGAGGAACAGCAGGGTAGGACCCAGGAAACCGCCGCCGCCATGGAAGAGATGAATGCCACGGTCCGGGAGGTGGCCCGGAATGCCGGGCACGCGGCCGAGCACTCGGAGGAAGCGCGGAGGAACGCGAACATCGGCTTTCGCTCAGTGCAGGAAGCGGTGGGTGCCATCGGGAAGGTGGAGTCATCGACGGAGGAGCTTCGCCGGAAGATCTCCGATCTGGGCGACCGGGCGGAGGGAATCAGCCGGATCATCGAGGTGATCGAAGCCATCGCCAACCAGACCAACCTCCTGGCGCTGAACGCGAGTATCGAGGCGGCACGGGCCGGTGAGGCGGGGCGGGGCTTCGCGGTCGTGGCCGATGAGGTACGCGGTCTGGCAGAGAGCACCATGAAGGCTACCCAGGAAGTCCGCGAGGCGGTGGAGGTGATCCAGGCCGAGGTGAAGAGCAATGCGGCAAGCGTCGCCGCAACGGTGGAATCGGTGAAGGCGGCATCCCGGCTTTCCCACGAGTCGGGAGGGCAATTGGAGGAGATCGTCAAACTCGCGCACAAAGCCTCGGAGCAGGTGCGGGCCATCGCGCTCGCGGCAGATGAGCAGACGTCGGCCAGCGACGCCATCAATGCCTCTGTGGAGGGGATCAACCGGGTGGCGGGCGAGACGGCGGAGGTCATGGTGCAGGCTGCGGCTGCCCTGGGAGAACTGGCGGTGCAGGCGGAGGACCTACAGGCCCTTGTGCGGGAGATGGAGAGGGATGCGGCCACCTCCGAGGACGCGGCTACCTCCGAGGACGCCGGCACACCGGTGGCTTCCGGCACATCGGGGGGTCCCGGAGAAGCCGACCATTCGAACGGGAATGGCAAATCCTCGACAACATCCCAGGACCGGCTTATCCTTCGCAATGACTCTTTCAGCCGTACTCTGGGACATGGACGGGACGCTCGTCGATACTGAGCCCTACTGGATCGAGAGCGAATTCGAGGTGGTGGATCGCTTCGGGAACGGGGGGTGGAGCGATGCCCACGCCCACGCCCTTGTGGGGATGGACCTGCGCGACGCCGCCCGGTACATGCAGCAGCATGGGGATGTGACCCTCTCCGTCGAGGAGATCGTGAACGCCCTCCTGGACGGGGTGGTGGCCCGGGTGCAGCAGCGCATTCCATGGCGACCCGGGGCCAGGGAACTCCTGGCCGAGCTTGGGCAGCGGCGCGTGCCCTGCGCCCTGGTGACCATGTCGTGGCGCCGCTTTGTGGACGCCATCCTCCCCTCGCTTCCGGACGGATCCTTCCAGGCCGTGGTCTCAGGGGACGACGTGCGCCGTGGGAAGCCCCATCCTGAACCGTACCTCGAGGGTGCCCGCCACCTCCAGGTGGCACCCTCCCACTGCCTCGCCCTGGAAGACTCACCCACCGGGGCCCGCTCGGCGCAGGCGGCCGGGTGTGTGGTGACGGCCATTCCCAATGTGGTGGCCGTTCCCGCCGACGCGGCCCACCACCATCTGCCTACCTTGAGCGGGGTGGGGGTGGATGATCTGGAGCGCATCTTCCGGCTCCACAGCGCCGGAGCCACCGTCTCGGGCTGATCTCAGATTCCATGGGTGACCCTCCCCTCCAGCCCGAACTCTTCTCGTCAGGGCCGGCGGCACCGGTGGACCGGGCTCCCGACCTGGGAGATGCGACCCGGCTCGCTGCCGGACTACCTCGGGGCCTTCGTCTGGGTACCTCCTCGTGGTCGTTTCCGGGATGGGAGGGGTTGGTGTATGACCGCCCCGCCCCCAGCGGGGTGCTCGCTCGGCACGGACTCTCCGCCTACGGCCGGCATCCCCTTCTCCGGGCCGTGGGGGTGGACCGGAGCTACTACGAGGCCCCATCCCGGACCGTGTTCGAGGCATACCGGCGGCAGGTGTCGGAAGACTTCCGCTTCATGGTGAAGGCTGATCGGCGCCTCACCACCCCCGACGACCCCTTCTTCCTGGATCCCATCTGGGCCGGGGAGCAGGTGGTGGGGCCTGCCTGGGAGGGGCTAGGAGACACCCTGGGCGCGGTTCTGCTCCAGTTCTCTCCGATCCCGCCAGGGCTGGTAGGGGGGGCTCGTTCGTTTGCAGAAAGGCTCTACCGCTTCCTGCGGGATCTGGCGAGTCCGGTCCCGGTGGCGGTGGAGCTCAGGACTCCGGACCTCCTGACCCGGGACTACGCTGAGGCGCTCCTGCATGGGGGCGGAGTCCACGGGTACGTGGCCCATCCGCGGATGCTCCCGCTTTCCCGTCAGGCCGAGTTCTTGCCACCCCGACCCGGCACCCTTCTCCTGGTGCGATGGATGCTGGCGCCAGGGGCTAGCTACGAGGCGGCCCGGGAAGCCTGGGCGCCCTTCAACGCGCTCCGGGCCCCCGATCCCACCACCCGACAGGCTGTGGCCCAATTGGTCCTCACGGGGCTCAAGGGCGGAGGGGAGGCCATGGTCATCGTCAACAACAAGGCGGAGGGGTCGTCGCCCCTCTCCGTCGCGGCGCTGGCTCGGCATCTGGTCTCCGGTGCCCCCCTGGCGCCGGGACCGCAGTAACATTGGGGAGGCGTCTGGGGCCCGAGAGCAAGATGTGGAGGGCGGCCACGCCGTCCCGTCCGGGGCCGACGCTTTTGCTGCGGATTCCCACGGTGATCCGGGGTGCCTCGCTGGACGCGGTGGCGGTGGTCTTGGCCGGGCAGTGGGCAGTGCTTCGTTGGGCGGGTGTACCGCTCCCCTGGGAGGCCGGGCTGTTCCTNGCCGTGGGGATCTGGCTCGGGTACAGCGCCGACCGCCTGGCAGATCTCCNTCGGATGCCGGAGNTGGCGCGTCACACCGCCCGACATGCCTTCCATGGGCGCCATGCCCGTGCCCTGGGAGTCTTCTGGGGCATCCTTTTCGTGGTGTCGTGGCCGGCGGCCGGCATCCTCCTCCCGAGCCCTGCGGTGGCGCTGGGCGCCTGCCTCGCCGGGGGCGCAGCCCTCTACGTCATCCTCGCCCATGGACGCGGGCACACCGGGTGGAAGCGGGGGGGCACCGTGGTCCTCCTTACCGGTGCCGTGCTCTGGTGGCCCCTGTCTACGGGGTTGGCGGGCAGCCCCGGGGTCTGGGCGGCCGGGACCGTCTTCGCGGTTGGCGCTGCACTCAATCTGGCGTGGCTTGGCCGGTCTCGTGGGGGGACCACCCCAGATGGTCGAGGTTGGGGTACCCTTCCTCCCGCCGAGAGGGCAGCGCTTCAGGCCGATGGGGCGCTTCTGGCTGCGCTCCTGATTCTCGGGGGATTGGCACCGTGACGGCCTCGGCGAGAGATGCCTGGGACCGATGGGCACCGGTCTACCTCCCGTTGGAGCGGCTCCTCCTCGGTCGAACCCTCGAGCGCACCCGGACCCAGGTGGCGGCGCTGGCGGCCGGGGAGAGGGGCAGTGGCTCAGCGTCGGCGCCTTGGCTGGTGGTGGGCGACGGGGATGGGCGCGGAATCGCCCGACTCCTGGGTGCCCTGCCCGGGAGTCCCCTGATCTCGGTGGACGTGAGTGGCGCCATGCTCCAGAGGGCGCGCCGGCGGATCACCCGGGAAGAGCGGGACCGGACCCGGTGGGTCCAGGCCCGACTCCCCCAGGGCCTCCCCGAGTTCGGACCGGTGGCCGGGATTGTCACCACCTTCTTTCTCGACTGCTTCAACCAGGAGGAGTTGGCCCGGGTCTGGCGGCGGCTAGCGACCGGGCTGGAGCCCGGCGGCCTCTGGATCGTGGCCGACTTCACCCACCCGCTGTCCCTCGAGGGGTGGCGGCGGCTCCGCCAGGGCACACTTCTGGCCCTCCTCTATCAGGCCTTTCGCTGGACGACACCCATCCAGGCCCGGAGGTTGCCCTGTCTGGACCAGCCCTTCACCGGCGCCAGTTGGCGGCGGACCGGGGCGTGGCGGTCGCCTGGCGGGCTCACCACCATCTCTGTCTGGCGTAAGCCGGGTTGAGGCCCGGGTCTTGGACCCGCCCTCTCCGCCGTCCAGGGCGGTGGGGGGAGGGGCACGATCCCCTACCCCTGGAGAATCTCCTGAGGCAGGTCCGGGAGCCAGCCCAGCTCCAGTACGCCCCAGAGCCCGATGAGGATGGCTTCGGCAGCGTCGTGGCGGAGCGAGGTTGGGCGGGGTACGCCCGACCACTCGATGACCCGCCGCGCCAGGACGTCTGCCTGGGCCTTGGCGTCGGAGCCCCGCCGCCGCTCCCTGGGAAGGAGGAGCGATGGGCGCCAGGCACCGGCCTGGATCTGCCGGACCCGTAGCCCTCGCCGCTCCCCCTCTCGGAGCCAGGGCTCCGCCACCTCACCCCCCCCTTCCACCAGCAGCCACTCCAGCGTCGGCAGATCCCGGAGTACTCCGTAGACCCCACGGCGGAGGCGCTTGGTCGACCCGAAATTGGTGGAACGGTAGGCNANGAGGCGGCCGTCCCCCCCGTAACGGGCCAGCCCCGCCCGGAGCCCGGCGTCCACGGCTAGGAGACGGGGGTCCCCGGGCCGGGTCTCCGCCCCTCTCAACCGGGAGCTGGATGCGGGCCCCCATCCAGTTGCCTGCCTTCTCCGGAGTTCGGTCGGGCCGGGCGATTGCGAGGCGGAGGGGCGGGCTGGGGCGCTGGGGCGGCCGAGGGGGACGGAGAGGTGGAGGGGGAGGCCGAGTCGGGGCGGATCGGTTCAGGCGTCCCCTTGAACATGGCCGATGCGCGGAGGGCCAGACGGCGGATCAGGGGGAGCCGATCGATGAAAAGCTTCCCATTCAGGTGATCCACCTCGTGCTGGATACATACGGCGTGCATCCCCTCCAGATCCCGCTCAAACGGATGCCCGGTACGGTCTACCGCCCGGACCCTCACCTGGGTGGCGCGGATGACATTGCCAACGACGCCGGGGATGGAGAGGCAGCCTTCTTCCACCAACCCCATGACGTCGCTGGAGAGGATCTCCGGATTGATGTAGAGCTCGGGCTTGGAACGGCTCTCTGATAGGTCCATGACCACGATGCGGCGGAGGTCACCCACCTGGGGGGCCGAGAGTCCAATGCCGGTGCTGGCGTACAGGGTCTCGAACAACTCATCCACCCTGTGGTGGAGCGCTTCATCGAATCGTTCCACCGGCGCCGATATGAGCCGGAGCCGGGGGTCCGGATATTGGAGGATCGGCAGCGGGGCCATGGCGGATCTCCTCTGGGGGGGCGGCGTCACGTCGTGTCGACGTTGGAGGCGAGGGCCGCCCGAGAGCCCTCCGATCCGTCAGGATCGCTGGCTCCGACGGTCCCTGCCTTCTTCTTGGACACGTGCCTGATGAGAGGTACGATGGCGACAATGGTGGCCACAAGGAAGAGGACCTCGATGGCGAAGACCGCCACGTACCCGCTGGCTACCTGATCGAAGCCGAAGAGACTTCCTTCGGGGCCAATGACGAGCTTCACCACATCCCGGGTGACACCGGCAATGGCGATGGCGACGCCGGCCACGGTGGCCTGCACCGCTCCCCAGGCACCCAGCGCCAGCCCCACCTGCTCCGGTGCGGCCCGGTTCATGGTGGCGGTGAGGGTGCTGTGCCAGAAGAGCGCCGCCCCGAATCCGATGAGGAAATTCCCAACCAGGAAGAGCTCCAGGACCCCCAGGGGCCCTGCGAACATGACCAGGAGGAAGGCTGGGATCCCGATGACGGCGGAGTAGAGGGTCCAGCGGTGGGGCTCGCCGCCCCTCCCCATGACCACGGCTCCCGCCCAGAAGCCGGCGAGGCCACCGGCGGCGAAGAGGGCGGTAAGACGGGTGGTCCCCGCCACCGTCATCCCCAATACCTCTCCGCCGAAGGGCTCCAGGAGCACGTCGGCCATCCCGAAGGCCAGGGTCCCGATCCCCACGATCACCAGGTGCATGAGAGCGAATTCACCCTTCTTGAACTCGGCCCAGGCTTCGGAAAAGGTGGGATCCCGTTCGGGCTCATCGCCCCGAAGCCGTTTCGGGCGCCGGGTCTCCTGCTTCCACATGGAGACGGTGTTCAGGATGAGGGTCATGACCGCCGCGCCCTGGATGACCTGCACGAGGCGTCCCGGAGTGTAGTCAGCCAGCGCCGCGCCGAAGACCAGGGCGCTCACAATCATCCCCAGGAGCATCATGACGTACATGAAGCCCACCACCTTGGGGTGGGACTTCTCCGGGGTCAGGTCCGTGGCCAGCGCCAGCCCGGCGGTTTGCACCGTATGGACCCCGGCACCGACCAGGAGGAAGGCCAGCGCCGCGGTTCCCGTCCCGACCCAGGCCGGGGCCGAGTGCGCTTCTCCCTGCCCGGCCAACACCAGAAGGGCGAAGGGCATGAGGGCGAAGCCACCGAACTGCACCAGGGTTCCCTTCCAGATGAAGGGCACCCGGCGCCACCCCAGTTCCGAGCGATGGGTGTCGGAGCGGTGGCCGATGAGGGCGCGGAAGGGAGCGGCGGCCACCGGGAGGGCGATCATGAGGCCGACGATGGTGGTGGGAACGCCCAATTCCACGACCATGACCCGGTTCAGCGTCCCCAGGAGGAGGACGAGGGCCATGCCCACAGAGACCTGGAAGAGGGAGAGTCGGAGGAGCCGGCCGGCCGACAGGTCAGGGGTGACCACATCGGCAAAGGGGAGAAACTTGGGACCCAGGGACATCCACGCGTTCGTTACCTTCCGTCCAAGACCATCCATTCAGGCCCCCGGGATCCATTACTACGGGCTTGGAAAAGAGTCCGGTCCGCCCCCGTCACCGGAACCGTGGGGCACCGGAATCGAGAACGGACCGGTCCGCCTGTGAGGGCGAGGTCCTACGGGTCCTTCAGAGTCATGCAAGCCACTGCGCGAGCATCCCTGATTCAGCGCCGCTTCGATTTCGTCAGAAGCGCCATGCCGAATGTGGACTTCTTCTCAGGGGACTGCTTCAGCAGCGGAAGTCCGAAGCTGGAAGTGAAGGAGCCTTTGCGCTCCTTGAGAAGCTTCATCCCGAACTTCGAGGAAAAGAAGGAATGCGGGCGACTCAACTCCGGGAATGCAGCGGAGAAGTAACTCCGGCCGCGATCCGAGAGTGGGGGGAACCCGATGAGGTCCGAGAATGGTGCGGGGTTGGAGGGCGTCACCGCAGGCAGAGCACTCCCCCCCACGGGGTCGTGTCTGTCAAGGATCCGCTCCACCGATTGCCCCTCACCAAAGTAGGGATCCACGGCCACCACATAGTTGCCGCGCTCCACACCCAGTCGGCAGGCCGCCGCCTGGACTGTGGGCATCTCCCGTACCGCCCCATCTACATCGGATCCCGGAGAGAGCAGGACGATCCTGTCCTCGCCGATCCCGTATCCCCGAAGCTCGTCAACGGCCGCCTGGGCCTGACCTTCGGTTTTGTACATCCGTCCCGTAATCATTGTCATGCAGCTCCACAATTTGGTGGGTCACATCGCTACAGTGGTTGCGGCTCCGCTCTGCCCTGTCGGAACAGAGCCCTTAGGGGCGCAACCTATGCGACTCGACCTGCGGGCAAAACCCCCCCCGCGTCGCGGGCGATGAACTCCCGTCCGGAACTGGCGTGCCATGTGGCAGCCATGACCCACCAAGGTCGGATGTGGGAAGCGAGAAAGATCCGACCCCACACCCGGCTCCGAAGTCGATTTTGACCACGGAGCCGGGCCGGGGGCTTAACCGCCCATGAAGGCGGCGAACCACTCGACGTTGCTGAGGATCGAGAAGTGCACGATCAACGAAATCGCCGCAACAGATCCGAGGAACAGCGGCAATCCCACCGTCGGCTTCACGACGCACCAGATTCTGCCGTTCGTCATGGTAGTCTCCTTAGCCTATCCATGGGGTGGGTCAGCCAAACCACGGAGTGAAGATGAATGCGAGAATGTGCGCAAGCACGGCGATCGCGAAGAAGACCCGCGCTCCGTCGATCACATACTTGTGCAACTCTTCCGACTCCTTGATGGTCAGGCCAGTCGGCCAGACGCGATCCGGGTCGTCCAAGTTGTTCGACATTAGATTCCTCCATGTCTATGAGTGTGACAGGCACCTGCGGGCTCGTGGCTCGCCGGAGTCGTCTTTCCAGCCCGCACTGCCAATCTACGAGCCCCCTCCGCGGCTTGTCAAGAAAAATTGTCACGTAGGGGTGTCAGAAGAACTGGACGGGTGGGGCGGGAGCGTCCGCTGCGTCCTCCGCGGGCGTTTTTCAACCGCGTTGCATCCAGCCGCTCCCGGTGCCAAGGGGTGCATTGGGCGTTTCGGTTTGCGGCTTTCGGAGACCGTGCCGGGAGAACGTGATGAGTAGTGGTGGAGCGGCTCTCTGAGATGGGAATACCCAACGAGGCGCGACCATTGCAAATTAGGGTTTGGCTCCGGCGGTCCTCACCGGCCGGGCTGAAATCCCCCACCTGAGGAGGTAGTCCATGAAGAAGAACATCCATCCTTTGGAGCGCGGTATCCGGGTCGGCGGCGGCCTGTTCCTGGCCAGTCTGGCCTTCTGGGGACCGGAGAGCCTCTGGTTCCTACTGGGACTCGTTCCCGTTGCCACCGGGCTCATCGGGTGGTGCCCGCCCTATCAGCTTCTGGGCATCGACACCTGCTCCGGGAAGGGCTGACGGGGCGAGAGATCCAGGGGGATCCCCGGAAGGGGTGTGTGGGCCGGTGAGTCAAGCGGGCGGCGGGGAGGGGCGAGAAGGGGTCGTTCTCCATCGGGTCACCGGGCCCGGGGTTTTCGGATCCCATCCGGTGCGGCAGGTTAGAAGAGACCCCAATGAACCGTCGGAGCGTGGCCAC
>SL_3KL_010_SEDDRAFT_10002554_pt1 | contig 16641 bp, 9 predicted proteins | sample SodLakKL_010_SED_2_FD_10381 | JGI IMG/M metagenome (IMG submission 10381) | reverse complement strand
TATCCGGCGACCCTTCAGGTAAGATCATATAGGATAACTAAGCATGTAGAAGCTTGCTGGTTCGTCACTTCGGACCCGGGTTCAACTCCCGGCACCTCCACAAAACAAAAAGGGTTTGCAGATCGATGATTTGCAGACCCTTTTTTTTGGTGCGCCCGGCAGGGCATGTCTATCTCTAGCGGGAGGTGTCTGTCATCATATCTTGTCGTGATTCAACCGCTTACGTTGCCATCATCAATCGGAAAGCTCCGGAAACTCATCAATGATCTCACCGGTACTGCTGATCATCTTGAAATGTCGGTGTGTGCCATGAAGTGTCATAAGAATGAAGTGCCTTTTCGGGGCCGCCTTAGCGATATACCATGCATTGTGCTCCTGGCGTGAACCGATTTCACGTGTTTCGGTACCCCAGGCACCGTCCCCGATATACACGATTCCGTTGGATGCAATGCGGCCATCCCTGATCGGATGCGTTCTCTTATAGGCATGATCGTGCGCCTCGAATGCCACCTCAATCCCATTCCGCTCAAAAATTGGGACCCAGTTTTCGCGGATTGTTGACTGGACCCGGTCGTTGTAGTCACGGACTGATGGATAAGCGGGCACATGATATGCGGGAAAAACATGAGGAATATGCATACGATCTTTTAGGATCTGCTCAAGCCACGGGTTCTGATCCCCCACAGGAGTCACATGGTCGCTGTCGAGCAGAATCAGCGACATGTAGTCGCTAAAATCCAGGACGTTGTATCCAGGTAATCCCGGTGTGGCGAAAAGGCTGAAGAAGTATGGGGCTGCCTTCTGACGCCATTCATCAGTGTCTTTATACTCAAGGTCTAAGGGTCTGCGGTCGTCGCGAAAATAATATCCACCCAGAACCTCATGATTGCCAATGGTCACCACCATGGGTACCACGCGATAGTCATCACTGATCAAAGTGTTTTTGTACGCCTCAAAGAAGCTGTACCACTGGTTTTCGGCTCTCGGTGTCTGCGGATCGCGATGCCGCTGCTGCTCCGGAGGTAGTGCATCGGCGTAGGCAAGGTCACCCAGTATGAGAACAAAGTCTATGTCGTGCTTCATCGCCTGCTGTGATGTTTTTTCCATCCAGCGCTGACGGTGCATGGTGTCGCCGCCAACGGCAACGCGCACAGGGCTTGAAAGATCCGAAGGCATGGTCCGGAAATTGTAAATTTTTGAGCTTTCACCGAACCGGAATTCATAGACGGATCCGGGTTCGAGGCCGATCAGCTCAACGCGGTGGATCGTTCGTTCGGAGTACGGGAAATCGATGACGGTTGCCTCAAGGGGGCCATTCCACGAACCCTGCAATTTACGATATTCAAGGAAGGTTCGGTCCTCCGATTCCAGCACATGCCAGTCGATGGTCATGGTGGTAGTGGGATCTGACTGCCAGGTCAGGAACAGTGCTACGGGGTCATAAAATGATTTATTTCCGGCCCGTTCCTGTCCATGCACTATAGAAAATGCGGTTGTTGCAAGCAGGAATAAAATGGCGGGCAGTATTATGCGGTGATTTTGAAGCAGCATGAAGAAAAGGTGTTCGGGTTTTGGTTGTTAACCTAGATGATCAACAAGGAGTTGGGTCGCAATCCAGGGGAATAACACATTTGTTATGCTCTCTTTCAGTTGTTCCACAAATCAGTGAAGCTCCTGGTTCCGTCATTGTCCCGCCTGATCACAAAAGCGTCCAGGAGTTCGCGCTTCTGGCCATAGGCTTCATACCGGAGTTCTTTGGGAGACACGTGGATTGCCTGATACATCTGGATGCCTTCATGCGCTGTGTCGAACCAGGTATGATTGAAGTCGACCGGACGCATCTTGGGACCGGCCAAGGAAATGACATACACGGGAACGGCACCGGTTTCAAGTGAGTCGGGCCCGTGTCCGCGGCTGTAAAGATGGTCGTGGCCCTGCAGAACCAAATCCACTCCATACTGCTCAAACAAAGACTTCCATTCCTCGCGCAGCCACTCATTTTCCCGGTCCTCGCGGGCGGTGTACACCGGATGGTGGAAAGTGACAGCAGTCCACGGCTGTTCGTTGGAAGCCAGCACCTCATCAAGCCATTCCGTTTGAGCTGCCACCATTTCGGGGGTGACGCGTACGCCCTCGCGAATGTAGATATGGCGGTCATCGGCCATGGACTCAAAATTCGAGTACAGACTGATGAGCCGGATCCCGGGGTAGTCGACATAATAGGTTACTCCCTCCAGTCCATCGGGACCGTTGGCAGGCAGGTTGAATGTGGCATGCCATTGTGGATACAGCTTGCGGGTATCGACGGGGTCCAGAGTCCAGCGGTGATGGTCGCTGTTACCAGGAGAAGGAAACTGCGGTATTTGCCGGAAAAGCCAGGAACCGGCCTCGTAAAACTCGCCCCAGGTGTCATCGTCGCCGCTGCTCAGGACCAGGTCGCCGGCGTGCATGAGGAAGCGGGCATCGGGAAAGTGAGTGGCGATGTTGCGGTAGACCCGCGGAGCGTAGGGGAGGATGTCGTTCTGCGTATCTCCCACATATATAAACGTAAAGGGCTCAAAAGCTTCCGGGGCTGTCCGTGCTTCGAACCATTCCGAGCGGCAGCATTCCGATCCCACCCGTGCCAGGTAGCGTGTATCGGGGGTGAGTCCAGCGACTGTCGCCTTGAAGTAATGATCTGTGAAACCGTGGAATTCTACCTGGTAGTGCTCTGCTTCAAATCTTTTGGCCGATTTCGAGAAATCGGATCCGGATCGAAACGGGGCAATTTCAACAAAGGCAGGTTCATTGATTAGTGTACTGCGCCATGCAAATGCAAGTGATTCGGCGGGGTTTTCCGCGAGGTTCTGCATGATGCGGTCCGGCATGGGACCGGGTGGAAACATGCGTGTATTTGTTTCGTCAGTTTGTGTCTGTGAGACAAAACTGCCTGAAGCAAAAAATAGTAACACGATGAGGCCTGAAAAGGCAGTATTGAAGTAGGATCGGCGTATCATTTTTTTAACGGGAATGATAGGGCTGCAGAGTTATGCAGTCGTTAGCGCAATGTTAAAAAATTGTTACCACGCATGTAATATCCTTGATAGTGAGCTTGCAGGAGGGTGTCCTTCTATGTGTGGAAAACTCACACCATTTAGTAACCTTATGTTAATGGTGTGGTAACATTTGATAGGTAAGTTTATTTAGCCTGACGTGGTGAGGTTTATCACAGGAAAGTTTTTTTTTGAACAGACGCACCTAAGTCGGTTGGTGGCTTACGCAGCTGGTTCAAACAGGCATTTACAATAACAAACAACAAAACACATACACTCTTATGTATTGGACTCCTACAAATCGTATGAACAAATGGAACACGCTGAAGTCACTTTTAGTGACTGCGACACTATGTTGCGTATTAATGGCCATGGGGGTTTCAAGTGCTTATTCGCAGGCAAAAATCTTTGACAAAAGCGGCAACTTGCTTGAAGTAGCCGAGAATGCACAATCGGTGGCAGAAGTCGACTCACTTGCACTTGTAAAACTTTACAATTCCCTTCGTGGCGATACCTGGCTGGTCAATGACGGATGGCTGACCGACATGGTTGCCTTCTGGCACGGAGTTGACCGGATTGACGAAATCGAACTTCCTGACGGTTCTACGGAGTTTCGGGTGACGCGCCTCGAGCTTTTCCCGAATGACAACAATATGACGCAGTGTGGTTATCTGATACCGGAAATTGCCGACATGGAGTATCTTGATCGTCTTGAAATGGGCCGTCAGTTCATGTGCGGCGATATCCCGGAAGAGATTTTTGCCATGCCAAACCTGGTAAGACTCCGCCTGAGGGGAAGTTTTCTCACCGGAGAAATTCCGTGGGATGCCATTGTAAATGCTACCAGCCTTGAGCGTCTGGAACTTGAGCAGAACGAACTGGTTGGACCGGTCATGACCCCTGCCATCGCTGGTGCTGAGAGATTGTCACGAATCACGCTTGATGAAAACATCCGGCTCACCGGTGCCATTCCGAATGAAATCCTTCAGCTTGAAAACCTGGACCGTTTCGGAGCCGACGGTCTGATCAACATCCACGGCCCAATGCCTGACTTTTCACAGCTGCCCAATCTGGAAGTTCTGGAGATCCAGTTCTCGAATTTTGATCCGGGACCGTTCCCGGAATGGGTTCGCAACATGGGGGGATCGGACGGTATTCAGCGCTTGGCGCTGCATGAAACCAATATCCAGGGCGAAATCCCACAATGGATTGTGGAACTGTCGGCAGTTGACGAACTCAAACTTGGCGGGACTGGAATGGGAATGGCCATGGCGGACTTTCCGAACATGTCTTTCTTGCCGGCGCTGCGCCGCTTCCGGATCTGGGGTGGTAACTTCACCGGTGAGCTGCCGTTCTGGTTCGGAGACATGAGCAATTTGGAGCGTCTCTGGATCTCTTACACAGATATCGGTGGTGAGTTGGACGGAGCCATTTTCAACAACCTCACAGCACTTACGCTGTTAAAACTCCGCCACAATCAGTTCACAGGCGGTTTGCCTCCTGAGATGCAGGCCATTACAGGTCTTGATTTCCTTGCGCTGGAATATAACAACATGGAAATAGGAGATATCCCCGACTGGATCGGCAACAACCTCACTGGCCTTTCCAAGCTTTATCTGGCGGGAAGCGGTGTAACCGGCACTATTCCATCCTCTCTTCAGAATGTTGAGAGCCTTACTCACATCCGCTTTCAGAATAATCCCGGCCTGAGCGGCGACCTTCCCTCGTGGATATGGGATCTCGACCTTAACGCGCTGGATATTTCTTACACGGGAATAAACGTTGGAGGCGAAATCCCAAGTCAGCTTCAGAACCATCCGCGCATGCAGAAGCTTGGTCTGGCCGGTCTGGGACTGTCGGGCCAGATACCTTCATGGCTGGGTGACATGCCATTCCAGAGAACCGATGGCACACGTGACTGGCACCCGTACATCTCACTGGCGGACAATAACCTGAGCGGTCCAATCCCCATGAGCATGGGCAATCTTCAAACGATCGACTCGCTCAACCTTGCCAACAACAATCTGGAGGGCACAATTGAAATGTTCCAGACGCTGGGATCGCCGGCTGAAGGTGCTTATCTGCTGGGAGCCCTTGATGTTTCGGGGAACCCCGGCCTTACTGGTGAGATTCCGGCTGATATTATGAAATTCTACCGGATGCGTGTGCTGCATTTCGACGATACCGGTCTTTGCATGCCTGCCGGATTCGATCAGTTTCTTGATCAGATAATGGAAAACGGGGGCCGCAGTGCTCTTACAAACCGTATCATGCCCTATGCCAGTGTGACCGATGCTTCAAGCTTTGATTTATGCACTCCCGCCTCGGCGCGCGATGACGGCAGTGGTCTGCCTTACGTGTTCAGGCTGAATGATAACTATCCGAACCCGTTCAACCCCTCGACCAGTATCGTCTACCAGATTCCTGCCGACGAAATGGTGCGTCTGACCGTGTACAACGTGCTTGGTCAGCGGGTAGCCACTTTGGTCAATGAGCGGCAGACCGCTGGTAATCACTCGATTTCATTCGATGCCAGCAGGCTGGCTAGCGGTCAGTACATCTACCGCCTGCAAGCAGGCAACAGAGTTGAAACGCGCACTATGACACTTGTCAAGTAGGCGTTTCAAACTGTCATTAACTCTGTAAAATGGGAAAGATCTGCCGGATTCGGGAGGTCTTTCCCATGTTCATTTCAGATAATTGTTTTTGGGATACTGAACAACGATGATCTATCAGCTCTGAAATTGTCCAATCGATAAATCAATGATTCCGCTTATTCCGGTACGAATTGTATTATATCACCAGTTGAAAGCAGCCGTTATTCTGTTTGTTTTTGGATCAATTGCCGGTGCAGCGCCCCTGTTTGCAACATCACTTAATAATGAGCAAGCCAGGTCACTGAAGGGATCGGCTTCTGATACTTTGATCGGTGCGCTGGCTGATTCGCTGAACGGCGAACTTGAATCTGAGTCCCCTGTGGTAGTTGCAGCCGATAGAAATATGCGGCTGGAAAGGGAGGCGGTCCTCCTGTACGGTGACCGCTCTATTGAGGAAACACTTGGTCGCTTTACCGGGGTGCATATCCTCCCGGATATAGGTCCCGTGATACGAGGGCTTGGTACCATGGATGGTGGTTTGTACCATGCAACTGTAAACGGCCAGAGACTTGCATCCACCGGCTTGGAAACCCGTCGTACAGATCTGAACCGGGTTCCAATCGATATGTTCCAGTCATTTTCCCTCATGCATTCTGCGGGTGCCGACCGCTATGGTGATGCCATAGCGGGATCCATTCATCTGGGGCTCAAAGAGCCGGAAAGCGGCCATTTATGGTTGGATGCCAACTATTCAAGAGGATTGCACTCTGATTACCCGGATTTCCTTGATCCTGAAAACCATCTTTCCCTGTCTGTTAGCAACAGGTATGGAGAACGTGTCGCATTTACGGCCGGGGTGCATCTTCGCGACACGCATCGTGGCAGCGAAAGATTGCATATAGCACATGGGGCCTTTGATTTCGATGGCGCAATAAGCGATGTGACGGAATCTCTGTCAACACAACTGGGAACCATCTCCGACCTGACCAGAGGCGCATACTTTAACGTAACCATTGAGAGTGGTGAAAAATCCCGCTTTTTTGCCAGCGGATTTGCAAATGTGTCGGATCAGGGTACAAGCCGTCATACTCAGCGATTTCTGCCTAATGCAGACTGGGTATCACCCTTGGAAACGGGTTCGGTTGGCAACAGGGGAGGCCTGGAATATCAGATGGATTTGGACGAATCCACGCTCACCCAAGCCATGCTGACAACGGGTGGGAGCCATCGCCGTGACAACTGGCAGGTTGCTTACCAGAGCGGGTGGTCTTATGGAGGACGCAACGATGAGTTGATTACCATCCCATTCCAGGCAACGGGTTTGAACTATGTATCAAACCGGGAAAATCCCGCAAGACCCAAACTGATCATCTCAAATCGTGAAATCAGCAATCAGGACTTAAGGATCCAGCCCATGCGGAACCTGCGGACCCTCCAGGATGAACATGTGCTGAGTGCACGGAGTGATGTATCCTATTTCTCTGCTCTGGGAGTGGTCAGTGCTGGGGTTTCATTCGATAACACAAGTAAGAAAGGCAGTTATCGCGAGTCTGATATGCGTCTTCTTGCATTAAGCTCGGTTGCCAATTTCAGGCACTTGAACATCGACAATTTCCGGTTGATGCAGCAGGATGCTTACACTTATCAGACTCTGGTGAGTCCATCTGACGCCCGGCAATTCTTCACAAACAATTATTCCCTGTTCCGGAAAGACTTGCGCAGCCAGATCCGGATGTCCGATCCAAGAAAATTCAAGGCCATGGAGCAGGTTTATGCCGGATATCTGAATGCCGAAATGAATTCCGGCGCGTTCGAAGTTTCGGCCGGTGCAAGATTGGAGTATTCTGCCGGTAAATATACTGGCAACAATGTCCTCTTTAATGAGATCGGCAACCACGTAACAACCACAGACTCCACAGTCTCCAACCGCTACCTCCACATCCTGCCTGATGTATTGGTTGGATATCAGGTCAGCTCTGGAATCCGGGCTGTTGCCTCATGGTCACAATCGATTGCCCGGCAGGACTACAGGTACTTAACCCCGTTCCAATTAACACACCTGCAAAATCAAACCTTTGAGGCTGGTAATGCACAACTAGAGCCTTTGGAAGCCGACAATTTTGATTTAAAAATAAAATATGCCAATGACTCTGGCAGCCGTTTGCAGCTGGGTGCCTTCCACAAGATCATACGTGGTCTTGTAAGCATGGTTGAGGATGAGGTTGCCATTGATGACGAGGATACCCTGGTCGGAACCTTTTTCGAACGAAGCAATGAGGCGTTATTGGTATCCGGACTTGAAGCTGCTTTTCGGCAGTATCTGGTATTTCTGCCCGGGATTGGGCAGAATCTGGGGATTGCCGGTGGATATGCATACACCATGTCTGATTACAGCCCGGATTTTCGCAGTGGCTCCTTTTCTGTCCCGGGTATGAGTCCCCATGTGCTCAATGCGGCGCTGTTTTATGATTCCTCAAGGCTGTCTGCCCAGGTTTCCTATTTTCATGCGGCGCCTTACACAAGTGTGATCGCAGCGGAAGAGAGGCTGTTGCCGTCGTTGGGCGGACCGGTATATGCTGACAGGAAACGAAGCGGCTACTCCAGCCTGAATGCGGTGGTCCGCTTTGGCCTGTCATCGGGTGTGGATCTTTGGTTCCAGGCTCTCGGGTTGTTATCTGTAGAGCAGAAAGAATACACCGAATCCGGGGATCTCTATCCATGGGTCGTCGAAGCCGGCCATTCGAGCCTCTACCACGCCGGCGTACGTATTCGATTGTAAACCAACAAGCAGCAACGTTCATGAAAAACCTGGAAAGAAATCTTGTGGCAAAAGGTAACGAATCACGTGTGAAATTTTTTGTGGTGCCGTTTACAGGTGCGATGCTTATCCTGGTTCTGCTTGTCGCCGGAGCAGCTGCCCAGACCGGCATAGTGAGCGGTGAAATACGTGATGCCGACACAGGAGAAACCCTTCCCGGCGCCACGGCATTCCTGCAAGAGACCCTACTCGGAACCACAACCGATATCGACGGTCGATTCATGATCCGACGGGTAAATCCCGGCTCCCACACTCTGGAGATAAGGTATATGGGGTATGAGTCCAAGCTTGTCGAACTGGATGTGGAGAGCGGCGAAAACACCCAGATCAGGGTTCGGTTGGTGCCGCAGGTGATCATAGGCGAAGACATCACCGTCCAGGCATTCCAGCGCGGGCAGTCGCGCGCGCTAACCCGGCAGCGGCAGTCCACCAATATCCGCACCATCATCTCCGCCGAGCAGATCGACCGGTTCGCCGACCAGACCGTAGGAGGCGCCCTGCAGCGTATTTCGGGCATGGGCCACGGCGGTGAAGCCAACATACGGGGTGTGGGCAGGGGAATGAGCCGGGTGACCGTGGACGGGCAGCGTTTGGGATCCACCGGATCGGACCGGAGCGTTGACCTGGAGACCATATCCGCCGACATGGTTCAGGAACTGGATGTCATCAAAGTCATCACCCCGGATATGTCGGCCGATGCGCTCAGCGGGGTGATCAACATAAGCACCCGTCGCCCGATCGGCGGTGAGCGATCGGTGAACGTGCGTACAGGAGCCGGCTTTTTCCCCAGGTATCTCGATGAAACGGGTCCCGCTTACCGCCTTTCCTTCAGTTACGGCGACTCTCCGGCCGACAATTACTCCTTCGGACTGAACGCAAGCTACCAAAGAGAGCCTCGCGCGCAGGAATCCGTGGGATACAGCTGGCGCAGCCGCAATTTGGGGTCGGAATACGGTATCGTGGATCTGCTGAACAACCTGGAGTCTGTCTATGAGTTTGGCACGCGCGACCGCTACGGGGCTGGCGGACAGTTTACTTTCCAGCCCACGGCACGCTCCACCTACCATGTTCAGGGCATGTTCAACTACCAGGAGCGCCGGACCAACACGCATGCCATGGTTGTCGATATTGCTTTCAATGATTACACAACCCCAACGCAGACCGGCCCAACACAGAGCGAGGGTGGCGGATCCATCGGACACCGCACCCGGTTCGACAACCGCGACGTCTACCAGTTCACGTTTCAGGCGGGTGGAAGGCACCTGTTCGACAGTTTTGACGTGGAGTATAAGGCCGGCTGGGGGCACGGACGCAGCTATCTGGACCGCTACGCCATGAACTGGTCCAACGGCAGGCCGGGTATTGACTTTATCCTCGACATCGAGGATCGCTGGTATCCTCAGATCGACATAGCCCCGCACAGTCCCAGAGGGGTTTACCCGAACAACGAGCAGATTGCACTCACTTCCTTCCTTGACCATACGACCGGCACCCACGTCGACAATGAATTCACTTTTTCCTTTGACGCAGACAGACCTCTTCCGTTCGGGAAAATCAAGTTTGGCGGGGCAGCCCTGCTTGCCTTCCAGGATGGTTACGAGCAGTACTTCGCCATGGACTGGGACAGCCGTGAAGGCCCTGGAAGTTTCGCCCAGATGCCGAACAGCACCTGGCAGGTGCTCGACAGGGAAGGGATGGCCTATGAAATTCGATATCTCATGGACGCCGACCGGTTCATACGCGCCTACCGGAACCGGTATCCCATGCTTATTAAAAATGTCAACCGCTACGGCGAATCCGAAAGCACCTTCTACAAAAGCAATGAAAATGTCTTTGCATGGTACGGGATGGGCCAGGCAGATATTGGCCGTGTCCGGCTGCTGGGCGGGTTGAGGATTGAGCACACTTCCAGCAACTATGAGGCCCGCGAGGCATTGTTCTCTGACGGGGGCACGTATCTGGGATCCAGAAAGGTGGATGCGTCCAATGACTACACCATTCTCTTCCCCAATGCACAGGTGATCTATCGCCTGACCAACTTTACCAATCTGCGCGTGGCCTATTCCCGGTCAATTGGCAGGCCGACCTTCAACCAGTTGTCACCATACAGGGTGTTCAATTACAACTCCAGGGAAATACGCTATGGTAATCCCGGACTGGAACCCATGGTTTCCGACAACCTTGACGTAATGATCGAGCACTATTTCATGAATGTGGGACAGATCAGTCTCGGCCTTTTCTACAAGCAGCTTGACAATTTCGTCTTTTCAAGAAGGAGTCGGATCGGTGAGGAGGGCTTCCTTGAGTTCGAAGATCTGCCGAGAGGTGACGGGCCGGAACGGTTTGTCGGCTGGAACCGTACCACCTTTTTCAACGGAGAAGATGCCACCGTGTACGGGATTGAGGCAAGCTGGCAGCAATCCCTGACGTTCCTGCCATGGATCCTGCAGAATCTGGGCATCTATCTGAACTACACGTATACGTATTCCGAAGCCGATATAGGCCGGCGCGACGATGCGCAGGAGACCGTGTTGGTCAGACTGCAGGATCAGCGTCCACATGTGCTCAATGCCGGTATCGACTACAATCACGGCCGGTTTTCCATGCAGGTGTCTCAACAGTGGAGCACCCCGTTTGTAGCCTCATATGCCAACGAGCGCGATTGGGTGCCCACCATCCAGCTCAGGGAGCGGGTTTTCCCGGATATCTACACAGACGGTGCCAGCGACCTCTCCATGACCGTCAGATATCGCATTTCCGACAGTTTCAGGATCTGGGCGGATGGATCCAACCTGTTGAATAACAGGAGCATCAATTACCGGTACAACCAGGATTTCTACCCGACAAACATGACGCTCAGGGGCCGGGAAATTACCATGGGGCTTAATTACAGTTTTTGAATTCCAGTTTTGTTACCGCAATGCCGTCAATCGAACAATTCGCACCAATACCTTTGAAGTCTGAAAAACCCGTAAAACCGGATACCATCATCCACTTGCTTCTGTCATTGGCACTTGCATCGCTTTTGGTGCTGCTTCCTCTACAGACACAGGCGCAGCAGGCGGAAACAGGCGGTGATGCCGACCTCTATGCCGATCGCACTGTGCCGGATATGCTGGTCAGGTTCCCCGGGGTGTATCGCAATCTTGACGGCAGCCTGAACATACGGGGCACGGTTGGACGCTTTGAGCTGTTTTTGAATGGTCATCCCATGGCATACAGCGGTCTGGGCGAAAGGGCCTATTTCCTGGATGCCTTCTCGGCGGATGCGGTGCAATCCGTGACGCTTGATAATCCATCAGCATCAGCAGTGCGCTCGGGCATGGTGGATGTGCTGGATCTTGCGGTGCATCCCGATGGACGCATTTCCGGGCAGCAAATCTCGGGTGTGGCGGGGCTGGGAAGCCTCCCGCAATACTCACAGTACGGTGGTCCTGTCGGCAGGCTGGCCGTGCAGCACCTCCAGCCGCTCTCCGAAAAGGCGGATGCCGGAGTGAGGCTTTCATGGCAGACCGATCACACGGGTATGGAGGAGCTTTCGCTGGACTTCGACGCCGTGGAATTTGATGGAGCCGCACGGGATGTCCTGCGCTCGGTGACGCCTTCCTACCGCAATGAGTTGTCACAGAGAATGGGCGGAAGCGCGTGGTTTGTCTGGGTACCTGCCGATCATACCGAACTGACCGTATCCATCAACCTTTTCCAAACCGACCAGCGCAACGATCGCCATGCGCAATCACACGATACCAGAGGTGACTGGCTGCGGCCCGATACCACTGGTCTTGTTGGTGGGCGGGGCTTGGCGCGTTATGAGGCTACCACGGCGGACAGGTCCCTCACCCAGGCCGACCTGCAATTCTCTGGGATATCGCGTTTGGACAGCTGGGATTTCCGCTACCGTATGAACTGGTCGCAGGCGGACTCCCGAATGGACCGTCTTCATATCCCGTTCAGCAGAGAGGGAACCGACTTTTCCATTGATATGAGCGACCGGCTGCGGCCCGTGATGCAGATCACGGGGGTGTCTGTTCTTGATAACGGCACCATTGATTATCGGACCATGCGCATGGGTGCCATGGAGCAAACCCTGCAAGAGCACATAAACGACCTTTTGTCGGCTGCCTTCGATGTGCAATACCGTCCCCTGGGACTCTCTGCGGGCGCGGATGTGCGCCGTACCCATCATGACGCCTGGTTCGAACAGTCGGGATACTCCTTCTTTCAGGTACTCAACCTCTACCGTTTCTTCATGATCCCCCAGGGGTCCATGGAAGTCTTCGGCGAGCCCGGTTACCTTATCCCCTGGCTGGTTGACACCGGCGACGCTCGCAATTTCCTGGAGGGGAATCTTCCCCGGTTCACAAGGAGCGAAAATGATGTCGTCAGGAATTCTGCCACTGAGAATTTTTCGGTGGAAGAGGACCGGTACGCAGCTTATGTTGCCTACAGTGGCAATCCCGGACCGTTGGAGCTTGATGCCGGCCTTCGGGTCGAGCTCACGGATGGGCGTTACGAAGGAAAAGTTTTACTAACGGATGGCAACGGCAACCCTGACCAGCCCGAACGAAACAGCGCAACCGCATCCCGCACAGATTTGCTTCCATTTGCCCGTATCAGTTGGAACGTCACGTCATCGGCGTCGCTTGCTCTGGGGTATGCGACCGGCATCAACCGGGCACATTTCTTCCAGCTTGTCCCCTTCACCCTCATCGACAATCAACTCCTTGTGAGCAGAAGCGGCAATCCCGATCTGGAGCCCGAATACATCCGGAATCTGGATCTGACCATGCGCTTTGAAACGGATGGAAATTTTGTGCTGTCGGCTGCCTTTTTTTATCGACAATTGTCGAACACCATACTGGAAACGGGCAGGATTGTCCCGGGAGGTGAGCAGGAAAGCTTTATGGAATTCGGGTTTGACAATTCCGGCGGCGATTCCCGGCTGGGCGGAATCGAGTTGCAAGTGGAGCACAGAATGGCATATTTGCCGGGCGCTTTGGCAGGTCTGACGGTATTGGGCAACTACACCCTTTCCGATTCCCGCACGGAAACAGATGCCAGGCCCGACGAGACACTCCGGCTGCCCGGACAGAGCAGACACCATCTGAATGCGGCGCTGCGTTTTGAGGCCAGTCGGCTTGCCAGCCAGGTATCCTACCGCTACACCTCCGGAGCCCTCCGGACCATCGCCACTGAGGCCATCCAGGCTCCCTCGGCCTCATCCCGACAACCTGTGTTCCCCGATCTGATAGAACCCGATCTGCATTTGCTGACCGGATCGCTTCGCTTCAGGCTATCCAACAGCTTTACCTTTTGGGCGGATGCCTCATATGACCCGGTCGATTCCCGCTCAATGTACTTCTATTCCCCCGACGCCTACCCGACGCTCACCCAGAGACGTCAGGGACTTGCCTTCAGGTCCGGGGTGCTCTTTCAATTCTGATCTTCAAGCATATCAATCAAATACGCAAGCAAATCAATCACATTATAAAAACGCGATACATGTCCAGAATTTCCATGATCCCTGCATTGCTGGTTGTCTTTCTGGCAGCTGTTCTTGCCGGATGCGGGGATCCGGAATCGAAAATGCCTTCAGGTTCCATCGTTGCCTGGGGCCTTGATGATTACGGCCAGGTCTCCAATATACCAGAAGGCGTTGACTTTGTTGCCGTTTCGGCAAACCAGAAGCACAGTCTGGCACTTCGAAAGGACGGAAGTATCGCTGCATGGGGATATGACAGCCGGGGCCAGGTGTCGGATGCCCCTGTCGAGCGTGATTTTGTGGCTATTTCGGCTGGATACGGTCACAATCTGGCACTTCGCAGTGACGGTTCCATTGCCGCCTGGGGTCTTGATATGAGCGATATGGTGACAAGCAGTCCCAGCGGTGACGGTTTTATTGCAGTGGCGGCCGGCTTTAATACCAGCATGGCACTGCGTGGTGATGGATCCGTGTTCATCTGGGGCGGTCCGTACGGAGCCGGCATGGAACTGGATGAGGCGGACGTGATCCTTTATCAGAACAGCTTTATCGACATTGCGATCAACGGTCCGTTGCACATGGGTCTGACAGACCTTGGCCAGGTCGTGACCTGGGGTGATGACCAAATGGGCTCGGTGTATGACAACCCGAAGGAGGGAGCCTTTATCGGCATGGCGGCCGGCCCGCGACATGGACTGGCTATCTCCGCCGACAGTTCCATTGTGGGATGGGGCTGGGATATGCGCAATGAAGTCAGTTCAAAGCCGGCGGGCAACGGGTTTGTTTCGGTATCGATCGGCTACTCCCACAGTCTCGCCTTGCACAAGGACGGTACCCTTACGGCATGGGGGTGGAGCCGTGGCGGGCACGGACAAGTGGAAGATACCCCCGCCGATAACGTTTTTTTCTACATCGATGCCGGTACTTACCATAATCTTGCACTGAAAAAGCCGGGGCGGAAGTAGTATGGTGACCATTGATCCAAGAAGAGTTTTTGGCAATAACAGGTCATCCCTCTGGTTGATCACGCTTTTAGCTGTTGTGCTTTTCTCATGTCAGGAAAAAAACAAGGATTGGCCGCACTTCGGGTTTGACGGGCAGAACACGGCGTTTGTATCAGCCCGGACCGGTATCACCGATCCTGCATTCAAATGGCAGTTTAAGGCGGATGGTGCTTTCAAAACTAATCCGGTTGTCTCCAATGGCGTGGTTTATGCAGGGAACGACGATACCTGGTTCTATGTCATTGACCAAGCCACGGGGGAGTTGGTCTGGCGTTACAAGACGCAAAGGCCAATTGGGTCCACGGCTACACTTACAGATGACCTGGTCATTTTCGGTGGCAGCGACAACATCCTTCATGTCCTGGATCGTGAAACGGGTGCGTTACAATGGCAGTACCACTCGTCCGGTACCATCACATCAGCACCATTAATTTCAGAAAATATCGCGCTTTTTGGAAGCTGGAATTACAGTATTTATGCTGTTAACAAGGACAGCAGAGAGCTGGCCTGGTCGCACAGAACCAGTGGACCAGTAACGGCAACCCCTGCACTTCACGGCGGCATGGCAATTTTTGGGAGTTGGGATGGAAACGTTTACGCCCTGGAAATCAGATCAGGAGAGGTAGTCTGGCAGTTTCCCACAGGAGGTGGGGTGGCCTCGGCTCCGGCCGTCAAGGACGGTGTGGTCTATGTGGGAAGCCGGGACCATCACCTGTACGCGCTTGATGCCGATGAGGGTACGTTGATCTGGAAAACCAGGGGTGAGGCCTGGTTTGACGCGAGCCCGGCTGTGTCAAGAAATCTGGTCATAGCCGCCAACTACGACCATCGGGTCTATGGCATTGACCGGAAGACGGGCGAAATTGTCTGGACATTCACCGGGGAGGGGCCTATTCTGTCAAGCCCGTCCGTGGCTGGTGATGTTGTCTATTTCGGCAGTTGGCGAAGGGTTCTGCATGCGTTGTCCCTGAAGGACGGTTCGGAACTCTGGCGGTTGCCGGTCAGGGGAAACGTGGATGGGAGTCCGGCCATATCCAACCGAACCATTTATATTGGCAGCCATGATGGATTGCTGCACGCCATTGGGAGCAGGTAAATAGTTTGTTCCTGTTTGTCAACTTCCAACGCCCTGGTTTTCTTCGGCATCCGCTTTCAGCTGTCCGCCTCTGACCGTGGCGCCAATGACCAGCGCCGAGGCGATCACCACCACGTTCTTGACGATGTACTGTCCCTCCATGGTCAGCACCAGGGGAACGGATGCAAACACCACGTCGGGCATGAGTATCACCGGCGAAAACGTTCCGACCATCTGCACATACAGGAGCAGTATGGTGACCCGCATGAACCTGAAATAGAACATGCCGATGCCGATAAGGCACTCCCATACGGCAAGTATCGGCAAGCCGATCTGGGCGGATACAAGCCCGAAACTCAATATCTCGATGGTGGGTCCGGCCAGCTCCTCGGCCGGGCTGGCACCCGGGAATAACTTCAGCGCTCCGAACCAGATGAAGATGAGGCCAATGCTTATCCGGAGCAGGAGGATGCCGTTGCGCGCCATCCATTTTGTGACGGCCTGATCTACCTGATCGAAATATTTTATTGGATTGATGTTCATGAAAGCAGTTGAATAATGTTAATAATGCGGGTGAATTTCTTTGAAAGAACACAGCTCGCATGAGTTGCCGTTTCATGGACCCGGTTCCCG
>SL_3KL_010_SEDDRAFT_10002553_pt1 | contig 16646 bp, 14 predicted proteins | sample SodLakKL_010_SED_2_FD_10381 | JGI IMG/M metagenome (IMG submission 10381) | reverse complement strand
TGGCAATGGCATATATCTTTACCGGCTCACCATGAAAACGCCAACGGGTGAAAGGGCCAGGCAGACGGAGAAGCTGGTCATACTCAGGTAGGCTGGAAATAGTTGTAGCCGGTTTCACTGAAAGGGATCCGGGCGGGCGGTCCTGGTCCGGGGTCCGGAAATATAAAGAGCAGACAATATGCTTTTTCAAAAAACGTTATATTTGCGGCGTTTTACATTGTCAGGCGGGGAAGGTGTTGCCACCAATACCCCCACAGCTTGTAACCGATTCGTTATCAAACATAATCAAACATACAGTCGATGAAGTCATTTTTCTCTCTAACGCTTGTTTTTATTCTTACCTTATTGTTGCCGTTCTATTTGGCAGGTCAGACATCTGATGTCGATTATGGCGATGTACTGGGTCAGCGTAGGGTGAACACCATCACCACGGCGGTTCCCTTCCTGCTGATTGCCCCGGATGCCCGCGCAGGCGCCCTGGGTGATGCCGGTGTGGCCTCTTCGCCCGACATGAACTCCATGCACTGGAACCCTGCAAAATATGCCTTCATGGAGCAGGAAATGGGCGTAGCCCTGAGCTACACTCCCTGGCTCCGTGCGCTGGTACCGGACATCAATTTGTCTTACCTGACCGGTTACCGCAAACTGGATGAACTGCAAACCATTGCCTTTTCGCTGAAATACTTTACCCTGGGCGACGTGAATTTTACCGACGAGGTGGGCAACTACCTGGGCACTGTACGACCCAACGAGTTTGCCCTGGATGTGGCCTATGCCCGGATTTTGGGTGACCACCTTTCCGGGGCCATTGCCGCGCGCTTTATATACAGCGACCTGACACAGGGCCAGATGGCCGGAGGCATGGAAACCCAGGCCGGCGTAGCCCTGGCTGCTGATGTGGCAGCCTATTACCAGCGTGAACTCAACTGGAACAGCCCCACCGAGTTTGCCGCCGGTGTCAATATTTCCAACATGGGAAACAAGATCTCCTATACCGATGAGATCAATGCTGACTTTATTCCGATCAACCTGCGTACAGGGGCTTCGCTGACTTTTGATCTCGACGGGTTCAACGTGATATCCGTGATGATGGATTTCAACAAGCTGCTGGTACCCACCCCGCCCATTTATGCACGGGATGAAAACGGACAGGTAATTATAGGCGATGACGGGGAATTTGTCATTGACGACGGCCGTGACCCGAACCGGTCTGTGGTAGCCGGCATGCTGGGTTCCTTTGCCGATGCCCCGGGTGGTTTCCGGGAGGAAATCAATGAAATATCCATTTCCACGGGAGTCGAATACTGGTACGACCGGCAATTTGCATTGCGTGCCGGCTATTTCCATGAACACCAGAGCAAGGGGAACAGGAAGTATTTTACCCTGGGTGTGGGTTTGAAATACAATGTCTTTGGCCTTGATTTTGCCTACCTCGTGCCTGTTGCCCAGCGTAGCCCGCTCGAGAATGTCCTCCGTTTTTCACTGACGTTTGATTTTGACGCCATCCGGGCCGAACAGCGATAAATCATGCGCATAGGTTTTGGCTATGATGTCCACGCACTGGTCCCTGCCCGCCCTTTGGTGATTGGCGGTGTAAGCATCCCTTACGACAAGGGCCTGGCCGGTCATTCCGATGCCGATGTGCTGATCCATGCCATCATGGATGCCCTTCTGGGGGCAGCCGGGCTGGGCGACATCGGTGGCCATTTCCCGGATACTGATCAGCAGATGCGTGACATCGACAGCAAACTGTTGTTAGCACAAACCATGGACAAGTTGCTCGAAGCGGGTTATGTGGTGGGCAATGTAGATGCCACTGTTTGCTTACAGCGACCCCTGATTGCACATTACATTCCCGAAATGCGCCGCCTGCTGGCTGGAATTATGAAGACAGACCCCGGCCGGGTGTCTGTCAAGGCCACCACGACCGAGCACCTTGGTTTTACCGGACGCGGTGAAGGGGTGTCAGCCTATGCGGTGGCCCTGGTGCTGCCATCAGCGCCTTAACTGGAAGCTTTCCCCCAGGTACAATTTGCGCACCTCCTGGTCTCCGGCAAGGTCTTCTGACGTGCCCGACTTCAAAATGGATCCTTCAAACAAGAGGTACGCGCGGTCGGTAATGCTGAGGGTCTCGTGCACATTGTGATCGGTGATCAGCACCCCGATATTCTTTTTCTTTAGCCGGGATACGATATTTTGTATGTCTTCCACGGCAATGGGGTCCACCCCGGCAAAAGGTTCATCGAGCAGGATAAAACTGGGGTCTGTGGCCAGCGAGCGGGCAATTTCGGTGCGCCGGCGTTCCCCTCCTGACAGGGTGATCCCCTTGCTCTTGCGGACGTATTGCAAACCAAACTCATTTAGCAGGTTTTCGAGTGTTTCTTTTTGCTCCTCCTTGCTTTTTCCGGTAAATTCCAGCACGGCCCTGATGTTGTCTTCCACGCTGAGGCTGCGGAATACACTGGCTTCCTGTGCCAGGTAGCCAATCCCAAGCTGGGCCCGTTTATACATGGGCTCCCCGGTGATGTTTTCCTGATTGAGGTGGATGGTGCCCTTGTTGGGTTTGATCAGCCCGACGATCATATAAAAAGTGGTGGTTTTTCCGGCGCCGTTCGGGCCCAGCAGGCCTACGATCTCCCCCTGGCTTACTTCAACCGACACATGGTTTACCACCACGCGTTTCTTGTATTTTTTTACCAGGTCTCTGGTATAGAGCTTTGATCCGGTCATTGGCAGGTAAGTTGTATGGGCACCGTCAAATGATGCCTTCGTTCAAAATATCATGCAGGTGCACCACACCTTTGTATTCCCCGTTGTCCACAACAAGCAGCTGGGTGATGTTGTTACGGCGCATCATCTGCAGTGCATCCACGGCCAGGGTGCTCCCCGTGATGGTCTTCGGGTTGGTGGTCATGATGTCTCTGGCTTTGAGTCGCGACACATCGTGTCCTTTTTCAAGCATGCGGCGCAGATCCCCGTCGGTGATGATTCCCTCCACCCGGTTATTTTCCAGCACAGCCGTCGCACCCAATCGCTTGCCGGATATTTCGATGATGAGGGTCCGGATGTCATCGTCAGGGGCAACGGCCGGACGTGCATTGCGCGTGTAAAGGTTCTCAGCCTTCAGGTACAGTTGTTTGCCCAGCGAGCCTCCGGGGTGGTATCGCGCAAAATCTGATGCGGTGAATCCGCGGCAGTGTAAAATGGCCATGGCCATGGCATCTCCCATCACCAGCTGGGCGGTGGTACTGCATGTGGGGGCGGGGTTGCCCGGGGTGGCTTCCTTTTCCACCGTGGTGTTGATCACATAATCCGATTGCTGGGCAAGATAGGATCCGGTATTGCCCACCATGCCGATCAGACAGGCCCCCAGTGATTTGAGCATGGGGGTCAGCACCTTGATCTCCGGACTGTTGCCGCTGTTGCTGATGCATATCACCACATCCTCTTTCTGGATGATCCCAAGGTCGCCATGAATGGCGTCGCCGGCATGCATGAACACGGCCGGGGTGCCTGTGGAATTTAAGGTGGATACGATCTTGCCGGCAATGATGGCACTTTTTCCGATGCCGGTGACCACAATGCGTCCCCTGCAGTTGAGCACTTGCTGCACGGCAGAAACAAAAGCGTCGTCTATATAGTCTTTTAGCCGGTTTACCGCAAGGTATTCTTCTTTGATGGTCGACAATGCAACCTGCTTAATATCTGATGAATTGTTCACTTAATAATATTGTTGAAAAAGTGTTGTTTGAATTGCTTTTTAATAGTATATTTACAGTACAAACCTACATGATTTTTCTCAATAATTAGAAAAATCCGGCACAATTCACGAAGCCTGGCATCCGGTTTGCGCTGCTCTTTTTGAATTGAAACATAAAATACATTTTTCCGCATGGAGGTTAAGAGCGACGTATCATTGCGTGAGCTGATGAAGCAGATTTTTGGCTACGGGACGTTCAAGGGAGACCAGGAGTCCATTGTCAGGAGTTTGCTTGATGGCTTTGACACCTTTGTGATCATGCCCACCGGCGGGGGCAAGTCCATGTGTTACCAGTTGCCCGCATTGATTGGCCAGGGTACGGCCATTGTGGTGTCGCCACTGATCGCCCTGATGAAGAACCAGGTGGATGCCATCCGCAATTTTGCTTCGTACGACGGCATAGCTCACGTATTGAACTCCTCGCTGTCGAGGGCGGAGGTCAACCAGGTAAAAAGCGATCTGAGCAGCGGCCTCACCAAGCTGTTGTATGTGGCCCCTGAATCGCTTACCAAAGAAGACAATATTGAGTTTCTGAAGACCATCCGCCTGTCTTTCTTTGCCGTGGATGAAGCCCACTGTATTTCTGAGTGGGGACATGATTTCCGGCCCGAATACAGGCGCCTGCGCCCCATCATCGATGCCCTCAACAAGGGTGTGCCGGTAATCGCGCTTACGGCCACGGCCACGCCAAAGGTGCGACAGGACATACAAAAAAACCTGCGGATGATGGATGCCCGGCGCTTTATCTCCTCATTCAACCGGCCCAACCTGTATTACGAGATCCGGCCCAAGACCGGGCACATTGCCCGCGACATCATCCGGTATGTGAAGTCGCAGGAAGGCAAGTCGGGCATTATTTACTGTTTGAGCCGGAAAAAGGTGGAGGAACTGGCGGCCACCCTGCAGGTGAACGGTGTGAGGGCCCTGCCCTATCATGCGGGTTTGGATTCACCGGTGCGCATGTCGAACCAGGACCGGTTTCTGATGGAGGATGCCGATGTGATCGTGGCCACCATTGCCTTTGGTATGGGCATTGACAAACCGGATGTGCGCTATGTGATCCACCACGATTTCCCCAAGAGCCTTGAGGCCTATTACCAGGAAACGGGTCGTGCAGGCCGTGACGGGGGAGAGGGAAACTGCATCGCCTTTTATTCTTACGACGACATCCAGAAGATGGAAAAATTCCTCAAGGGCAAACCGGTTGCCGAGCAGGAAATTGGCATGCAGCTGCTCATAGAAACCGTGGCCTATGCTGAATCCTCGATATGCCGCCGTAAAACCCTGTTGAACTATTTCGGGGAGGTGTATGAGAAGGGTGGTTGCGGTTCTTGTGATAATTGTTTGCATCCGAAAGAAAAATTTGAAGGAAAAGAATATATTTGCCTGCTGTTGGAAACCGTATTGGCGGTCAAGGAATTGTTCAAACCAAAACACGTAATCAACGTACTCATGGGAAAAAGTACCACCACCGTAAAATCCTGCAAGCACAATCAGCTGGATGTTTTTGGAAAGGGTGCGGACAAGGATGAGAAATTCTGGTTTGCCGTATTGCGGCAAAGCCTGATCGAAAGGTTGCTCGAAAAGGACATTGAAGATTATGGTACCCTGAAAGCAACAGGCAGGGGCAGGGAGTTCCTGGAAAAACCCCGTCCGGTGATGATGAGCAAGGATCATGATTATGACAACCCCGATGAGGCGGATGGCATTTCCGGCATGGCCCAGAAAACCAGTGCCACGGATAAAGTACTGTTCTCTTTACTGAAAGACCTGCGCAAACAAATTGCGCGCAAGCACAACCTGCCCCCTTTTGTGATCTTTCAGGACCCCTCGCTTGAAGACATGGCTATCCAGTATCCGGTTAAACTGGATGAATTGAAACAGATCACCGGTGTGGGATCGGGAAAGGCCGAACGCTTCGGCAGGCCATTTGTGGAGCTTATCAGCCGGTACGTGAGCGACAATGAAATAGAGCGCCCCATGGACATGGTGGTGAAATCCGTCGTCAACAAGTCCGGGCTGAAGGTATATTTGATCAAAAACATTGACCGGAAGGTGTCGCTTGAAGACCTTGCCGAGGCAAAAGGGCTCGATTTTGATGAACTGCTCTATGAACTGGAAAGCGTTGTGGCCTCGGGCACCAAGATTGACATCCGGTATTATATCAATGAGGTCATTGATCTGGATAAACAGGAAGAGATATTTGATTATTTCAAAACCGCAGAAACCGATTCTTTCCAGATGGCACTCGAAGAACTGGGTGAAGATGAGTATTCGGTGGAGGAAATTCGACTGATGCGCATCCGGTTTATGTCGGAAATGGGAAATTAGTTTGTAAATAGTTGCCAATCAATATTCAGTAAAAAAATACACGTTATGTCAGAGAAAGAAACATCAGGACAGGGACATATCCCGCATGTGCCTGTCAAATCCGCGGGCTTCAACAAAGGCATGGTCATCAACGTCGTGCTGTTCCTGGGCCTGATCGCCCTGTATGCCATCCACTTTATAGGTCAGCCGGATGATCCCGCCACGGACGATCCCCGGCATGCAGACCTGGTGGAAGAAAAAGTAGATGCAGCCTTACACGTCATTGCTTATGTAGACAATGAGGTGCTGATGGAAGATTATATGCTGGCCATCACCATGCGGGCCGATTTTGAGGCAGAGCAGCGGCGCCTGGAGAATGACCTCGAGCGCCGGCAACGCAACTTCCAGACCGATGTTGAACGTTTTCAGCGCGACATACAATTCGGAAACATCAGCATGGAAGAAGCCCAGGTGAAGGAACAGGACCTGATGCAGCGGCAACAGGACCTGATCCAGCTTAACGAAACTTACAGGGACCGGTTGTCGCGCAAGGAATTTGAAATGAATAACGAGTTGTTTGAAAAGATCAGTGAGTTTCTGGAACGGTATAACCAGGACAAAGGGTATGATTTTATCCTGGGTTATGCCAGGGGGGGTGGCATTTTATATGCCAGGGAAAAGCACGACATTACACGCGAAGTGTTGCAGCGGTTGAATGAGGAGTATGATCAGTAACGTATTGGAGCTTTTAGAAGTAAGAAGTAAGAAGTAATTAGTAATTAGTATTTAGTATTTAGTATTTATTGGTTAGTGGCATTATTTGGTTTGTTGGTCTATTGATCTTTGTAGGTTAGGGTTTCGTTGGTGACGTATTCGAGCCGGACGCCGGCGTCGGCAAACAATTGTTCGCTTTCCCCGCCGGCATGGTATTTCTTTTCGCACACCACCCGTTTGATCCCACAATTGATAATGAGCATGGCGCATACCCTGCAGGGGGTCATGCGGCAATAAAGGGTCGCCCCGGCGATGCTGATGCCCAGGCGTGCAGCCTGGCATATGGCATTTTGTTCGGCGTGGACGGTCCGTACGCAGTGCATGGTGGTGTGGCCTTCTTCATGAAGCATTTTTTTCATCTGATGACCCACATCGTCGCAATGGGGCAACCCGGTGGGCGAACCCACATATCCCGTTACCAGGATTTGCCGGTCACGGGCAATGACACATCCGCTGCGCCCGCGATCGCAGGTTGCCCGCTTGCTCACCGTATGGGCGATTTCCATAAAATAGGCATCCCAGCTGGGGCGCTGATCCCTGGACTCATTCATTTGTTTTTGTTTTTTTCCCGCAGAAACCAATTTGTTTGAGGAATTGTTCTGTTTTTCTGTTCAGTTGGCTGATGTTGCCGTTGTTTACGATCACGTGGTCGGCATTGTGTATGCAGGCCGCCAGGTTCTGTTTAAAGGGGTCGCTGGCGTGCATTTCCCTTTCTTCATTTCTGACAAAGGTCTGGAAGGAAATCTGATCCGTTTCAGAATTTCTCTCCCTGATCCGCTTGTACCTGATTCTCGGATCGGCATCAATGGCCAGCAGGTAAAAATCGCCCTTGCTCCTGAGCAGGTCGATTTCACCGGGGGTGCGTATGCTTTCAATCACACAATCCTGTTGTTCGGCGGCGGCTTTGTGGTATAGCATTTCCACGATATAGGCCGCCCCGTGTTTGGCCCTCAGGCTATTGGCAATGGCGGTCAGCGTATCCCGGTTTACCGGCATCCCGCGGCTTTCCAACTCCCGGATCAGAAAGCCCCTGACCGAATGGTGCCTGAAGCCCTTCCCTTTAACGAGGCAATCAACCACAGTGCCCTTGCCGGCTCCCAAAGTTCCCGTAATCCCGATAATAAACATGTTTCAAATATCCATTTGGGCATAAAAGTACATCTTTTTAAAAAAAAAGCTCCGTTTTAATCAACGGAGCCGGAAGCAATCAGGATTCAATCAGGGCATTCATTCTTCTTTTTTAACGTTTATGGCTTTTTTCCCTCTTTCGTCCTCGGAGATTTCGTAAGCAACGCGATCATCGTTCGAGATGGGTTCCAGAAGACCCGTGTGGTGAACAAAAACATCTTTCTCAGTTTTGTCGTCGACAATGAATCCATACCCCTTTTTTTCATTAAAAAACTTAACGGTACCGGTTTCCATAACAAGCAGGTTTAGTGGTAAAAAATGGTGAACACTCAAAAATACGACATTTTTAAACACTTGCAAGGGTTTTTGAAAAAAATTACAAGCAATCGCGCATATTTTATGGTGGGGTGGGAAGGAAAGGGTGTGTTTAAAAAAACCGGCAGTCCGTTGTTTGTGTTGTAAAGTGCAAGCAGAGAGGTTAAGGTCAAACAAACGGGACTGCCGGTATATTGAAGGCCCTGTTAAAAATAATTGATCTCCTGGAGAAGTTGTGCCGGATCTTTTAACAAGGATGGATTTTTGTCGATATGTATCAGTGCGGACACCGGTAACTTAAGTGTCCGGATGACCTCATGGCCGCTTTCCCCGGGCATTTTTGCCACCAGCAGTGCCCCGGCTTTGATCAGAAACGAGGGGATGTCCCGGGTGGTCTCAATCAATTTCCGGACCGCTTTTTCCAGTTCTTTGTTGTCGCATGTTTTGGCCCCGAAGCAATCGGCAATCAGGTCAATGCGTGCATACAATTCCTTCAGGCTCAGGTCATCGCTCGACCTGGTCATGTATTCATTGATCCCGATATTGCTTTTTTCCCGGGCAAAGAAAGCAAATCCCGCCGATTTCATCAGTTGTATAACAGCCTGGTGGCATTGTTTGATCTTTGTTTTGTCCGTGGAATTGAAGTACGATACCACCGGGACATGCCTTTTGAGCGGACGGTTCTTATAGTCGGTATTGATCGAGTTAAAGGAGATGTATTCGCTGAATGAATTCTGCAGGATATAGATCTGGTCTTTCAAACGGCTTATCTCTGCTGCATGCTTTTCTTCCAGGCGGTTGATCTTCTTTTCATAATACTTGTAGTATTGTTTCATGAACTTGTTTTGCGGACCTGCCGCAACCAGGCGCTGACCCTCTTCGGTGTCGGTAAACCGGTTGAAGTTTTCAATAAACTTCTCTGCCAGGCCATCGGCCTGTTTCATGTAGGCTGTTTCGTACTTCCAGGTGTTCTTTGGGTTGAGTATGCCGCCGTCAACCCCTTTCACTTCTTTGGGGATCATCAGGCCGAAAGGGGCCAGTTCTTCCACTTCAGTCTGGTCGAGCGATCCGTCAAGGATGGCGTTGATGATTTTGCGGGTACTGTCGATGTCGATGCGTTGCCCGGTGCCATAAGGTCCGCCGATCCACCCGGTGTTGACCAGGTAGGCCGTGGCCCCGTGCTTTTTCATTTTATTGGCCAGTTCCCGGGCGTATACCGTGGGATGCAGCAGGAGAAAGGCTGCGCCAAAGGCCGAGGAGAAGGTTGGCATGGGTTCTTTTACGCCCCTTTCGGTTCCGGCCAGCTTGGCGGTGTATCCGCTGAGAAAATAATACATGGCCTGATCGCGGTTGAGCCTGGCCACCGGGGGGAGGATGCCAAAAGCGTCGGCGGTGAGGAAAATCACCTTCTTCGGGTGCCCTCCCTTTGACACCGGCTTCACAATGTTGTTTATGTGATACAGGGGGTAAGACACCCTGGTATTCTCGGTTTTGCTGGTATTTGAGAAATCAATTTCGCCCGTGGTTGCTTCATACACCACATTTTCGAGCAGTGCATTGCGCCGGATGGCATGGTAAATGTCGGGTTCCTTTTCCTTGCTCAGGTTGATGCATTTTGCGTAGCAGCCCCCTTCAAAATTAAAAATGCCTTCGTCGTCCCAGCCATGTTCGTCATCGCCGATCAAATACCTTCCGGGGTCTGCAGAGAGGGTGGTTTTGCCTGTGCCGGACAAACCGAAAAAGATGGCCGTGTCGCCGTTTTTCCCCATGTTGGCCGAACAATGCATCGAAGCGATCCCCTGCAGGGGCAGGTAATAGTTCATCACGGAGAAAAAGCCCTTTTTGATCTCTCCGCCATACCAGGTGCCACCAACCACCGCCCTGCGTTCTTTCAGGTTGAAAGCCACATACACATCGGAATTCAAATCTTGCTCCACCCATTTTTCATTGACGGTTTTGCAGGCATTCAACATCACAAAGTCGGGTTCAAATGCCTCCAGTTCTTCCTCCGAAGGGCGGATGAACATGTTTTTGACAAAATGTGCCATCCAGGCCACTTCGGTGATCACCCGTATTTTGATGCGGGTGTTTTCATTGGCACCGCAAAACGCATCCATCACATAAAGCTTTTTCCCGTGGAATTGTTTCAGTGTGGTTTCTTCGAGCGATTTCCATACTTCTTCCGATATGGGTTTGTTGTCTGACCGGTTTTTGCCATCGGCCCACCAGATATTGTCTTGTGAGCTGTCTTTCTGCACAATGTATTTGTCTTTCGGGCTCCGGCCGGTAAAAATGCCCGTATCCACGGCCACGGCCCCTGTATTGGTCACGAAGCCCTTTTCAAACTCCTTCAGGGCAGGATCCGTTTCGTGTTCAAACAAGGCATCGTACGATAAATTGTAGTACACTTTTTTTGCATCCCTGATGCCGTATTGCGACAGATCGGGGATTTTTGGGCCGGTCGTTGGTTGTGTGGCGGTCTTTTTCATATCGGGCAATGTGATTGAATATGCTGTTGGTGATGATAAAAAAACAAAAGTATTTTATTTTTTTGATTCTTGTTATCTTTCGCCAAACAAGGCGCTGCCAATGCGCACCATGGTGCTGCCTTCTGCTGTTCCAGGGAGATAATCGTCCGACATCCCCATGGATAACTCACGGAACTCCTCCCGGCCTGAAAAATACCCCTGCCGGATGGTGTCAAAAAAGGATTTTAATCCGCGAAACTCCCGGCGCACCTTTTCGGTGTCGCGGGTAAAGGTGGCCATGCCCATCAGGCCCCGGATGCTGACATGTTCCATGGTTCTGAGATCCTCGCTCTCAAGCAGCCGGACGCAGTCGTCTTTGTCGAGTCCGAACTTTGTGCTTTCTTCGGCAATGTGGATCTGCAGCAAACAGGGGATGATCCGGTTGTTTTTACGGCCTTCCTTGTTGATCACCTTCAGCAGCTTCAGGCTGTCGACCGAGTGGATCATGGAAATAAAAGGGGCGATGTATTTGACTTTGTTCGATTGAAGGTGTCCGACCATATGCCAGCGGATATCCTTTGGAAGCGCCTCGTATTTTGGAAGCAATTCCTGGGCCTTGCTTTCGCCAAATACCCGGTGTCCGGCGCTGTAAGCCTCCATGATCTGTTCCGGGCTTTTTGTCTTGGTTATGGCCACCAGTTGCACCCCGTCGGGCAGGGTTCCGGAAATTTTCCGCAAGTTGTCCTTAACCGTCATAACCTCTGGGTTTGATGTGTATACCCGGCAGACTTCATGCATCTGACCTATCGGGTGCCGTACAAAAATACACATTCGGAAAAAACTTTTGTATTTTATATTGTTTTATCTTTGCACCATGCAAGAAATGATTTTGGTCCTTGATTTTGGTTCTCAATACACCCAGTTGATAGCCAGGAAGGTAAGAGAATTAAACGTCTATTGTGAAATCCATCCCTATCATTACAAACCACAAAATAAGACCCCTGTAAAAGGGATTATCCTTTCCGGAAGCCCTTTTGGGGTGCGTGACCCGAAGGCCCCGAGGCCAGACCTCAGCTGGTGCGGTGACGGCATCCCGGTACTTGGCATTTGTTATGGCGCCCAGGTACTTACCATGGCGCATGGCGGGGAGGTACAACCTTCTTCCACAAGGGAATACGGAAGGGCCAATTTGTCGTTCATTGCACCGGGCGAACCCTTGTTCCGGGGCATTGAACCGGGATCGCAGGTTTGGATGTCGCATGCCGACACCATTACCCGGTTGCCGGACAAATACCACCTGGTTGCACGCACCAACGACATCGGGGTGGCAGCCTTCAGGGCCGACGGCAGGGACATGTTCGGCCTGCAGTTTCATCCCGAGGTATACCATACCACACAAGGCCAGGAGCTGTTAAAGAATTTCGTGGTGGACATATGCGGTTGCTCACAGGACTGGACGCCTGAATCCTTTATCCGGAGTACGGTGGACCGGCTCAGGCAACAGGTCGGGAAAAGAAAGGTGGTGCTCGGCCTGTCAGGAGGGGTTGATTCCAGTGTGGCGGCCACCTTGCTCCACAAGGCCATAGGCAAACAGCTGTACTGTATTTTTGTTGACAACGGCCTGTTGCGGAAAAACGAATTTGAAGATGTGCTGGCCTCTTACAAGGATATGGGCCTCAATGTGCGTGGCGTAAGGGCAGCCGGCCATTTTCTGGATGCCCTGAAGGGGATTACAGATCCGGAGACCAAGCGAAAAGCCATTGGCCGGGTGTTCATAGAGGTTTTTGAGCGCGAAGCCATCAAAATACAGGACGTGGATTACCTGGCACAGGGCACCATTTATCCTGATGTGATCGAGTCTGTTTCCGTGAAGGGCCCTTCGGCAACCATCAAATCGCACCACAATGTCGGAGGCCTGCCGGACATCATGAAACTCAAGGTGGTCGAACCCCTTAATTCATTGTTCAAGGACGAAGTCCGCAAGGTCGGGCGCAGCCTGGGGATCCCCGCGGCCATCCTCGAAAGGCACCCCTTTCCCGGGCCTGGTCTGGGCATTCGCATCCTGGGTGAAGTGACGGCCGAAAAAGTAAGGGCCCTGCAGGAGGTGGATCATTATTTTGTACAGGCTCTGAAGTCTTCGGATTGGTACCACAAGGTGTGGCAGGCAGCGGCTATCCTTTTGCCTGTGCAGTCGGTGGGGGTCATGGGAGACGAAAGGACCTATGAAAATGCCGTGGTATTGCGGGCGGTCACATCCACAGACGGCATGACGGCCGACTGGGTGCATCTGCCCCACGAGTTTCTCGCCCGGGTGAGCAACGAAATCATAAACAACGTACAGGGCATCAACCGCGTGGTATATGACATCAGCAGCAAGCCACCGGCCACCATTGAGTGGGAATAGTTTTGCCATGTTGAAAATTTTTTTCAGGATACAGCGTATATATTAAGTAATGCAATGGCTGCCATGGGGAATAAAATAGTTTTCATATTGTTTGCTTTTCTTGCCGTATGCTTCGGCGGCCATTGTGTTGCTCAGGAGGGGGAAGAACGGCAGGAAGAACGGCAGGAAGAACGGCAGGAAGANCNCCATGGGATCACCAACCGGGCCACCGTTCCGCAAACCATCGACGGGAAACAATATTTCCTGCATGCCGTGCTCCAGGGACAAACCCTGTATTCCATCGCACGGGCCTATCAGGTAGAAGAGGAGGACATCATTGAGGAGAACCCCGACATCAGGGATGGCTTGCGCTACAACCAGATCATCCGCATTCCCATTCCGGAAGATCCCGACAGGATATGGACACCCACCAGGGTAAACCTGGATGAGGCTGCCCCCGTGCCCGACGGGAAATATGTTGAGCATGAGGTGCGACGGCGTGAAACCCTGTTTGGATTGTCGCGGCAATACGGGATATCCATGGAGAAAATCCTGTTTTACAACCCGGATGCCAGGGAAGGCCTTAAGATCGGGCAGGTGTTGCAAATCCCCCTGGTGGTTGACGACATCGATGCCACGGCCTACCAGTGGCATACGGTATTGTCGGGGGAAACAAAATACGGGTTGTCCAGGGCCTTTGGTCTGACGGTTGAGGAACTGGAATCACTGAACCCCGAGATCCGGGAAGGCTTGCGGGCAGGCCAGCAGATCCGTGTTCCGGTCGACCGGGAAATATCTGAAGAAATTGTTCCCCTGCCAGCCGAAAGCTATATTTTTCTCCCCGAAGTAACCCAAAGGCGTGAAATACCCCGGGTGGATGATTATTGTTTTTCGCCCCGCACCCGCGAGGAATACCGGGTGGCCTTGCTGATCCCCTTGTTTTTGGAAACCTCTTTTGCTCCCCGCGATACGATACCCCGGGCTTCGGATACCCTGTTGACCCGTGTGTATGGAGAACACATCCCCGGCGAACCCATTGTGGTGGAAACGCCGGAGCAGCTGATCAGGGACCTGCCTTTGAACCATCGATCTTTCAGTTTTATCTCTTATTACCACGGGGTGCTGCTTGCCCTGGACTCCATCCGGGAGGCAGGGGCCCGCATCAGGCTAAGCGTATATGATGTTTCGCAGGACTTGCCCGGGGCCAGACATCTGGTTGAAACAGGTGCATTAAGAGACAAAGACCTGATTATAGGTCCTTTTTATCGTCAGACGCTGAATTATATTGCCGAATATGGCCGTCGTCACCAGATTCCGGTGGTTTCACCCATGCTCGACGACCGGGAACAACTACGGGGAGTGCCCAACCTGTTCAAGATGACTCCTTCGCTCGAGACCATGCTGGATGATCTGGCCACCTATGTGGCAAGGCATTATCCGAAACAGAACATCATACTCGTGCACAACGACCAGCCGGGGGCCGCTTCCCTCATCAATGCTTTCCAGGACACCCTGCTGGCCCGTGTGGCCATGACCGGTCATCTGTTTGACAGCCTGCACATGGCCCGGGTGGATGGGTATTATTTTGATGGCACCATGGTGGGCAACCGGCGGACCAATGTGCTGATCATGCCCGATACTGCCACGGTCCGGTGGTTGCCGCCGGATATGATGGACAGTCCACGCGGACGTGCGGTTCCAAAGCCAGCCAATGTACGTGAGGTAATCTACCGTACCGAAGGGATCGAGGGTTTGCTCAGCAAAATGGAAAAAGACAAGAACAACGTACTGGTGACCCTGATCGGGGGCGAACCTTTTCTGGCCAATTACCTCAGGCAGCTCAATGAGCAACGGCACTATTTCAACATCACTGTGTTTGGCATTCCCGAATGGCAGGACTATGCAAGCATAGAGATCGATTATCTGCAAAACGTGCGGGTGCACTATTTTACCCCCTATTTTTATGACCCCTCAGAACCCCATTTCCGTGACTTTTTGTTGCGCTACCGCCAGGTATTTCTCACAGAACCCGACCAGGATGCCTATAAAGCGGTGCAAACCGCCTATTTCTTTTTCAATGCCCTGCATGAATATGGCACGGAATTCTACCGTTGCATGCCATTGTTGAATCAGCTGGGATACGAAAGCCCGTTTTCTTTTGAGCAGGGGATGGGTGCGCGCAATGGCTGGGAAAATAAGCATACATCCATCTTCAGGATACAAGGCTATCGCCGGGTAGATGTCCAGCGGCCCATTGAGGTCATCAGCCAGAAAACAGAGTAAAGCAAGCAATCAGCGCAGGTCGATCACTTCAATGCCCGGATAAAGATCCGGGTCAAATACGAACCGGTCTTCGGGCAGGTCGGGATCCGGCTCATAATCCCTGATGTCATAGCGGTATATCCCTCCCTGGCGGTCATGTGCCTCGGTGTACAGCAATTGTTTGCCGGCATCTTCAATGGCCAGCCTGTATTTGAAAAAAGGCTGCGGTTCGGTCGGCACCATGTCAATGATGTGGACGCTCCGGCCGTCGATTGTTTCTTCACGGATCCATTTTGATTGGAACCTGTCGGCAACATTTTGCAGCAAAGAACCCGGGGTGACCGTTTCGCCGGCATCCTCTGCCAGGCTGATGTGGACCTCGTTGAACTCTTCCATGAAGACCCAGGCCGTTTCCCCGTCGGAAATAAAATAATGGCTGCCCAGCTGCATATAATACTGGTCGCCCCGGGTGTAAAGCACCCCTTTGGCCTGTACATCGTTTCCGTTCCTGGGGTCATGAACAATGTAATCGAAGCCGATATACAGCGATTCATGGCTTTGGATCAGCGCACTTGCCTCTTCGAGTATTTCCCTGGCCTTTTCTTCAAAAATCCTGTCCTGACCGTTTTCCGTCTGGCCAGCCAGCAAAATACCGGCCAGAAACACCGGATACAGTAATGGGAATATCATGTTGTTTCGTTTTTACCGGGTCCTGTACTATCCTTCATGCCGCAATATTTGTTCCAAACTCACCTCGTCCTTAATCCTTACTTCCCTCGCCTTGCTCCCTTCAAACGGACCCACAATGCCTGCAGCCTCCAACTGGTCGATGATCCTGCCTGCCCGGTTGTATCCGAGTTTTAGTTTTCGCTGGATCAGGGAGGTAGAGCCTTGCTGGGTGGCGACCACGATGCGGGCGGCATCTTCAAACAGCTCATCCCTTTCGGTGGGGTCCATGCTGTCGGTAACCGAGGCGTCATCTTCAAAGTATTCAGGTAAATGGAAGGCATCGGGATAGGCCCGCTGAGACCCGATAAAATCGGTGATCCGTTCAATTTCATGGGTGTCGATGAAGGCACATTGCAGCCGGAGCAGGTCGCTGCCTGTTGACAGGAGCATATCGCCGCGGCCGATCAGCTGGTCGGCCCCCCCGGTGTCGAGGATGGTTCGTGAATCCACTTTTGCGGTCACCCTGAAAGCAATGCGGGCCGGGAAGTTCGCTTTGATGGTTCCGGTGATGATGTTT
>SL_3KL_010_SEDDRAFT_10002552_pt1 | contig 16649 bp, 10 predicted proteins | sample SodLakKL_010_SED_2_FD_10381 | JGI IMG/M metagenome (IMG submission 10381) | reverse complement strand
TTTGTTTGCAGTTCTTCAAACATTTCCAGGTTATGACGGGCAATATCGGTGAGTTCCGGCAAGCTAAATACCGGCCTTCCTCCGGCAATGTTTCTCCAGGAGCTGCCAAATCCGGAGTTTATCAGCACAGGGCTGTAACCTTCCTCTGCCAGAAACCGGAACAATGCACTGCCGGCAATGCCGCCACCGGCAATCAATGCTTTGGTTTCAATCACCTTCCGCGTCTGCTGATGCACATTTGTCAGGACTCTGTCCTTCTTTTCTGAAGGGTACATCTCCCCGATGGTGATCTGATTCGACATCGGCGCACGCGGTGTTGATCCTCCAATCAATCTGACACCTTTAGGCCGCAGATTCATCTTCAAACGTTGAATACACCGTTTGCCGCGGCATGGCCCCATGCCAAGGTGGGTGGTATGCTTGATCTCTTCAACCGAAATGAACTTTCGGTCACCAATCACCTCAAGTACATCCTCAAATGCCACATCATCACAATGGCACATGAAAAAGGAATCATCTCGTTGCTCTTTGAATTTGGTTAGATTTAATGGTTCCGGATAATCCCTCTTGATAATAAATCCACGAACCTCAATCTGCTTTTCCCGATCCATTTCCTTTCCTTCCACCCTGGCAATATGGGTAAGATTGGATTTACGAAGCACTTTTTTTATCACCCCTTCGCCAAGTATATTTGAATCGTTGTCAACAAGATAAACCTCCTCCCCTGCTTCCATGTCAAACTCAATCGGCAGAAAATAGCTATTTTTCTTGAGGTTGTAACCAAAAATGGCAAGTCCCGGACACTGATACACGCAATCCATGCAGCCTACACATTTTTCAAAGTCTATCTCCGGCACTGTACTGGTTGATGATTTGGTGATTGCACCATACTTGCACGCAAAGGCACAGGGATTGCAAGCAAATCCGTAAAGACAATCGATCAGCACAAAAGGCTTATCCATCCTTTCGGGCTCAGGCATGAACGGCGCATCAATTACTTTTACTGGATGTTGCTGTGAGTCGATATATTCTTTGGAAACCTGCAGGTAGTCGTCGTAACTGAAACGCTGCTTCATGGAGTCGAGAATTTCGTAAGCTACCTGTTTCCCGCGAAGTACGGCACTGGTACCCTCTCCAATCCGGATGGCATCTCCGGCACCATGACAGTTGCGGCCAAACATTTCGCGTCCTTTTTCAAGCAGCACATCATCAGGCATCAATCCGGTACAAATATTTATCGCATCAATGCCGTTAATCACTTTTTCGGTCCCCTCAATGGCTTTGAAATCTTTGGCTTCTGCAACAACGGCTCCCGATATTCCATCTCCTTTTTTATTCGGAATGGCTTCAAGGATCATGTGGTTCAGCAACACAGGGATACCAAGCCGTCTGACCCTGTTGGCCTGCACCGGGAATCCCCCTTCGTGAGGCATCGCTTCAAGAATTGCCTTTACACGTGCTCCTGCCTGCGTAAGCTGATAGCTGGTGAGGTAACCAATATTCCCGGCACCAACGGTCAAAATGTTTTTACCAAGCAAGGTAAGCTCCGTGTTCATCATTTTCTGAATCACAGCTGCTGTATATACACCTGGCAGATCATCATTATGAAAAGTAGGGAGAAAAGGCACAGCTCCGGTTGCCACAACAAAGTGATCACAATCTATATAAAAGATCTCATTTGTTTGAAAATTCTTTGCAGCCACACGGTTGCCTTCAAAAATGTCCCAAACAGTGCTATTCAGCATAATTCCGGAATGATCATCACCGGCCAGGATCTTTGAGATTTCAAAACCCCGCATGCCGCCATACAATTTCTCCTTCTCAAAAAAGAAAAACTGGTGGGTCTGCATATTAAACTGGCCACCAATCTCTGCGTTACTATCAACAACAATATTGCCAACTCCGTGACTGTTTAATATCTCCCTGGTCGCAAGTCCGGCCGGCCCGGCCCCCACAATCACCACCTGGGTTTTATAAACTTTTATTCCGCTGCTTTTAATGAATTTTGCGGGTTGTGCCACATAATCAGCCGGAATTTCAGCCACATTAGTTATGCCATCAACAGGTGTGATGCAGATACGCTTCACTTCACCATCAACGAGCATCTCACATGCACTGCATTTGCCAATTCCGCATTCGAGGCTTCGGCTTCGGTTTTTCAAACTATGGCTATGAATCGGAAAACCGGCCTGATGCAAAGCCGCAGCAATACTGTATCCTTTCTCTCCATGAACAGACATGCCTTTATATGTAAATACATGCTGCTCTTTTTCTTCAACATTTATAATGGGATGGCGCGATATTTTGCTCATAAAGACTTTGTTTTGTATATTGCAGGAACAAAGTTAAGGATTTAGTTTTTTCAGAACAGCAAAAATATTTTCTTTTATGTGAATTGTTAAAAAATTAACGAACTGCTTATTTCACTGTTTAACTGGCGTTTAAACACAAAGACAATCATATTTATAATTGATAATTAATAATTAACAATTAATGAAAAAGTACATCACCATCATTTCGGTATTTGCCTTTATTGGCCTTGCTGCTTTACTTTTCAGGGTTGGATCTCGCAGCATGACACCTGCAAACAGCAACAACGCAGCGGTTGCAGAAAACGTTTTTTATTCCATACCTCAAAACATTGGAGACATGATTGATTTACCTGAAGTTGTTACAGATGGCGACATGAGCCTTGAACGTGCAATCAGTTTGCGACGCTCGATCCGCAGCTATTCGGAAGAGGCATTAACACTGGGAGAGCTGGGACAGCTTTTATGGTCGGCCCAGGGAATTACCGGTGACCGGGGATTCCGGACGGCGCCATCGGCAGGAGCAACTTTTCCGCTGGAAATGTTTGTAGTGGCAAACAATGTGGAAGGGTTAAATACCGGAATCTATCATTATCATCCCAATGAACATCGTATGGAATTGGTCAGGAAGGATGATGTTGCAGAGGCTTTATTCCGTGCCTGCCTTAGTCAGTCTATGATATTGGAAGGTGGAGCGGTACTCGTATTTGCTGCGGTTTATGAACGAACAACAGCCCGTTATGGTGAACGAGGGGAAAGATATATCCTAAATGAGGTTGGACACGCTTCTCAGAATGTTCATCTGCAAGCAGCTGCATTAGACTTGGGCACTGTGGTTATAGGAGCCTATCGTGATGATGAAGTTGAGGATATATTAAACCTTGGAGAGGTATACAGGGTTCTTTATCTGATGCCGGTAGGCAAATTACCTTAAATTAAAACATCAGAAGCGATATGACACCCCGGTTTGCAGGGAAAAACTGTATGGCAGGACAGTACCTGTATTCAGGCCATCTTGTACCATCGGATTCAAAAACAGTTGAGCAGTTGGTTCAAGGTTCAAATACAGCCGGCTACCTATTGGCACCTGCATCGCAAAACCTCCCGTTACAGAAAAGTTAAACTGCCTCAGGCCCTGGGTTTGACCAATCGGGCTCTGAAAAATGCTGCTGCCCATATATACATCCCTATTTAAAAGATAACTTGCGGTCATCCCACCTTTAAGATGCAGATCGACATGATGTCCAATCAGTTTATACCTGAAAACAACGGGAACCTCAAGAAACTGGAAAACTTGCGTTAATCCTTCATCCGTTTTTTTCAGTGCATCCAAAATCTTTGGGTCCAAATATTCATCAGGGTCCAGGACCCTGTGGGAAGACTGGTCAGAGAAATGGTGTGAGTTATCATAAACTGTTACACCACCAAAAGAGGTAACGACGATTTGATTTTGGTTATAAAGGGATTTGTGTTCGGGATGCTGGTAAGCCAAAATGCCCTCAACAAACTGACCCATGTTATTTAAATGCAGGCCCGTCTGGATAGCCCATGTGGATGATAGTGCCAGTGTGGCATTAAGCCCGGCACTGAAGGTATAGATTTGACTTTCAAGAGAATTGAAAGGGATGCTTCGATAAGCTTCCGGTCGACTGATTCGCGAAAGCGCGGTAATTGTATTGTAATGCAAAATGGGCTCCCAGGTTCAGATTTGAGAAAAACGATTTATTCTCCTCACTTTTTAAATACATTTGAACATCACTTACAGCATTATCGGTCAGGGGCTGAAAATTGCCTGATAAATTATGGCTGTCAGGGCTGGTTAATGACCTTCGAGGCAAAGAATTTGGCACGCCAGGAGGGAAAGACTGTATATTATGAGGCAGGACTGAATTAAAGACAGGAAGGGGTTGCGGCAAATTGGCCTGGTAGTTTCCGATGGCGGCAGGCTGAGAGAGATCAGCCAGTAGCATTTCACTATTAACTGTTTGAGGGATACCGGTTGAAGGAACAGCGTCCATAGATACAGGGGCTGCTTGCTGAACGATAGGGTCATCCTGAAAACTTTGTTCAAACAAGATCATCCACAATGAGAAGGCTGCAACAACAAAAACGGCTATGGCAGCTGCGGTTCGCATCACAACATAGTTCCTGCCGGCCAATGTGCTTTTATCCAACGCATCGGAAATGTCCAACCAGGTCTCAACAGGTGGATTCACCTCAAGCCCTTGCAGCTCTTCTTTAAACCTATTATCTATGTAGCTTAAATAACCCGTAATAAAACTTCTGACTCTTTATTCAGTTTGTCTTTGAGTATCATCCGCGCCCTTGTCAGGTTAGAGCGTGAGGTTGACTCCGATATTTTCAGAATATCCCCGATCTCTTTATGACTAAATCCCTCCAGAGCATAAAGGTTAAATACCAAACGGTATTGAACTGGCAATTTTTGAACAAGCGCAAGAATATCCTTGGCATGCAATATGTCTGTTGCCTGATGATGATTGTTAATGGAAATCTCTTCATTTGCAATTTCCTCCATCGACAAATGATACATTTTTCCCCTGTACTTTTCTATGGCGGTATTCACCATAATCCTTCTAATCCAGCCCTCCAGGCTCCCCTTCCATTTAAAAGAAGAAAGGTTTTGAAATACTTTAATAAAACCATCCTGCAGAACATCCTGAGCCTCTTCGTAATTGGCAGCATAACGCAGACAGACGCCAAACATTTTTTTGGAATAAAGGGCATACAGGCGATACTGGTCTGTTTTTCGCCCTTGTAAACACCCCTTAATCATTTTTTTAATCTTGTCCACTGCGTATTCTTTGTTTCAAAAATACAAGAATTTTTCTATGCAACCAATATGAAACAAAGATAATTATTCTCAGGATCAAAAATAAACCAAATCACCAGGTCAAAAAGCAAAGAGCGTTTACATTTATTAAAAAAACCCGCCTGAGACAGCCTTTTTCAGGTTTCTCAAACGGGGCTACATCCAATTAGAACGTTTCAGGGAAATGGCCGCGAGGTTAGTTGTTTTGGTCAAAGTTGTTTTGGAACCATTGCCTTGGTCGAGCACTGGCATTTATTTTGCGGCCATTTCCGTATCCCCTGAAACGAATACAAAACCTAAAAAAATGAAACTATATATTTGGAAAAAGGAGAAAATTCCGGAACAACTCCGGGGTGCGTTAATTAACCGGTAATTTGTATTCTGGCATATAAAACAAAGAACGATAGCATTTTTTAACCTTTTCCATATAGCAAGACGGGAAGCGTCATCAGAACGCTGCGCAGGAAGAAGTTTTTTTGTCTATTTTATTGTTTTGATCTGATTTCCAGTTTGAGGTAATCCAGCATTAAGTCCATGTCCATGGACTTAATGCCATGCTTTTCAAGATGTATTCTGTCATCATTAAAAGATGCTTCAAAATCCTTAATACTTTTACAAGACAAGATACTCTTTTTGTAACTCTCAATTGCATTTGCAGCATCCTTTTTGCACCAAAGCACGTGCCCCAGATTCATCAGATCGTAGTGATTGTTCGGATCTTCACTTAAAAGCCGTTCGAGATAATCGCGGGCTACATCAAACTTACCCAGCAAAAATGAGCACCAGGCAAGGGGTCTGCGGATCTTGTGGTTCTCAGGAGCAAGAACCTCCACTTTAAAATAATAATCCAACGCTTCCTGAAAGCTGCCCAGGTGGATCAGACACTGGCCGATACTCGCCTGAACCCGCATGTCTTCAGGATCCAGTTTCTCGGCTTGCTTGTAATATTTTAATGCATCCTCCCACCTGTTTAAATATTTGCAGCAAAAGGCAAGTTTCTTGATGATCCAGAGCCTTTCAGATTCTATGAGGTCTGCCTTTTGATAATAGTTATATGCACTTTCCAGATCTCCAGTTTTTTCATAACAAAAGGCTACTTTTTCAAACAATTCAATATTGCTTTTATCCTTTTCAATGACCGAAAGGAATATTTTCAATGCATCCTGATAAAAACTTTTATCGAACAAAAGTTCAGCAATATTTCTGATGGTCTTCCCATCCTGAACAAGTTCGTTTGTAAAATGGGTTTCATACAGATTCATTTCCATGTTGAAAATATCATCAAACTCCCTACGCCAGGGGTGTAACTTATGAAACCGATATAAATCCTGAAAGTATTGGGTATAGATACTTCTTGACCGAGCCATGGCATTCAGCATGCCTTCATCCTTTTCCAGCTCCGAGATATTCTCCATTTCAGCATTCAGCATATTCATCATCATTGCTTTTTGCTGTTCCGGGACAAGTGCCAGATTCAGGCAGAATGAATATTTATCTGAATTGCACATAAAGTAGGTGGTCTCCAGTTTTTCTATCAGCGGCGACAAATCAGGACCTTCGATCCTGCTGTCTGTTGCCTGCCTGATGCCCGGATGCTCCTTGTAAAATGGCACAAACCAATTGCTGATATCTCTGAAAAAGGGGAAATGTTTAAGCTGTGAGAAAGCACTGATAAAAACATCCATTCCATCCAACTGCATCTCAGTGAGCTCCTGAAGCTTGTTCAGCAGGTCGGGAGCATCCTCAAAAACAGTTTCCCAATCCGGGTTCTTTTCATCCTCAGTAATGTCGGGCAACACATTGTCCAGGTCAAGTTTCTTCTCTATCTTCGGACGCATTTTCATCATTTCCGGAAGGATGTCCTCCTCCCATTTTTTCTTGACTTTCTCTGTTTCTCGTGATTTAGCAAACTGAATGACGATGGCTTCAAGGTGCTGCTCAATATTCGGGACAGAAAACAGCGCTTTTGTGTTTTTCTGAAGCACGGGATACAGCATATACCTGTCGTTATATTTTAGAAAACCTATGAAGATACCAATTAAGGCGCGTTCCCAAACAAATTCCTGTTGTCTTTCAACAAACCGGAACAACAACAAGAACTTATTTACTTCGAAATACCTTAGCAAGCTCAAAGTCAAAGCACTTACAACCAGTGCTTTGTGATGCCAGGGGAGTTTGTCGTTATCGCAAGTTGCCTCAAGCATTTTGTTCTCCTCCTCCCCGTATGTATCGGTAAGCCATATGATATTAAATATTGCAAACAGGGCTTCATTAGCTTTTCCGGAATCAGCATCTCCAACTTTTACCTCTTTTAGCAGGCCTGCGAGCTCATCATTAAAAGTCAGGTTTTCAAGTAGCTGCAGAGCTTCAGCGCGTTCCATTTTCTTTTCACGCAACAAATCCCGTTTAAGCTGCAAAATGTTTCCTGTGGCTGTAACCATCAGTAACATTTCCCTGATCTGATCAGCCATTTCCAGCATACTTCGCTTCAGGTAGGCATAAATTTTATCCCTTTCAGGGTCTGTCACGGAAGAAAAATTGTGTTTTAACAGCTGTGCATAAGTTTGCTGCAAATTCTCTAACTCATCCGTAACGTATTCTCTTCCGCTGGCTTTAACAAAGCGATTTAGCAATACCAGCGCATCAGCGAGCCGGTTCCTGTGAATTAATTTACAGATATTCGTATACGTTTTTTCTGTCTCCACTTTTTGCATATTGAGTTTTTCTTGGTGTTATCGTTAAACAAATTGCGGGCCAGACTAAACATCCTGCAATACATCAGCTAGAGGTTCAGCCTTTCAGCGCTTACAAAACAGCGATCATTAAATCGGATGATCGCCAATCCAACACCTTCATAGGCGGCAGAATATGCCATGGTTTTTCCAATCTTCTGTTTCCATTGACCGGTTATGCGCGATGATTCGTGAATGTGGCCATGAAGGGTAAGCATCGGTTCACGGGCTTCTATAAACTCTTTTACAGCAATGCTTCCTACGTGGACATCCACAGGCACATGATCCACCATTACACCGTCGAGTCCTGCCCTGTCGAGCATTGTTTTGTAAGGTGGCGTATGAAACAAAAAGATCGCTTTTGACAAATCATCATTGCCAGCCAATGTCTGCAGATCTTCCCTGATGGTTGAAAACTCGACATCACCATCAGGGTCAACGGTTCTGTATCCATCCGTGGGATGCACGCATCCGGGATCCACATAACGGGAAACATCGTAACGCTCCCAATCTTTGAGGAGAAAAGGGGTTGGTGGCACCATGCCATAACCATATACCACGAAATCATCCAGCGGTGCCTTTTTCATGTGCATGAAATGCCATAAGCCCTCTTTTTCATGATGAATAAATCGCGCCTCCTCCTTCCGCGGATCGTCATTGCCCAATATTACAAATACCTCCGGATAATCATGCTTCAGCTTGTTTTTAAGCTTTATAAATTCAGGTGCAAGAAAACCGTCAACAAAATTCACAGGCTCTGCCTTGCTATTTGCCCGGTAGGTTAAACCGGCCGGCAGCAGGTCGCCACCAAAGAAAACAGCCCTTGGTTTGTCTTTTTCTATCTGTAAAAACAGTTTCTCATATTTACTGACATTTCCGTGAAGGTCTGAAACAAAAAAGTACTGCTTCATCTGTTTGTAATTTGTTATGTGTTTGATATTCTGTTCTTTATGCTTGTATTTAAGCTTCCCCTTCAGGGCGCTAAAGGGGTGTTGTCCGCATTTACCCAGGGCGTTGCCGCTGGGCTGAATTAAATTGCCCTTTTCAGGGCGTTACATCTCCTACGTTCTAGCCTCCAACTTCCAACCTCTAACCTCTAACCTCCAACCTCTAACCTCTAACCTCTAACCTCTAACCTCTAACCTCTAACCTCTAACCTCCAACCTCTAACCTCCAACCTCGGGGTTACATAATCTTCACCCGATAATCGTCATGGGGGGTCATTCAACCTCCTGTTTTCTCAGCAAGCGTGCACTGTTGTTTACAGATTCCAGCATAACGGCATAGCTTGTTTTTTGTTTGATGTCTGCATCTGTAATGATGTGCAGATCGACAAGACTGCCTTTCGCTTTATATTTTGTTCTGCATTCATTAAGCGCTGTAAGGCATAAGCCCCACCCATTGCACCAGGCCTGCAAAAGATTGTGTTTTGCCGGTTCATCGGTGCAATGTGCAAGCAAATCGATGTCGGAACACGGACCGGCCTCACCGGTTTTTACACTTCCGATAAGGTACAACGCTTTTACACCATAAGCTTGCATATCAAGGCTCTCGGCCAGCTTCCTGACCATATCAAAGCGCCATTCCCAATGTGATTGTTCATTTTGCATATCAATCACAAAAGTACAAAAAAACCCCCTGCTAAACTGATGGCATTGCAGGGGGTAATCCTTTTAAAAAATCTCCATTATGGATAGTAGATCGGGCCTTCAATTCCCAGTGGAATATTCAGCAGGATCCATGCTATGAACATGGGTATCCTTACGATCATGAATGCGATTGCATAAGGTAACATGACAGAAATAATGGTTCCGATTCCGATGTTTTTCACATATTTCTGGGCAAAAACGATCACCAGCGGGAAATAGGGCAGCAGAGGTGTCAGGATGTTTGAATAGGAGTCGCCAATCCTGTAGGCTGCCTGTGTGGTTTCGGGAGAATAGCCCATAAGCATGAGCATGGGCACGAAAATCGGTGCCAGGATCGCCCATTTCGCGGAGGCACTACCAATGATCAGGTTGATGAAGGAGGATACAAGGATGAATGCCACCAGGAGCGGAATACCTGTAAAGCCAATGCTTTGCAACCCTGCAGCTCCCGATATAGCCATTATGGATCCGAGATTTGACCAGATAAAGAACTGAACCAGGTGGGCGGCAACAAACGCGAGAACGATATAACCTCCCATGGTTCCCATGGCTTCAGCTGTCATGTTGGCCACATCCTTATCCCCTTTGATTGTTTTTGCAACCAGACCGAAAACCAGTCCGGAAACAAAGAACAGGATAAACATTAATGGCACGATCGAGTTGTAAAAAGGGTTCATTCCTCCATCTGCATCGCGGAGTACGCCGTTTGCAGGAATCACCGCAGCAGCAATCAAGCCAAGGATGACGATCACCGAAATACCGGCCCAGAGCAGACCTCTTTTTTCCTGACGAGAGAATGTATTGCTGTATGTTTCATCATCTTCACCTTCATAGCTTCCCAGTCGGGGTACAATGATCTTTTCGGTGACCCAGGTGCCGGCAAGACCGATCAGCGGCACGGATGCTGCCATCAGGTAGTAGTTTGACAACGGGTTGACCGTATAACTTGCGTCCATAATGGTAGCTGCAGATTGGGTAAAGGCAGCGATCATCGGGTCAAGTCCGGTTGGCAGGAAGTTGGCTCCAAAGCCCCCGGAAACACCTGCAAAAGCAGCAGCCAGACCAGCCAGCGGATGCCTCCCCATCCCTTTAAAGATGGCTGCTCCCAGCGGAATCAGCACTACGTAACCGGCATCTGCGGCTACAGAGCTGACCATACCTGCAATCACGATTGAAAACGTAATCAGTTTTTTGGGCACTTTGGCAACAAACACCCTGAGTGCTATGGCAATCAGTCCGCTGCGCTCAGCGACACCGATCCCCAGCATCACAACCAAAACCAGGCCTAAAGGTGGGAATGATGCAAAGACCTCCACCATAGAGGTCAGAATCATCTGAATGTTGTCTGCCGTTAACAAGTTAACGGCAACGATTGGCTCCTCTACTTCGGGCGACGGATGCTCGGCACTGATGCCAATGTTTCCGAATATGAATGAAAGCACCAGAACGATCGCGATCAAAATGGCAAACAAAGTTACCGGCTGCGGCAACTTATTTCCCAATACCTCTATTTGGTTCAGGATCCGTTGCATGACACCCTCCGGTGCCTTCACACCTTCGTTAGTCCCCTTTTCTTCTGTCGTCATAAGATTTGTAGCGTTAGTTTATAATGAATTGGTTTAATTTATAAAAGTCCCAAAATTAATGGTTTCCTTCAAAACACAAAAATTTATCGTGTTTTGTTGCTGTTCTGCTTAATCCATGCCCACATGCTACCGAATAATGGTAACACTTCCTTCAGCATAGCGCATTTTACCCATCCTGGCATACTGGAGCACATAAAAATAGGTGCCATCAGGTGCATTTCCGCCATCCCACCAGTTGTTGTAATAATCGTGGTGTTCAAACACCCGCTTGCCATATCGGTTAAAAATTACGATCTGTGCATTGGGATAATGCTCAAGGTTCAGTATTTCAAACTCATCGTTAATGCCGTCACCATTGGGTGTAAACACATTTGGGATGGTCAGGTCACAATTCTGATCAGTAACGTCCAAATCAAAAAAAGCGACACATCCCGTGATGGTATCTGTAACGACTACGGTATAAAGCGCGGGTTCCTTAACCATCAGTGTGTCATANGTGCTTTCCGGTATATCAACCCCGTTCACCTGCCACTGGTAAAGGTAATGGTCTCCATCATTATTGACCGGGAATATGGTCAGCAACGTGGAATCACCCTCACATATCGGAATCTCCAGTTCCGAGATGATCTCAATTTCAGGAAGGGTTAATACGTGGATGGTGAGCAGGGTATCGTATGTACAACCAAAATTGTCGGTGGCCTGAAACAAAAACTCATGGTCTCCGGGTTGTTCAATAGAAGTGGTGGCAGGGTTACCGGTGATCTCCGTTCCGTTTTTGAACCATTTTTCCTCAACGATTTCCGGCATGAAAATCAGCGAATCGGGATAAAACTTCTCATTGAACATGAGACGCCATCCAAAAACATGTCCGGAGGTCTGCTTGTCCTGATCATGTTCAATCATGAGTTCCCAGGTGCCATTCAGAGGACTACCGATCAGTTCAGAAAAAGGTTCATCTGGTGTGTACGTGCCATCCACGGGCATGAAATACGCAAATGCATAATAATTACCTGCATTATCTTGATATTCATGAATTTGGGGTGATGTGTCAAACATAGTTCCATACCAGGCTTCAGGAGCAAAACAGTATTCATAACCGGTTCCCGGAACATCATCAATCTCCAGCACCGGCTCTCCAAGATTGATATATTCAACTTCGGGCCCTTCAGCACCACCCAGTGATTTCAATTCCAGCAATACGCCATCCGGTGATCGGAGAAAGAACTCAACATCCCTGTATTCAGCGTGCTCGATGGTTACACACACCCTGTCAATATCTTCCACTTCGGTGATCAGAATGTCTTCAAAAACATCAAAAGTCAAAGATGAAGCATAAGGGTGGTCACTATTGAGAAAAACCGGATCATCTTCAACAACTGCTGTCTGGAAACCTGTCCAAAGAGTTGGATTGGCAATTCCGTGCAAAGTAAATTGCTCTTCAGCACAAACCGTATCAGCTGAGAGGTGCGTGCCATTAAAATCGGGCACGGTCCCCACCATAAACACCACATAGGTGGTTGCCTCACAAGAGGTTGCCGGATCTGTTGCAGTAACATAAACAGAATAGGCCCCGGGAGTGTTAAAGCCATCGTATTCAATCTGTTGCCCCTCAAATGTGGTGTCGCCAATTACCCAGGAGTAAACAAAACTGTCAGGATCTGAATCAAATTGATTGGTTATATATTCTGCCTGTGCACGAAAAGCAAATGTTCCACCAGCATCCGGACAATTCATCAATCCATTAATGGCTTCTATCTCAACAACAAAAAGATCGCACTGGGAAATACAGGTTATTTCGGCCCTCCAGCCAAGCCTCTCATTGGAGACATCATTGTTGGCGCCATTGTCATTATCATCATTACCGTTATCATCATCCGGGTCATGAGAGATGAAATGAAACGTTAAAGTTGTTGTTGATGCGTAAATGGTTCTTCCGGAAAGCTCATCCTCCACAAAGGGATGTGCTTCCCTTACAACACCATCATAAACAAAAAGGGTATCTCCGGGAGCCAGGGCAAAGAAGTCGAAGGAGAACTTCAAAAAGGGACGTTCTGGGTCATTGCTGACAAAGCTAAGCTGATAATTCTCGCCCGGTTGGTAATAATCCAGCGAGTCACCACCGCTGCTATCCACGAAAAAGCCTGAGCAGGTCTCAATGGTCTGCCCATCATGGATATCAATCGGGAAAAATATCTGTCCGTAGGAATAGCCGACTAACGGTAAAAGCAAGAGAAAAAACAGGTATGCCTTAAGTTTCATACACGATTTATTAATTCTTTACGAAACAATAACCACAGAGACAAATTGATTATTGCAGCGAAGGCTCAAAAATAACAAAAATTCATTCACCTGCATGTACGATATGATTGAAAAGTGATTGGAATTGGGTAAATTATCGTTATTAAATTGTATTTTTGCAGGCTATGAAAAACATTCGCAATTTTTGTATTATCGCCCATATCGATCATGGTAAGAGTACCTTGGCCGACCGCATGTTACTGATGACTAACACGATCACGGACAGGGATTTCAAGGATCAGGTGCTCGACAACATGGATCTGGAGCGTGAGCGTGGGATTACCATAAAGAGCCACGCAATACAAATGGATTATGAGCTTGATGGGGAAAAATACAAACTAAACCTGATTGATACACCCGGTCACGTTGACTTCAGTTATGAGGTTTCACGTTCCATTGCAGCCTGTGAAGGTGCCCTGCTGATTGTTGATGCATCACAAGGTATTGAGGCACAAACCATTTCAAATCTTTACCTTGCCCTGGAACATGATTTGGTAATTATTCCGGTGCTAAACAAAATTGATCTTCCCGGAGCCATGCCCGACGAGGTGGCTGACCAGATCGTTGACCTGATTGGCTGTGATCCGGATGAGATCATACCGGCCAGTGGCAAATTGGGTATTGGTGTAGAAGATGTGCTGCGTGCTATTGTTCATCGCATTCCTCCTCCCGTTGGAGATCCTGAAGCACCCCTTCAGGCACTGATCTTTGATTCGATTTACAATCCATACCGCGGGGTGGTCGCCTACTTCCGTGTGTACCATGGCAGGATCAATCAAGACGATCATGTAAAATTCATGAACACCAAAAAGCAATATCACGCCGATGAGGTTGGTGTGCTGAAAATCGCCCAGCATCCAAGAAAGGAGATATCTGCGGGCGATGTTGGATACATCATCTCCGGGATCAAGGATGCACGGGAGGTAAAAGTGGGCGACACCATCACACACGTCAGCCGTCCCACTTCAGACGCCATCAAAGGTTTTGAGAATGTCAAACCGATGGTATTTGCAGGCATCTATCCCGTTGACACGGATGACTTTGAAGAACTTCGCACCGCGATGGAAAAGCTCCAGCTCAATGATGCGTCACTCACATATGAGCCGGAATCATCTGCAGCACTTGGTTTTGGGTTTCGTTGCGGTTTTCTGGGCATGCTCCACATGGAGATCATACAGGAAAGGCTTGAGCGGGAGTTTGACATGACAGTGATCAATACCGTACCAAACGTTTCCTACCATGCCCATACCAAGAGGGACGGGATGCGCATTGTGAACAACCCATCCGACATGCCCGGGCCTAACGAACTGGAAAGCATCGAAGAGCCTTACATTAATGCTCAGATCATTACAAAAGCAGATTTTGTCGGGCCGGTAATGTCCTTGTGCCTGGATAAGCGGGGCGTGGTTAAAAACCAGGTCTATCTGACCACCGACAGGGTGGAAATGACATTCGAAATGCCACTGGCTGAAATCGTTTTCGACTTTTATGACAGATTGAAGACCATTTCAAGGGGCTATGCATCATTTGACTATCATCCGATCGGGTACAGACCTTCCAACTTGATCAAACTGGACATCCTGCTGAACGGAGACCAGGTAGATGCCCTTTCCGCTTTGATTCACAAGGAGAATGCTTTTGATCTGGGGAAACGCATATGCACAAAACTCCGTCAGCTGATTCCACGACAGCAGTTTGACATCGCCATTCAGGCCAGCATCGGTGCAAAGGTGATCGCACGTGAAACGGTGAAAGCGCTGCGCAAGGACGTAACCGCCAAATGTTACGGAGGCGATATCACCAGAAAGCGAAAGCTCCTTGAAAAGCAAAAGAAGGGGAAAAGGCGGATGCGTCAGGTTGGCAATGTGGAAGTGCCACAACAAGCCTTCATGGCCGTTTTAAAACTTGATGAATAAAAATGAACCGAAACAGGGCGATGAGTTTTAACCATCCTTTCCTGCTATAACGATGGTAATCTCCCCCTTAACCGTATTGGCTGCAAATTCGGCATGCAAATCCGCCAGGCTGCCCCTGTGATGGGTTTCATGAAGCTTGCTGATCTCCCGCGACACACAAGCAGGCCGATCAGGACCCAGAAAATCGGATAACTCCTTTAATGTCTTCACCAATCTGTGAGGGGATTCATAAAAAACCATCGTTCGCGATTCACCTAAAAGAGATTCAAGCCGTGTTTTCCGACCTTTTCTCACGGGGAGGAACCCTTCAAAACAAAAGCGATCACACGGTATACCACTTGCCACCAAAGCCGGAATGAATGCCGTAGGGCCAGGTAAGGCCTCAACCGGAACTCCATACCTGACACATGCGCGCACCAGGAGAAATGCCGGATCAGAAATACCAGGCATGCCGGCGTCACTCACCATCGCCATAACCTCTCCACCTGCAATACGTGAAACGATCGTTTCATGCAAACGGTGCTCATTGTGCTGGTGAAATGATAGCATCCTGGTTTCAATGTCATACCGCTTAAACAGTTTCCCTGTAACGCGGGTATCCTCGCAAAGTACCAAATCCGCCTCATTCAAAATTCGAATGGCCCGAAGCGAAATGTCCTCAAGATTGCCTACCGGCGTTGGTATGATAAAGAGTTTTGACAAAACAACCGCTTTTAATGCATATAACGACGGTGTACAAAGGCTGCAAGCTTTTCTATCGTTGCAGATGATTTACTTGCATCCCACGAAAACCTTTTAGCCAACTCATTCAGATACTCAAAGGCAGCCTGCAAGTCCTCTTTTTCATTCAATACACCAATGGATTGATGGTATATTTCAATGTCTCCACTAAACAATTCATTGATAAACAGAAACTTCTCATTTATACCAATCACATCTTTGATATTACGAACCGGCTGCTGCTGCATCCTCGCACCAATGCTTTTATCCTCCTTCCCTCCTGCAATTCGCTGATGCAATGAATTATCAGATTCAAGATACCGTTCACCTATGGTCTTTTGCGAGTAATTCGCGAGTAAATCATTCACAGTCTTGGGTTGAGGTTGAGGTTCCGGAGCAGTCAGCGTTTCAGGGTTTGGCTGCGTTTCCGGGGCTGGTTTTGACTCCGGTTCAGGCTCAGGCTCAGGTTCAGGCTCAGGCTCAGGTTCGGGTTCTGGTTCGGGTTCCGGTTCAGGTTCGGGTTCGGGTTCCGACTCCGGTTTTGTAACAGCAGGCATGCTATCAACCTGGTAATTAACTGGCAACTGCTTCAACAAATCAAGTTGACGG
>SL_3KL_010_SEDDRAFT_10002551_pt1 | contig 16661 bp, 12 predicted proteins | sample SodLakKL_010_SED_2_FD_10381 | JGI IMG/M metagenome (IMG submission 10381) | reverse complement strand
GTCACCCATTTCGAGGTAGAGAGACATGGCAGAACAGCAAGAAACAAAGGGCCAGAAGGCAGAGGCCGGGGGAATGGGTCTCCTTGAGGAGATCATGGAGCATACACGGTTGCAGCCGCAGGACGAGGGCTATGAGGTGGCCCGACAGGGAGTTGAAACACTGCTGCGTGACCTGTTCGAGAATCGCGACGAGGGGATTGAGCGCGTCGACAAGCGCATGGTCGACCGCATGATCGACGAGCTCGATGAGCGCATTGGCGCGCAGGTGGACGAGATTCTGCACCATCCGCAGTTCCGCGAGCTGGAGTCGAGCTGGCGCGGGCTGAAGTTCCTGGTGGATCGCACCGAGTTCAGCGAAAACATTCGTGTCCAGTTCATCAACGCGTCAAAGGCCGATCTGGTCGATGATTTCCGCGAGAACGACGAGGTGGGCAAGTCGGGGCTGTTTCACCACGCATACACGCAGGAGTATGGCCAGTTCGGTGGTGAACCGGTCGGTCTGATGATCGGCAATTACGAGTTCGGCCCGGGTAGCGAGGACGTCTATCTGCTCCAGCGGATGGCGAGCCTGGGCGCCGTCACCCATGCGCCCTTCATTGCCGGGGCCAGTGAACGCTTCTTTGGCCTGGATCGGTTCGAGGAGCTGCCCAACATCAAGGAGCTCGAGTCGGTGATGGAGGGTCCGCAGTACGCCAAGTGGCGCTCACTGCGCGACAGCGAGGATGCGCGCAACGTCGGGCTGACACTGCCGCGGTTCATGCTCCGCGAGCCCTACAGCCCGCAGGACAATCCCGTGCGCGAGTTCAACTATCGCGAGGGCTGCAATGGCGACAGCGACGACTACCTCTGGGGCAATGCTGCGTTCGCCTTCGCCACGCGTGTGACCGAGAGCTTTGCGCGCTATCGTTGGTGCCCGAATATCGTGGGCCCGATCGCGGGTGGTGCCGTCAAGGACCTGCCGGTTGATGTGGTCGATGACGATGGCCAGGAGCTGCTCATCGGGCCGGTCGAGGTGCCGATTTCCGACCGTCGGGAGTATGAACTCTCGGAGATGGGCTTCATCCCGCTGGCGTTGCGCAAGGGCAGTGACAATGCGGCCTTCTTCTCGGCCAACTCCATCCAGCGGCCGAAATATTTCGGCTCCGACGAGGAGGGACGTCAGGCGGAGCTCAACTACCGTCTCGGCACGCAGTTGCCCTATCTCTTCATCGTCAACCGGCTGGCTCACTACGTGAAGGTGCTGCAGCGCGAGAACCTGGGTTCCTGGAAGAGCCGCGCGGAACTCGAGAACGAACTCAACAAGTGGCTCCGGCAGTACGTCGCCGACCAGGAGAACCCGTCTCCGGCAACCCGCAGCCAGCGCCCGCTGCGACGCGCCAGTATCAGCGTCGAGGAGGTCGAGGGCGAGGCTGGCTGGTACCGCGTCAGCATGCAGGTGACTCCGCACTTCAAGTTCATGGGGGCGAACTTCACATTGTCCCTGACAGGTAGCCTGGACCGGGCTGCCTGAAACAACGCGCGAGTGAGCAGGCCCGGGCGCGAAGGCGCTCGGGCCTCCCCGCCCCGGATGCCGGAAACACGCCATCATGGACCTGTCGCTGAAAAAGCTGATCGGGAGGCTGAATCCCGTATGCCACGCGGCGCTCGAGGCTGCGGCGGGGGCGTGCGTCACGCGTGGCGGCAGCGAGATCGCGATCGAGGACCTGCTGCTGCAGATCCTCGAGGGGGTGGAGACTGATCTCGCGCTGCTGCTGAAGGCGCGCGAAATCCGGGTGGAGGACCTGCGAACGGCGCTGCAGCACGATCTCGAGAAACTTTCGCGGGGTCAGGAGGCACGGCCGGTCTTCTCCAGCAGTCTGATCCGGTTGCTGGAACAGGCCTGGCTCTATGCGTCGGTGGAGCTTGGCGAGTCGCGCATTCGGTCCGGCGCAATCGCCGTCGCGTTGCGCGTCAACAGCCAGTGGTACGGCATGCGCAGTCATGCCGAACTGATCACCCGGTTGCCCACCGATCTCTCGGCGGAAGCTGATCGGCAGCTGCTCATGCGCTCGGCGGAAGCGGTTGCGGACGGGGAACCGGTTGCCACACCCGCACCGGACGCGAGTTCGGGCGGGATGCTGGAGCGCTTTACCCACGACTTCACGGCGCGCGCCGAGGCGGGGCAGATCGACCCTGTGCTGTGCCGTGATGATGAAATCCGCCAGCTGGTCGATATTCTCAGTCGTCGCCAGAAGAATAACCCCATCCTTGTGGGCGAAGCGGGGGTAGGCAAGACCGCCGTGATCGAAGGGCTCGCGCGCAGGATCGTCGCCGGCGAGGTACCGCCGGTTCTTGCAGGCGCCCGGGTGCTGGAACTGGATCTCGGTGCATTGCAGGCCGGTGCCAGTGTGCGTGGAGAGTTCGAGAAGCGCCTCAATGGCCTGTTGCAGGAGCTGCGTGGTCAGGCGGGTGTCACCGTGCTGTTCATTGACGAAGCGCACACGCTCATCGGTGCTGGCGGTGACGCCGGCAGCGGTGATGCAGCCAATCTCCTCAAGCCCGCGCTGGCGCGCGGAGAACTGCGTGCGGTCGCGGCCACGACGTGGTCCGAATACCGCAAGTACGTTGAAAAGGATGCGGCGCTTGCCCGGCGATTCCAACTCGTCAAGCTGCCGGAACCGACGCCGGAGCAGGCGGTCACGATTCTGCGGGGTCTGCGTGCGAGTTATGAAGCGGCGCACCAGGTCTATGTGCGCGATGATGCACTTGAGGCGGCCGCAACCCTGTCCGCCCGCTACATCACCGGCCGGCAGTTGCCCGACAAGGCCGTCGATCTGCTGGATACGGCCTGTGCGCGGGTCAATCTCGCCCAGCATGCAACGCCCGCGACGCTCGAGCGTATCGAACGGCGCATCGAGGAGCTCACCGTGGAGCGTGATGCACTCGCGCGCGATGTCGAGCACGCCGTGGTCGGCGATAGCGGGCGCCTGAACCTGATCGATGACGAAATCGAGACCCTGCGCCGCGAGCGCACGGAGCTTGCATCGGCGTGGGAGGCGCAGCGCGATGCAGTGCAGACACTCGTCGGCTTGCGCGGCGAGCGCGGTGGCGATATAGCGCCGGAAGACACCGCCGCGGGATTCCGTGAGCGCATTGGCAGTGAACGCGAACGGCTCGAGGAGATTGCAAGCGGGCACAGTTTGGTGCCCCACGAGGTCTCCCCGGATGTGGTTTCGCAGGTCGTTTCGGACTGGACGGGCATTCCGCTGGGCCGTCTGGTGCACGACGAGGCTGGCGTCCTCCTGTCGCTGCAGGATCGCCTGCGCGAGCGGGTCCTCGGGCAGGATGAGGCCCTGGCCCGCATCAGTGAGCGGATCCGGACGGCGAAGGCTGGCCTGACCGATCCGCAATCCCCGCTCGGTGTGTTTCTCCTCGCTGGCCCCAGCGGTGTCGGCAAGACCGAAACCGCGCAGGCAGTGGCCGAACTGCTGTTCGGCGGCAGCCAGGCGCTGGTCACCATCAACATGTCCGAGTTTCAGGAGCGGCACACGGTTTCGCGCCTGATTGGTTCGCCGCCCGGCTATGTCGGCTATGGGGAGGGCGGCGTGCTGACCGAGGCTGTGCGCCAGCGGCCCTACTCGGTTGTGCTGTTCGACGAGGTGGAGAAGGCGCACCAGGAGGTGCTCAGCATCTTCTACCAGCTCTTCGACAAGGGCGTGGTCGCCGACGGGGAAGGGCGCGAGATCGACTTTCGCAATACGGTCATTTTTCTGACCAGCAATCTCGGTGACGAAGAGATTGCACGTGTGTGCGAGCGTGAACCGACGGTCGGACTCGACGAGCTCGTCGAACGCCTGCATGACACGCTGACGGCACATTTCCGCTCGCCGCTGCTGGCGCGGATGGAGGCGATTCCGTATCGCACGATCCCTCGGGACGTTCTCGCCAGCATCGTCGATCTGAAGCTCGGCCGTGTCGCGGACCGGTTGAAGGCGCAGCAGGGGCTGGAACTCGAGATTGGCGAAGATCTCGCCGAGTTCATTCTGGATCGCTGCACCGTGGCCGAAGCCGGTGCGCGCAACGTCGAAGCCGTCATCAATCGGCAGGTGCTGCCGGAGATGGCCAGGGATCTGCTCGGACGACTCGGTGATCAGACCGGGCCGTCGCGGTGCAAGGTGGAAGTCAGCGACGGCCGCGTGACGGCCGCGGTGACGGACTGATCAGGCGGCGGCCATCGCGCCACCGTCCATCATTTGACGCGACAACCAAAAAAAGGGTGAAGAGATGCCAACCGATATTTACGTGACAATCGAGGACGACGAGGGCAACACGCTCACCGAAGGGGCGTCGTCCGAAGAGAGCATCGGCGCGTTTCACAAGGAATCGCATGAAGACGAAATTCTCGTGCTCGCATTCCAGCATGACGTGAAGGTGCCCACCGATGACCGCACCGGTGAGCGAACGCCAACCCTCGGCATTCCAAGCTGATGCTGACCAAGCTGGTGGACAAGAGCTCGCCGCTGCTCTGGGGCGCCCTGCAGCAGAACTCCGGCCTGAACGTGACCATCGAGTTCTACCGGGGCGCGGACGCCGGCAGTGGCGGTGAACCGGTCCACTTCTATACGATCGAGCTGGAAGGTGCGAAAATCAACTCGATCGAGAACGTCTCGCCGGACATCATGGATCCCGAGAACGACAAGTACATGGCGTTCGAGCGAGTCGGCATGACCTATAACAGCATCACCTGGGAGCACGAGGTCTGCTCGACCAATGCCACCTGCAAGTGGTCGGGCGCGGACTGAGCGTTCATGGCATCAGGTGTGCATGGGAATCGGGCGGGCAACGCACCCGCCCGATCTCATGAAGAATAAATGGGGACCGCGTGCATGAGGGGGAGACTCCTGCCGGGCCTCGTCGCCGTCGTTCTGGTCATCGCGGGCTGCGCGACGACTGGTGATGACGAATGGACGGGCACACCATCCGACGATCCGCCGGAAACGCTGGAGCGCTGGGATGTCCACTGGGACGATCAGCGGGGCGCGTGGCGCGAGTATGGTTCGGGTGACCGTGTCGGCCGCGACGAGATTCGTGCCGATCGCTGGGAATACGAACAGGACGCGCTCGCGCTGCGGGTGCGTGCTTCCGATCGCCTCAACCATACACGCGGTTCCGCCCACACCGTTGCCCTGCACGTGTTGCAGGCAAGGGATCCCGGTGACATTCGGCGTCAGCTCGACCATCCATCGGAGGTCTATCGGCTGTTGCGGCGCGCGGAGGAAGACCCGGACGTCCTGGCAATGGATCGTACGATCATCGAACCGGGGCGTTCCGGGTTGGTGCGGGTCGATCGCGCCGACGAGGCCCGCTACATGGTGATCGTGGTCGGCTATTCCGAGTATTCGCGCGCCGGGGCGACGCGAATCATCGAGATTCCGCAGATCTACGATATTCCGCGCGGCCGAGAACGGTTTGCATTCGGCAATATCGTGGACACCTTCAATCCGTTCTCGCGCACGCCGCCGCCACGCCCGGGGCGTGTCGAGGGCTGGATGACGCTCGGGGATGAGGGCATCGAAAGATTGCAGATGGTGGCCCGCTAGGGTCATCAGCATGCCGATGGCCGGCGTTTGCCTCCGGGGGCGGGGCGGCCGCCATCGTATACGAACAACGCACCAGGAGAAGGCGAGTGAATACCAAGCGTCCGTTGTTCTGGCATCAGGGCCTGTTCCTGCAGCCACAACACTTTCAGTACGCAGACGCGCATCATGCCTGGGCCGCCACGGCGCTCGATCGGGGCATCCACCCGAACCACTGGGGTGTGGTGGAACTCGGACTGAACGAGGAACGCCTGAGCAGTGGCGTGCTGGAACTCGACCGGGCAACGTTCCTGTTCCGCGACGGTACTCTGGTCAGTGTGCCGGACAACGCCGTCATTGCCACGCGTGACTTCCGTTCGGCCTGGAGTCCCGATGACTCCACGTTCACGGTCTATGTGGGCCTCAAGCGGCTGGTCGAAGCCGATGCAAACGTGACCGTTGTCGCCGATCGTGAATCGGCCACGCGGGTCGGCACGCGCTTCGCTTCGCTGTCGGAAACCGATCCCATGCCCGATCTCCACCAGGGCAAGGAGGGCACGGTCCAGGTCAAGACCCTCCACCACGTCTTGCGCCTGTTCTTCGAACGCGAACTCGATGAGGCCGAGGACTACGAGATCATGCCGCTGGCGCGACTCGTCCGCGATGGCGACTCGATCGAGCCTGATCCCGGCTACGCGCCGCCGGCCCTCACCATGAGCGCCGTGCCGGCGCTGCTACACACCCTCCGCGAAATCCGCGAGCAGGTCGTCGGGCGTGCCCATCAGCTCGAGGAGTACAAGGGGCCGACCTCCGGGTCCGGAGAGTTCAGCCCCAAGATCATGCGCTACCGCTTCGCCCTGCAGGTGCTGGGCCGCTATGCGCCCATCCTCGCGCACTACACCGAGTCTCCGCAGGTACATCCATGGGAGGTCTACGGCGTGCTGCGCCAATTGGTCGGCGAGCTGAGCGCTTTCTCCACCGACATGGACATACTCGGCACACCGGTCGGCTACAACGAAGGCATGCCGCCCTACGACCACCTGCGCGCGGGCATGCACTTTCGCGACGCGCGCATGACGGTCGAACGCCTTCTCAATGCCATCACGGTCGGGCCGGAATACATCGTCGGCCTCGAGCACACGGCCTACGGGCGCTTCGAGCGGGAGATCCCGCGCCATTTTCTCGATCGCCGCGCCTCCCTTTACCTGGCGCTGCGCACCGAGGCCATGTCGGACTCGCTGCTCGAATCGTTCCAGAACTTCGCGAAGATCGGAGCTGCGCACGAGGTGGACCTGTTCGTGCGCCGCGCGCTGCCGGGCCTGAGCGCCACCTATCTTGCGGTGCGCCCGGAGAGCCTGCCGCAGCGTCCGAACACGCACTACTTCCGGCTCAACCAGAACGACACCCTGTGGGAGGGCGTCGAGAACACGCGGACCATGGCGGTTCTCTGGGACGCCGCGCCGGACGACCTCAAGGTCGAACTGATCATGGTGAGGGGGTGATTCGATGCGCCTGATCGACTGTTTTGCGGACGCCATCAGCACCACGCTGGCTTATGTGGATGCCATTCGTGCCGGCGTCAGCCCCGATTACGAGGATGTACGCCTCGGTGTCGAGAGCGTGCTTACGGCCAATGCGAATTATGCGGCCGGGGGGTTTACCCGCGAGCACTATGACACTGCAAAGTTCGCCGTCGTGGCGTTCATTGACGAGATCATCCTCCTCTCGGACTGGGAGCACCGTCACCATTGGGCCCATGAGCTCCTGCAGAAGTCCCATTTCGGCACCAGCAATGCCGGTGAGGAGTTCTTCCGCAGGCTGGACGGCCTGAGCTCGTTCGATCCGGGTGAGCGCGATGTGCGCGAAGTCTACGTCTACTGCCTCGCGCTCGGATTCGTCGGCAAGTTCTACCGGCCGGGTGATCGGGCGAAGCTCGAGGAGATCCGCAACTCGAATCTCAAGGTTCTGCGTGACAGCGATGACATCTCTGCCATCCAGGGCCAGCGCGAACTCTTCCCGGGGGGGCGTGGGACGGGGGCAGCAGGGGAGGTTCGGCCGCCCGCGCCCCGCAGACCCGTGCTCTATTACGGCGTACCCATCATTGTACTGCTGGCCCTGTTCGTCTATTTCCGAATCGACCTGCTGTGGGCCGGTGAATATCTGGTCACGGTGATCTGAGCATCGGGCCCGTGATCATGACCCGGTTTCCACGAGCGATAACCAAAACGGAACAGTCGTGAAGAAATTCCTCAAATTCCTGCTGATAGTCCTGATCTGGCTGGTCATCGCCGCGGTGCTCATCGGTGGTGCACTGGCGCTTGAGCAACCGGTCAGTACAGCCTTGATCATTCTTGGTGTGCTCTTCGGCGCCTGGATCATCTTCCTGATCCTGCGCCGAATCATCGCGCGGCAACGGGCGAAGAAACGGGCCGAGAACCTTGTCAATGTCGAGAGTCCGCCCATCGNTGCCAGCACGCAGGAGCGCAGGAGCTTGCGCGACTGGCTGGACTGGCGGCCGAAGACGTCGCTGGAGCGGCGCTTCCGCCGGCTCGTCCGGTTGCTTGCGGGCAGCCGGCTCCGGGAGCAGGGCGATCCGCTCTACGTGCTGCCCTGGTACATGCTGCTCGGTCAGGACAACAGCGGCAAGACGGAACTGCTCGCGCAGTCCGGCCTTTCCGTGCCGACACTCGACGACGATGCCCTGCGCACGAGTGAGGACAGCCTCGACTGGTGGTTGTACAACGAGGCCATCGTACTCGACACGCCTGGCAGTTATGTCGGCATTGACGAGGATGCTCCGAAGCACCGCGAATGGCCGACTCTGCTCAAGATCCTCTCCGAGGATCGCATTCGCGAGCCCCTCAACGGCATCGTCGTCACAATCTCGTACGATCGTCTGCAGGGAGAGGCCGACGCCCTGTTCGACCACGGGCGCCAGATCCGCAAGCGCATCGATGATCTCATGCGGGCGATCAAGGTCCAGCTGCCCATTTACGTGGTGGTGACGAAGTGCGACCAGATGGGTGGATTCACTGCCTGGTGCGCGAACCTCCCGGACGAGGCGCTCGAGCAGCCCATGGGTATGCTCAACCAGGGGCAGCAAGCTGGAGATGGGGTCGCCGAATCCTTCCTTCGTGAGGCCGTATCGACCGTCGCCGACCGTATCGGCCGGCTCATGCTGGTTCTGGTCAACGAGCGCCAGCCCGATCCGGACCTCCTGCGCCTGCCGCAGACCATCGATGGTTTGCGGGCGCCGCTGTCGAACTTCGTGGACGGGCTGTTCCAGGCCAATACCTTCGAGGAGTCGCCGCGTTTCCAGGGCCTGTACTTCACCGGCCGTGAGCGCGAATCAGACACGGCACGCCAGGCATTCGCGCGGGACCTGTTCACAAAGATCCTCCCCGCAAATCGCCAGGTGCTGAGTACCCTGTCGGGCGCCGAGCGCGCGGAGCGGCACACGCGCCGCCTGGTCCTCAGCGGATGGGGGCTCGCCGTCCTCGCAGTGCTTGCCGTCATGGTGGGCGCCTGGGCGCAGCACAAGACCTACCTGAATGAGGTCGCCGAGGAATATGCCGGAGAATTCGGCGCGGCCGAGTCGATCAGCGAACGGGTAGACCGCATGCATACCCTGCGCGTCATGATCGATGACGTGGGTGGTGAAGTGCAGTCCTGGATGATGCCCTGGTTTGGCGTGCCCGGCGCCGCTCGACCAGAGTTCGTGCGCGAACTCCAGACGATCTACCACGACCGCACGTACGAGGAGGTCATCAACCCGCTGGATGCCCGGTTCGATGCGGCCCTGGCCGATGCCCGAGAACGCATCGCGGACAATGACCTGCCCGAGGATGAACTCGCCTTCCTCATCAGCTCACTGGTCGAGCGCATCAATCTGCTCTCGGCCTACGTCGATGGTGTTCGTGGTCAGGGCCTGCACGACTATCCCGGACCCTATGACAATACGTCGATCTACTTTCCCGACCCCGTCGATCCGCTGACAATCGAACGCCTCAACGGGCTGTACAAGCAGGCGCTCATCTGGTCCTCCGATCCCGGTCTGGCGCGGCAGCAGCTCAGCCATCGCCGGGATCAGCTGGTGGTCCTGCTCGACAGCACCGGTCGCCGCATGAGTTGGCTGATTCCGTGGGCCGACGAGGAGGCCATCGGCAACGACTACCGGCTGAGCGACTTCTGGGATGGGACGGGCTTGGTCGAAGATGGGCCGCGAGTCCGCCCCGCATTCACGATCGCCGGCTACGAGGCCATCCAGGATTTCCTGGAACAGATCTGGTGGGCCGGGCTTGAGGACGAAGACCATTTCGCCGAACTCGAGGCCGCCTTCCAGGAGCATTACCGCGATCAGTTCTTCCGTGAATGGGAGACCTTTGCACGCGAATTCGATCGTGGCACCGAAATGCTCTCCGGGCGTGACGAGTGGATGCGTGCGGTGAATTCGATGGCCACCCCGCGCAACCCGCATTTCCATCTGCTCGAAGTGATGTTCGAACACTTCGAGTATTTCGACATTGATGACATGCCCGACTGGGCTCGCATGGTCCGGTTCCATGACGAGATGCGCAGCTTCGCGCCCGATGCCGACGAAGTCGACCACACGGCACGCAACCGCGTGTTTACCAAGATCGGCCTGAGCATACTCAAGAAGACCGGACCGGTCGGCAAGAGCCTGGCGAAAACCGGCAAGCGTGGCACCAAGACCAAGCGCAAGCTCGATCAAGCCGATGCCCGATCCGGAGCCACGCCCGATGAGCGCGCGCTCATGCTCGAGGAAGCGGGCGAGATCCTGGGGGAGTATCGCGGCTACCTGGACGACATCGCCTTCAATTCCGACATTCGCAGCGTCTCGCATGAAGCCATGGAGGCCCTGTTCCGCGATCCGGACAATCCGGGAAAAGGCGAAGGGCCTAAGGCGCAGGCCCACCAAAAAATGCGTGAGTTGCAGCGCATCGCGGGCACGCCCACGGAATACAACGAGGCTTTCTGGCAGGTGTTCTCCGGGCCGCTGGATGTTGTGGGGCATTACTACCTGAACGAGTCCGCGTGCTACGTCCAGGACCAGTGGGAGCACGAGTTCCTCGTCGAGCTTGATGGCGTGCCGCAGAGCCGGCGCGGCGAGTTCATGTTCGGCGAATCGGGCGAGCTCTGGCGCTTCGTTGACGAACAGGTGGATCCGTTCCTCGGTCGTCGCGCGGGCACCGGCTACGTGTCGGCGCGTGCGAACGGCTACCGCATGCCCATGGAAGAGGACTTCCTGGAATTCGCCACCCTGGGGCGCGAGGGCATGCGTTCACGCGAGGATCGCTACCGCGTGCGGATCGAAGCTCTGCCGACGTCCGCGAACGAGGGCTCGGTGCATCGCCCCAGCCGCACGCAGGTACAGCTGCGCTGCGATGGCGGTGATCAGGACGTTGTGAATTTCAACTTCCCGGTCTCCGGCGTCTTCAACTGGGACGGGGGCTGCGATGACGTGATCCTGGAGATCGACATCGGCCAGTACACCCTCGAGAAACAGTGGAGTGGCGAACACGGCTTTCCGCAGTTCCTCAGTGACTTCCGCACCGGACAGCAGCGGTTGCGGCCAGAGGACTTTCCGCGGCACCAGCAGATTCTCGAGGACTATGGCATTGCGTACATCGATGTGGGCTTCCGCTTCAGTGGCCACGAACCGGTGATCAACCGCCTGCACGCGTTGCCGCAAAGTCCACCCGGGCGCATCGCGGCCTGCTGGAGCTGACCGGAATGCTCGATCGCAGCCAATACGCAGAATGGGATCCCTTGACCCTCACCTATGCGTTCGATGGTGAGGAGGTCGAGCTGCCCATGCGGTTGCTGGTGCTCGGGAAGTTCTCCACCACACCCTTGCTCGAGCGCGAACGCGAGCCCGTGCCGATCACGCTGGACACGATCAATGCAGTTGTCAGCGATCTGGCACCGACGATTACGCTCACGGTACCGGACTGCCTCCTTGCCGACGGCGGTTCGCGCGACATCGTGATCAACGTGCACGCGCTCGAGGACTTCGAGCCTGAGCAACTCGCACGCAACACACCCGAGCTCGCCGCTGTCCTGTCTCTGATGGAACGCCTTAGGCACGAGGATGCGAAGCTCGATGGCGCAAGCGACGAAGGACGCCTCCTGGAAGGCCTGGGCTTTGATCCCGCCAATGTGGACAGCCTGTGGCGCGATTACGCCATCGCGGAACTTCGCGATCGTCTCGGACACCAGCTTGACGAGATCCTCCACCATCCCGATTTCCAGGCACTGGAGGCCAACTGGCGCGGCTTGCATCTGATTCTCGAACAGATCACCGACACCATGCACTGCAGGGTCGATCTGCTGGACCTTGATGCGGCCGACCTTCTCGAGGACTTTCGCGGACAGGCGGACCCGGATGCCTCGCTTCTGTTCCAGACCCTGCATGCGCGTGAGTTCGGCCAGTACGGCGGTGAACCATATGCGGCAGTCATCGGCGCCTACGAGTTCGGGCCGAGTGCCGATGACATCGATCTGCTCCGGCGCATCGCCCGGGTCTGCGCCCACGCCCACGCTCCCTTCATCGCCGGTACGGCGCCGACGATGTTCGGGCTTGGCAGCTTCGACGAACTCGTCGATGCCACCTCGCTGCCGGAACTCAAGCGTGCGCCGCGGTACGCGCGCTGGTGGGGTTTCGTGGACGAGGAGGTCACGCGCTATGTCGGGCTGACGGCGCCGCGTGTCCTCTTGCGCAAACCCTGGGGAGTGGATGATGAAACGTCCACCAGCTTTGCGTACCGCGAGAATGTCAGTCGTGACCACGCGCACGCCTTGTGGGGCGTCGCCGCGTTTGCCTTCGCGGGCTGTCTGCTGCGCAGTTTCCAGCGTTATCGCGTCTGCGTCGACATCGTGGGGCCTGCGGGGGGACGGGTTACAGGCCTGCCAAGGCCGCAGGCCGACGATGTTCATGGCACGGTGTATCCCGTGGAAGTCCTGCTGTCCGAGCGCAAGGAGGCGGAACTGGCCGAGCTCGGATTCATGCCCATTACCGTCGCGCGCGCGCATGACTACATCGCGTTCAACTCCGCACACTCACTGCACTGGGCGGCAGTCGAAGCCGATGTCGGTCGCCGGGATGACCCGGACAGCCTCGGCCTGCGCCTGGGTGCGCAACTTCCCTACATGTTTCTGATTGCGCGCGTCGCACACTATCTGAAGGTCATACAGCGCGACATGGTGGGGACCATGCGCTCGGAGGCGGAGATGGAGAGCGAGTTGCACGGCTGGCTGCGCCGCTATGTCTCCGACGTCGAGAATCCCGCGCCGGCGCTCCGCGCCCGCCGGCCCTTGCGCAAGGCGTTGCTGAAGGTGGTGGACGAAGAGGGGGATGGCTCCTCCTACCGGATGCACCTCGATCTCGTCCCGCATACACGCTACATGAGTTCGGAATATTCGCTGTCCCTGGAAGGTCGTCTGGGCAAGGAGTGAGTCCCGGGGACCACCGTGGATCGGTGACGACAGGCATTGAGGAGTCGGAAACATGCCCACGATGGGGTACGTCAGAATCGAGGGGGAGGAGCAGGGCCACATTGAGGGCCCTGCCGAGTACGAGGGCGAAGATGGCCTGATCGGCATCTTTTCCTTCGACCACGAGGTGGCCATTCCGCGCAAGGCCACGGAAGCGGTGACCGCGGGCCGCCCGGTGCACCAGGAAATCGTCATCGGCAAACTGGTCGATCGTGCAACGCCGCGGCTCTATCAGGCCATGGATCAGCACGAACGCCTGACGCGAGTGGAGTTCTCCTGGTACGAGTACAACAGCAGTGGCATTCGCGAACTGGCGTTCAGCATCGAACTGGAGAATGCCCTGGTCACGCGCATCCGTCCGACCATGCCGGATTTCATGGATCCGGACAGCGACCGCTACCGCTTCCTGGAGCATGTAGCGCTGTCGTACGAAACCATTACCTGGAGCTGGGGCCAGGGTGACATCCAGTTCGAAGCGAGCTGGCACGGCGACGAGGAGTGACATGGCAACCGTCCGCCTCATGGAACGCCTGAATCGACGCGCTTCGGAACGCAGCGAGCGGCGCGTGCGCGATGAGCAGCGCGTCAAGGATTCCGTGGCGGCGCACATCCGCCAGTTGCTGAATACGCGCCGCGGCAACGTGCCGATCGATCGGGACTTCGGCATGCCGCAGCTTTCACAACGTGGCGGCGAGTCGGGTGGCCAGGATGAGGAGACCGTGAACCGTGCAATCCGCGACCTGCTGGCCGAGTACGAGCCCCGCGTGAGTGACGTCGAGGTGGTCTCGCGTGGTTTTTCCGGGCGTCAGCTGGGCCTGGACATCGAGATCAAGGGGGCCGTGGCCTACCGTGATCGACCCTTGCCGGTGCGGCTGCGCGGCACCTTGCTGGCTGATGGCCGCTTCGTCTTTTGATGGGAGATTGCGTTCGTGACGCAATTCAGTGACTACTACAAGCGCGAACTGCGAATGCTGCGGGAACGTGCCGCGGACTTCGCCAGCGAACATCCATCGCTTGCCGGCCTGCTCGAGGGCGCGTCGGCAGACCCCGACGTTGAGCGTCTGCTCCAGGGCGTCGCCTTTCTGGCTGCCGACATTCGCCAGACGGTGGACGAGGACTTCACCGAAGTCGTGCACAATCTCGCGCAGACGATCTGCCCGCACCATCTGCAGCCCGTACCCGCGGCCACGGTGGTCGCCTTCGAGCCGAAGGCCAATCTGAAGCAGACGCACAACGTCCGGGCTGGCACCCATCTGGAATCGGTACCCGTGGACGGGCAGCCGTGCTACTTCCGGACCAGTTTCGACACCCCTGTGGCGCCGCTGCGCCTGCAGGATGCGGACCGTCCCGATCTGGAGTCCGAAACGCCCCACCCCGAAGGCCTGGTGCAGGTGCGACTCTCGCTGAACAGCGGTGATACGGCGTTGGGTGCGATCGAGCTTCCGCGCCTGCGCATTCATTTGGCGGGGGACTTCAGCGATACCTCTGACCTCTACATGCTGCTGGTGCATTTCCTGCGCCGTGTACGCGTCACCGACCGCAGTGGGCGCACGCTGGCGGAACTGGGGGCTGACGCCGTGCGCCCGGTCGGCTTTGCGCCGGATGAAGGGCTGCTGCCACGCCCCGGCAACGTGCTGCCTGCATACGGCATGCTGCAGGACTACTTCCTGTTTGCGGAGAAGTTCCTTTTCCTCGAGGTCGATCTGGCGGATTGGCAGCAGCGTGACGTGGGCAGTCAGTTCGAGCTTGTCTTCGAGTGTGCACCGCCGCCGTTCAACATCCCGTCGGTATCACGCGATCGTTTCGTGCTCCATGCGACGCCGGCGGTCAATGCCTTCGACTGGGAGTCCGAACCCGTGGTCATGGACCACCGTGCGGACGAGTATCCCGTGCGCCCGGCCGGCGGTGCGGGCCGCGATCTGATTGTCCACTCCGTGCAGTCCGTCGAGGGCATCGCTCGCGGCGGATCGGGCCGGCGCAGCTATCAGCCGTTCTCGGCCTTTCTTGCGGGGCGGCGGCAGCAGCCGGTCTATCAGGTTGGTTACCGGCGTGCCGAAGCGGCGGACGACGTCGCCGTGCACCTGTCGGTTGCCCTGCCGGAGGATGAGCCCCTGCGTCACCGCGAGGTGCTCAAGGCGAAGCTGACGTGCACGAATGGTGAGCGCGCCGAGGCCCTGTTGCCGCACGATATCCAGACACCGACGCGCGATACCCCGGAATTGGTGACCTTCACCAACCTGAGTGCACCGACGCCGGCGCGGCAGCCGCCCCTCGACAAGAGCAAGCTGTGGCACCTGATCTCGCACCTGTCACTGAACTACCTGTCGATCGCCGACGTGGACAACCTGCAGGCGCTGCTGCGCCATTATGCGGTGCCCGGCAGCGACGAGCGCGCGCGCGACATGCCGAATCTCAAACGCATCGAGAGCATCCGCGAGGTGCATGTACGGCCGGCCGAACGCCTTCTGGGGGACTGCTTCGTGCGCGGTCAGTCGATTCTCATCCGACTGCGCAGCGACCATTTCGTCGGCTACGGTGACCGCTATCTGTTCGGTTCCGTGTTGAACCGCTTCTTTGCTGAAGCCAGTGCAATGAATACTTTTACCGCGTTGCGCTTCGAGGACACAGCAACCGGCGATGTAATCGAATGGCAGCCGATGCTGGGATCGCGCCCGCTGATCTGATCAGCGCTCGAGAGTTGGATCATGACCGAAACCACAGCCGATGATCTGCGCAAGCTCGAGGCCGACATCCTCGAGAATGGAGCGGCGTATTCGTTCCGCCAGCTCGTGCGCCTTCTGCGTGGGCGGTTGAAGCCGACGGGCACGGCACCCGAAAACGCGCTGCGCATCCGGCCCGAACTCTCGCTGGAACGTCCGCGTGCCGAGGTGGCCAGCGTGACACGCGAGAGCGATCACTATGAGGTCGTAACCACGTTCATGGGGCTGTACGGCGTTTCCTCGCCGCTGCCCGCGTTCTACACCGAGGAGTTGATCGAGGCGGCGCAGGAAGACCGCACCACTGCGCAGACCCTGCTCGACTCGATTCACCAGCACCTGTATGAACTGCATATCGCGGCCCGGGAGAAGCACCGGCCACTGGATGCCACGGTCGAGCGCGGGGACGCCGGCTTCCGTGACATGTTGCGCAGCATGGTCGGCCTGCGCGATCCACAGGTGCGTCGAACGCTGCCCGAGCCGGACCGCATGCTGCGCTATGTTGCCCTCCTGGGGGCGCAGCAGCGCTCCGCCGAAGGCCTGCGGACACTGCTCACCGACGCACTCGGCCATGACGCGGTCAGCATCGAACAATGCGCGGAGCGGCGTGTGCGGATTCCGCCGCCATCACGCGTGCGCATCGGTGAGCAGAGTCATGCACTCGGGGTGGACGCCGTGATCGGCATTCATGTGCGAGATCGCATGGGCCGCTTCCGCATTCGGATCGGGCCTCTTGATGAGGAACGCTTCGATGCGCTGCTGAATCGGCACAATCATTGGCACTGGCTGGTCGGCATGATTCGTTTCTATGTGGATACGCCGTTGCAGTGCGAACTTGAACTGGAACTGAAAAAGGGTGCGGGGGGGACGACGG
>SL_3KL_010_SEDDRAFT_10002550_pt1 | contig 16661 bp, 10 predicted proteins | sample SodLakKL_010_SED_2_FD_10381 | JGI IMG/M metagenome (IMG submission 10381) | reverse complement strand
ATTACCACAGACCACTCAAATTATATTTGGCGGTTAAATCGAAAAAACCTTGACAGCAGTCGGCAACTCGAAACTGGCGCAAGTAGCCTGTACTGAGCGGAGTCGAACGTATCCATTTGTGTCCCCATATGGTCCAAGCGGACGCTTGAACCAGTTTAATGGTTTCCATTTAATAGTACACGTACTAAAATAAACTACCTCAAAAAAATCCTTGACAACTCTCGGGAATGCTTGAGAGTTTAGAAAAAAAAGGCATCTCTGAAATCATCCAGAGATGCCCTGAACCTTAGGATTTAAGCTACGGTTTTGGTGGTTCAATTCCTGGCACGGGTGGTTCTTCCAGTCCCGGCTGCGAGTCGATCTGTGCAACCGGAATCGGATAGAACTCATGATCACCGCTTCGGAAGAATGGTATGGTTCCTTCCGCTCTGTCGAGCCGGACAAGGTCGAAGAATCTGTCTTCTCCCCATTCAAAGGTCAATTCTGCGGCTCGTTCTTCGAGAATATCGTCGATATCAGCTCCGGAGATGGGCGGCATTCCGGCCCTGTCTCTTACTTCGTTGATATATGTATCACCTGCACCCGGCCCATTTAAATGAACTAACGCTTCGGCGTATAGTAGAAGTGCATCAGCGTAACGAAACATTCTTAAGTTATTATAACCTCCAAACCGGTGTCTGCCCGGTGTTTGATCACGATAAGGAATGTATGTTTTAAAGAAGAATTTCTCTGCCACACCGCGTCCTTCCCGGTTATACCGGTCAAGCAGGTCCTGCAAATCAGCCGGAATTCGGCCGATTGAATCACCTTCTGCAGTGGCGGTATTTTGAGGAATAATGGTGGTTTCATACCGTATTCCTTCACCTCTGTCTTCCATCAGGTCGATAAACTTTTGTGCAGGCATAGAGAAGCCCCAGCCGCTTGTAAATCCGCTTCCGTCATATTTGGTTCCTCCGGTCTGTTTTATACCATCAAAATTATACAACTGACCAATGGCTTTATGATCCCCGCTTGATTGTCCAAAATCAGTAAATTGTAGTTCAAAGATGCTTTCATCGGAAAGCTGTCCGGCATATTTAAACAGTTCGTAATAATCGGGATAGAGCGAGAACAATCCACTCTGAATTATTGCTTGAGAATGTTCATGCATTAGGTCATAATCCCGAAAATCGGCAGCTAATTTAGTTAATACCATATGTGCGGCCCATTTTGTTACGGCACCTCTTCTTTCAGTTAAATGGCTTGGATGTCCATCCTGAAGATGATCCAGAATTTCCGTCAGCTCGCTGACAACGTACTCATAAACTTCCTGACGAGGAGATAACCTAAGCTCTGCCGCAATTACATCTGCATCGTAGTAAGGTATATTTTCGTAAAACCTTAATAACCTCCAATAAGCAGTTGCTCTGAACCATCTGATTTCGGCCATATACATCTGCAGCCTGGCTGTATCGGTTGTGTGTTCACCAAATTTTTCCAGTTCCTGCAGAGAGGCGTTGGCATCACGTATTAAGGTGTAGTGCTGGTGCCACAAATTATTTACAAACCAGGCATTTCGCATAGTTTCGTAAACAAAATCCTGGATGTCTTCCATAATCGGCTGATCACCGGCATGGCCTGCTTTGAATACAAAGTCACTTCTGAATCGTAACATTGCTTTATTAGACCAATGATTAAATGTACCACTTCCAGCCTGATCATAAACTGATGCTACAGGTTCGAACATTCTGGAATCATCCGTGTAATCGATTTCATCAACGGGAACTTGTCCCTCAATCGGATTATTTAAAAAATCCGAGCAGTTATTCATAACAAGCAATGTTAAGAGTAGCGTAAACATTACTGCTATGTATTTAAAAAATTTCAAGTTATTCATGATATTGAAAAGTTATATCTTATAAAATTAGTAAGTAATATTTACGCCAACTGTAAAGCTCTGCGGAATGGGATGCACACCGCCGGCAGATCCGACACCGCCAACTTCCGGAGTAAATCCGTTGAAACCGAATATGGTAATCGGGTTTTGTGCGGTAATTCTGAAACGGACGGTAGATCCGGATTCGCTTCCCGGAATCAGATCACGGAAGGTATATCCTACAGTAATATTCTGAATTCTAAAGAAAGAGCCATCTTCTACCAGGAATGTGTTCATATTGTTCATATTCCAGGCGTGCAGCAGTCCTTCTGCCGAAGGATAGGAGTTGGTTGAGCCTTCACCCGTCCAGCGGTTTTCGTAAAGATCTACTTCAAAATTATAATCACCGTGGTGGCTTCGGCCGCCTCTCAGTGAGTTAAATATTTTATTTCCGTGCACACCATAAAATGATGTGGAGAAATCAAAGTTTCTGTAGTCGAACTGAATCTGGCCGCCATAAGTAAACCTTGGAATATTGGCGCCGAGATGCTGGCGGTCGTTCTCATCGATGATGCCGTCGCCGTTCACATCCTGGAACCGGAAGAACCCCGGCCGTACTGAAGAATGAATGTCCGTGTTAAGATGGTCTTCGATTTCCTGCTGGTTTTGATACACTCCTTCAATCACGTATCCGTACCACGAGTAGAGCTGATGACCGGGTTCAGACCTGTAAGGCTGTGTTGTCCCTGTCTGAATATACGGCTCGCCTCCAAGATCCAGCACCTCATTATGCAGGGTACTCAGGTTGGCACTGACGTTGTAGCCAACTTCTCCGATCCGGTCCTGCCAGTTTACCAGAAATTCTAATCCTGTATTCAGAATTTCACCCTGGTTTCTGATCATACCACCACCGCGCATAAGATTGCTTGTCCAGATTGCGGCATCTTTGGTTACTTTTCTGAACCAGTCGATTTCGGCAGACAGCCTGTAATCCAGTGTAGAAAATTCTATACCGGCATTAATCTCATCGGTGATTTCCCAAACAAGTGTATTATAGAAAATACTTGGGCGATAGCCTGGAAATATTACATCATCAAATACAGTAGAAACTCCAAAACCGGTTGCTATTTCTCTTGACCCGGATTCCCTGGGAACATTATTATTTCCTAACCGGCCCCAGCTTGAGCGAATTTTTAATTCGTCGAAGAGCGTCTGACCACTCATAAACTCTTCCTCAGAAAGCATCCAGGCAACTCCAAACGACGGGAAGTAACCCCAGGTTTGGGTGTATTTGTCGGTTCCGTCGGCCCTCATGGTGGCATTCACCATATAGCGGTCGCTGTAATTATACATGAGCCTGCCGAAAAAGGATGCCCCAACTTCGGTAGAACCACCATCGCTGACGGAAAAATTTTCAGGCGAACCATCTTCTGCATTTCCGAAATAGAGAAAATGCTCCTGGCCGCCGGGAACATTTGCTGCCCAGCCTCCCATTCCAATATCTCTGTACATTCTGATGGAATTACCCGCCATGGCAGTAAGGTTGTGAGATCCGAAACTGTTTTGGTAGGTAAGTGTATTGTCCAGGTGTATGGTGCTTGAGTTGCCAAAATTACGGCTCAGGCTTGAATTGTCGTTTCTGAGCTTGTCGTCGATATGATATTGCGGACTATAATTTCTGCTGTCGTTTCTGCCAATACTGTGGCTGAATTGCGACCTTAACACCAGCCTGTCATCTCCTGTAAACCGAATATTAGCAAATGCATTATAGTCGATTTTCAGTTGCCTGTTGTAGTTCCAGTTGCCCTGGCCAAAATAGAGAAAGGCAGCCGGATTATTTACCGGACCTACATTATAACCTGCATCAACAACACCGGCAAAATCGTCTTCTACTTCCGAATTACGCACGGGGATTGTAGGAACTGCGTGATACATGCCTCCCCAAACCTGCCCGGGGTTGTCTGTCCTGGTTTGATTCAGGTTAAAGCTCACGCCAAGATCCAGAAAATCATAAGGAATAAAGTTTACATTCGACCGCACGTTAATTCTCTGCCATCTGTGTTCGGCATCCTGGAAGAGTCCATCTTCTCCTGTATAGCTTCCGCCAACATGGTAGGTAGTACGCTCAGTACCGCCGCGCAAAGAAAGCGAATGGTTCATAATCGGCGCCATTCCGCCATTTGATCCAAGTAATTCACCATACCAGTCTGTATCAGTAGCAGGTATTGTGTACTGCTCGCCGTTATGTGTAAACGGCTGGCCGCCCCATAAATCGATGGAGCCCTGCAATCGGCTTGCAATTCCCGCTTCAATCAGCATAGTAGAGTACTGCTCTGTGTTGGTCATTGGCAGCAGGCTGCTGGTTGTATTGATTCCGGCATAGCCGTCATATTCAATAACCAGCCCTTCATCACGGCTGCCCTGTTTGGTAGAAACCATAACCACACCACCGGCAGCACGCACTCCGTAAATGGATGCCGCTGAAGCATCTTTCAGTACGGAGATCGATTCGATGTCGTTCGGGCTCAGCCAGTTGATGTCATCATAAAACATACCGTCAACCACGTAGAGCGGATCGGCACCCTGCATGGAACCAATTCCGCGAACACGAATACTTGGGCCTGCACCGGGTGCACCGGCATTGGTTACCTGCATTCCCGGTACGGAACCCTGAAGTGCCGAGATGGCATTCGTGGTAACGTTTCTTGCAATTGCATCGGCTGAAATTGTTGATATGGGTGCTGTTAAATCCATCGATCTTGCTTCACCATAACCAATCACAACCAGTTCCTGGCCTGCAACAGTGGCCATTTCCATAGTTACGTCAATGACTTCTCTGCCATCAATCGCAATAACTCTTGTTTGATATCCTATATAGGAAAATTGAAGCTCATTATACCCTTCAGGTACTGTAAGCTGATATTCACCGTCAATATTTGTGACTGTACCGACATCATCAGTGCCAACCACTAAAATATTTACGCCTGGCATAGGTAGCCCGTCGTCCGCTGATATAACTTCACCTGTTACGGTAATATCCTGAGCAGCCAAAGAGCTAAATCCAAACAGCAAAGGAAGAGCCAGTAACAAAAATAGCTGTTTCGGTATCTTTTTCGACATAATATTTAAGTCCTCGTTCATTAGAAATTGTGTGTTTGCACCCCAATTAAAAAAAGTAGCCGGCGCATAAGTATTAAACCATTCATATTTCACCACCCCTGTCTTTGTAATCAGAGCTTACAGTTATAATCATAAATAAATACTCTAAATGCAAAAAAAATGGAAAAATTATTCCGAATTCATGCAAAATTTATATTTCATCCGTGTCCGGAATGAAACTATCATGGAGGAATTGTATAAATTTTAGCCTGTGCAATTTGAATTCGGGTTATAAAAATTATCAACTAAATTGTTAATAATTAATAAATTATTTGATAATATCTATTTCGTTAACCGCGAAAAATTAAATCTGGCAATATTTGCATCGGTTGCAATAACGATTAGTTATTCATAAAACAATTAAATGTTTAAGGAGTTTATATTGGAAAAAGTTGGAAAGTTTTCCATATAATTTGCATTTAATTCGATATATTTTGCATTTTAAAGGCAAAAGATTATCAGGTTTAATGAGATGGTGACAAAAATGAAACAAATATCTAAATGGCTGACTGCCGGACTGTTTTTAATGCTAATAAGTTGTGGTGCAGAAGACAACGATTATGTCTGGTATATGGACACTTCTGAGGAAATCAGCAGTTTTGGAAATGACGGATCGGGAGCTCAGTTTGCATTATATGAGGACAATGCCGTTGCCGGTACTGCTTCTATGCAGGTAATACCGTCCGGTTCTTCAGGAGAAACCAAAGTTGCACTGCCGCTGGACGGAGAAAAGCTGAGTCGGTGGGCAGGGCATGAAAAAGTTCAGATCAGAATTTACCGCCCGGAGAATAATCACCTCAACCCGGAGCACTTCTTTATGGGGATGGCTGATGTTACCGGCGGAGAGTGGAGCTGGCAGGGCGGCATTACCTGGGATGAATCTGAATTAGAACCCGGATGGAACGAAATTACATACACTCTCTCTGAGGATATGAGAAATTTGCAGGAAGGCAGCGAATACACCTTATTTTTGGCTTTTTCTGCCTATATGCCGCCAAGAGAAGACGGAGTTCGCGTGCCGCTCTATGAATATTTTCTGATTGATGGAATTAAAATGTTATAACGCTTGAGAAATTTTAAAAATGAAAAAGAAACTAACGCTACTATTATCTGTTTTTTTAATTGCTTCTTTTGGACTGACAAATGCTGAAGCATCAGAACCGGAACCCAGGCAAATTGTGTTAACATGGCAGGGCGATACCCAGACAACTATGACCGTAACATGGCGCACCGATGAAGAAAATGCCCGAACCTACGGGGTAAAATTAATACAGGATGCCGCAGAAAATTACGGTGACGACATTGTTTTTGAACAGGTGAGAGAAGAGCTATTGGCAGAAGGATGGGAGGGAGCCGGTTACAATTCTTCCGAAGAGGCATTTATAGCTCTTTCTGTGGGCGTGATGAATCATACGGGAAGAGACGCCGATTTTGCCTACGGCTTTTTGATTAATAACTGGCGAACCTACACTGAAGATGTTGGGCTTGAAGCGGATTTGATGCCGGACAGGGAAAGATGGAACCAGACCTACGACGGGGTTTCAGAAAACAAACTATACTACACTTCCGGAACAGAACTGTTGGATAATGCCGGACAATACAGCCTGGATGAACTTGACGACTCTTTCAGTTCGATACAAGCCGAATCATACACTTTTCCGGAAACCAGCGCATGGCTTCATAAAGTTCAGATAACCGGCCTTGAGCCCGGAGAAACCTACAGCGTTTTGATCCGGAATGAGGAGACAACAGCCGATCCCTTTATTTTCAGAACCGCTCCAGCCACAAGAGATTCCGTAACATTTATCGCAGGCGCCGATACGCAGTCTCAAACGCAGGAGCGAAAAGAGATGACGGCACTTGCTGCTTCACTCGATCCTGAATTTATTTTGATTTCCGGAGATCTTGTAATGCGTGGAATGGCAGAAAATGAGTGGGATGCCTGGTTTGATGAATGGCACGATTTGATGATAACGGAAGAAGGGCGCAGGGTTCCGGTTCTGCCGGCACTGGGAAACCACGATGTTCGAGGCTGGGTGATGGGAGACTTTGAAACCGATGCCGCATTTTTTGCCAACAGGTTTAACCTGCCCGATCCTCAAAATTATTATGTGATTGAGTACGGCGACGGCATGGTGCTGATTACGCTCGACAGCGGCCACACGTCGGCATTTAATGAAGAAATCGATTGGTTTGTGGATACGGGTTATTACGAAGGCACACAGCGTGTGCACGATTCTCACGACGGCCAGCAGCGAAACTGGCTGGAATCCACTCTTCAGCAATACCAGGACCGCCCGTGGATTTTTACGCACTATCACATCAATATACTTGCAACCTCAGAACACTACTGGGAAAAACCAAGATATGGCCGTCCATTGATGCGTGAGCACTGGGTGCCTCTTTTTGAGCAGTATGGCGTTGACCTGGTTCACGAAGGGCACGGCCACCGAATGAAACGGACCCACCCGGTGAAAGAGTGGGAGATAAATGAAGATGGTATTGTGTACATCGGCGATGGGGGATGGGGAACCCATATGGGAGTGCCCGAAGACCTTTGGTTTGTGGCCGATAAAGGCTCCGATCATCATTTCTGGAAACTGACTTTGAATGACGGATGGACTGAACTAAAAGGCTGGCCGGTAAAGTGGATTGACGGAGAAGCCGTGCGGGGTGAGGTGTTTTATATCAGAAAATAATTTTATTTACAGAACAAACTTTGAAATCTTGAATAACGTGAGATTCCTTTTGGACAAAGCGGGTTGAATTATACAATCTGGCCAAAACTGGTTCAAGCGTCCGCTTGGACCATTAGCGCGTGAATAGTGACCTTGAAGCGTTCCCGGTGCTTTTCCGGGATCCTCCAAGCGTCACTTCGTCGCAAAAGAACGCTTGAAGGTTCAAATGGTAATGGGCACTAAGGCACAAGCCCCAAAGGGGCAGGCAGGACGCTTGCGCCAGTACAGGTGTGCGGGATGACGCTTTTTTACACGAGTACATGTGAAAAACCAAATACGATAAAAGAATTTGATTTGTTAAAAAAGGGTCGTTGTTAGAGATTTGTAACTAACTGGCTGCCATAAACATAATTTTTTTATAATTATTAATAATTTGAATTGAAAAAAAGACGATAAGTTTTATTTTGCACTGCGTATTAACCGAAAGTTTTTATAAAAATCAGAAAAATAAAGTTATGCTGAATAGTTATAAAATCATATAGATAAAAATCAAGCCGTTAATAAATAATTCATTATGAAAGTAACCCTTAAAGACATTGCAGACGACACAGGATTTGCAATTTCAACCATTTCTCGAGTTTTAAGGGGATCTGATAAAATAAGCCGCGATACGCATAAGAAAGTTCTGATGAGCGCCAAAAAACTGGGATACAAAATGCCCAATAACGGAGAATTTATTCCCAAAAAGCATTTAAATCTGGCACTCATTGCTACAGGTTTTCACGAGGGAGAGTTTTATTCCTGCTATTATCACGGACTCAACAAAGCAGCAAGCAAAAATAACGTACGCCTGTTTTTAAAGGCCGTGCTTGATTATCAGAATGGGTTGGCTCAACTCCTGAAAGAATTAACAGCAGATTATTACGACGGAATCATTTTATTTATTCCGGAACTGACTGCTGGAAATTATACCGATCTTGCGGAAAAGCTTCCCGACGATTTCCCAATTATTTCAAATTCACTGATCGAAAATCCTGTTTTTCCAACAGTTACCTTCGACAGTTATTCCGGCGGATACCTTGCTGCCAGGCATCTTCATGAAAAAGGTTACAAAAAACTTGGGATTATTCTCGGGCATCCAAGACGTTCCGAATCCAGATTTCGAAGAAACGGATTTGCCGATTACATCAGCCAGCAGCCCGGGCTTGATTTGAGCTGGGTGGCCGAGGGAGATTTTACATTTGAAAGCGGAGTAGGTGCTTTCAAACAATTTCATACCGAAAAACAGAAACCGGATGCAATATTCGCTTCGAATGACACAATGGGCAGTGGATTTATCTGTTCCGCAAAAAAGGCAGGTTACAAAATACCGGATGATGTGGGCATAATCGGTTATGATGATTTGCCATCAAGCAAATTTATGCATCCAACTATGTCGTCTGTTCATACCGATTATGAGAAACTCGGAAATGCCACGATTAAATCCCTTATCGAGAGTTTTTCAAAAACAAGCGAAAGGTCCAATCTGCTGAGCTTTGTGCCGGTATCTCTCTCCGAAAAAGAATCAACCTGAGCATCTAATTTTGCTCCCGAAAGCTTTCGGGACAACACCATATCAAAGGTGACAGTCCAAAAGTCCCCTCTTGAGAGGGTGTGTGAAAATAATTTTCCAAAAAAATATGACTTAAAAAATTTAAGTTTTGAGCCCTGATACGGGTGCCTACCTTTTCGGACCCACCCCCGACCCCTCCCTATCACACCAAAAAACGGTGTGACAAGGAGGGGAGCTCTTGAAAACCATTCGATACTTAAAAAATTTAATGTCATCACTATTTGAACCGGAATATTCTCACTGTCTCTTAAGAAAGGATTTAGGGGTGTGTTCGTAAGGAAAAAATCGTTGATTCAAGCTTTTAAACAGCAATCTTAAAAAATCTGTCAATAGTAGTTTAAAAACATTTAATCCAGGAGAATAAATCCTGCAAATTTCGTTACTTTCTCACCTTAATCCGGCAAAAGAAGAATAAACCGTCACTGAATTGACCCGTCTCGATTTAGCCATCATTATTGCATACCTGCTGTACATAACCTGGAGGGGATTCCGGTTCAGAAAAGATTACAGCACTACCGAAGATTTTTTTCTTGCAGGGCGCTCTCTTAGCTGGCCCCTGATCGGGCTGTCTCTTTATGCCACCAACATTTCCATCACCAGCGTAATCGGGATGAGCAGCAGCGGTTACGAAACCGGCATCTCAGTATTTAACTACGAGTGGACCGGCGCAGTGATGCTCATCATTTTTGCGGTTTTTATCGTTCCGCACTATCTCAAATTCAGACTCACCACCATGCCCGAGTTTTTGGGGAGGCGGTTTGATGACCGGTCCCGCCTCTATTTTTCGGTGATATCCATCATGGTGAGTGTATTGATCGATATTGCCGGAGCGCTCTATGCCAGCAGTGTTCTTCTGAAGGGTATTTTTCCCGAGGTGGAGATTTATGTGTTTATCATTTTGATGGCGGTGGCAACCGGTTTCTACACCATGGCGGGCGGCCTCCGGGCGGTTATCGTAACCGACAGCATTCAGGCAATAATGTTAACGGCTGCCTGCATCATCGTTGCCGCAGTGGCATTTTATCAGGTTGGTTCATGTGAGGAAGTACGCAGCTCCATCGACACCCAATTTCTGAGCCTGATTCAGCCTACCGATGACCCTTTCATTCCCTGGCCAACGCTGATTGTCAGCCTCCCGATTCTGGGATTCTATTTTATGTGTTCCAATCAGCACATGGTGCAGCGGGTACTGGGCGCCCGTTCAGTTGAAGATGGGAGAAAGGGAGCCATTTTTGCCGGTTTTCTGAAACTGCCCCTGCTTTTTATCATCGTTATTCCGGGAACACTCGGTTTAATACTCTATCCTGAAATCGAAAATCCCAACCTGATTTTTTCCGAATTGATTTTCGAGTTTTTACCAATGGGNGTNCTNGGGCTGATTTTAACAGGCTTCATCGCCGCACTCATGTCCAGTATCGATTCGGCACTCACTGCCTCTTCAAGTATTGCCACACTTGATATTTACAAAAAGTACCGGCCGGATAGCAGCCAGAAAAAACTGCTCAAGATCGGTAAAATATTTATTCTTATTGCTGTAACCCTCGCATCACTCTGGTCACCGATGATTGATCGTTTTCCCACACTCTGGGAATATTTGCAAGCTGTTCTGGCCTACCTGAGTCCGCCGGTTGTAACCTGCTATCTTGCCGGCCTGTTCTGGAAACGATCTACAAAAGATGGAGCCTTTTACTCTCTCATAACCGGTGGGATTGTGGCACTTATACTGGTGGTTAATAATTTTATTCTGCCATTTTATACGATCCACTATCTCTATTCGGCATCCATCATATTTCTGGTTAGCTGCCTTGCAATGGTATTCATCAGCCTTCGCTGGCCGGATGACAGTTTCGATAAATTCCAGGCAACCATACCGCCTGCAGAAATTCCAACAGAGACCTTACCGTGGTACAAGAGCCACAAAACATTCGCAATAGTTGTGCTGGCAATTACTGCTGTGGTTGTTTACCTGTTTTGGTAGTTAATCAAATTTTCTAGCGAATTGACTGGCGCAAGCACTTGTGATGAGCCTGACGAAGAATTTTGCTTGTACCTTATAGAGTTAAAAAGAATGTACTCAGAACACTGAGATCCTTCGACTTCGGTTCTCCGCCAGCGGCCGGATTACCTCCGCTCTTGATGACGTGAGCACTGGTAGTAATAGTGAATCGGCGTATGTAGTAATCCTGCAATGCATAGTTTCCTGATACGCCGGTTCATAGTTCTTACCCATAATCGTCATCCTGAGCCACTAATTTTGCCCAAATGCGGGGCAACACCATTGAACAGGTGACAGCTCAAAAAGTCCCCTCTCGAGAGGGGAAATGTGCAGATGAAAGTCCGGCGGCTGACGGACGGTTCATCAAACGAGGGGTGTGTCCGTAAAGGTGAAATCATCGATTCGAGCCAAAAATCAGTATTTTCCAGAAATCTGTCATTGGTAGCGGAGTCCTACGGTGTTTTTCCGAAGGACGAAGTTGAATGATCTCCATCCAACATAGCATGAATTGCAAATTTCAGTACACTTATTAGACTTATACCAACTTCAAATACAGTTTTCAACTCAAGTTTAAAGAAACAATTTTCGTGTTATTTCCTTCACCAGCAGTTCAGACCCATCCCCCGGCCCCTTCCCTATCAGGCCAAACTACGGCCTGACAAGGAAGGGGTGACTTTTTAAAGAATTTTCAGCCATACAAAAAAAGCCCCTCCCTGCGGTTCCCTCTCTATCCCGACTATACTACAGTCTGGACAAATTGAGCAAAGCGAAATCCCGATTTCGCAAAATTCGAGAGAAGGGGTGACGTTCTTCGAAGGTTTTCATGAATAAAAAAGTCCCTCCTTGTCCCGATGCAGTTCAATCGGGATAGGGAGGGTCCGTCATGATCAAAATTATATGGACTTGTGCCAACTCCAAAAACAAATTCTGCTCAGGATTAAAGAAACAATTTTCGAGTAATTTCTTTCACCAGCAGTTGAGAGGGTACAGACCGGAACATCTGCAGCCATGATACATTCTCTCCGGCGGCCATTCGGATACGATACTGCTGATATTTTTCCTGCTCTTTATTCATTTTATGGCGGTGTTTTTCGAAACAGGCACGGTATCCTTCAATTTGGTTATCTGATGTTGTGATGCTTTCTCTGTCATCGCTCATATTCACCACCTGCAGTGTATGCGGTACACATTTGATAGGGCCGAAGTCGTGCGCCAGCCTGATCCACAGGTCATAATCCTGGGCTGCGGGCAGCGATTCATCATAACCGCCCACTTCCAGGATGTACTCTTTCCGGGTTAAAACCTGGTTGCCCACCTGGTTGTAGAAAAGCAGATCCTGAAGGGTGATAGTTTCCTTTTTTTTCCAGACAGCTTCCCTTTCACCAAAAATCATACGGTCGTTTGAGCAAACTCCGGAAATGCCTTCTGTGAAGCCATCCAGCAGATATTCAACCCGTTTCGGCCGCCAGAAATCATCATCATCAAGGCCTGCAACAAATTCTCCTTTTGCCTGTTCAATAGCTATGTTCCGGCTTGCCGCAGCACCTTTTGGTGTTTGATTGCGGATAATAGTCACGGCATGTTTTTCGGAAAATTCAGCCAAAACATCCGGGGTATTATCTTCAGAGGCATCATCCACCACAATAATTTCCAGGTTTTCCCAGGTTTGTTCTGCTACAGACTGTAATGCCCGAAGAAGAGTATCGGCACGATTACAGGTTGGGATATAGGCGGTTACTAATGGTTGCGGATTCTCCGGCATGGTTCTTTCCGAGGATTGATTATATTTATTTGGTGCACAGTATTACGACGGTTCAAAATAAAAAAACAGACCTGCTCAAAACAAAATTATGCAAAGCCGGCCACGAATCACAGTTGCAATCTGCACATTTAACCGTGCGGGATATCTTGCCGATACGCTCGGGGACCTGGCTACGCAGCGGACCGATCCGGCTCTGTTTGAAATCCTGGTCATCAACAATAACAGCCGTGACGGCACTGAAACCGTCTGCGAAATTTTTTCCAAAACGCATCCCGAATATAATTTCCGCATGGTTTCGGAAAAAAAACAGGGTTTGTCGATTGCACGAAACCGTGCTGCTAAAGAAGCCAAAGCTGAAGCCATTTTTTATATTGATGATGATGTGAAACTGCCGGAAGATTTCATAAACACAGCGCTGGATTACCTGGAAAAACGACCGTCAACACTGTGTGCAGGCGGCAGAATTTTTGTGGATTTTGATGAGCCGGAAAAAGAGCCGGACTGGATTCCGGGTGAGCTGATGCCGATGTTTGGCCTGCACGATTTGGGTGATGATGATCTCACCTATCCGAAGAGCAATTTTCCGAGGGGCGGCAATATGATGATCCGTAAGACGGTTTTCGAAGCCTTCGGATATTTTGATACCACACTTGGGCGAACCGGGGAGCAGCTATTGGGCAGCGAGGAAAAAGATTTTTTTGAGAAAATCCGCCGGAATGGGGTGGATCTGCACTACTGGGCAGATCTCAGGCTTACACACCGAATCGGGGCATCGCGGCTGGAAAAAGAGTACCTTGCAAAACAATCGGAAGGTATTGGCCGCAGTGAAAGGCTGCGATTAATGGGAGATTATGAAAACCTTTTAAAAAAATTCGGGAGCGAGCTGTTCAAGCTCACAGGCTGCCTGTTTTTATCGGTTTGGTATTTGATGCAAGGCAGGGCCAAAGCCGCCGGATTTCTGTTACAATTCCGGTTTTGGGTGTTGAGGGGTTTTATATCCGGGCCAGAAAATAAATGACACAATTTTTCAAGTGTTGGAGTTTCTGCTTCCGGTTGTCGGTGCAGGTGGCTGAAAACGATCAACTGAGGAATAAAACAGCATATTTTGCTTTAAGCCTGTCAGTTAACGATTTATTCATCTGATACAGCAGCCATATAAATCGAAATAAATTTGTTCAATGTATAGGGTAGAATCCTGCTGTTCTATGAACCAATATTTCAATGAATAATGGACAAAAAATGTTTCAACCCTGTGTCAATACGCCGTATCTTTTCAGCTATTGATAAATCTAAAAACTGAACATTTTGAGCGATCAGAAAATCATTTTCTCCATGGAAGGTGTTGGGAAAGTTTACAAGCCCAACAAAACCGTTCTGAAAAATATTTACCTCTCATTTTTCTACGGGGCCAAAATCGGGGTGCTTGGGCTGAACGGCGCCGGTAAAAGCACGCTGCTTCGTATTATTGCCGGTGAGGAGGAGGATTACATCGGAAATATATCACGCCAAAAAGGAATTACCTTCGGGTATCTGCCTCAGGAACCGCTGATTGATGAAGAGAAAACCGTTATTGAGATTGTGCGGGAAGGTGTACAAGGAACGATGGATCTCATTCAGCAGTACGAGGCCGTGAACGAGGAGTTCAGCAACCCCGACGCCGATTTTGACAAACTGATCGCAAAACAGGCACGGCTTCAGGAAGAAATTGACCGCATTGGTGCGTGGGATATCGACTCAAAACTGGAGCAGGCGATGGATGCCCTTCGCTGTCCGCCTTCGGATACATCCATCAGTGTACTCTCCGGCGGTGAGAGAAGACGTGTGGCACTTTGCAGGCTGCTGTTGCAAAAACCGGATGTGCTGCTGCTCGACGAACCCACAAACCACCTGGATGCCGAGTCGGTAGGCTGGCTGGAACAACATCTGGCGCGATATGAGGGAACCGTGATTGCTGTTACGCACGACCGCTATTTTCTGGATAACGTGGCCGGCTGGATCCTGGAACTGGACCGGGGAGAGGGAATTCCGTTTAAAGGGAATTACTCATCGTGGCTGGAGCAGAAGAAAAAACGGCTTGAAACGGAAGAAAAGCAGGAATCGAAACGGCAGAAAACCCTGCAGCAAGAGCTGGAGTGGATCAGGCAAAATCCCAAAGGGCGAAGGGCAAAAAGCAAGGCGCGGATTAATGCCTACGAAAAAATGCTTTCGGAAGATTATCAGAAGCGGCGTGATGACATGGAAATTTTTATCCCTGCCGGACCGCGGCTGGGCGATAAAGTGATTGAAGCCAAAAGTGTATCAAAGGGATATAATGAACGGCTGCTTGTGGAGGAGATGAATTTCAGCCTGCCGCCGGGTGGAATTGTGGGAGTAATTGGTCCCAACGGAGCCGGTAAAACCACACTGTTTCGAATGATAACCGGAGAAGAAAATCCCGACAGCGGAGAGCTTTTTCTGGGCGATACCGTGACGCTGGGTTACGTGGATCAAAAGCGTCCGCTGGATCCGGGGAAAACCATCTGGCAGGAAATATCTGATGGAAAAGACACCGTTCAGCTTGGCAGCCGGGAGATTAATTCGCGTGCCTATGTGGCGAGATTTAATTTTACCGGAAGTGATCAGCAGAAAAAGGTGAGTGAAATTTCAGGCGGAGAGCGCAACAGGGTGCATCTTGCCAAAATGCTGAAGGAGGGGGCAAACGTGCTGCTGCTGGATGAGCCGACCAACGATCTTGATGTGAACACGCTGAGAGCCCTCGAAGAGGCCCTTCTTGAGTTTGCCGGCTGTGCCGTGATCATCTCTCACGACCGCTGGTTCCTGGACAGGGTGGCTACACACATCCTGGCATTCGAAGGCAACAGCCAGGTGAAATGGTTTGAGGGAAATTACCAGGAGTATGAAGAGAACCGCAGAGAACGGCTTGGAATCAGCGAAGAACAGCCCACCCGCATTCAATACAAAAAACTGATGCGGGATTAAGCGGGAGAGACCCATCCCTCGTCTACTTACATGGCGCAAACGTCTCGTTTGTGCCACCCTTTATATAGCCTGTAATGCCGCAAACAGCCTGCCCCGTTTTTGGGGTCTCGTTTGTGCCACCATGCTATCAGAACAACTCTATAAAGTCATTTAGATAAAGAATACCGTTTGATAAACCACATCCCGGCTTTTTCGGACCCATCCCCCGGCCCCTTCCCTATCCCGACTAAACTGCAGTCGGGACAAGGAAGGGGTGACTTTTACGAAGTAAATTGCCAATAAAAAAAGAAAGCCCCTCCTTGCGGCTTGTCATTCGCTGGCGGTAATTGGCCGGGGCCGACATAATCCATAAAAAATTATGTGCTGGTTATGATCTTTACTGTGCAAGAAACCCGGCCTTGAATAAATTGGCGATACAGTGAATCTGTAGATGCGCGAAAGAACAATTCGTTACCGGCCAGGTGTTTTGATTACAAGGACAAACCGTGATGGACCATTCGAATTGTTCAGCGCAGCTACAATGAGCGCGCCAATTTATTCACCGCCTTGTCCCGACAAGCTTGTCGGGATGGTTCGTTTTGCCCCGCAGGGATCCCGATGGGGGATCAAGCCAAAATGAA
>SL_3KL_010_SEDDRAFT_10002549_pt1 | contig 16669 bp, 12 predicted proteins | sample SodLakKL_010_SED_2_FD_10381 | JGI IMG/M metagenome (IMG submission 10381) | reverse complement strand
GTCGCCAAACCCCAACATAAAAAAAACTGCCAAACACTTTTCATCTTCCATAATAAGACAGATTATTATATATTTGCATGAAATTCGGGTGGCTGGTTAAACGACTGTTGTTGGCCGGAACTGGAACCGTTGATTAATTTTTGTTTTGGACTTAGGATCGAAAATATATGCGCAGTTTTTTTCTTCAGGCTCTCTCTTTTGCCTTTATATTGATATTCCCATTATTTGCCATACCCAACAATAAAAACTTTGCCGGGCCGGAAGGATATCCCGTGTATTCCACTCCATGGGTGGATTCTGTGTTTACATCACTAAGCCTGGAGGAAAGAATAGCCCAGCTCCTGATGATCAGGATACATACCGACCGCGAAGAAAACTATTACGACAGCATCGCACGGCTGGTAATGAATTATAATGTTGGCGGTGTCACATTTTTCAGAGGGGGCCCAAAAAGGCAGGTACTCAACACAAACCGCCTGCAAAGCCAGGCCAAAACCCCATTGCTCGTCTCCATGGATGCCGAATGGGGACCGGCCATGCGACTCGACAGCCTGATCCCTTTCCCGCGACAAATGGCACTGGGCGCCATCAACGATGACAAACTCATTTACCGGATGGGCCTTGAGGTTGGAAGACAGTTGAAACGCCTGGGCGTACACATCAATTTTGCACCGGTTGTGGATGTCAATAACAACCCCGACAACCCGGTGATCAACTTCCGGGCTTTTGGCGAAGACCGCTACAGGGTTGCCGACAAAGGCCTCGCCTACATGCATGGCTTGCAGGATACCGGGGTATTTGCCTGCGCCAAACACTTTCCCGGACACGGTGATACCGACGCTGATTCGCACTATACTTTACCACTGCTGAAACATAGCTTTGAGGAAGTTGACTCCATACATTTGTATCCATTCAAAAGGCTTATCAACGAAGGGCTGCACAGTGTGATGATCGCACATCTTGAGCTACCCTCCATGGAACCGGAGCCCAAACTGGCTTCCACACTTTCGCACAATATCGTTACAAACCTTCTGCAAATTCAGATGGGATTTGAGGGTTTGATCATCACTGATGCCCTTGATATGCAGGGGGTAAGCGATTATTTTCAGTCAGGCGAACTGGAACTGCGGGCATTAATGGCAGGTAATGACATTTTGTTACTCCCCGAAGATGTACCGGCAGCCATACAAACCATTAAAAATGCCGTTCTGGATGGAACAATCAGTGAAGAAATGGTCAATGCCAAAACCAGGAAAATTCTTTATTACAAACAAAAAGCAGGCCTTGACGATTTTCAGTACATTCAGCTTGACAACCTGATCCAAGATCTGAATACCATAGAAGCTGAGATTTTGCAAAAACAACTGGTGCAGGCAGCAATCACACTGGCACGTAATGAAAAAAACCTGGTGCCGGTAACTGGCCTGGGGAAACGGAAAATTGCTGCCCTGTCCATTGGCGCTCCTACCAACAATCGCTTTCAGCAAGTCCTGGGTAAATACGGGGCTGTTTCCTGTTACGGCATCGACAAATACCATTCTCCCTATCGTGCAGCCCAAATTCTGGAAGATCTGGGCAAATATGACCTGGTGATTATTTCGGTTCACAACAACAGTTTCTTTCCGCGTAACAATTACGGTATAAATGGGAAGACAGTCGGACTAATCAGTGCCATTGCAAAAAGGCATGACGTTATTCTTAGTATTTTTGCCAACCCCTACAGCCTGAAAATTTTTGACGATGCCATTCTGGATGTGGAATCCGTAATTATTGCCTACCAGGATGGTGATATCTATGAAGAAGCGGCAGCAGATGCCGTTTTTGGAGGGCTGCAAACCACCGGAAGATTACCTGTGAGGGTGGGCAAACATTTTCCGCTTCACTCGGGCATTATTAGCCCTGAACCCTCCCGGGTACGTTTTGGAAGAGCCGAAGAAACGGGAATAAATACAAGCTTTCTGACTGCAATTGACAGCATTGCCCTAGAAGGGATAAAACAAAAAGCATATCCGGGTTGCCAGATTGCCGTGATAAAAGACGGGGTTTTGATCTATAACAAAGCTTTCGGTAAGCATACTTATGATGAGGATGCCATAAAGGTAGATGTCAACGATCTGTATGACCTGGCATCCGTTACCAAAACTGTTGCCGGAACGATGGCAGTGATGCACCTTGTTGAGGATGGCAGGGTTTCGCTTGATGCGCCTATCACAAAATACATCCCCTGGCTCTATGAAAGCAACAAGGAAGCGGTAACCCTTAGAAAAATACTCGCTCACCAGGCCAGGTTTACCCCTTGGATTCCATTTTATCTGTCAACTTTGGACAACGGAGAATTCATACCCGGTATTTACAGCCGGCAACAATCAAAGGAATACCCTGTAAAAGTAGCGAGGGATCTGTACATTAACAAGCATTTTCGCGACACCATCTTCGCTCAAATCCTGGCTTCCGAGTTAAGAGAAAAAAATGAATACAGGTATAGTGACCTGGGTTTTATTCTGCTGCCCATACTGGTTGAAAATGTTACAGGTCAGTTATTTGATGAATTCCTGGGGGAATTCATTTATAAACCTATGGGATTGACAACCATTGGTTTCAATCCTCTTAAACGTTTTGACTTACATCAGATTGCACCGACAGAACATGACACCTTATGGAGAAAACAGGTTGTTCATGGTCATGTGCACGATCCGGCCGCTGCCATGCTGGGGGGTGTCAGTGCACACGCCGGTCTTTTTGGCAATGCGAGGGATGTTGCGACTTTAAAGTATATGTTGCTAAATGATGGCAATTACGGGGGGGAGCAGTTTTTCCTGCCCAATACCATCAAAGAATTTACGAGCGTTCAGTTTGCCCATAACAAAAACCGCAGGGCACTGGGCTTTGACAAACCTGGTCTTGAACCCGAAAAGGAAAGCCCCGCTGCAAAAAGTGCTTCTCCGCTAAGTTTTGGTCACAGTGGCTTTACCGGCACTTACGCCTGGGCCGATCCCGCCGAAAACCTGGTGTATGTATTCCTTTCCAATCGTACTTATCCCTCGCAAAGCAACAGAAAAATCATCGAACTGAGTATCAGAACAGGCATTCAGCAGGCCATATATGATGCCATTGACCGCTCCCGGGAAATGGATTATCTTACCATTGAAATACCGGAATTTAAAAAAGACCAGAAAATTTTTGATAATAACCATAATTAACTGAGCAGCTAATGAAAAACATTTTATTCTGGATCATTGCCATTGTGATCACATTGTCAAGCGCCATATACCAGCGAATGACCGGACCCACTCACCCCTACCGGGGAAGTGTGGAAATTGCCGGTGAGGAGATCAGCGTCAGGCTGATCCGCAGTTTTCCCATGCCTACTGATGCACCGGCAGAGGTAAAAGTTGAAAACAGGGATGTTGACGGCTATTTCCGATACAAGCGTTATCCCAGTTTTGACCAGTGGGACACCATTCCCCTAGTGCGTGACGAGGACCTTCTCATTGCATACATTCCGCAGCAACCGGCCGCCGGAAAGGTGATGTACCAGATCGTCCTTGAAAAAGGAGAAGAAAAGGTAAAACTCTCGGAAGAACCAATCATTATTCGGTTTCGCGACGATGTGCCGGTCTGGGCTTTGATCCCGCACGTGATCCTTATGTTCGCAGCCATGCTCTTTAGCATGCGGGCCGGTATCGCAGCAATCTTCAAAGAACGAACCTACAGGTTTACCATGTGGACGGTGGTCACTTTTGTATTGGGAGGGCTCATCTTCGGACCAATAGTGCAGAAGTATGCTTTTGGCGATTGGTGGACAGGATGGCCTTTCGGCACAGACCTTACAGATAATAAAACCGCCTTTTCGCTGATTTTTTGGATCATTGCATTTTTCAAGATCAGGAAAAACCCTTACCACAGAACCTGGGTGCTGATAGCTTCCATCGTTTTACTCCTGATATATCTGATACCACACAGTTTGCTTGGGTCTGAAATTGACTGGACCCAGGAAAATATGCAGTAGTCTGACCGTAAAACACTTACAGGTCTTACTCGTTTTTTTTTGTAAATAGTCGTCCCAAAGCAATCAGAAATTGTAATTTTGCATTTGGGCAAGAAAACAGTATAGTTCAGGCTGCAAATCCAAACTTGTATTTGCAGCCGTTTACTCCATACCAACATACCATGAATAAAGTTATCGCCATTGCCAATCAAAAAGGGGGAGTGGGCAAAACCACCACCGCGATAAACCTGGCTGCCAGCCTGGCTGTGCTTGAATACAAAACCCTTTTGATTGATGCCGATCCCCAGTCCAATGCCACTTCCGGGGTTGGTATTGACCCGAAACATGTCAAAACAAGTATTTACGAATGTATCATTGACGACGTTAATCCTGCAGATATCATCATTGAAACCAATACCCCCAATCTGCACCTGATCCCTGCGCATATTGATCTGGTAGGCGCTGAAATAGAAATGATCAATATGCCTAACAGGGAAAAAATGATGAGAAAGGTGGTCGAAAAAATAAAGAATCAATATGATTTTGTGATCATTGATTGCTCACCTTCATTAGGCCTGATCACCGTTAACGCCCTTACAGCAGCAAATTCGGTTATCATCCCGGTGCAATGCGAATATTTTGCATTGGAAGGTCTTGGCAAACTCCTGAACACCATAAAAATTGTTCAGACCCGGCTCAACACAGGTCTGGAAATAGAAGGCATTTTGTTAACCATGTATGACTCCCGGTTGAGACTCGCCAACCAGGTTGTTGAAGAAGTAAAAACCCACTTCGGAGAACTGGTCTTTGAAACGATCATATACCGCAACACCAAACTGGGAGAAGCGCCAAGTTTTGGAGAAACCATTATCATGCACGACGCCGAAAGCAGGGGTTCGCTGAATCACCTGAACCTTGCACGTGAAATCCTGCAAAACAATGGCTTGACCAAAATGGACAAAGCAGCCAAAAAGATAGAGATATGAACGCCAAAAAACGTGCCCTCGGAAAGGGCCTGAGTGCATTGCTCGACAGATCAGGCTTTGAAGACAAAAGCTATTACGACGTCAACAAAGATCTGCTTGCCGTGGGTACGGTTGGTAAGGTTCCCATCAACATCATTGAACCGAACCCTTATCAGCCTAGAAGCAACTTCGATGCTGAAGCAATGAACGAATTGGCAAATTCCATCAAAGAACAAGGTGTTATTCAGCCCATCACGCTCAGAAAAATCGAAGACAACAAACTGCAGCTTGTTTCAGGCGAACGCAGGCTGAAAGCGGCGAAAATGGCCGGACTGACTGACATCCCTGCCTATATTGTGATCGCTGAAGACCGCGCTATGCTTGAGATAGCCATCGTGGAAAATATCCAAAGGGAGAATCTCAATCCCATCGAAATCGCTCTTGGTTACAAACAGCTCATTGAAGATCACGGACTCACGCAGGAAAAACTGAGCGAAAGGCTGGGGAAAAGCCGTCCATCCATCAGCAATCACCTGCGGCTGCTCAATTTGCCGGGTGATATCCAGATCGGATTGCGACAGGAACTGATCAGCATGGGACATGCCAAAGCTTTACTGGCTGTTCGTGACTTGCAAACACTCAATGACCTTTACCAGGACATCCTGGTCCAGCAACTATCCGTAAGGGAGGTTGAAGAAATTATAAAAAATCTGGAAGACAGCGATCAGCAAGAAGAAAAACCGGAACTTAGGAAAACAACGCGACCGGGTCCAACCGAAGCACAGCTCACTTTTCAGAAAGAACTGGAGGAATTATTCAGCACCACCATTACCATCAAAAGCAACAAAAAAGGGAAAGGTTCCATTGTCATTGGCTTCAAATCACCCGGCGAATTTGAACGCATTGCATCACTCTTAAAAAAATAGTCTGCAAATAAAACCTGGTGACCATAAATAAACAACATAAGCCGGCAAAATTCTTTTGCAGACGGGGAAAAACCTGCTCTCCCTGCCACCTGTTCGTTTTGCTCTTACTCATTTTCCTGATTTCTCAGGGAAAATCATTTGCCCAGATCAACAACAACCAGCCGTCGCCCATTACGTACGATACCGATTTTATGGCACCCTCTCCTGCAAAGGCAGCCATGTTGTCGGCAACATTGCCGGGGCTTGGACAAGTTTACAACAGAAAATACTGGAAAATTCCCATTATCTATGCCGGTTTTGGCACGCTGGCCTATTTTATCGATTTCAACAATACCGAATACAGAAAGTGGCGTGAAGCCTGGATCGCCCGTGTTGACGGCAATCCCAATACAGTTGATGATTATCCGCTTTACTCCACCGACAGGCTTGAGTGGCTCATGAATGGCTACCGGCGAAACCTGGAAGTGACCTATATACTGACTGCAGCCCTTTACCTGCTGAACATCCTGGATGCCAGTGTTGATGCCCATCTGATGAATTTTGATGTAGGCGAAGACCTTAGCCTGGGACTGGAACCCTTCATGCATCCGGCATCATTTACTGAAGGACGTTCCAGGGCAAGTGCGCAAGTATCCTTTAGAATCAGGTTCTAATATTATGGAAAAAAAATTAAAGATTGCCATCATAGGCTACGGAAAGATGGGAAAGGCCATCGAAATGATGGCCCTCAAAAGAAAACATACCGTGGGCGCCATTATTGACAATGAAGAACAATGGCCATCGTCACGGGAACAGCTTGCCGGCTGTGATGCAGCCATCGAATTTACCACACCCGAAACAGCTCCCAAAAACATCAGACGCTGCTTCGAACTGGATATCCCGGTCATTACAGGCACCACGGGATGGTACAACGATCTGCCGGCCATCGTCAAAAGCTGTGAGGAAAATAGTCGCTGCCTTTTCCACGCCGCAAATTTCAGTATCGGTGTAAACATCTTCTTCGAACTGAACCGGCAGCTTGGCACCATGCTGGCAGAAATGAAAGGATATCGCCCACGGATCGTCGAAAGCCACCACTCCCAAAAACTGGATGCCCCCAGCGGCACAGCCATCGCCCTGGCAAACGATATTATTGCAGGAAGAGATAACCTGACCAAATGGATCAACGCCGACGATTATACCGGGCAAGAAGACCTTTTACCCGTTAAGTCATATCGCCTGGATGATGTAACAGGAACCCACGTGGTCTTGTACGAGTCGAAGATCGATACCATTGAAATCAAACACAGCTCACACGACAGGTCAGGGTTTGCCGAAGGCGCCATGCTCGCTGCCGAATGGGTGTACAACAAACAGGGGGTTTTCACCATGAAAGATATGTTAAACATATAAAAAAGCAAGAAAATGAGTATGTATATGATCCTTACCATCCTTTTTTTCCTGGCTTCCATTGCCGGATTATACAAAATCTTTATGAAGGCCGGATACCGGGGATGGGAAGCATTGATCCCACTGTATAATTTTTATATCTGGTTAAAGGTCATCAATAAACCATTATGGTGGTTCCTGTTTATCCTGATACCCTTTATTAATGTATTTACCGTATTGCTCATGGTGGTGGAAACATTGAAGTGTTTCCGGCGGGATGGCCTTGGAGAACAAGCACTGGGCGTACTTTTTCCGTTCGTATTTCTCCCTCTGCTTGGTTTTTCAAAGAAAGAGAACTACACGCATCCATCCAAGCTGCCGGTAATCAAAAAATCCGGGCTCCGCGAATGGGCCGACGCCATCATTTTTGCTATTATCGCCGCCACATTCATCAGGACATTCATGCTGGAAGCCTACACAATACCTACCTCCTCAATGGAAAAATCATTGCTGGTGGGTGATTACCTTTTTGTCAGCAAGATCAGTTACGGTCCTAAAGTTCCAAGAACCCCCATTGCCTTTCCATTTGCCCATCATACCCTGCCACTTACGGAGCATACCCGTGCCTATCTCGAATGGATCAGCCTGCCTCACTACAGGTTTCCCGGCTTGCGAAGCATCGACAACAACCATGTTGTGGTATTTCATTATCCGGAGGGGGATACGGTTGCCCTGCAGGACCAGCACATTAGTTATTACAGGCTGGTTCAGGAGTTGGGAAGAGAAACCGTTTGGCAACATTATGATGTGATCAGCAGACCGGTTGACAAGCGAGAAAACTACATCAAGCGCTGCGTCGCCATACCGGGCGATACTTTCGAAATGCGCAACGGTGCCATATTTATCAATGGAGGCCCCCTCCCCGATCCGGAAAATGTACAGCACAATTACCGGTTGCAAACCGACGGAAGACCGGTCTCGCAACGTATGCTAAACAGATACAACATCACCGAATGGAGACAAATGGGGCCGAATCATTATACCCTTACCCTGACGCCCGATGCTGCTGCTGAAATCGGCAAACTGGATTACGTAACCAGCCTGGAAAGAATTGTGCGCGAAATAGGGAGAGGTGAACGCCACATTTTTCCGCATGATCCCGCTTTCGCCTGGAACGAAGACAATTTCGGCCCCCTTTATATCCCCAAAAAAGGTGCAACAGTGGAAATAAACAAAGAAAACATTGCACTCTATGAACGGATCATCAATGTCTATGAAGGAAATGATTTAATCATTGATGGAGACAGGATATTGATCAATGGAGAAGAGCGTTCAACATATACGTTTGAAATGGATTACTACTGGATGGTAGGGGACAACCGGCACAATTCGGCCGATTCAAGATTCTGGGGCTTCGTCCCGGAAGATCATATTGTGGGAAGGGCAATGTTTGTCTGGCTTTCCCTTTCCCCCGAAAGGGGATTCCCGGCTAACATCCGCTTTGATAAAAGCCTCAGGGTAATCCGATAAATGAATTCTGTCAATAGGTTTAACGACTTATATGCTGTATTTTCTGGATATATTCTTCGTGGTTCTCCACTCCTTGCTCATTATCTTTATTTTAAGCGGGTGGCTCATCCCAAAACTCCGGGCTGCCCATCTAATCGTGGTATTGTTAACCGGTGCATCCTGGTTTCTTTTGGGAATTTTTTACGGAATAGGCTACTGCCCGCTCACCGACTGGCACTGGATGGTTCTCAAAGAGCTGGGAAAAACCGGCCTGCCTGTATCCTACGTACAGTATATACTTGATCGCATCCTGGGAATCAATATATCCGCCCGGACAGCCGATGTAATCACATTGGCAGGATGGCTTTTTGCCCTCATTGTTTCCCTGGGATTATGGATAAAAAATAAAATCCAAAACAACCGGACAAAAAACTTCAAAAGAAATCTTTGATCATTGCTGCATAAACAAGCAACTATAGCATAAAAATCTGAGTCCGTAAAAACATTTATTTTATATTTGCTTTTCCATTGTATTATAAAGTAAGTGATGCGGATTGTTCAAAAAATGACCATCCATTTCACTTACTTTAGACCATTTGGTTATTTTTTCCGTTGTCAAAAAGAGATATCATTCACTTAAACACACGGCATCATCAAACAATCATTCATCCTGCAGCCAAAAAAAGGCAAATAAATGAAAAACAAATACATTGATCTCATCGAACAAACCTTTGACTTNCCCCAAGAAGAATTCAAAGTGATTGATAATGAATTATATTTTCATGACATCTGTATGATGGACCTCGTGAAACAATACGGTACACCCTTGAAAATAAGTTACTTGCCCAAAATCAGTCAGCAAATTCAAAAAGCAAAAAGGATGTTCAATGTTGCCATGGCCAGGGTTGACTATAGTGGCGAATATCACTATTGTTATTGTACCAAAAGTTCTCATTTTATTTTTGTTTTGGAAGAAGCTTTAAAAAATGACATTCATATTGAAACGTCATCCGCTTTTGACATTTTTATTGTTGAGGAACTGCTTAATCTCAAAATGATCGACAAATCCAGATATATAGTTTGTAACGGATTCAAAAGGCCCCTTTACACAGAAAAGATCAGTGANTTGATAAACAATGGCTTTGAAAACACCATCCCGGTCATAGATAACAAGAATGAAATCCATACCTATCATCAACTGATCCGCAAAGACAGGAAATGCAAGCTCGGCATACGGATTGCCGCTGAAGAGGAACCCATGTTTGAATTTTATACATCCAGACTGGGGATCAGGTATAATGATATCGTGCCGTATTATGAATCACATATCAAAAATGACCCCCGTTTTGAACTGAAAATGCTTCATTTCTTTATCAATACAGGTATTAAAGACAATGCATATTACTGGAATGAGTTATCCAAATGTGTGAATGTGTATTGCGAGCTGAAGAAAATTTGTCCTGAGCTGGACAGTTTAAATATCGGAGGGGGATTTCCGGTTAAAAACTCACTGGCATTCGAATATGATTATGAATACATGACTGAAGAGATCATTGCACAAATCAAAATGATCTGCAATCAGCATGGTGTTCCCGAACCCGATATTTTTACGGAGTTTGGTGCGTTTACTGTTGGTGAGAGCGGTGCCGTACTGTATTCCATCCTGGACCAGAAACAGCAGAATGACAGAGAGAGATGGAACATGATTGACAGCAGTTTTATGACCACCCTGCCTGACATATGGGCCAGCAAGCAACGCTTTATCCTCCTTGCGCTGAACAACTGGGATGCAGAATACGAGCGGGTGAACCTGGGAGGACTTACCTGCGACAGCCAGGATTATTACAATGCAGAGTCGCATGCCAATGCCGTTTTCCTTCCAAAAATTAATGAAGGAGCAACGCAGTTTATCGGCATGTTCCACACCGGCGCATACCAGGAAACGCTCGGCGGTTTCGGTGGTTTGCAGCATTGCCTGATACCAGCCCCAAAATTGGTTATCATCGACAGGGACGAGGAAGGAGAATACAATACGAAGCTGTTTGCAAAAGAACAAAGCTATAAATCTATGTTAAAAACCCTCGGCTTTTAAGGCTTCATTTTTCTTACCTTTGATATTATTTTAACTAAATACCACCGCATGTCCGGTAATACAAACAACAATAGAAAGAACACATTCAAATCGCGGAATAAAAAACAAACCAGCGATATTGAAGGAAAGGATATTACGTGGACAGCCTTCAGGGATTTTTTCAAAAGCCGCCGTCTGAAAAAAGCTTTCGGGCTGTTTTTCCTGCTTTTGAGTATTTTCCTGGTGCTGGCATTCAGCTCATATCTCTTCAGCTGGAAAGCCGATGATGCCATTCTTGACGGAAGGAGTTTCAACTGGGAATTACTCACCGATGCATCTGTGCAGGCAGATAACATGATGGGAAGGATGGGTGCCATTATGGCCCACCTGTTCATTAAGCAATGGTTTGGCATTTCTTCTTTCTTGTTTTTATTGATCCTTTTTGTATGGGGTTTTAGATTGCTGACAAACATTCGCCTGCTGAACCTGGGCAAAACAATTGCCTGCTCGTTGTTTTTATTGATCTGGACGTCTGTGTTCTTCGGCTATGTTATTTCAGCAGGTGACTTACTGATACTTGGCGGAATATTTGGTTATGAAGCGGCCCAGTTCCTCAACGGATTGTCAGGGAAGGTGGGAACTGCCATTATTTTGCTGTTCACCATGGGCACCTTTGTGATCATTGCTTTTGATCCAAATCTCCGTGCATTAAATCAGATACTCCCTCTGCGTATCAAAGACCTGTTTGCGCGGGATTCAAATGCCGAAGACAAAGATCGGACCGAAAGCAATGAGATGGTGGCAAGCACAGAAGAAGGGGATGAAAACAGCGATTTTTCGGAAGAAGAAAGTTATGCAGAAAAACAACCGGATAATCAACCAAACGACAAACCGTTCATTCCAAACCAGGGAGAAGGATCGTTGCATGGAGAACAAGATTCAGAAAACAATGAACCCGGAGCCCCAATAGAAACAGAAGACCCCGAGTTTGAAATTGAAATTGCCAACGGCAAAATTACCGGCAGTGATTACCAGGAAATCAGGGAGCCTTTCCAATCAGGAAGCAATGGCGACAAGGACATCAGCCAGCTTGGCGAATATGATCCTACACTTGATTTGCCCCGTTATCGCTTACCGGATCTGAGTCTGCTCGACGACCGGGGCAGTGGGGGTATACAGATCAACAAACAGGAGCTTGAGGACAACAAAAACAGGATCATCGAAACATTGCGGAACTATGCCATTGAGATAGACCGGATAAAGGCCACGGTTGGACCAACCGTTACGCTCTATGAGATTGTACCCGCACCCGGGATTCGCATTTCAAAGATCAAGAACCTGGAAAACGACATTGCGCTGAGTTTGTCGGCATTGGGAATCCGTATTATTGCACCTATTCCCGGACGCGGCACCATCGGTATCGAAGTTCCCAACAGCAACCCGGAGATCGTGTCCATGAAATCCATTCTGGGCAGCGATCGCTTTCGCAATTCCGGCTTTGACCTGCCCATCGGATTGGGGAAAACCATTGCCAACGAGACATTCATTGCTGACCTCACAAAAATGCCCCACCTGCTTATGGCCGGTGCCACCGGGCAGGGAAAATCAGTAGGACTCAACGCAATCCTTACCTCTATTCTTTATAAAAAGCACCCTGCTTACGTAAAATTTGTACTGGTTGACCCAAAGAAAGTAGAACTCAATCTTTTTTCTAAGATTGAACGTCATTATCTGGCCAAACTGCCTGATGCTGAAGAAGCTATCGTAACGGAGACAAGGCAGGTCGTGCGGACGATCAATTCATTGTGTGTGGAAATGGACAACCGTTATGACCTGCTCAAAGATGCCCAGGCGCGCAACATCAAGGAGTACAACGCAAAATTCATTGCCAGGAAGCTGAATCCAAACGAAGGTCACCGCTTCCTTCCGTATATCATACTTTTCATTGATGAGTTTGCAGACCTGATCATGACAGCCGGCAAGGAGATTGAGTTACCCATTGCACGCCTTGCCCAGCTGGCCAGAGCCGTTGGATTACACCTTGTGATTGCCACACAGCGCCCGTCGGTAAACATCATTACCGGGACAATAAAAGCCAATTTTCCCGCACGTATTGCCTTCAGGGTAACCGCTAAGGTTGATTCACGGACAATCCTGGACAGCGGCGGTGCAGACCAACTGGTAGGCCGGGGCGACATGCTGCTATCAACAGGAAGCGACCTTATCAGACTGCAATGTGCCTTTATCGACACACACGAGATTGAACGTATCACTGAATTTATCGGCTCCCAAAGAGCATATCCCGATGCATTCTATCTGCCCGAATATTTTGACGACGATTCGTCTATCCCCGATAACATGGATCCTTCCGAAAGAGATGAACTCTTTGACGATGCAGCCAGAATTATTGTTGCCACCCAACAAGGTTCAACATCGCTGATCCAGCGAAAACTAAAACTTGGGTACAACCGTGCCGGCAGAATCATTGATCAACTGGAAGCAGCAGGTATTGTGGGACCTTTCGAAGGAAGCAAAGCCCGTGAAGTGAAAATTAAGGACGAAATCACTTTGGAACAAATTTTGAGACAACAGGAGTAAACAGGGGCGAAACTTTCCCAATACAAAATGCTTATCATGACATATTTTCTTAAACTCACCCTTCTGCTTTTTACACTGAGTTTTGCTGCGAATGCTAAACAGGATCCACCAAGGATATATGAAGACAAAGCAGAACAGATTCTTTCCAATGCAAGTGAAATCCTGAAGAACCATGAAAGCCTGTTTATCAGGTTTCATTACCAGGTTCTGGATCCGGATGCACAAATTACTGAAGAAATGGAAGGGACTCTTTATACTATCGGTGACAAGTATTATATGGAAACGGGCGGTAATCATTTTATCTCTGATGGTAATAATGTGTGGGTTTTCATGGAAGGCATCAATGAGGTACACATCAGTCTGGCTGAAGATACCGAGGGCGCCGTAACCCCAACCTCACTGCTGGAAAATTTTGCCATCGATTACCGTTCAAGATGGATCCGAAACGATTGGATCGAAGGCACACAAGTGCATATTATTGACCTTGTTCCGGTTGAACCTGAAGTTTTTTTCAAATACAGAATTGCCCTTGGTGAGCATAATTACCAGATATACTTTTCAGAAGCCCATGACAGGCAAGGTGGTATTTTCCGTTATGTAGTGCTGGAATATAAGCCCGGCAAAGAAATCCCCATATCCAAATTTGCATTTCACCCGGAAGATTATCCGGGTATCGAGGTGGTTGATCTGCGATAAAAAGCTTACGGAGTTGCTGTGGTGATCTCCACAGGTTTATTTACATCAACGGTTTGATAATTCTGGATGCGGTAAATGAAGGTATGCCTGTTTTCCCATCCGCCTGCCTGACCAAAAGGCCTGCCAAAATCAAAAGGACTATGGTGCCCCTGCCGGTTCAGCAGTGGCATACACTGTTGGAATCCGGTGCCGAATTCGTGAAGTGCCTGCAGAAAGAAATAGGCTGTTCTGGCTCCCTTGATGGCATCATGGTCTGGTTCTGTCCGGAAAAGCTCACGATACCTAAGCACAAAATCCCTGATATGCGGATCGGTGTAATCATAAAAATCAGGCGTAAAATAATGCACCCTGAGATTCTGGAGATAATTGATTTCAATGCTGGCATAATCCTGCCACTGAGGTATACCAAAAATCGTGATATGGTAATCATGCCGAAGCTCATGGAGTTGACGCAGATAGTCTGACAAAAATGGTTCACCGCCTATCAGTGTGATCAGGACATTGTTTTTATCTCGTCTCAACATCGGAATCAGTCCCTGCATACCCACGTTACGGTATATTACCTCCCGTACATTGTTGGGCCGGGGGAGTACCCTCGCACCGGTTGCTTGTCCCGCAATGTGTTGTTGTGTTGAACCTCCGGGCATTACCAAAACATTGGTTCGCCGGTTGCCTACCAGGGTTCCGTCAAAATAGTATCCGTTGACCCTCGACAGATGCAAACTGTCATAATGGTGGTTTACTCTTGCCACACGGGTAAGTAAACTATCCTTAAATTCCCTGATGATGGGTGCCGCTCCCGGCTGACCGTTATGAACCAACAGTATATTTTGCCCGGGATAACGTTGAGCCACGTGACCTGACACCTGCTGCAGCATCTCCTCTAATGAGGGCGTGGCCTTGAAAAGGTTGTCAAACCCTCTTAACTGGTCTCTTTCCGAGAGTAAGGGCGAGACAACCGGTATCCCCTGCTGTCTGGCAAAAGCGGCCACATGGTTCAATGACTGCCTGTGAAAAGGCCCGATGATAAGGTCCATTTCGGAAAAGCCTGCCTCACCGGTAACACGTCTTGCCTTGTTGATATCCTGACAAACATCAAATACGTGCAATGTAAAATTGCCGCCCTGCTGCCTGATGGAATCAAGAGCTATAAGCACCCCATGATAGTATGATAAAAAGCTGAAGGCTTTATGGCCTGGGGGTAGCTGGGGAAACGCAGGCCTTTGACTGACAGGCCTTACGAGAGCACCGGTTGTATCAAATTGTGGGACAACCGGTTCATTAATCATATTTTGCATGATGTCCTCCGGAAAGTCAACTTCCTCCAGGTACAATGGTATGAGAAGAGCGACCCGGTATGTTTCTTTGGTCACAGGGTTCAGGCAATAGGGGTCAATATCGGGAGCACGGGTAACAGGTGGTTCGGGGGGCAGAAAAATATAGCCGCCGGGTGGGGCCGGCTCCGGGTCTTCATGTGCAACTTCCTCTGCAGGAACGATCAGTTCCTGGCCCGCCCGCAGACCGTCTTCAATTTCCGGATTGAGACGCAGGAGTTCATCTTCTGTGATCCCAAAACGTCTGGATATGCCGAACCTGGTTTCTCCGGGTGCTACGGTATAGAGTTGGTATCCGCGGGGTAAGGCTTCATCTTCAGGAAGCGGAATACGCAGGATCTGGCCAACCCGCAGCACATCCCTGGCCTGGGGATTATAAAAGAGAATGGTTTCCTGTGAAACACCATATTTACGTGAAAGCCCGAAAAGCGTTTCATGCCTTTTTACTTCATGCTCCACGTAATCACNATCAAGAGCGGGTGCTGCTTCTTCCGGAAGCTCCCTTACTTTTTCCGGAGCCACATATGTCTCTTCAGTAACAGGAATCCGAATGATCTGATCATAGCGCAAACCATCACGGATGTCCGGATTGGCATCTATGATCACTTCCTCATCCACACCATATGCCCTGGCTATGGAGTAAAGGGTTTGACCACGCAAAACAGCATGAAAATAATATTGCTCACCATCCACGGTTTGCGGAATGGTGGAACGATTGACAATGGTTGATGTTTGCTCTGTTGTCTCCTGCGCAAACATGAGCAACGAAGAGCATACCATCAAAATCATCAAAAAAACTATCCTGTTCATGTGTACAATCATTTTTCGATGCGACAAACCCAATCAGAGCGCTAACCGGTCAGGCTTCTTTCGCATACGCTTTTTATGGCTGAACCAATGGGAAATTGTGTTTATAGTTATGCAACTATGTGTTTTTTATCTTTTTGTGACTGTTTTTAAGCTGCCCTTTTCAGGGCGTTCTGTTTAACACCGCAAATCCCCTCTTAGCTGCTGGGAATGTATAATGCAGCCTTTCTTTGCGCTTTTTGCGTGATTTAACTTTTGCCGCCTTTGCGAGGAATAAAATGTTTCACGCAAAGCCCGCAAAAAAAAGATAAGCCCGCAAAGTAAAACTGCTTACTGCCTACTTCTTACTCTTCCCTTAAGTCTCTGAAGTCCCTTAAGTCTCATCCCTCAGCTCCCAGCTCTCAGCT
>SL_3KL_010_SEDDRAFT_10002548_pt1 | contig 16670 bp, 13 predicted proteins | sample SodLakKL_010_SED_2_FD_10381 | JGI IMG/M metagenome (IMG submission 10381) | reverse complement strand
GCCTGCTTCTATACAGCCTTGGCAGCGGAATATTATTATGGCTGAGCTGGCCCCCATCCGGTTTCCCTTTCCTGGTTTTTCTGGCCATGGTGCCTTTATTTTTAGCCGAAGACCAGGTTTTTAAAAGACGTGATAAATTCCATCCCCTTTCGGTGTTTTTTTATGCCTGGCTGGCATTTTTTTTATGGAATGCCCTGACCACCTGGTGGATCATGTATGCCTCCTTCCCGGGCATGGTTATGGCAGTGGTACTCAACTCCTTTTTCATGGCCATTCCATGGGGCCTTATGCACTATTCACGAAGGGTATTGCCAGGAAGGCAGGGGCCGGTTTCCCTGATCATCCTCTGGATGTCATTCGAATTTTTACATGCCCGCTGGGATATGAGCTGGAGTTGGCTTGATCTGGGCAATGCATTTGCTGCATTTCCTTCATGGATCCAGTGGTATGAATACACCGGGGCTTCGGGAGGTACATTATGGATCCTGATCATAAACCTGCTGATCTTTTCCCTTTTGAAGCAACTCCTTGAGAACAGATCGGCCACACGCCTGCTGGCATTTCGTGCCGGTCTGCTTGCGGCTTTCCTGGTCCTTCCCTCCGCTATTTCCTTTATGATAGAAGCCAGGCATACTGAACCGACCGACCCTGTTGAAGTGGTGGTGATCCAGCCCAATCAGGATCCATATGATAAAGCGGAAACCCATGAAGAGGTGATGCGCAGGCTCAGCCACATGATTGAACTTGCAGAAAAAAAGGTCACCCCGTCCACCCGCTATGTAGTTGCTCCTGAAGGGGCCAGCCCAAGAGGCATCTGGAAACATGAGGACGAAAACCATCCCACCGTAAAGGCCATTCGCCGTCATTTGGAAGAATACCCACAGCTGGCCTGGGTTTTGGGAGGCTTTTCATACAAGCTGTATCAGCCCGGCGAGCCTGTTCCGAATACAGCCAGGCAGTACCTGGAAACCGGACGGTATTACGATGTGTTTAATTCATCTATGATGATCCGCCATGGGCAACCGGTTCAGTATTATCACAAATCCATGCTGGTACCGGGCATAGAACGCATGCCATTTTTTACCATCCTCAAACCCCTGGGACAACTTGTGGAGTCATTTGGGGGAATCTCAGGCAGCTTGGGCAGGCAAGAGCACCGGAGCAATTTTATGGCCAACGAAAGCGAAAAAGTGGCTGCACCCATTTGCTACGAATCCATTTACGGGGATTATCTCCGTGATTTTATCAATGACGGGGCAGGCCTTATCTTTATCATTACCAATGATGGGTGGTGGCGCAATACACCCGGCTACCGGCAGCATCATCAATATGCCCGGTTGCGTGCCATCGAAACCCGAAGAAGCATTGCCCGCTCGGCCAATACCGGCATCTCTTCTTTTATCGACCAGAAAGGGAACATCATCAAACAAACAAATTGGTGGGAACCCGATGCCATTCGTGCCACCCTCAATCAAAACCAAAAGATCACCTATTTTACCCGCAATGGCAATTATCTTGGGCAGCTTTCGCTTTTCCTTTCGGTTCTGCTAATCCTTTATATTGTTTCCCGCAAACTGATGCGGGGAAAACAGCTGGGGTAAAAAGAGAAATCCAGCACCGGGTTTAATTCAGATCCTAAAATCGGGAGTAAGAAAAATGGGGTATTTTTTAAAGAATTCAGAGGTGTTTTTGGCTGCTTCTTCAACAGGCCTGAATTTATAGTCAATGGCCTTTTTTATTTTTTCATTGGAAAAATACCTTTTGGTGTTGGCATTTCTTGCGGTTTCTCTTGAGAGCAGGGGCTTTTGCCCGGTAATGAAGCTGCGGGTCTTTTCCAGCCTCCAGGCCATTTCGCTTAAAAACTTGCCGGCCTTATAACGGGGTGGGCGGGCATCGGAGTAGTGGGCGAAATATTCAAAAAGTTCTTTATAGGAAAGGTTTTCGCTGTTTACGATGTAACGTTCGTTCACAATATCGCTTTCCATAAGAATGGCCATCACTTCGGCCACATCGCGCACATCCACAAAGCCAGTGACCCCGGTGGTATAAAACTTCATCCCGTTTTTTACCGATTGGTAAAGCTGGGCACTGGATCGCCCGGGGTCACCAGGTCCGATCACCACCGAAGGATTAACAATAACGGTTTTCAAACCTTCCTGTGAAGCCCTCCATACCTCCCGCTCTGCCCCATATTTGCTGATGGCATACCAGGTATTTTTTCCGGAGGTTTTCCAGATAAGGGTTTCGTCGATAAGGTTGCCTTTTTCGGGCCGACCGATGGCTGCCACGCTGCTGCAATGACAGAGCTTTTTTATATCCTGTCGCATGGCTGCATTTACCAGGTTGGCCGTGCCCTCCACATTCACATTCATCATAGCCTGACGGTCTTCGGGAAGAAAAGAAACCATGGCGGCACAATGATAAACATAATCCACTCCATGCATGGCTTCTTCAAGGCTGAAAATATCCTGCAGGTCGCCGTTCACCCATTCAATGGTATGAAACAAAGCTTCTCCCTGCGCAGGGTCATACCAGGAGAACAAGCGCATCACCAACCCTATATGGCTGCCTTCGCGCTTAAGAGCCCTGACTTTGTGTCCCCTTTTTACCAGTTCATAAAGCAGGTGAGAACCAATCAAACCTGTGCCGCCTGTAACCAAAATCATAAGAAAAATTTTGAATGAAGTTTGCGTTTTTTTCAAAACAAAGATAAAACAACAAATTTCGTTTTATGTTTTATTTTAAGCAGCTTTTTTAATCCTTTGTTTCCCATAAAACAAGGAAATCCACCCGGCCGGATCCCTCAAGGAAAAACCTTAAATTCTTCCGGAAACTCCACTCTGTCAGGGAATTTTCTGGAAAGGCGTTTCGCAGGGCGGAATTTGCCACCTGAAGCCGGTTCAGGTTTTTGAAACTTTGTGCTCTTATAAATGGTAATTTTTTGCCCAGGGAGATTATCTTTGTAAGTAGATTAGTTATTTTTCAAAAAACCCATAATGAATTTTGTTGAAGAGTTAAGATGGAGGGGCATGATCCACGACATGATGCCCGGAACAGAAGAGCAATTGCAAAAAGAAATGACTACGGGCTATGTGGGCATTGACCCTACGGCAGACTCCCTGCATATCGGCCATTTGGTTTCCATTATGATGCTCAAGCATCTTCAGCTGGCCGGACACAAGCCCATAGCCCTGGTTGGCGGAGCCACCGGCATGATTGGTGACCCCAGCGGAAAAAGTGAGGAACGTAACCTGCTTTCAGAAGAAGTGCTGCGACATAACGAGCAAGCCCTGAAAAAGCAACTTCTTAAATTCCTGGATTTTGACAAGGGAGAAAACCGGGCGGAGATCGTAAACAATTACGACTGGATGAGAGATTTCACGTTCCTGGGATTTTTAAGAGAAGTGGGAAAACACTTGAGCATCAACTACATGATGGCCAAAGACTCGGTAAAGAAAAGGCTGGAAACAGGTATTTCCTTTACTGAATTTACTTATCAACTGGTGCAGGGATATGATTTCCTGCACCTGTTCCATACCAAAAACTGCAAGCTTCAAATGGGAGGTTCCGACCAGTGGGGCAATATTACTACCGGTACCGAGCTTATCCGGCGTAAAACCGGAGGCGAGGCCTATGCCCTTACCTGCCCGCTGATCACCAAAGCCGATGGAGGCAAATTCGGCAAAACCGAAAAAGGAAATGTGTGGCTGGATCCCCGCTATACCTCCCCTTATCATTTTTACCAGTTCTGGCTCAACTGTTCGGATGAAGATACCGGGCGCTACATCAAAATTTTCAGTCTTTTTTCCAGGGAGGAAATTGAAGCCCTGACCCGGGAACACCAAAAAGCACCCCATCAAAGATTACTGCAGAAAACCCTGGCCAAAGACATAACCGTCAGGGTACACGGGCAGGAAGAATTCGAAATGGCCGTGGAAGCCTCAGGTATTTTGTTTGGCAAAGGCACCACCCAAACCTTGAAAAAACTCCCGGAAGAAGTGTTCCTTTCTGTATTTGAAGGGGTGCCCATGCACCCTGTGGCTGCCTCAGAAGTTGAGAGGGGCATTGACATCGTGGATCTTCTGGCCGAAAAAACCGATATTGCCAAATCCAGGGGCGAAGCCCGCCGCATGCTCAAGGAAGGCAGCGTGAGCATTAACAAGGAAAAAGTGAATGGAGATTTCGTTACCCAACGCGAGCATCTGATCAGCGGAAAATACATTTTGGTTCAACGCGGGAAAAAGAACTTTTTCCTGGTAAAAGCAGAATAACCCAACCATAAATAACAAAATTGGAGGACCCATCATGACCATCACCAAAAACTTTTATGCATTACCGGTTTTGTTTGTTGTTGTTTTTTGTCTTTCAGCCTGTCAGCCCGGCCCGCGCGTTATCTTTTCGGAAGCGGAAGACATGCCGGCACTTGCCTCACCTGTATATCTTGAAGAGGATACCACCCTTGTTTTTCTTCAGGATTTTTTCAAAGAAGAAAGCCTTCCGCTAATTGATTCAGTTTCCGGCCCTGGACTGCTGGGTTTTCAATTAACCGATGGCAACAAAGAACTGGAAATCACTGTTCTTTCGCCTGCCATCCCAAAAGTATCGGTAGCCACAATCTGGATCAGTGAGCTGCCCTATGCGCTTTTGCTGGAAAACCAATCCCTTGAAGAATACAGCTTTATTTTTGAACCGGGAGAGGAAGACCATGACCATGTGGCTTTGATTGGGGACATGAACAATTGGGATGCCACTGCCAACATCCTGGAAAAACAGGACGGGGTATGGGAAACCCGGCTTAAAATCGCTCCCGGACGTTATCAGTATCTTTTGTCGGTGAACGGAGAACAAATTACCGATCCGGCCAATCCAAAGGTTTTTGAAAACCATTTAACCGGCAAGGCTTCCCTTTTTGATGCAGGAGAAGTTGATCCGCAAAGGAACCCGTTTTTATTTCCTGTGGAAGCCGGAAACCACTCCCTAACCATTGGAAAAGAAAACAATTTGGAGGAATTGATCGTGCTATGGGAAAACTTTCATTTACCACGGGAAAATGTGAGCAGGCACGGGGATCATTTCCACATCCACCTTCCGGGTGATGTTTACAAGAAGGGTACCAGCGTCCTAAGACTTAAAGGATATAACCTGCACGGTCCTTCCAACCTGCTTTTTATTCTGCTTGAAAATGGCAAACCCTTGTCTTATAAAAACCGGCAAACTGCCAAATAAAAGTTTTTTTCAAAAAAAAATCAAACCCTGAAAAACCAAACCATATGAAAAAAAACGTGACGAATATTTTGAGAAGCCCTTTCCTGCCAATTTTACTGGGAGGAATGATGCTGATGGGATCCTGCGCCCCTGCCCCTGAGCATGAAGACGGACGGGTAATGAGTACGGTCACTCCCCCGGAATGGAGTGTAAATGCCAACATTTACGAGGTCAATACCCGGCAATACACGCCGGAAGGTACTTTCAATGCCTTTGCCGAACACCTTGACCGCCTTGAGGAAATGGGCGTAGATGTGCTGTGGTTTATGCCCATCACTCCCATTGGAGAGAAAAACCGCAAAGGGACCCTGGGAAGCTATTATTCTGTAAAGGACTATAAGGCGGTAAATCCGGAATTCGGCACCATGGCGGACTTCAAAAACCTGGTGGATGAAATCCACGATCGCGGCATGTATGTAATGCTGGACTGGGTAGCCAACCACACTGCATGGGATCATTACTGGACCGAAACCAACCCGGAGTTTTATACAACCGATGAAGACGGCAACTTTCATCCACCCATTGAAGACTGGGAAGATGTGATACAGCTGGATTATGAAAATGAGGAGTTATGGGATGTCATGATCGGGGAAATGAGTTTTTGGGTGGAAGAAATCGGTGTGGATGGTTTTCGCTGCGATGTAGCCTATATGGTACCTACAGAATTCTGGAACCGTGCACGGCAGGAGCTGGAACAGATCAAACCGGTATATATGCTGGCAGAAGCTGAACACCCGGAGTTGCACAAACATGCTTTTGAAGTTGGCTACGGCTGGAGGCTTCACCATATCATGAACAACATTGCCGATGGACAAGAAACCGTAGATGCTATTGATGAATACTTCTTTGTGGACGATGCAGGAGAATTCCCCATTGGTACCTATAAAATGTATTTTATTACCAACCATGATGAGAATTCCTGGGCAGGTACTGTTTTCGACCGTCTTGGAGACGGGGTGGAGGCTTTTGCGGTATTATCGGCCACCGTTCCCGGCACCGTTTTGATTTACAGCGGGCAGGAAGCCGGCCTGGATCACATGCTGGAGTTCTTTGAAAAAGATGAAATAAACTGGGATGATATTGTTTACCATGATTTCTATAAAACCCTGCTGCATTTAAAGACCCGCAACCAGGCCCTGTGGAATGGTACGGCCGGAGGTCCCATTGAAAGAATTAACACAAACCAGGATGAAAAGGTGTTTGCTTTTGTAAGGGAAAAAGACAACGACAAAGTGTTTGTGGTGCTGAACCTCTCTGATGAATCCCTTGAAATAAGTTTTGAAGGAGCCCGATTTGCAGGACAATACCAGGATGTATTTGGAGACAGGACCGTGGATATTACCCGGGACCACATCAAAATGATGGAACCCTGGTCNTATTATATTTTTGAAAGATAATTCCTGTTTGATGTTTGATAAGAAAATTTAAAAGGGCTGAACTGGGAGTTTCAGCCCTTTTTTATTTAAAAACCTTTTTCCTGTGTCAAAGAAAAGTAAGCCCTCAACTTAGAATAAAGCCACAGAGAACAAGTCAGCCTTCTCCATAGCAGGCTGCAACAAAAGATCTGACAAACCCAAGGGTTTTATCCCTGGCCTCCAGGTAGGCCATATGGCCTACGTTTTTAAGGATCAGGGAATAAGCCACTTCGGTTAAGGCCATTTGCACCCATATGTTTTCAAATAGAACACGGGTGTCTTTCTGACCCGCGATAAACATAACGGGGAAGGTGGCATTAATCAGCACATCCAGGGTACTTGAGCGGATCTTCATTCCTTCCATGGCGGCAATGAGTGCACGGGGCGACATGCTCTTTGCCGTTTCCACCAGTTGTTCAATATCTGCCTTAAATCTGGACCGGTTTTCTGGAGCAAAAAGGTCGGGAATAAACTTAAAAAGAAAGTCTTTATGGTCGTTTTTAATAACTTCTATGGCTTTTTCCCGGTTTTCACGGGCTTCTTCATTATCGGCCAGGGAGCTGCTATGAAACAATCCCAGGCCTTTGGTATGACCGGGGTATTTTTTGGCAAAGGCAAGGGCCACATAGCCCCCCATAGAATGTCCCACCAAAACAGCCTGTTCTATTGTTATTTCATCCATAACAGCCTTAACCAAGTCGGCCATGACTTCCATAGGATGCACACTGCCAATATTTTCACTTTCACCATGGCCTGGCAGATCAATGGTGATTACACGAAATTTTTTTGAAAGATTTTCCGTAAAAGCATGCCATATCGCAGAAGACTCAGTAAAACCATGCAGCAACACCAGCGCATCTCCCTTTCCTTTGCTCTCAAAATAGATGTGAGCTCCATTATATTTTAGTGTCATTTTTTTCTCCCAATTAGTTTATTAATTCCACCAAAGCCAAAAAAATATCGGCTCCTAAAGTTAAGATTTTTTTTGTTTTAACAGAAAAAAACAATAGGTTTATTTATTTTATTTACTTTTACAGCAACTTTTTTACCGCAAACCCAAAAAAGAGTCTTTTATCCCTATGATTCAGGAAAAAGCCGGAAAAATACTGGTTGTTGATGATGACGACCAAAGCATTTTTCTTTTACAACACCTTTTCAAAAAGTACCCTTACGAAATTGCCGTGGCCCACTCAGGCGATAATGCCTTATCTAAAGCCAGGGAGTTTGAACCTGACCTTATTTTACTGGATATATTGATGCCCGAGATCGACGGACTGGAGGTATGCCGCAAGCTTAAATCCGATGGTACCCTGAAAAGTATTCCGGTCATTTTTATTACATCCATTGACAACACCGACCAGCTGGTCAAGGGTTTTGATGCAGGGGCCGTAGACTACATCACCAAACCGTTTAATAAGCATGAGCTTCGGGCCAGGGTCAGAACACACCTGGAGTTAAAAAAATCCGGGGATATCATTTCTGATCAAAACATCCAGCTTAAAAAAGAAATTGAAGAGCGCAGGCAATCCGAAGAAAAGTCCAGGGCACTCTCACAGGCAGCTTTTGAAGCGGTGCTTTTCATTCAAAACAATCTCATTATCGAATCCAACGATGCGGCCATGGCCATTTTTGGTATCCGGGAAAAGGAATTGACCGGCAAGCCGGTTACCGCCCTACTGCCGGAAGTGGCAAAGGAAAAAGTTTCCGGGATCCTTCAATCACCCGAACAGGGACCATGGGAATTGCCTTTCCTGAATAAAAACAATGAAATCTTTTACGGTCAGGTGAAACACCAGGGATTTATCTATCGCGGGCAGCAGATCAATGTGCTGGCCATCAGTGATGTTACCCGGCTAAAAGAACTGGAAAAAGGGATACAGACAGCCATTGTGGAAACCGAAGAGCGGGAAAAAAGGCGTTTTGCCATGGATGTACACGATGGGCTTGGGGCTTTACTCTCCACCCTTAAGATTTACGTTACCTTACTTCAGAAAGAAAACAAATCGGAAGAAGACCGCACTTTGTTGCTTAATGAATTAAAGTCTAACATCAATGAAGCCCTGCATTCGGCCAAAAGCATCGCCAACAACCTGATGCCCAGCACACTTGAGGATTATGGCCTGCTTCCGGCCCTGGATTCATTTTCAAAAACCGTCCTTCGTTCCGGAACTATTGACATTCATATTACCAGCGAGAAAAACCTCCCTCCTTTAAATAAGAACACTGAAATCAATCTTTACAGAATATGCACTGAATTGATCAATAACACATTAAAGCATGCCAATGCAGAAAAAATAAATGTTAAGATCAGCACTGCAGGAAAAAGCCTTAAACTGCAATACCAGGACGATGGCAAAGGATTTGATCCGGGCAAACTTCAGCGAAAAGGCAATGGCGGCCATGGTTTAAAAAACATCATGACCCGTATTCAGTTTTTGAACGGAAACCTGCAGTTTAAAAGCCCGGGGAAGGGCGGAACCAATGTGCAGATAGAAATCCCGGTAAATTAAGTTTAATGCACGGTTTTTTAATTTATACTATATTTGTTTCATCATAATAAATACCATTCATAAAGAAAACCTGAAACAAAAGGATTCGTCTTATGGCAAAGGAAGAAAAATTGCGCGTAATGATCGTTGATGATCATCACATATTCCGGAAGGGATTACGTATGCTGCTCAAAGAATTACCGGAGGTTGAACTTTCTGCAGAGGCTACCAATGGAAAGGAATTCCTGGAAATGATAAAAGAGGAGCGTCCGGATATTGTTTTTATGGATATACAGATGCCGGAAATGAATGGTATTGATGCTACCCGTGAGGCCCTCAGGCTTTATCCTGAATTAAAGATCGTAGCGATCAGCATGTTTGGCGATGAGGAGTACCTGGTGAGTATGCTGGAGGCGGGGGTAAAAGGGTTTTTGCTGAAAACAGTGGAAGAACATGAACTAAAGAAAGCCCTGGTGCTTATTTCCGACAATAAAAATTATTTCTCTGACGAGCTGATCCCTACCCTAACGAGCTCCATCGTAAAGAACCGCTCCAAAGAAGAGCCCGCAGCGCCCGAATTAAGGGAAGACCTTACCAAACGGGAGGTAGAAGTGCTGGAACTAATTTGTAAAGGTTATACCATAAAGGAAATAGCCGATCAGCTTTTTATTAGCCAGCGTACTGTAGATGGCCATAAAGCCAATCTCTTCAGGAAAACCGGGGTTGACAGCAGCGTTAAGCTGGTTACCTTTGCCATCAAAAACGGCTTGTACCGGGTTTAAACCCCTTGCAAAAGCAATCCCCAAAAAAACGGGCGGCCCGGAATTTATGGCTGCCTGTTTTTTATTTAATCATTCGGGATTTTATGACAAAAAGCTCAACAGGATCCCGGCGGCAATGGCACTGCCAATAACCCCGGAAACGTTGGCTGCCATGGCATGCATCAGCAGGTGATTGGTTTTGTCATATTCCAGGCCAACGTGCTGGGAAACCCGGGCACTATCGGGCACTGCCGAAACCCCGGAGTTCCCTATCAGGGGGTTGATCTTATCCCCTTCGGGAGAAAAGAAATTCATGATTTTGGCAAAGATCACCCCACTAAAGGTTGCAATAATAAAAGCCCCGGCACCAAGTCCAAAAATCATCAGTGACTCCCTGGTCAGGAAAACCGTTGCCTGGGTTGAGGCTCCCACAGTCAGCCCAAGGAAAATGGTAACAATATCCACCAGGGAAGAGCGGGCGGTTTCAGCCAGGCGATTGGTCACCCCGCTTTCTTTTAAGAGGTTTCCAAAAAACAGCATCCCCAGCAAAGGCAACGAGGTGGGCATAATAAATGTGGTAAGCAGGATCCCCACAATGGGGAAAATGATCTTTTCCTGTTTTGGTACAGCCCTGGGAGGCTTCATGCGGATCACCCTTTCTTTTTTGGTGGTAAGCAGGCGCATAATGGGCGGCTGGATCACCGGCACCAGGGCCATATAAGAATAGGCCGCAATGGCAATGGGCCCGATAAACTCAGGGGCCAGCTTTGAAGAAAGGAAAATGGCGGTTGGGCCGTCAGCTCCTCCGATAATGGCAATGGCACCTGCCTGCTCGGGTGCAAAGCCAAGCAACAGGGAAGAGGAATAGGCGGCAAAGATACCGAACTGGGCAGCTGCCCCTAAAAGCACAAGGCGGGGTTTGGAAAGCAGGGAAGAAAAGTCGGTCATGGCCCCGATACCCAGAAAAATGATGGGCGGATAAAGGCCCCGCTGCACCCCGAAATACAGCATATTCAAAACACTGCCTTCTTCATAGATCCCAATTTGCAGATCGGCATGCTCAGCAAAGGGAATATTTCCGATAATGATCCCAAACCCGATGGGAATAAGCAACAAAGGTTCATAATGTTTGGTAATGGCCAGGTTGATAAAAAACAAGCCCACACAGATCATGACCAGGTGTCCCCATGTAACATTGGAAAAGGCAGTATACCCGATAAATTCCTGCAACTGCTCAAAAACAAAACCAAAAGTATCCATAACTATTCTCCTATTTCAATCAGCACATCACCTTCCATAACAGACTGCCCGGGTCTTACCGAAATGGAAATAACCTTGCCATCCATATCTGAATCAATGTTGTTTTCCATTTTCATTGCTTCCAGCACCATCAGTTTTTGTCCCACCTTAACCGAATCGCCTTCTTTCACGTGAATACTGATCACGGTACCTGGCAGGGGGGATTTAATAAGGCCAGAAGGAGAAGAGGGCACTTTGCTTCCCGTGCCGGTAGAAGGGGTTGAGTCTGTGGCAGGCACTGCACGCGAGCGCACCAGGCGGGGGGTTTTAACAGGCTGAATGGACTTGTCCACCTCCACCTTATAGTTTGAGCCGTTCACCTCCAGCTCAATAACGTTGTCTTCCACATTCATGATGTTCACTTCGTATTCATTACCATGAATGGTGAATTTATATTTCTTCATTTTTTCTTTTTTGAGAAGTTAAGCAATAAACCATTTTAGCGGTTTTCTCAGTTATTAAATAAATTCTGCATACCATATATTTTTGAGCTCCAGGGAGAATAAGTGCGCGAAACCTTTTTTATGGTCAGTACGGTATCTTCGTAATCATGCAGTTCTGAGCGGTAGAGGTGGATGGCTGCAGCAATGGCAGCATTGACCTCTCCGGTAAGATCTTCCAGGGGCTCCTCTTCGGGATGGGCTTCAAAAGAAACCTCTTCCGGCACTTTTTTGCGGAAAGTAAAAAAAGCCTTCATTTTCTTTTTAAAGGAAGTGGTAAAAAACCTGGGCGTGTTGGTAAAAACCACAAACAATAGCAGCAATGCCGTAAAAACAATCCCCATGCCCAGGATGGCCATCATAAAACCGTAAGGATCGTTATCAGAGAAAACATTGCCCATAATGCTCAGGCTGATATCCATGACTGCATGAATATTTAAGCTGATTAATTGTTCCTGAAAAATCTGGTGCATCATCAATTCACTTTATAAGGGGATATTGGAATGTTTTTTAGGGGGATTGGTGTCCTTTTTGGTGGCCAGGGACTGCAAGGCGCGGATGAGCCTGAAGCGGGTATTTCGGGGCTCCACAACATCATCAATATATCCGTATTTTGCTGCATGATAAGGAGTGGCAAATTTTTCCACATATTCATTCTCATGCTTCAGGATAAATTCGTTTCTTTCTTTTTCATCCTCAATGCTTTTAATTTCCTTGTTCCTCAAAATTTCGGTAGCTCCCTTGGGTCCCATCACGGCAATTTCGGCCATGGGCCATGCATAGTTCAGATCTCCGCGCAGGTGTTTGGAACTCATCACACAGTAGGCACCGCCATAGGCTTTGCGCAGGACAAAGGTCACCTTTGGAACGGTGGCTTCACCATAGGCAAAAAGCAATTTGGCACCATGAATGATTATTCCGCCATACTCCTGGGTGGTGCCGGGCAAAAAGCCGGGCACATCCACGAGCGTTACCAGGGGAATATTAAAAGCATCGCAGAACCTCACGAAGCGGGCTGCCTTGCGCGATGCACTGATGTCAAGCACTCCGGCAAGGTAATTGGGCTGGTTGGCCACAATCCCTACCGACATGCCGTTAAAACGGGCAAAGCCGGTAACGATATTGGGTGCATAATTGCGCTGTGACTCCAGGAATTCATTGTAATCGGCAATGGAATAAATGATATCCTTTACATTGTATGGCTTGTTGGGATTTTCGGGGATGATATCATTTAAACCGTCATCCAGGCGGTCAATCGGGTCATCGCAGGGGGCCAGGGGAGTTTCTTCAAGGTTGTTTTGCGGGAGGTAACTCAGCAGCTTACGGATAAGCAGGATACCTTCATTTTCATCTTCTGCAATAAAGTGGTTGACGCCGGATTTGGTGCCATGGGCCAGGGCCCCGCCAAGTTCTTTTTCGGTGACTACTTCTCCGGTAACGGTTTTTACCACTTTGGGGCCGGTAACAAACATGTAGCTGTTTTCCTTCGTCATAATGGTAAAATCGGTCAATGCAGGAGAATATACGGCTCCGCCGGCACAGGGCCCGAAAATGCCGCTGATCTGGGGCACCACACCTGATGCCATGATGTTGCGCTGAAAAATCTCTGCATAACCAGCCAGGCTGTTCACCCCTTCCTGTATGCGTGCGCCCCCGCTGTCATTCAGTCCGATCAGGGGAGCGCCCATCTTCAGGGCCTTGTCCATTACCTTACAGATCTTTTCGGCATAGGCCAGGGAAAGAGAACCGCCAAAAACGGTAAAATCCTGTGCAAAAACGTATACCAATCTTCCATCGATGGTTCCATAACCGGTAATCACCCCGTCGGAATAAAAGTGTTTGTCTTCCAGCCCAAAATCTGTGCAGCGATGGGTTACAAACATATCAAACTCCTCAAAGCTTCCTTCATCCAGCAGGAGGTCAATGCGCTCCCTTGCGGTAAGTTTGCCTTTTTGATGCTGGGCAGCAATTCTTTTTTGTCCCCCGCCCAGTTTGGCAAGTTCGCGCTTCTCGAGCAATTCCCTGATCTTTTTCTCAAAAGCCATATAACCTTAATTTAAACGTTAGGATTTGTTTTTATTCTCACAGAATTCCATCAGTACCCCGTTGGTAGATTTTGGGTGAAGGAAGGCAATATCCAGGCCTTCGGCTCCTTTGCGCGGGGTTTTGTCAATCAGTTGCACGCCTTTTTCCTGCATTTTCTCAAGAGATTTCTCGATCCCTTCCACAGCAAAGGCAAGGTGGTGAACTCCCTGTCCTTTTTTCTCAATAAATTTACCAATGGGGCCTTCCGGATCCGTGGACTCCAGCAATTCGATCTTTGTTTGCCCCAGCATAAAAAAGGCCGTTTTTACCTTTTGATCTTTAACCTCTTCAATGGCGTAGCATTCCAAACCCAGAACATCTTCATAAAACCTGATGGACTCTTCGAGGTTTTTTACCGCAATGCCAATGTGTTCAATATGGGAAAGTTTCATGACAAAATATTTTGATAATTAAAAAATAAGCATTCATTGCATTTTTGGTCAATCAATAATGCCATGATATGCTTCATAAAAATGATTTAAACGGATTCCGGATGGTTTTTTTCAGAAATCCATTTTCTCCTAACTATTATCCTTATCCAACAGGTCTCAAATGGAGAAATGGAAATGTATTTTTTATTTCGGCGCAAAGTTAGGTTTTTTTTAGCCATTCAAAACAGTTGAATGACATGAAAAAGCCAGAAACTAGATGAACCGGCTTTTGATCCATATAAAAACAAAGCAAACACTATCAAACAAGCTACTCCCGGGGGTTAACCACCCAGGGTTCTTCCAGTTCCCAGTTTTGACGAATATGCAACTCCTGTGGGTAAATAAAAACCGGCTCCGGTTGAACCCCGTCAAGGTATTTCCCCGTAGTCCACTGCCCGGTTTTTTGCAGGTCTTTTACAAGCTTTAACCCATAATGGCCGGGAGTAAGATAAGGGAAACGGTAGTAGCCGTTTTCATGAACGGTTTTCCTTTGCCGGACCTCCTGATTGTTGTCCAGTAGCTTAAGAATGTATTGAGGCCCTTCTTCGGGCAACGAAAGATTAATTATCAGCAGGCCGTATTCTTCGGGTTCAGTGGTTTTAAAAGTTTTGATGAGGGTGTCGTTGGTGGCTCCGAAAATATCGGTAAATGCACCGGGCAGGATTTCAATGCGATAGTCCGAACCGGGTTCCGGCAGGGTGTCTGTTAATATCTTTCTTCTTACGTGGTCTTGAAAAGAAAAGGAGGTTTCTACCGGAATTGTATCATGGATAAACAGTTGTATTTTGGCAGGTGACATATCCTCCACCGGGCTGGAAGCAGAAATAGCCAGGGGCCGGAAAAATGGTAAACCTCCCCTTGGAACATTGATATCTAATTGCAGGCCGGGCAATTCTTCTTCTCCTTCTTCCCCGGCCGGTCTGCGTCCTCTTCTCTCTCTTGGAACAGTGGATAACTTCAGCGTATCCAGTATGGTTTCCCGGTCTTTCACTTCAAGAAACAATGAATCCCTGTCCAAATCTTTCAGCCATAAATTCATGGTATCGCGACGCAGGCCAAATTCAGCAATATACGCGTCTTCCTCCAACGGCTGCCGGATATCTCTAACATGAACCGAATCGAAAGGTACCCTGAAGGTGAGCCTGATCATCCCTTTACGCTCAGTAGTGGAGCCGATAATGCGCTGCAGGGTGTCTTTTTCCTGAAACATATATAAAGTAAAAAAAGGAATTTCATTTTTTGTTTCTTCTGCATGATCCAGGGTGTCAGCAATGTTATAGGCTTCATCGGCAGGCATCAGGCCAGGTGGATCCGGCCGGGGCTGGTCTTGGTGAGGAAGGTGGTCGTGCTCAAGCTCATGCTCATGATCTTGATCGTGCGGGGGCTCATGATCGTGGTCATGTTCATCTTCAGCGTCTTTCTTCGTGGATCAGGTGCAGATGTCCTGCAAATTCTGGTTTCACCAGGCTGTCCAGAAAAGCGATCCTTTCTTCAGGGGGATCATACAAAAAGTTGTTGTTTTCATCGTCCAGGGCAAACATCCGGTATTCCCCTTCCTTCATGTAGCTAATGGTAAACTGCCCTTGTTTATCGGTTTTGGCCAGGTAAACCGGCCGTTCCAGGTAAGGAACGGAGTCCCGGTGGTCATCATAAAGCATCACATAAACACCTTCTTCCGGCTCCAGGGTATAAGCATTGAACACCTGCCCTCCCAATGAGAGTGAGTCCACATAATCCCCTGTTGACAATACAAACTGATAATTGGGGATGGGGTTTCCTTCCGTAATATCCCGTATGGCCTCCCCAAAGAAAAAATTATATGTGGTATTGGGGCGCAGTTCCTCTTCAATCTCCATTATGATTGAGCGGCCCCGAATACGCACTTCAGGTAACCTTTCGAGGGGAGGCGATATCAGCAATTGCTGCCGGATGTTGCGCAGCTCCACAAACTCGTTAAAAAAGATACGTATTTCATCTCCGTCAAAATTCGGGGAGTAGTTGGGTGGTGTGCTTCTGACCACCTCCGGTGGGTTTTCATCAATCGGCCCGCCAGTGGGAGAAACCACATTGGCGCAGGAAAAAAAGATGATAATCACCCCTGCGAGCAGTATGCCATGGTAAAGGGTTTTGGTGAGGGAAGAAAAAAGTTGCATCATGTCTGGCAAAGCGGCATAAAAATTTTCAGGGCAAAATTACCAATAATTTAATGATATCGGCCTAATTGCGGGATGGTTTGTCATTTAAAAGGCAATGCTTCAAAGGTGAAGCCTTTTTCGGCAAAATGCGCCAGGAATCCTTCAAGCACAAATAACATTTTTTTTTCNGCTTTCAGNGAATCATGAAAAACCACAATAGCTCCATCGCAGGTATAACGTATGGTTTTTGCCAGAGATTGTGCAGGACTCAGTTTTGGGTTAAAATCATTGGATAATACCGACCACATAAACAGGCGGTAACCCTGGGCTTTCAGTTGTCTTGCCTGGGG
>SL_3KL_010_SEDDRAFT_10002547_pt1 | contig 16670 bp, 18 predicted proteins | sample SodLakKL_010_SED_2_FD_10381 | JGI IMG/M metagenome (IMG submission 10381) | reverse complement strand
TACTTTTTCATTTTTTATATTTAAATCTTTATATTGACCTAATTTAACTTGTGGAAGTACTGGCATGTTTACTTTGTATATAAAATCATTATTGGGAGCTAATTTAACGATTTCAACCTGTGGTTTTCCAGCTAATTGTTCTCCTTCTAAATGCTTATCTAATACATCATCGATTGTTGATCTAATTGCAACGTTGGCTGCTTCTTCTCGATTGTTGATCTAATAGCAACGTTGGCTGCTTCTTCCAGTATGGCCATTTCACCAACTTTTTGTTTAAGCACATCAAAAGGAACTTTTCCGGGACGAAAACCTTCAACCTTAACTTGCTCAGCTAATTTTTGAGCCCCTTTTTCTATATATGGTTTGAATTCATCAAGACTTAAGTTGACTTCAAATTCAATTTTTGAGTTTTCTAAAGTTTTTTTGTTTGTTTGCATAATATTTTTGTTAAGTTATTAATTAATTGACTGTTTTATCCTAACAGATGAATTATAAATATCAAGTAATTTTTTATTTTAATAATTTAATTAAATACTTCTTTAATTTTAGGTACTACTTGTTTTTTTCTAGAAATAATACCATTAATATAACAAGTGTTATCTATAAATTCTACATTAAATGCTTGATTTATTTTTTCTTTTTCATTGCTAGAAATTAAGAATAAAGAACCTTCTTTTATTATATCGGTTATAAATAAAATTACGCTATGAAAATTTTCCTTTTCTTTTAAATCCTTTAGAGCTTGAAGCAATTCTGTCTTTCTTTCTTCAAAACTACTTAAATCAACTGTTTCAACTTGGCCGATGCCAATTTTTCCATCTTTAATATCAAATTCCTTAAAATCACTTGTAATTATTTCATCTACTTTTAACTTTTCAACTGATGAGCGTATTTTAAATAATTCAATTCCATAACTTCTCCAATCATCAATATTGGCTAATTTTGCTAAATCTTCAATTATTTCTTTATCAACTTCAGTGCAAGTAGGTGATTTGGTGATAACTGTATCAACTAAAATAGCCGATAACATAGCTAAAGCTAAATTTTCTTCAATTAATATTGAGTGCTTTTTAAACTCTTGATAAATTAAAGAACATGATGCTCCCAAGGGGGCGGTTTTGAAGTTTATTGGAAAACTGTATTGAAAGTTTATTTTATGATGATCTAAAACTTCTAAAATCTCAGCCTTTTCTATATTATTTATGGCTTGAGAAAACTCATTATGATCAACCATAATTACTTTTTTTTCAGTTAAATCTTCAAGTAGCACTGGTAAGGAAAGTTTTGCTTTCATCAAAACGTGTTTAGTTTCTTCATTTAAATCGCCAGCTATGGCTGGTTGATAAATATCAGTATTTTCAATTTTATTTTTAAAATTGGCATAAGAAATAGCTCCTATTACACTATCAAGATCAGGTGATTTATGGCCAATTACATAAATTTTATTAGACATATTTTTATTTATCATTATCTTTTTTTTCCTTCTTCTTTTTTTCTTTTACTTCTTTTTTTTCTTCCTTTTTATCCTCCTCTACTGATTCTTTTTCTTCATCAACATTTATATTTCCTTCGCTATCAGCCACCTTTTTTTCTCCTTCAGGACTAGCTTCTATAATATCAATCTTCCAGCCAGTTAATCTAGCAGCTAATCTCACATTTTGTCCATTTTTCCCAATTGCCAGTGACAGTTTGTCTGAACTAACTTTTACCTTAACCTTACTTTCTTTTTCATCTAATTCTAAATCAATTATTTTAGCTGGTGACAGAGAGTTGGCGATGTAAACTGCTGGATCATCACTATATTCAATAATATCAATTTTTTCTCCTCCAAGTTCGCTAATAATAGTTTGTATTCTAGCTCCTTTTTGCCCTACACATGAACCAACTGGATCAACACTCTCATCTTCAGTATAAATAGCTACTTTAGAACGAGAACCGGCTTCTCGGGCTACTCCTTTTATCTCTACTAAACCATTAGAAATTTCTGGAATTTCTAAATAAAATACTTTCTTTAAAATTTCCTCGGCTCGACGAGAAAGAATTATTTCTGGCCCTTTTCCACCTTCGCGGACTTCTTTAATAAAAACCTTAATTCTTTCACCCACTCGATATTCTTCATTATAAATTTGCTCTTCTCCTGGTAAAATACCAATTGCCTTGCCTAAATCAACAAAAACTAAACGACCTTCACGACGTTGTACTACTCCACCAACCACTTCCTTTTCTTTTTCTTTAAATTCACTAAGTATCATATCCCTTTCCATTTCTCTTAGTTTTTGAATTATTACCTGCTTAGCAGTTTGAGCTGCCATGCGACCATATTCATCTGGTATTGGAAGTTCAGTTAATATTTCATCACCAATTTGTGCGTCATGTTTTAAAATTTGAGCCTCTTTTAACTGTATATCAGTTTTGGGATTAAATTTCTTTTCTTTTTCCTGCTCTAAATCCTCTTCTGTTTCTTTTTTTTCTTCTTTAGGTTTTTCTTCTTTAGGTTTTTCTTCTATTTCTTTTTTCTTATATTCTGGATCATACAACTGACGTCTTAATTCCTCTTCTTCTTCGGCTGGCAGGTTTTCAACTACAATTTTTAAATCAAATATTTCTGATTTACTAGTTTTTGGATCAAATTTTACTTTTATATTTTGATTTTTTTCGCCATAGTCTTTACGATATGCTGCTGCTAGAGCTAGCTCAATAGTGGAAATAACTGAATCATATTCTAAATTCTTTTCCTCACACACCTGTTTTATGGCATTGCTTAAATCTGACATAATTTTATATTTTAATTATTAATTAGAGAAAAAGCTAATTGTAATAACAACTAGCTTTCAAAAATTATAATAACAAATTAATTATAAATTGTCAAAAAAATACTACATAACTGGTGGATCTAAATAATATCCATGATCACCAGCAATAGCTCTTAAACGAATTAATATAAAGTAGCTAATACCCCAGGAAGCCATAATAATTAACAACCCAATTAATGAACTCTTTATTCTATCCTTAGCACCTTTTGCTTTTTCTTGATTACCGCTTGAGGTCATCCAATGAAAACCAGCTATAATAAGTAAAATTAAAAATATTGTAGCCAATAAACCTAGAAAAACATTAATAATTCTTACAACTATTATTCTTACATCCAAGGGTTGGCCAGTTTCTCCATAGGCATGGTTACCAACTTGATTAAACATGTCTTGCTCTAAATGACTAGCGGGTTGAGCTAAAGCAACAGACAAACCAGAAATGAGGATAAATTTAATTGAAATTATTAATAATAATAGTAAAAAGGAGTGAAAATGAAGTTTAAATTTTTTCATAAGCTTGAATTAATATATATCTACTGTTATTATATAAAAACTTTAAGAAAAAAACAAGCTAATGTCTATAAAAGAAAATCTTAAAAAACAAAATATTGAAATCATTGATGAAACAAATGATTTTTTAATAGTATATAAACCAGCTGGTTTAATTGTTCATAGTGGTCCTGGTGTTAAAGAAAGAGCTTTATCTGATTTTTTACTTACCCAATATCCGGAAATAATAAATGTTGGTGAAGATTCAAATCGGCCTGGGATAGTTCATCGCCTTGATAAGGAAGTTGGAGGCTTATTAATAGTAGCTAAAAATAATGAATACTTTTATTTTTTTAAAGACAAATTTAAAAATCATTTAATTAAAAAGGGCTATACTGCTCTTGTTTATAAACGAATAATTGCTGATTTTGATACTATAAATTTTCCCATTGCACGTTCTAAAAAAACCGGAAAAATGGCAGCTCTACCTTTGTCTGTTAATGACGATAAAAATAAATTAAGTAATCGTGATAAAGGAAATATAAAATCACTTTTGTCATCAAAGGAGGCAGAAACTAAATTTACAGTCAACAAAAGATTAGTTAACTATAGTTTATTAAACATAGAAACAACTACAGGCAGAACTCATCAAATAAGAGTTCATTTAAGTGCTTATGGACATCCAATTGTTGGCGACAATATTTATGGAGATAAAAAATCTAGAATAAATAATAAAAAAATTAATTTAGCTAGGATTTTCTTAGAAGCTAATAAATTATCCTTTACTGATTTAAACCATAAGAAATATAGCTATAATCTAAGCATAGCTAAGAATTTAAAAGAATTTTTGGAAAAATTAAACTAAATTTTTTTTGACTAATATATAATATTAAATTATAATTAATTTATCTTTTAAAATTTATAAATAAAAAAAATATGAATAAAAAATATTTTGGTTTTCTTCTAGTTGCTCTTTTACTAGCAACTACCCTAACATTTAGTGCTTGTAGTACTAACGATGAAGAAAAAACCTTTACTGAAGGGGAAACTATTACGCCAGAGGAGGCATTAGAAATTTCAGAAAATTTCATTAATGATTATTTAATGTTAGATGGTACACAAGTTTCTGTTTCTTACCTTGGACTTGCTTATAATATGTATCACTTACAAATAAGTATGGAACAACAAGCTCCAGTTGAATCATTTATTACTAAAGATGGTAAATTATTTTTTCCCCAACATTTAGAAATTGAAGAATTTATTAATATGGCTGAAAATCAACAACCACCTAGCAATATTGATGACCCAACAATGAGTGAGCCTGTTGATTTAGATGACGAATTTTTTAGTTCTGACTCTGAGGTTGTAGTTTATTTCTTTGGAACTGATACCTGTCCTTATTGCAGAGATCAAAAAGAAGCTATGGCTGAGTGGGAAGAAAAATTCTCTGATTCTGATTTAGAAATTAAAATATTTGAAACTGAAGCTGATGGGGTTATAAATATACTAAGTCAACTTGCTAATAAATATGATACTAATTATCAGGGAGTTCCTATGACATTTATTGGATCTGAATATTGGATCGGTTATAGTGATGATCTTGGTTCTGAAATGATAGAAAAAATAGAAAATTGTTTAACATCAGAATGTGAGGTTGCTGGAGAAAGGTTAAGATAATTTAAAAATACTATAAATTTAGAAAAAACAAAGACCAGGATTACCCTGGTCTTTGTTTTATTTTATTTAATTTTTTTTATTTAATTTTATTTTATTTAATTTTATTATTATTTTCTTTTTTTTATTAATAATAATTATTTAATCTTTTAATCTACCTCGCCATTTTTCAGCTTTTAAAACTCTTTCAATGGCTATCATATAAGCGGCTTGTCTTAAGGATATTTTTTTATTAGATGAGTTATAAAAATTAAATACTTCTTCCCAAGCATTGTCCATTTTTTTCTTTAATAAGGATTTTAAGTATTTAGCATCAAACAATTTTCCAGCCTTGTTTTGCCCCCACTCAAAATAACTAGCAACCACTCCACCTGCGTTAGTTAAAACATCAGGAATCACTAAAATATTTTTTTCTTCTAATTTTTTATCAGCTAAATAATCAATTGGTCCGTTAGCTAGTTCTAAAATATACTTAGCTTTAACTTCATCTACATTTTCCTTAATTATTTGATTCTCTAAAGCAGCTAGGGCTAAAATATCGGTTTTTAATGTCAATAATTCATTATTATTAATTGCTTTTCCACTAGAAAAGTCTTTTAAACTATTACCACTTTGTTTAAATTTAATTAATTTATTAATATCTAGACCATTTTCATTATATATTCCTCCCTGACTATCACTAACTGCTATAATTAAACAATTTTCCTTACTTAGCTTTTTTGCTATATAGGATCCAGCATTACCAAATCCTTGTACTGTTAACTTTAATCTTTTTTTCATGAACTAAAAATTTATTAATTACTTGTTTGGTAATATAATAAGCACCCTGAGCGGTTGCCTCATTTCTTAATTCTATTCCTCCTAATTCAAGTGGTTTGCCGGTAATCATACCTGGTTGATGTTTCTTATTTATTTTTTCATACTCATCTAACATCCAGGCCATTACTTGAGAATTAGTATAAACATCAGGTGCCGGAATATCTTTATCTTCACCTAAAAATTTATGAAAAGCTTTAATATAGGAGCGACTTATTGTCTCCATATCTTTTTTATTTAAATTCTTAGGATTAATTTTAACTCCACCTTTAGCTCCGCCATAGGGAAGATCTAAAAGCGAAGTTTTTAGCGTCATCCAAAAAGCTAATGATTTCACTTCTTCTTCTGAAACGTTGGGGTGAAAACGAATACCACCTTTACCTGGTCCTAAAGCATTGTTGTGCATAATTCTCCAGGCTAAATAATTTTTTTTATTAAATTTTAACTTAGCTTTTTTAATTTGAATTGGCTTTGATAATAAACTAATTTCACTTTTATTTAAATTAAGTAAAGTTTTTATATCATCAAGCCTTTTTTGGTTATCAGTTTTTTTTATCATATTAGGATAAATGCTCAGAAATTTCTTTTTTTAAATCATCTTTACTTTTTATACCAACAAATTCTGCTATAACCTTTCCGCCTTTAAATAATTTTAAGTTAGGAATACTTTGTATTTCATATTTAGAAGCTAGTTCTTGATTTTCTTCTTCTTCAGTATTAATTTTTACAACCTTTAACTTTTCTGACATTTCTTGAGCTAATTCATCTAATACTGGTGCCATCATTCTACAAGGCATACACCATGATGCCCAAAAATCAACTAAGACTGGTTTGTCAGAGTTTAATACTTCTGAGTCAAAATTTTCTTTGTTTAAATCAACTGCTTTTGACATATTTTTTTATTTTTTATTAAAAACCCTTTTTGTTTGGTAGATTAATAAAAAATTAATTAATTTTTTAATATTTCTTTTATTATTAATTCTAATTTATTTTTTTGATGCTTTTTAAAACCACTATTTAAACAAGTATCAAGTTCTTCTTGAATTACTTTTTCTGATAATGATAGAAGGGCAGACCGAATAGCTTTTAGTTGGATTATTTTTTGAAAGCAATCATAATTAGATTTTCGAAGGTTTTTTTTAAAGCCCTCTAACTGACCAATTATATTGTTTATTCTTTGTTCATTAGTTTTCATGCTTTCATACTAACATACACCCCATAGGGGTGTCAAGTATTTAGTCTTTATTTAATACTAACCATATATTATATTTATCTTCTTCTATTTTTTCTATTTTAAATCCTGCTTTTTTAACTAAATTTTTTAACTCTTTTTTAGAGAAAGCATGATAATATCGAGTAATTAGTTCTTGCCCATGATTTTTTCTCCAAGGGAATAAAACATCTCCAAACTCTAAGGGTTCTTTAAATAAATGTTTAAAATATGTTTTTAGAACTAATTTAGGCCTACTTTTTCTTAAGTTCCAAACACTTATTATAATCTTTCCCTCATCATTTAATTTTTTTCTTAAACTTTCCAATACTTCTAATCTTTTTTTTCTACTGGGGATATGATGAATAACGGCAATTAAAAAAATATAGTCAAAAGGTCCACTGGGTATTTCATCTAGATTGGAAACAATAAATTTATGATTGGGCCAATTTTTTTGGGCAATATTAATTAATTTTTCTTCTTGGTCACAAGCTAAATAATCTATTTTTTTTTCTTTAAAAGCTTTAAGTAACCTACCACTACCACAACCAAGATCTAAAACCTTTTTATTATTCTCAACCAAATTTGCCATTTCTTTTAGTTTTGGCCAAATTTCTTTTTCCCTACTTAAACTAAATTCATGGGCTGTTTGGCTGTAGCTATTTTTAACAATATTTTCTAATTTTTTTTTAGTTTTTTCTTTCATATTAATAATCTCCTAAAAATTGTTTATTTTTAGTATTACTTTGTAAACAATTATCACAAACACCGCAATTTTTACTATTTTTCTCTCCAAAGTAATTTAAAATATAAGCTTGCCGACATTTGTTTGTATAAACATAATTTTCCATCATATCTAATTTTTCGTAAGCTTTTTTAGCTTTTTTTTCTAAATTTTTTAAAATTGTATTTAATGCTTCTGGTTTAACTTTTTTTATTAACTTTATTTCTGTACCTCTAAATGGAGGTCTAAACTCAAGTAAACTATTTTCTGACAAACTTTTAATAGCTCGCAATAGAGAAGCTTTTTCCATTTTAAAAATTACCGCTGCCTCTTCTAATGAAAATTGCCAACCATTTAAAAACTCATCATATAATCTATCTTCAATTAATTCTAAAACTTTTCTTTGATTTTTTGCACGAGAACTAATTTTTTCCTTAGCCTCTTTAATATCAATAGTTTTTTTTAAAAAAGCATTCGCACGTCTTTCACTGGGTCGAGTAATATATTTTTCTTTTTCTAGTATCTTTAAGGTTGTGCCGATAGCCATCTCAGGTACTGAAATATCAAGGTTTTTTATAATTTCTGAGTAGGTGAATAATAAATTATCTTGTCCATACTCTCTATCTTCATCCATTTTAAGTAATAAATTATAAACACCTATGATAGTATCTGGGCCAGGATTATCTCCTTGTATAAAAAATTCTTGTAAATATCTATCAGTTGGTGAATGAAATAGTAGACAAAAACTTTCTTTTCCATCCCTTCCTGCTCTTCCAGCTTCTTGATAATAGGCCTCAATTGTACCAGGAATATCGTAGTGAATAACAAAACGAATATTTTTTTTATTTATTCCTAAACCAAAAGCATTAGTTGCCACTACTACCTGAGCTTCATTTTTCATAAATTGTTCCTGTACCCATTGCCTGCTATCGGAATCTAGACCAGCGTGATATTCTACTGCTTTTATATGAAACTCATTTAAATAATTTACAATCTCTTCAGCTTTAGCCCGAGTGCCGACATAAATAATCCCTGAACCTAAATCTGATCCTTTAAAAAGTTGCAAAATTTTGCTAATTTTTTGTCCGCTACTAACAGAAAGGCTAGCAAAATGTAAATTAGGACGAGAAAAGCCACTAATTATTAGATTTACGTCTTTAAGATCTAATTGTTTTATAATATCCTCTCTTACTTCTTTTGTAGCTGTAGCAGTTAAAGCTAAAACAGGTGGTTTGCCAACTAATTCTATAACTTCTTTTAAGCGAAGATAGCTGGGCCTAAAATCATGTCCCCATTGACTAATACAATGTGCCTCATCAATTGTAAAAAGGGATATTTTTATTTCTTTTAATTGTCTTAAAAAGTTTTGACTATAAAATCTCTCTGGGGCAATATATATTAAACGATAATAACCTTGTTTCATTTTTTCTAATCTTTCCTCTATAAGCTTAGAGTTTAAAGATGAATTGATAAAAGTAGCCGGTATACCTACCTCATCTAAAGAATCAACTTGATCCTTCATTAAAGCAATTAAGGGAGAAACCACTAAAGTCACCCCTTCTAAAACCAATGCCGGTAATTGAAAAATCATGGATTTTCCCCCTCCAGTTGGTAAAACTGCTACAGTATCTTTATTATTTAAAACTCCATCAATAGCTTTTTCTTGTCCAGGACGAAAATGTTCATAATCAAAATGAATTTTTAAAAGTTCAATTATCTGTCTCTTTTTTGCCGTCATTTATTGATTTTTAATGCGTCTTTTATATATTTCTAAAACATTTTCAAATAAAAATGCTATTGTCATCGGACCAATTCCTCCAGGAACTGGTGTAATATAGCTAGCATGGTTTTTTAAGTCTTTGAAATCACAATCTCCATATACTTTTTTTCCTTTCTTTGTTATACCAATATCAATAATAATTACTCCTTTTTTTAACATATCTTTCTTGATATATTCTGGTTTTCCTAGAGCCGTTACTAAAATATCAGCTTTTTTTAGATTTTTTTTGTCTAATATTTTTAAATTAAATTCTTTTAAAACTTTTTTTATTTCTTGACCAAATATTTCTGAATTATATAAAACGCAAGCTGTTTTCTGATTTTCATTTATTTTAATACTTTGAAGTGAAGCCTTAATTGCTGACATTACTGGAGAAATAATATAGTCTGGATGATCTAAACGAAAACCATCAACATCTTTTTCTTTTTTAATAGTATTTATAATTTTATTAGTTGAAAATTTTTCAGGGAGGGGTAATTGTAATAAAATAGCATCAATTAGCTTATCTTGATTTAAAAATTCTATAACCTCTATTAGTTCTTTTTCATCTACATCTTCATTTAAATGATAAACATGAGTATCTATACCAACTTTCTTTGCTTCTTTTTCTTTTAAATTCACATAAATTTTAGAATCTTCTCTTTTGCCTACTAAAATAATGGCTAAGTTTGGTCTTAGCTCAGAAAATTTATATATTTGTTTAACTAAATTATCTTTTACTTCTTCGGCAATCTTTTGCCCATCAATTTTTTTAACCATATTTAATAAGCAAGGGGAAATTTTTTACATAAATTTATTACCTTGTTTTTTATTTTATTTATTTTTTCGTCTTTATCTTTATTTTTTAAAGCTTCATCAATTAATAAAGCCACATCTTGCATTTCTTTCTCTTTAAAACCACGTGTGGTAAGAGCAGCACTTCCTAATCTTAATCCAGAGGGATTAAAGGGGGGGTTAGGATCATTGGGTATTGTAGATCGTGAAACAGATATACCAGTCTTTTCTAAAAGTTTTTCAGCTTCCTTACCACTAATATCTTTATTTCTTAAATCAATAATAAATAAATGATTATCAGTACCTCCGCTTACTATTTCATAATTTAAATCTTTAAAACAATTAGCTAAGGTTTTAGCGTTTTTGATAACCTGTCGAGAATAATATTTAAATTCTAAGCTTAAAGCTTCTTTAAAACAAACAGCCTTAGCAGCGGTTATGTGGTCATGAGGTCCACCCTGAATTCCTGGAAAAACTGCTCGATCTACTTGCTTGGCATATTTTTCCTTACACATTATCATTCCCCCTCTAGGCCCACGAAGAGTTTTATGAGTAGTTGTGCTAACGACGTCAAATATCTCAACTGGATTTTTTAATAATCCAGCCGCAATTAAACCGGCAATATGAGCAATATCGGCAAATGTGTATGCCTTAATTTCATTGGCAATTGATTGAAAGGCTTGCCAATCAATTTCTCTTGAATAAGCACTAAAACCGGCAATTATCATTTTTGGCTTTTCCTTTAATGCAATTTTTCTTAATTCATCCATATCAATTAATCCAGTTTTTTCATTTACTTTGTATTGTATAAAATTATATAAACGACCTGAAAAATTTACCTGGTGACCATGAGATAAGTGTCCTCCGTGATCTAATTTTAAACCTAAAACCTTGTCACCCGGCTCTAAAAAAGCCATATATACTGCTAAATTAGCTGGTGAACCTGACAGGGGTTGAACATTTACATGTTCAGCATTAAATAGTTTTTTTGCACGATCAATAGCTAATTTTTCAATTTTATCAACCACTTGATTTCCTCCATAATATCTTTTATCTGGATATCCTTCACTATATTTGTTTGTTAAAACTGAAGACATGGCCTCTAAAACTGCTAAAGAAGTGTAGTTTTCAGAAGCAATTAATTCTATTTCGTTTTGTTGCCTTTTTAATTCTTGATTAATTATTGAAAAGGCTTCTTTGTCAATTTTTGATAATTTTTTTGTACGCATATGTAAAAATATTAATTTAAGAATCTTTCTTTGTCAAAGTTTTAATCATATAGGTTTTTTTTAATCTATAATTTAATTTTCTATAATAAGTTCTAACACCTACTCCTGATATAACAGCTATTTTTTCTACTTTTTCTTTTCTAGCAATTTCTTCAGCTTTACTCATAAGTACTTTACCAAGTCCTTGATGTTGAGTTTTTTTATTTTTTTGGCCCACCGGCACTAATTGTCCATAAACATGAAGTTCTCTTACAATCGCTTTAGCAACTGGACTATTTTCATCTACCCGTAAACGACAAAAACCATATAAAATTTTTTTGTCTAAGCTATTTATACTAATAAAAAATTCTTTTGCCTCTGAAGAATAATACTTATCTACATCCAATCGCCATTTTTTAACTATTTTATCTTTAGCTTCTCGACAACGAATACATCCACATTTAACTCCTTCATCTTTAACAATTTGTCTTAAGTTTGTAATTTTATTACCAGCAACAATTGATTCCCCTGGTATATCTCTAATTAATCTAATTATTCTTACATAATTTGGAACCACAGCTTTACATTTAATAATTAAATCTTTTAAATCTTTATCAGAGTAAGGTTTATATTTTCCTTGTCTATACCACCTATATAATAAACTATTTTTTACTACAACAGTAGGATAAAATTTAATCTGATCAGGTTGCCATTTTTCATTTAAAAAAAGCTCCTTAAACATAGCTAAATCCTTTTTTGGATTTGATCCTGGAAGAGCTGGCATTAGATGATAAGTTAATTTAAAACCATACATTTTAAGTAACTTACTAGCTTTAGCGATTTCTTCTATTTTATGACCACGTTTATTTATTTTTAATATTTCATCATCTATTGCCTGAACGCCAATTTCTACCCTTGTACACCCTAACTCTCTCATATTTAATATCTCTTTTTTGTCTATATAGTCGGGTCTTGTTTCTAAAGTCAAGCCAACCATTTTATAATCTGCTTTTTCATTTTTTTTCTGTTCTTTTTTTAATAATATTTTAAACTCTTTTAATGATAAACTTTGCTTAAAAGGAGATGTTATTTTTTCTTTAAAACTTTCTGACCAATCACTAGTATTTTTGTTTTTTATTTTATTATAATCATTTACAGCTTTAAAACAGCTTAATATATACCAATATTGATATTTAATAGCTAAATTACTCCAAGTTCCACCAATCACAATTAATTCAATTTTATTAGGCTGATGTCCAATTTTTTCTAAAGCTCTTAGTCTAAGTATTACTTGTTTATAGGGATTATAATCACATCGAATTGCTCTCATAACCGCTGGTTCATTGGAAAGATAACTTACTGGAACATCTTTTTCTGTAGGACAATAAGCACAATTTCCTGGACAAAAATATGGTTTGGTTAACACTGCAATTGGAGCAACACCTGACATGGTACGAATAGCTCTTTTTTTAATTAAACTTTCAAATTGATAGTTTTTTTTAATTTTTTTATTATCAAGTAGAAAGCGATAATAATTTAATAATTCTGAATTAAGTAAATTATTAATTTTATATTTTTTAATAAAAAATCTTTTTCTAGCTGATAAAATATGACTATCACTTATTTTATTTAAATCAAAATTTAAAAATTCCTCAATTGCTTTTTCTTTTTCTGTTTTTTTAAAAGTTTTTTTCATTTAAATTTGCTTTTAAGTGTCTTTTTTCCTATAATTTTTATATAGCTTAAGATTAACATATAAATATTAAAAATTAAACAAGATTTTATGAAAAAAATAAGCCTAATATATATTCTTTCCTTTTTTTTACTTTTAATTGTTATTCCAATTGGAGTAAAGGCAATAAATTGGGAAACTACAGAAAAAATAATTGTCAGCAAGGATGAAACAGTTGATGGAAATTATTATTTTCTATCTGATAAAGTGGTTATAAATGGGAATATTAATGGTGATTTAATTGGTATTGCCGAAAATTTAGAAGTAAATGGTCGAGTTGAAGGTGATATTATAGCTGTAGTACAAGATTTTAATTTTACTGGTGAGGTTGTTGGTAATATTCGTTTAATAGGAAATTTAATTAATATAAAAGGAATTGTGGGAAGAAATGTAAATCTTTTAGGAGTAAATGTTTTTTTATCTAGTACTGGTCAAGTAAATTGGGATACTATGGTTTTGGCGAGTAATTTAGATATGCGATCAAAAATTAATGGTAATTTGTATGCTTTAGTTAATACTGGATTTTTAAATGGAAAAATAGAAAGAGATGTTAACATGTCAGTAAGNGGAGATGAAGAGGCNTTAACNCTGGGGGAAAATTTAGAAATCAAGAATAATTTATATTATCGAGCTAATAACCAAGCGGCTATATCAAAAGACAGTAAAATTGCTGGAAATATAGAGTTTAAAGAATTAACTAAAAAAACTAACCTTCAATATGTTTGGTCTTTAATTTTTAAAATTTTATCTACTGTTTTATTGGCTTTATTTTTAATTCATTTATTTAAAAAACCTCTTCGTGAAAGTAGTGAAAATATATATAAAAGCCCCGGCTTTAGTTTACTTTGGGGTGGTTTTTTTACAGTTGTTTTACCTATTTCGCTTATAGTTTTATTTTTAACAATTGTTGGTTTTAAACTAGCCTTATTTTTAACCAGTTTATGGTTAGCAGTATTTTTAGGGTCTAAAATAATTTTTGCTTATTTTGTTGGTAGATTTATATTAAATAGAGTTATTAAAAAACCAAAAACTAAAGCTATTTGGAAAATTATTATTGGTGTAATTATAAGCTGCTTGTTATTTGCCCTACCTTTTATTGGTTCCTTTTTAGTTTTTATTGCAATTTTATTTGGTTCTGGTGGCTTCTTTTTATATCTTAGAAAATTAATAAAAAAATAATATGAATTTTAATCCATCTATTTTTAAAGCCTACGATATTCGGGGGGTTTTTGATCAAGATTTTAATGCTAGTTTTGCTTATTATCTTTCTTTAACATATATAGACTTTTTAAAAAAAGAAAATCAAAAACTAAATAAAGAGCAAATCAAGGTTGTAGTGGGAAGAGATATGCGACTTTCTTCTCCTAACATTTTAGAATACCTAATTAAAGGTCTAAGATCTGCTGGAGCGGATGTTTTAGATATTGGCTTAGTTTCAACTCCAACATTTTATTTTGCTGTATCTTATTTAAATGCTGATGGTGGTTTAATTGTTTCTGCCTCTCATAATCCCAAGGAATGGAATGGTTTTAAGGTGGTCAAAGAAAAGTCATTACCTATTGGGTTTGAAACTGGTTTAAAATGGATTAGAGATAATATTAAAAAAACAAAAGATTTATCCCTTAAAGGTAGCTACAAAAAAATAGAAAATATTTTAGATGAACAAATAAAACATGATCTCTCATATGTTAATACAGAAAAAATAAAAAATATAAATATTGCCGCTGACGCTGCTAATAGCATGGCCGCCCCATACTTGCTAGCACTGGGGAAAAATCTACCAATTAAACTAAGTAAATTAAATTTTGAACTTGATGGTACTTTTCCAGCTCATGAAGCGGATCCTTTAAAAGAAGAAAATTTAAAAGAGTTAAAAACTTTTATTAAAAATAACCCAATTGACATAGGAATAGCTACAGATGGTGACGGCGATAGAATCTTCTTTTTAAACGAGTTAGGTGAATTAATTTCACCAGCAATTATTCGTGGTGTTTTAGCTAAACTATTTCTTCAGGAAAAACCTGGTTCTAAAATTTGCTATGATATTAGACCTGGAAGGATTACTGAAGACTTAATTTTAGAAAATGGTGGTATTCCTATTAAAACAAAAGTTGGTCATTCACTAATTAAAAGACAAATGATAAAAGAAGGGGCTTATTTTGCTGGTGAATCATCTGGCCATTTCTTTTTAAATTTAGATATTGGCTGTTTTGAAATGCCAGTTATTATGATTGCAAAATTATTAAATGAATTATCAAATAGTAAATTAAAGGTAAGCGAATATTTTTCCAGATACGATAAATATTTTCATTCTGGTGAAATTAATCGTTTAGTAGAGGACAAAGAAAAGGTTATGGAAAATATTGCTAAAAAATATAGTGATGGAGAAATTAATAGACTAGACGGTGTCAGTGTTAAATATAATGATTTTTGGTTTAATGTTAGAGCTTCAAACACGGAGAATAAAATTAGATTAAATCTTGAAGCTATAAATAAAAAAACTATGATAGAAAAAAGAGATGAGCTGCTTAATTTAATTAATTAAGTTAATTATATTTAAAATTTATTATATAAAAAAAGGATCAAAATCGATCCTTTTTTAATTTAAATTGTTTCTATTATTTTTTCTTTTCTACAACAATTGAGCATTCACTAACCAATGCCGCCATTGCTCCTAGAGCAGCAAAAATTGGAGCAAATACAGTTCCTACAACTGCCACGGTTACCGGAATTTCTAGTAAAGACTTACCTTTTTTGTTTTTAATGATAATTCTTCTAACATTTCCTTCTTTTATAATTTCTTTTACTTTTTCAACCAACTCTTTTCCCTTAACTTTAAATTCTTCATATTTTTCTTCTTTTTTATTTTTTGTTTGTTTTTTAGTTTGTGCCATAAATTTAAAATTATTTAATATTATTTTTATTGTTCTTATTATAATAAAAAGAGGAAAAAACTAAAAACATCATTTCAAGTTGATTTATAACTGATTGAATAAAGAATCTTTCTTCCTCATTTTTTAATTTAAAAGGTAAAATACAACAAGCTTTAATACTTAGGTTTTCCTGCTCTGATACTATTATAGTACAATTTTTTAAATTACAAATATTATTTAAAATATCTTTATTATCAATTGTTGGTATTTTTGTGTTTTTCTTTGCCCTTATTTGCTTATTTTGTCTAATAGTTTTTTGATTTTCTAAGTTAATTATCTTTAAAACCACCCAATCTGCATCTACCATACTTAATATTTTTTCTGAAAAAAATTCAAAAACTTCATTTATATCTTTTTTACTTTTAGGGTATTTTTTAAAATTTGAAAAAGCTCTTTTAATTTCATCAATTTGTAAATTAATAGAGCCAATATATTTAAAGGTTTCTTGTAGTCTTTCTTCTAAACTGCCTTGATACTTTTGCAGTCTCCTAAATTCTTTTAAGTATAAAAAACTAGCCGC
>SL_3KL_010_SEDDRAFT_10002546_pt1 | contig 16674 bp, 8 predicted proteins | sample SodLakKL_010_SED_2_FD_10381 | JGI IMG/M metagenome (IMG submission 10381) | reverse complement strand
AAAACATAAACCTGGCCGCAGAGCAAACCCTAAACTTACTCAATAATTTGCTGCAATGGGCAAGGCTGCAAAGGAAACAGATCCGTCACGAGCCCAAACCAGTAGATTTAAAACTGGTGTCGGAAGACATCAGGCAATTTGGAAATGAGATGGCGGATGCAAAAAACGTGCACATTACCAATCTCATTCCCGCCGGACTGATAGTATATGCCGACTTGGAAATGATGAAGACCATTCTCCGAAATTTTTTGGGGAATGCCATCAAATTTTCTCATGTTGGTGGCAAGATCATACTATCTGCTCAAACCAAACCCCACGAAACCATCATCTGTGTCGAAGATAACGGCATTGGAATGCAGAAGGATTTTGCAGATACCCTGTTCGGTTCGAATAATAGTCATTCTAAGCCAGGGACATCAGGTGAAGAAGGAACAGGATTGGGCCTGGTGGTTAGTAAGGAGTTTGTGGAAATGCACGGGGGTAAAATATGGGTGGAGAGTACCCCGGGTACCGGGAGCAAGTTCTGTTTTTCCATTCCACAACCAACATTGACTAACAAAAAACTGCCTTAGCTCACAATCCCGCGGGTTGTCCAAAATTGGAACTGTGCAATCGCACAATGCGATTGTACGTTTAATTTATTGATCTTTACCCACTCAGACCACCTGATCCGCGCACTCAACCCGGCGGGCATTAAGCAAAAGAGCTTTAAAATTATATTTGAGAATCATTTATCGAAAGCCTTTACTGTATTAATTATCCCAAAATAAAACCCTTAGCAACATGTGTTTGCAAAACTGTCCGCTTTGTCACCATAAAGCAAGCCTTTTTACTGCAATTAAGGGAAAAGACTATTATGAATGTTCCAATTGTAGTGGAATATTTGCAGACCAAAAGCATTTGCCTGATGCAGAGCAGGAAAAAAACAGATACCTGGAACACAACAACGATGTGAGCGATGTGCGATATCAAAATTTTGTAAAGCCTATCGTTAATTGTATTCTGAAAGATTACACCCCCCAGCACACGGGTCTTGATTTTGGAGCAGGTACCGGGCCCGTTATTTCTAAATTATTACATGATAAAGAATACAAAATTGAACAATACGACCCGCTTTTTCATCATTTTCCCGGTTTGCTCCACCGCAGTTATCATTACATAGCCTGTTGCGAAGTTATTGAGCATTTCCATAAACCGGATAAAGAGTTCTCCTTACTCTACAACTTATTGGCAAACAATGGAAAGCTGTATTGCATGACTTCAGTTTTTAAGCCAAAAATCGATTTTCGAACATGGCATTATAAAGACGACCCTACGCATGTTTTCTTTTATACAGAACGTACATTTGAGTACATATGTAACTTTTTTAAATTTTCAGGCTTACAAATAATAAACAATTTAATCATCCTCTCAAAGTAAACTTTTGAATTAAGTGTATATTTGTTTGCATGAAATGTGTAAAAAAAATAGGGTTGTTGCTTTTTCTCTGCCTGCAGCCATGGGTAAGCTTAGGGCAAATTAAGGATATTGGCATCCCTTCCGTCGTGAATTATTCGCGCATTTCAAGCAGTTCGGGAACCCAAAACTGGGATATTACCCAAAGCCGGACAGGCTTCATTTATTTCGGCAATAACGATGGCATCCTGGAGTACGATGGCACCAGCTGGAATATTTATCCTGTGTCTAATGCATCTGTTGTCAGATCCGTTCATGCTGTGGGGGACAAAATATATGCCGGCGCATTCGAAGATTTTGGCTATCTGGCTCCTGATGACACCGGCTCACTTGCCTGGCACTCCCTTACACATCTTGTTCCCGAAAAATATTCGCGGTTTGCCGATATCTGGCATATCTTTTCCATCGGTGAAAGCATCTTGTTTCAGTCGTTTGATTATGTATTTATCTATGAAGATAATGAGATCAGTGTGATCGAGCCGCCAAGCGCTCTGAGCATCATGTACGATGCGGGAGACAGGCTGTATGTTGCCGATAGCGATCATGGTTTTTTGATTTTTGAAGATGACACCTTTCGCTTGCTGAGCGACCATCCTGTTTTTTTCCGGAATGAGGTGCGCTTTGTGATACCTTATACAAACAACGGACTGTTGATTGGAACTTCTAACGAAGGTGTATTTTTATGGAACGGACAAAATATGGAGCCCTGGAATACTCCTGTGAATACATTGCTGACTGAGGATAATCTTTATTCCGGAATCAGGTTGTCACATGGCGATTATGTATTTGGTACCATTCGCGATGGTTTGTATCTGGCCGACGAAAATGGCGGGATACTTCAGCATATGAACCGTTTCAGGGGGTTGCAGAACAACACGGTGCTCAGTCTTTTTGAAGACAGACGCAACAACCTGTGGCTGGGACTTGATAATGGAATCGATTATATCGAAGCCAGCTCTCCGCTGACATTTTTGAATTATAACTATAATATTGAAAGCACCTATACCAGTATCGTCCACAACGATGTATTGTACGTTGGCACAAACCAGGGTTTATATGCAGGCAGGATAGACGAGTTGAGAAATCCTCTGCATATCGGTGAAATATTTACTCTCGTAGAGGGCACCGAGGGGCAAGTGTGGAATCTGGAAATTATTGACGACAAGCTCTTGTGCGGGCACAACTTTGGTGCTTTTCAGATAGAGGGTATGCAGGCAAATAAAATATCAGATATCCGTGGTTATTGGTCATTCCTGCAGCCACCCGGGGTTGGAGACACCCTCATAGCCGGCACATATACAGGTCTTGTGCGATTTGTGAAAAAGGAGGNCAACTGGTTGTTTGATAAAGTGGTTGAGGGTTTTGAAGAATCAGCCCGGGGCTTGTATATGGATTCAGATAATAACTTATGGACAGCCCATGGATATCGCGGCCTCTACAAATTGCAGCCCGATGCTGATTTTGGAGAAATCGAACGGATTCGTTTTTTTTACGGTGAAATGGGCCTGCCTGATGCCTTACCCTACAATATTCAGTCCATTGACAACAATATGTATATTAGTACGGTGGATGGAATATATATCTACGATTACTCCACCGGTGCCTTTTCAGACCAAAATCGGTTAAGCGATCTTTTTGGTGAGAAAACCATGGTTGAAAAGATACAGCAGGATAATAACGGCAACCTGTGGTATTTTACTGATGAATATCTGGGCGTTATGCGTTTACTTGAAGATGGATCTTACCGGGATATTGTTGCACCCTTTTTCGGCCTTACAGATTATTTTATTCCCGCATTTAACAATATCCTGATCCATGACAGGCAACATATTTTTATTGGCTCGCAAAACGGTCTTGTGCATTACGACCCCAATGTGATAAAAGATTATAACTCCACAGAAGAGTTGATTTTCCAGGAAGTTTTATTCTATGGCAAAAGGGAGCCAGTTTCTTTTCGTTACTTCCACGATCAACTAACGGATTCACCTGAAAATGAGTTGCGTATGCCGTTTGGGCTCAATTCTGTATTGTTCAGATACACCTTCCCTGCTTTTGAAGATCCGCAGAAGCTTAGTTTTTCATACCGGCTAAAAGGCCTGGAAGAAAATTGGTCAGAATGGAATACCCTCAACATAAAAGAATATACCAATCTCAGAGAGGGCGATTATATATTTGAAATCAAAGCAAGGAACGCGTTTGGCGTGGAAAGCGAAGTTAAATCATTTCATTTTGCTGTTGCCCCGCCGTTTTTTCGCTCAATACTGGCGTATGTCATCTATTCCTCGCTCATTTTGCTGATTATTGCCGTTAACTTTTATTATATCAGAAAACGGATTTTGCGCATTCGTATCCGTGAAAAATTGCGGCATGAGAAGAGACTTGCACGTCGCGAACAAATATTTCAGGAAAAAAGTGCGCTCAGCGAGAAAGAGATCATGAATCTGCGGAATGAAAGCCTGCAAAGTGAAATGCGCCACAAAAACCAGGAACTGGCTAATGCAACCCTTCACCTGATACAGAAAAATAAAATACTCACAAAGCTTAAAGAAGAACTAAGTAAGGTGCTTCAGTCAATGCCATCGGATAATCCCGAAAAACACAGTATTATGAAATTACGCAAGGTCATTAACAGGGATCTTCGTAATGAGCAAAACTGGGAGCTGTTCAACAGTTATTTTGACGAAGTACATCAGGATTTTATGAACAGGTTAAAAGCACAATATGGCGACCTTACACCAAAAGAATTGCGTCTTTGTGCTTACTTGCGTATGAACCTTTCCACAAAAGAAATTGCTCCGTTAATGAATATCTCCATCCGCGGGGTAGAAATAAGCCGGTATCGACTTCGAAAAAAACTCAGATTGAACCACTATGAAAACCTGGCGGATTTTCTTATGTCATTTTAAATGGCATAAGCTACTCTATTAATAAACCCTAAAAGAGAAAGTCTTAATTTTTGTATTATTTAATAATATACACTGACTGTCAGTAATATAAGTCGTAATGATGTATTTTTGATGTAGTGTTTATCCTGTCTGGATGAAGTATTGCTGTATATGATTATTTTTTTTGTGCGTCCTTCCTGTGTATGTTTGTTCCATCAAATCTGTTCTAAATATTTTTTTGTACAACCAAAAACAAACAATCATGGAAAAAATTATGTTGCAGAAACGTTTTATGCAGGTATTCTTGCTTGTTGGAACTTTTGCTTTTTTTGCCCTTTCATCTTGTAGCACAGATGATGACCCTGAACCTGCTGATGATCCTGTTGCCAGCTTTCAGTTTGAAATCAGTGATGATGATCCGCTTACCGTGATCTTCACAAATTTTTCCCAAAATGCAGAATCCTATTTGTGGGATTTTGACGATGGCAACACGTCAACCGAGGAAAACCCAACGTACACCTATGAAGAATTTGGAATTTACGAGGTAGAACTCACGGCAACCAATGCTGACGGAGTAAGCCGAAGCTTTTCCGAAACCATCGAATTACAGGATCCTTTTGAAGCACTTGCCTTGCTGGCAGGTGAAGAGTCTAAAACCTGGAAGCTGTATCGTGTAGAAAGCAGTATGGGTGTTGGCCCTGACGTCGATAATCCCAGAGACTGGTGGGCACTCTATAATGATGGTTCGAGGCCTTGTGACTATTACAATGAGTTTACTTTCCACAGGAATGGTGACTATGTGTTTGATGACAAAGGCTATATGTGGGGTGAAGGCGGCGTCTTTCACGAAGATTTTGAGAATGAATGTTTTGAAGCTATCCCTGCCAACATGGTTGGACCTGATGGCGAAGATCTTAGCCCATGGCTTGGTGGAACACATTCCTATGAGTTCGACTCGTCAACCAATATGGTGACCCTTGAGGGATTAGGTGCCTGGATCGGTCTCGTAAAAACAGGTACGGATGGTGAAGTCTCAGTTCCACAGTCTTCTGTTTCTTTTAAGGTTGAAATTGAAGAGCGCGACGGGTATGATTATATGCATGTCTTGTTTGAATATGCTGATTTGGTATGGTCATTTTCCTATGCACATTATCACGATCCATCACTGGAGCCAGAGGTGGTGGAAGAAGAGGAGGAGACAGATCCGCTGGATGAACTAACCCCCACAGAGATGTTTAACACTTTTGCTTCTACAAGTGAAGAGGATGTTCAAATCCTCCATCCCACCGAATCAACAGTTGAATTGACAGTTGGGGTTGATGACCCTGCTGATCCTGACGGAACAAAGGTTGGAGAGTATCACAGAGTTGCTGAACTTTATCAGGAACTACAGTTTGCAACTGAATATTACATTCAGTTTGACAACTTTACAACTGTTTCTCTTGATGTCTATCTTCCAAGTGATAATGATTTTTCAGGTGACCTGACAAAAGACATTGCCATCATCATTGCGAATTCGCATGATAACGCGGAGTGGTGGAACCATCACCTGCAGTATGATGTGGATGCTGATGAAGTTGTACTTGATGAGTGGCAAACTTTTACCTTCCAGTTAGATGAGCCAACCAGTGGTCCGGGAATACCTGATGGTACCCCGAATGATCGTGACGATCTTAACTTCTTTGCCATATCCATCGGTGGGGCCGCACACTCTGTTGAAGGAACCTTCTATATCCGCAATTTCGTTTTTGAATAATACTTAATAAACACGAACAGACAATGGCCAGCAAACTGGCCATTGTCTGTATTAAAACCCTGGCAATGCCCCTGCATCTTCCATATCGCTACATTATATTTCTTTTCTTTTCGCCATTATTTTTATCCTGCGAGGATGATGAAGTTCTGAATCCGGATGACCCGGCAAACCTGGTCGTTGATGTGGAAGTTGCTGATGATGGCAGCGGCATGGTTTTTATTCAGGCTCACGCAGATAATGCTGTGGAGTATCAATTGCGTATTGGGGCTGATGACGACCCCGTAGAAAGCAATATTACCGGAACGTTTGAATATGAATTTATTCAGCCGGGTACCTATGACCTGGATGTGCGTGCTTATGGTTCATCCGGCAGGTATCTCAGGCAGGTGATCCCGGTAACAATAGATCTGGGTGGCGACGATGTAACACCTGACCAGGGCTATGTCACTCCATTGCATTATGATGGCTGGGAGCTCGTATGGCACGATGAGTTTGATGGTAATTCTGTGGACCCTGACAACTGGGTCTTTGAGATCGGCGATGGATGCCCGGATCTGTGCGGCTGGGGCAACAATGAGCTCCAGTACTACCGTGAAGAAAATGCATGGGTAGAAGATGGCATCCTCACCATCGAAGCAAGAAAAGAGAGTTTCGACAACCGGCAATATACGTCTTCCCGGATGAAAACACAGGGCAAACAATCATTTCAATATGGCAGAATTGACATAAGGGCTTTGCTTCCTGCCGGTCAGGGAGTCTGGCCTGCATTATGGATGCTGGGTAACGACATTACCTCGGTAGGCTGGCCGAAATGCGGTGAAATAGACATTATGGAGATGATAGGAGGTAATGGCCGCGAAAACACTGTGCATGGCACCTTGCACTGGGATCTCAACGGGCATGTGCAGGCAGGAGGGTCGTACACGCTTTCATCAGGTACTTTTGGCGATGAATATCATGTTTTTACCATTATCTGGGATGAGGATACGATCACCTGGTTTGTTAATGACATCCAGTTTTACCAGATTGACATCACACCTGATCATATGACGGAGTTTCACCAGGAGTTTTTCTTCATTTTTAATGTCGCAGTGGGCGGAAACTGGCCGGGAAACCCTGATGAAACCACCGTATTTCCGCAGCAAATGCGTGTAGACTACGTTCGGGTTTTTCAACAGATATAAGCGTACCAAATATATCAGGCATTACAAAATAAAAACACAAAAACATGAAGAGAATATTGGTTTATTTATTGCTGATCCCGGGTTTGATGTATGCCGGATTACTTCATGCACAGACCCTGGAGGGCTTTGTGACAGACAAGATTACAGGCGAATCACTCCCGGGTGCCACCCTGCTGGTTCAGGGAACTACACGGGGAACAGTTACCGGCATAGATGGCGATTATCGCCTCAGCATGGATGAGGGAACCCATGTTGTCTCTTTTAGCTATGTGGGGTATGTTTCACAGGATATTGAAATAACTATTTCTTCTGGTGAAACAAAAAATCTGAATGTGGAACTGGAACCTGATGTCGCTACGTTTGAAGAATTCGTGGTCGTCGGGTATGGCACACAACAAAAAAAGGTGGTAACAGGAGCTATCTCCAGCGTAGGAAGTGAGGAGATCACATCTACACCAGCATTGCGTGTTGAACAAGCTATGCAGGGAAGAGCTGCCGGCGTGCAAGTGACCAATCTCTCGGGACAGCCCGGTGAGCCNCCCACCGTGCGCATCAGAGGCGCCGGAACAACAGGTAATGCCGATCCCCTTTATGTCGTGGATGGCATGGTCGTTAGTGGTATTGACTATCTTAACCCCGGTGACATTGAATCAATAGATGTGCTTAAAGACGCTGCCTCCGCCGCAATTTACGGTGCAAGGGCAGCAAATGGTGTGGTACTCATTACCACCAAAAGTGGTACAGAAGGCGATCTGACCCTTAATTACTCATTTTACCAGGGCATACAAAATGTAGCCCATACAGTTGATGTACTCAATGCTGAGCAATATATGATGATGATGAACGAAGGCGCCAGAAATGCAGGCAGCACGGAACCTTTCGACCCCAACGAAATACCTCAGTTTGATACCGACTGGCAGAACGAACTCTTTGAGACCAACGCACCCATAGCTAATCATGAATTGTCAGTCAGTGGCGGCACAGAACGCTCAACATACGCTTCCTCCTTGTCATACTTCTCTCAGGAAGGAATCATTGGAGGTGACAAATCACAGTTTGACCGCATCACGGCAAGACTGAATACCCGCCATGAAGTGAATAGTAATATCCGGTTTGGAAGCAACCTGGCCTATACGCATATCGAACAACGGGGCATTGCCAGCAATGCTGCCTTCAATGCAGCATACAGCAGTGCGCTTAATATCGATCCTTTAACGCCCGTTTATGAGGACGATGAAGCAAACCTGTCGCAGCCGCCCTTTNCTAATCAGCCTGTTGTTACAGATGATGAGGGCAGAGTATATGGAATATCAGAAAATGTAGGTGCCGAGATAGTAAATCCACTGGCATTGCTGGAGACTCAAACAGGTGAAACCCGTGTGGATAAAATCGTGGGAAATGTATTTGGTGAAATTGAACCCATCGATAATTTAACTTTCCGTTCTTCGCTTGGAATTGACCTCGGCTATGTTTTGTTTGATTCTCACTTGCCTCTGTTTTACCTTAATGGCGCACAAAATAATACCGACAAGACATCTGTACAGAAAGCCGTTGACCGGTATTATACGTGGCAATTTGAAAATACCTTATCCTATTCAACCCAAATTGATGATCACAGCATTTCTGCCCTGGTGGGAACCACCGCCAGCAAGACGAACCTGGAAGATCTTTTTGGCTTTAATGCTGATGTAGATGTGAGTGATCCCAACCACGTATACCTGAACATGGCAACAGATACTGTCTGGAATGCGTTCGGAGGAGCTTCCCATGCAGCACTTCTTTCAGTTTTTGGCCGTGTTTCTTATGACTATCAGAGCAGGTACGCCTTTGATGCAACAGTTAGAAGGGATGGCTCCTCTAAGTTTGGTCCGAACAACCGCTTTGGTACCTTTCCTTCTTTTGGTGTGACATGGATGATCAGCGAGGAAAACTTCTTCCCGGAAACTTTATTTGAAGTGGTAAAGCTCAGGGCTTCATGGGGCATCAACGGCAACCAGGAAATTGGAGACTACCAGTTCATCTCTACCATTGACAGGAGCAGAGGTTATATTTTTGGTGGCGGCAGAGCCTGGGGAGCTTCACCCTCGTTTATGGCCAATCGGGATATTATGTGGGAAGAATCTGAACAAATTGACATTGCTGTTGATTTTGGCGCATTTGATAACAGACTGACAGGTACCGTCGATTACTATATTAAAACCACAAAAGGCTTGCTGGAAGTTATTCCTATCCCGGGGCATGTGGGCAATGATCCTCCTTTTGCCAATGTGGGAAGCGTTGAGAACAGAGGNGTTGAAATGTCATTGGACTGGAGACACTTTACTGGAGATTTAAGATATTCAATAGGGGCAAATGCTGCATACAATAAAAATGAGATGACCAAAATAGGTAATGAAGAAGGTGTGTTACCTGGTGCAACATGGGCGGTGGCAGGTATGGTCACACGTGCCGAACTGGGTATGCCTATTGGTTATTTCTGGGGATATAAAACAGATGGAATTTTTCAGAACTGGGATGAGGTGTATCAACATATCAATGCCGAAGGACAGTTGCTGCAACCCAACGCCAGACCCGGCGATGTGCGCTTTGTGGATGTCAACGGCGACGGAAGGATCACGGCAGATGACCGGACTATGATAGGAAATCCAACGCCTGCATGGACCTTTGGAATGAATGCCAGTTTCGAATATAAACAATTTGACCTTGGTTTTCTCATTGTAGGAACTTATGGTAACGACGTATTTAACGGCATAAGAAGACGTGACCTGAATTCTACAAACCTGTCCGTTGACATGTTGGATCGATGGACCGGGGAGGGCACGTCCAACACCATTCCACGCTTCACCTTTAATGATACAAACCTTAATAACAGAATATCAGATTTATATATCGAGGATGCCTCGTTTATCAGACTCAAAAATATTCAGATAGGATATACGCTGCCGGGGAATTTGCTGAACAGGATCAATGCCAGGAACTGGAGGATTTATATATCAGCTGAAAATCTTTTTACACTCACCCAATATACTGGCGCTGACCCGGAAATCGGCGCCTTGAGCTCATTTGATATTGGAATTGACAGGGGTGTCTATCCCCAGGCCAGAACTTTCCGTCTGGGTACAAGCATTTCTTTCTAACATAAAAAACCAGGAAAAATGAAAAATAATATAACAAAAACGGCAAAAGCATTTCTGCTTATTTTCCTGTTAACTGCCTGTGGAGATGATTTTCTTGATCTGAAACCTTTGGACCAGGTGGTAAGCACCAATTTTTATCGCACAGAGGAGGATGCATACAGGGCATTAATATCTGTTTATGATGTGCTTACATATCAATCTACCCCTGGCGTAAGTTGGGCGCCTTTTGTTACTGTGGCCGACGTGCTGTCTGATGATGCTTTTGGCGGTGGCTCTGATGCAAACGACGGTTTAGATTTTAACCAGTTGAACCTTCATGAAATCCCGGCTACCAACCCGGTCGTTCATGCCACATGGATTAAAAATTACATAGGCGTATACCGCGCAAACCTTTTTCTTGAAGTGATCGATGACATTGAAGCATCAGATGACTTTAAGCAGCGCACAATTGCCGAGGTTAAGTTCATGCGGGCCTACTTTTATTTTGAACAGGTACGGTTTTTTGAGAATATCCCCTTGCTAACTAACACCTTATCGGGGCCATCGGAGTATAGCCAGGAACAAAATACCCCCAAAGAGGTATACGACCAAATAGCCCTGGATCTGGTGGAAGCCATTGCAGATCTTCCTGAAACAGTGCCCGCTGATGAAGCAGGCCGGATCACAAAGTGGGCCGCCCAGGGACTGCTGGCAAGGGTTTACCTTTTTTATAACGGTGTTTACGGGGCTGAGCTGGAAGCCAACGGCACAACAGTAGATCGTACTTTTGTTCTTGCAGAGCTGGAGGACCTCATCGCTAATAGCGGACATGATCTTTTTGAAGACTATTCGATGAATTTCAGTCTTGAAGGAGAACTTGGCATGGAGTCGGTTTTTGAGATAACTCACGGCGACACACCGCCATGGTGGGACTGGAACTATCCGCGTGGCGGGCATGGCAACCTGGCTGCACAGATGCAGGGACCCCGGGTAACAGGCTCAGATAACTGGGACAGGGGATGGAGCTTTGGCACAGTGAACCATAAACTGGCCCTTTTTATGGAGGATGACCCACGCTTTGAACACACCATCCTCCTGGAGGAAGAGCTGGACGGGTCCCTTAATAAAGGGCACCAGCACACGGGGTATTTTTCCAGAAAATATACCTCGGATGCAGAACACTGGGGTGCCAGCGGACAGTTTGAACTTAACCGCACCGCCAACTTTCGCGTGATCCGCTTCTCAGATGTGCTGCTGATGGCTGCAGAACTGGACAGCCCCAACAAACAAGAGTATCTCGACAGGGTTAGGGAAAGAGTGGGCCTGGAGTCCGTGCCTGCAACGCATGAAAACATTATGATTGAGAGAAGGCTGGAACTGTCGCTGGAAGGGATACGGTACTTTGATCTTTTGAGACAAGGAATCAGTTATGCCGACCAGGAACTTACGCACTCTGGCATCTACGGACCAAACTACGAGGGTGAACAGCATATCTTTAATGTTAATTTCAATCCTGCAACAAATGGGTTTCTGCCGATCCCGCAAACTGAAATTGACCTTTCTGCTGGCATGTTTAATCAAAATAGCGGCTATTAATACACACCCTCTTTTTATGAATAGGCTTCATGATGAATAGTTAGGGTTGATTGTTTGTGCAGAGGCGGGCATTCCCCGAATGCCCGCCTTTTTAGAAGCCTTTCTGATGGCTGCGTGAAGCTGAGCCTGTGACTATTTAATAAACTTCAATTATGATGAATAGAAAGCTGTATACTATATTTATTAGTCTCATCGTAGCTCTGGGCGGGTTTCTGATGGGCTTCGACAGTGCTGTGATATCCGGGGCAACCCCTTTCTACCGTGAAACGTTCGGACTGAGCCAGGGCTCCATGCTCATAGGATTTTCCGTTAGCTCACTCATCCTGGGCGCCATTATTGGGAATATCATCGCCGGTCGCCTGGCCGACAGATATGGTCGCCGGAACATACTTATGCTTACTGCGGTACTCTTTGCACTCAGCGCTATCATCACAGCCCTGGCCTTTAACATCGTTATTTTTCTTTTTGCCCGTATTCTGGGTGGCCTCGGCGTGGGTATGGCAATCCTTATTGCCCCCATGTATATCGCGGAGATAGCCCCCAAGAAATTGCGTGGCCGTCTGGTTACCATCAACCAGCTTAACATCGTGGTGGGGATATCCATAGCGTATTTTTCCAATTATTACTTCCAGCAAACCATTGCTGACGCCGATCTCAAATGGCGAATCATGCTTGGCGTGGAAGCTATACCGGCCATAATTTATCTGGGGCTGCTTTTCCTGGTTCCGCGCAGCCCCCGCTGGCTCATGCAAAAAGACAGGAAAGAAGAGGCCTTGCTGGTGCTGACAAAAGTAAACGGTGAAGAAAAGGCACCTGTTATCTTCAAAGAAATAGACGACAGCCTCAATGAAGAGATCAATAAGGACAAGGCCAGGTGGTCCGATGTGTTCTCCAAAAAGATGAAGACCGTATTGATTATCGGATTTGGAATTGCCTTTTTTCAGCAGATAACAGGGATCAATGCCATATTCTATTATGCTCCCATGATATTTGAAATGGCCGGCGGGGGTAAGGATGCCGCTTTTCTGCAGGCAGCGATCCTGGGGGTTACCAATGTGGTCATGACCGTAGCAGCCATGCTGCTGATCGACAAATTTGGCCGGAAACCATTGCTCTATATCGGTGCCGCAGGGATCTGTATTTCTATGCTCATCGTCAGCTTTTCTTTCGTGAACGCCAGATATGTTATTGATGACCACTCCATGAAAGAACTCATGTTTGAAGTGGAGGAAATGGGGGCAGAACCGGTTCACCTGAGCAATTTGTACTCCTTGTCTGAATTGCAAGAGGTGGTATTTAAAAATGAAGTGGCCTTTTTCAGCCAGGTAAAGGAAAAAGTAGGGCAGGAAACCTATGACATCTATAAGGAAATTATCCTGAAGCATTCCATTACCATCAACGCAGTATGGGTATTAATTGGTCTGTTGATGTTTGTAGCCTCTTTTGCCATATCTCTCGGACCAGTGATGTGGGCTCTGCTTTCGGAGATATTTCCCAACAAATTGCGTGGCCTGGCCATATCCATTATGGGTTTCTGGAACTCCATAGTCAGCTTTTCTGTGGCTACGGTTTTCCCGGCACAACTGGAATACCTGGGATCAAGCAATACCTATTTGATCTATGCCATTTTCGGCTTCCTTACCCTGCTGTTTGTATGGCGATTCGTGCCGGAAACAAAAGGCAAATCACTGGAAGAGCTCGAGGAACAATTAATTAAAGAATGAAAAACGACGAGGTCATAACATATGTACATTACTCCAATAAATAATTTGAAATCAAACAACAAAACATATCATGAAAAGTATTCACATCATCATCGTGGCAGTTGGCGCGATCCTTTTATTTGCCTGTAATTCAGCTGAGGATCCCGGCAGTAAATACTTGTCCGAAGGTCCCTCGCATGTGGAAATGCGTGAGGTGGACGGCAGATACCGGCTTTTTGTCAATGGCGAAGAATTTTATGTAAAAGGTGCAGGGTGTGAGTTTGGCCCCTGCTACCAGGTAGCAGCCCATGGCGGCAATTCTTTCCGCACCTGGCGAACAGATAATAGTCAGCGACCTGCCCTTGAAATACTTGACGAAGCCTATGAGCACGGCCTAATGGTCATGATGGGTCTCGATGTGGAAAGGGAACGTCATGGCTTTGATTATGATGATGAAGAGGCTGTAGCCGCACAGCTGGAACGCTTCCGCCAGGAAGTAATGGAATTAAAAGACCACCCCGCACTGCTGGGATGGGGCATCGGCAATGAGCTCAACCTGCGGTATACGAACCTCAGCGTGTGGGATGCGGTGAATGACATAGCCCGGATGATCAAAGAAGTGGATGGCAACCACGTTACCACAACAATGCTCGCTGGCATAGGCCCCCGTGAGGTCGAATATATCACTGAAAACTGCCCGGATATCGACTTTCTCTCCGTTCAGTTTTATGGTGAAATCGTTAACCTCCAACAGTACCTGGATGAATCAGGCTATGACGGTCCATACCTGGTAACAGAATGGGGCGCCACAGGCCATTGGGAGATGCCAGAAACCGAATGGGGAAGGCCCATTGAACAAACAAGCACAGAAAAAGCAGAGGCTATTGCGTATCGCTACAAAAATGTGATCCTGGAGGACGATGCCAACTGCATGGGCTCCTATGTGTTTTTATGGGGGCAAAAACAGGAACGTACCCCGTCATGGTATGGCTTGTTTACCGAAGATGGAGAAAAAACCGAAGCCATCAATGTGATGGAGTATCTGTGGACGGGAGAATATCCGGACCAGATGGCACCTAAAATGCATGATATTACCATACAGGGCATGGGAGGCCGGTATGATAATGTAAGGCTCGACAGGGATGGTGAATATACCGCATTGATAAACGTAGAACACCCCGATAATAGCCGCCTCAGTGTGCGGGCGGAGATCATGCCTGAACCTCAGCAGCTGAGCGATGGCGGGGATTACGAACCACGCCCTGACAGCATAGAGGGCCTGATCGTCTCAACGAACACCTCGGAGATTGTTTTCGGGCCCCCGCGCAAACAGGGGAGTACAGAATACTGGTTTATGTAACCGACGAGAACAATAATGCCGGCACGGCAAATATCCCTTTTTATGTAAAGTAACAAGGAATGATGAGATATTTTCGTTTTTTCTTCATAGTAGTTGTGTTGTTTTTGGTTGTAAACTGTCGTCCGCCTGCTGATCAAGTGTACCAGGATCCACACTTGCGGCAGGCCGACAGTTTATTGCAACTACTTTCCCTGGAAGAGAAAGCCGGCCAGATGACCAATATTGGGCTCACCGCCCTCACTGAAGGCCCTTTCTGGAACGATTATGATACGCTTGTCCTGGATACTGCCAAATTACGGCATTTCTTGCTGGATAACCATGTGGGATCCATACAGAACAAAGGAATATATCCGCCCTCCAAAGAAGAGTGGCACCGTTTGGTAAAACAGATCCAGGACTTTGTGGCATCAAAAGCAAAACATAATATTCCCGTTATTTTTGGCATGGATGCCGTGCATGGTGTAAATTATACCGCCGGCTCCACGCTCTTCCCTCATCAGATCGGTCTGGCCGCAAGCTGGAACCCCGACCTGGTAAGGACCACGGGCCAAATTACCGCCTATGAAATGCGTGCTTCCTCACTAAGCTGGAACTACGCGCCTGTGCTGGATGTGAGTATGCAACCGTTATGGGGACGTATCTTTGAAACCTTTGGTGAAGATACCCATATGCATAATGTGATGGGGAAAGCTTTTGTTGAAGGTATGCAAGGTGCTTCTGTCAGCGACACCACAAGTGTAGCTGCCTGTTTAAAGCATTTTGTGGGCTATGGTACGCCCTTCAGCGGCAAGGACCGGACGCCTGCGTATATCCCGGAGCATTATCTCAGGCAGTATTATATTGAACCCTTTCGGCACGCTATTGATGCCGGCGCGCTGACCGTGATGCTGAACTCCGGTTCGGTGAACGGTATCCCGGGCCATGCCGACGAATACCTCATCACGGATGTGCTTAAAGGAGAGTTGGGCCTGAAGGGCTTCGTGCTTTCCGACTGGGAAGATGTCGGACGTCTGGTTACCGTGCACCGGGTGGCTAAAGACGCCAGGGAGGCAGCTAAGATTGCTGTGATGGCAGGCCTGGATATGAGCATGGTGCCTTACGATGCCAGCTTTGCGAACGATGTGGTGGACCTTGTCAATAGTGGTGAGATCCCGATGAGCCGTATCGACGACGCTGTCCGCAGGATACTTTATGTGAAGTTTAAAATGGGGCTGTTCGATGCCTCTTACCATGATCCTGCCGGTTATGATATGTTTGGTTCAGAAGAGTTTGCACAACGCAGCTACGAGGCGGCCCTCGAGAGCATTACATTACTGAAAAACAAGGATGACATATTACCACTGGAACATGGAGCAAACATCCTGATAAGCGGACCTGCCGCTGATGCACTGACAGCTCTTAATGGACCATGGAGCCGAACCTGGGCAGGCGATGACCCCACCTATGACGACCCCGGGAAAAAGACCTTTCTGCAGGCCATGCAGTCGGCATATGGCCAACACCGCGTGACGTATACCCCGGGCACGGATTATGAAGGAGACGTGGAAGACAAAGAACACCTGCTGCAAAAGGCCAGCCAGGCGGATGTGATCTTTCTGGCCCTTGGCGAAAGACCCGCC
>SL_3KL_010_SEDDRAFT_10002545_pt1 | contig 16676 bp, 14 predicted proteins | sample SodLakKL_010_SED_2_FD_10381 | JGI IMG/M metagenome (IMG submission 10381) | reverse complement strand
CCCGTAGCAGGGTGTACTGCCTCCGGGCCGCGCCTTGAATCAGCGCTGCTGAATGCCGACTGCAAGCTCCAGAGCACCCATCAGCGGTTCCAGTAAAAGAAGCCCACCAGCGGCTTACTACTGTGGTTCCTGGGTGGGTTCGGGTTTTTTCAACCATTTGAGAATTGGATAACGGCGATGCCATTTATTCCCCATACCGAGAATGAGATTCGCGAAATGCTTGATGCCATTGGCGTCAAGGAAATCGAGGATCTGTTCGACGAGATCCCGGCCAATCTGCGGGTGCATGATCTGCCCGGTGTGCCGGAGTCCCTGAGCGAAATGGCCATTTCGCGCCTGATGCATGAGCGGGCGGCGCAGGACGGCCATGCCGCCTGTTATATCGGCGCGGGGGCCTATGAGCACCATATCCCCGCCGCGGTATGGGAAATCACCACCCGCGGTGAGTATTACAGCGCCTACACCCCGTATCAGGCGGAGGCCAGTCAGGGTACGCTCCAGCTCATTTACGAATATCAGTCCATGATGACTGAGCTGACGGGCATGGAAGTGTCCAACGCCTCCCTGTATGACGGTGCTTCCGGTCTGGCCGAGGCCTGTTTGATGGCCGTGCGGGGCAATCGAAAGTCGAAGTCGCGCCGAATCCTCATGCCGACCGCCGTGCATCCCCTTTACCGGGACGTGACACGGGCCATTGCCGGTTCTCAGGAACTGGTGTTCGAGGATGTGCCCTACTGCGCTGAATCAGGTACCAGCCTGCTGGACGCCTACAAGCGATTCGACGGCGAGGACATCACCGCCGTGGTGATTCCCCAGCCCAACTTCTTCGGCAAGCTGGAAGAAGTCGATGCCATTACCGACTGGGCCCATGCCAACGGTGCCCTGGTCATCGCTGTGATCAATCCGGTCAGCCTGGCCGTGATCGAACCGCCGGGGAACTGGGGTGAGGAGGGTGCCGATATCGTCGTGGGCGAGGGTCAGCCTCTAGGTGTGCCCCTTTCGTCGGGTGGCCCTTATTTCGGCATCCTGTGCTGCAAGCAGAAGATTGTTCGTCAGATGCCTGGTCGCATCGTCGGTCGTACAGTAGACGAGGACGGCAAGGAAGGCTTCGCACTCACCCTGCAGCCTCGCGAACAGCATATTCGTCGCTCCAAGGCGACGTCCAATATCTGTACCAACCAGGGACTGATGGTCACCGCAGCCACCATTTACATGGCGCTGTTGGGCGCGGAAGGTCTGGCCCGGGTGGCTGCCACCAGTCATCAGCGAACCCGCGAGTTGGTGGACACTCTGTGCGAGCTGGATGGCATAGAGCCGGTATTCACTGGGCCTTTCTTCCATGAAGCCGCCATCCGTCTGGATCGTCCGGCGGAGAAGGTGTTGGCTGCTTTGGCTAAGCGCGACATTCTCGGCGGCCTGTCCCTGAAGGACTGGTACCCGGAACTGGGTGAAGTGATTCTGGTGTGCGCCACTGAAACCAAGACCGAAGAAGACATCCGCGCTTACCGGGATGCGATGAGCGAAGTGCTGGCTTCCGTCAAGGCTGCCTGAGCATTCACCACGAATCCAGCGAATGGAGTAATTGAATATGGCGACCATTACCCTGAAGGGCAATGAATTTCACACCAACGGTAGTTTGCCGAAGGTGGGTGGAAAGGCCCCGGAGTTCCGCCTCGTAAGCAAGGAGCTGGAAGACAAGAGCTTGAAGGATTTTACCGGCAAGAAAAAGGTGCTCAACATCTTTCCGAGCATGGATACGCCGGTCTGCGCCAGTTCCACGCGCACCTTCAATGAACATGCCAGCGCTCATCCGGACACGGTCATGCTGATGGTGTCGGCGGACTTGCCTTTCGCCATGAGTCGCTTCTGCAGTGCCGAGGGTCTGGACAATGTAGTGCCGTTGGCGCTGATGCGCGACAAGCAGTTTGCCAGTGACTACGGCGTGCTGATTGAGGATGGTCCCCTGGCCGGCATCACCGCCCGCGCGGTGGTAGTGCTGGACGAGAACGACAAGGTGATTCATGCCGAGCTGGTTTCCGAAATTGGTGACGAGCCGGATTACGAGGCTGCACTCAAGGCCCTTGCCTGAAGGCAGCCTGTGAAGCGAAATTCGTCCGGGTGGTCATCCGGACAGTCAATGTGAGACGGGAAGCGGACGACTATGCTGATTTTCGAACATGCCAGACAGGGGCGCCGGGCCTACGCACAGGCGCCCGATAACAAGCCGGCCATTGACGATATACCGGAACAGTTCCGGCGCAAGCAGGCGCCCGAGCTGCCGGCGGTGTCGGAGCTGCAGGTGGTGCGTCACTACACCCGTCTGTCGCAGAAGAATTTCTCCATTGATACCCAGTTCTATCCCTTGGGTTCCTGCACCATGAAGTACAACCCGCGGGCCTGTAACACCCTCGCCATGCTGCCCGGTTTTCTGTCTCGGCATCCCTTGGGGCCTGAGACTCATGGCCAGGGTTTCCTGCGCACCATGCATGAGCTTCAGGAGATACTGCAGGAAGTGACCGGCATGGCCGGTGTTTCCCTGACACCTATGGCCGGTGCCCAGGGTGAGTTTGCCGGCGTGGCCATGATCCGGGCGTATCACAAGTCTCGGGGCGACCACGAGCGGGACGAAATCATCGTCCCTGATGCCGCCCACGGCACCAATCCCGCCACCGCCGTCATGTGCGGCTGCAAGGTGCGCGAGATCCCCACCGGCAAGGACGGGGATGTGGATCTGGATGCCCTGCGTGCAGTGGTGGGGCCGAAGACCGCCGGCATCATGCTCACCAATCCCTCCACCGTGGGCGTCTTTGATCGCAAGATCGAGGAGATGTCGAAGATCATTCATGAAGCCGGTGGTTTGCTCTACTACGATGGTGCCAACCTCAATGCCATTCTCGGCAAGGTACGCCCGGGTGACATGGGCTTCGATGTGATTCACATGAATCTGCACAAGACCTTCTCCACCCCGCACGGGGGCGGTGGCCCGGGCAGTGGCGCCATCGGCGTAAGCAAACGCCTCAAGCCCTTCATGCCGGGTCCGGTGGTAATGCAGGACGGGGATCGCTTCCGCTGGAGCAACAAGGACGAGCTGCCCAACAGCATCGGCCGTCTGTCCGCCTTCATGGGCAATGCCGGTGTGTTGCTGCGGGCCTATATCTACGCCCGCATGCTGGGTCGTGACGGTATGCGCCGCGTGGGCGAGTTTGCCACCCTGAATGCCAACTACCTGATGGTGAAACTGCGCGAGGCCGGTTTCGACCTGGCCTATCCGGATCGCCGGGCCAGTCACGAGTTCATCGTCACCCTCAAGCGTCAGGCCAAGGAAACCGGCGTCAATGCCATGGATTTCGCCAAGCGCCTGCTGGATTTCAACTATCATGCGCCCACCACCTATTTCCCCTTGCTGGTGCCGGAGTGCCTGCTCATCGAGCCCACGGAAACCGAGCCCAAGGAAGAGCTGGATGGTTTCATCGAGGCCATGGCCGCCATCAAGCGGGAAGCCGAAAGCGACGCCGCCATGGTCAAGGGCGCGCCCTATACCCTGCCCGTGAAGCGCCTGGACGACGTCAAGGCCGCCAAGGAGCTGGACCTGGCCTGGCGCAAGGCCAACGCGGCCTAGTGCACACCGCCACCCATATTGTCACTTATAGCGAGCGCCTCAGCGGCCATCTGCGGCGTTACGATCGCTTGACGTAGGCCCACACTACGCCGGCGCGATCGTGCCTTGCATATGACCCCTGAGGCGTTCGCTATAAGCAACAATATGGGTGACGGGGTACACACGACGGCTCAGTTCCGGGAGTATGCGACCATGAGTGGGTCGGACAAGCCTGAGCGGGAAAGCTGGGATGGTTTGCGCGGCTGGCGGCGATTGCATCGTGCCAGCCGGGACTCCTTGCGTGGTCTGGCCGAAGCGTGGCGGGCGGAGGAGGCCTTCCGCATTGAGGTGCTGCTGGTACTGCCCGCCCTGGCGCTGGCCTTTGTGCTTGGTGGTAACGGCATTGAACGAGCCCTTCTGGCTGGCAGCGTGCTGCTGGTCCTCATTGTCGAACTGCTCAATTCCGCCATTGAAGCGGTGGTAGACCGGATCGGTCGGGAGCATCACGCCCTGTCCGGGTATGCCAAGCGCCTCGGTTCCGCAGCCGTCCTCCTGAGTCTTCTTCTCGTAGTCATGGTCTGGTTGGCCATACTCGTCTGAAAATCGATTGGAGCAATCTATGTCAGCCCTCATTTGTGGTTCCTACGCCTACGACACCATCATGGTCTTCGATGGCCGATTTCGGGACCAGATCATGCCGGATCGGGTACACATGCTGAATGTGGCGTTTCTGGTGCCCCGGCTGCGCCGTGAATACGGTGGTACGGCGGGTAATATCGCCTACAACCTGAAGTTGCTGGGTGGTGACGGTATTCCCATGGCGACGGTGGGGGGTGATTTCGCGCCCTATGAGCGCTGGCTGGACGAGCACGGCATCGATCGCCGTTTCGTGAAACAGATTGACGATGAATACACGGCCCAGGCATACATCACCACCGACCGTGATGATAATCAGATCACAGCCTTTCATCCCGGCGCCATGAATCAGTCCCATACCCAGTCCGTGCCGTTGAATGAGGGGGTCGGCGTGGGCATTGTTGCCCCCGATGGCCGCGATGGCATGATCCAGCATGCCGCCCAGTTCGCCGAGGCGGGCATACCCTTTCTCTTCGACCCCGGCCAGGGCCTGCCCATGTTCGATGGTGAGGAACTACTGGATTTTGTTGACAAGGCCAGCTGGGTGGCAGTGAACGATTATGAGTCCGGGATGCTCGAAGAGCGTACGGGGCTTGATCGTGAGGCCCTGGCCGCGCGCGTGGATGCCCTGATCGTGACCCGCGGCGCGGAAGGCTCCCTGATTTATGAGGGTGACAAGGTACATGACGTGGAAGCGGTGCCCCCGGCAGCAGTCAACGACCCCACCGGTTGCGGCGATGCCTATCGGGCCGGTCTGCTGTTCGGCTTGATGAATGAGCTGGATTGGCCGACCACCGGACGGATTGCGTCTTTGATGGGTTCCATCAAGATTGCAGAGCACGGTACCCAGAACCACCATTTCGATATCGAGGTTTTCCGCGCCCGTTTCCGCGAGGCCTTTGGTCACGACTTTGCTTGATAGTCGGCGCAAGCCGGACAGGTGTTATTGATGTTTTCAGGTACACGGGGTTTTTCGGCAATGATGGCTTCTGTTCTGGTGTTCGGGCTGATGGTTTCGGTGTCGCTACCGGCCCACGCCCAGTCCGATTGGTCGGAGACACTGGACCGAATCGCCCCTGGCGTGGTCCAGATTCGGGTGGACGCCCCGCGTCCCTTCGACACCGAATGGGAAAATAGCACGGAAGCCACCGGCTTCGTGGTGGATGCCGAGCGCGGCCTGATTCTCACCAACCGGCATGTGGTCTACCCCGGCCCGGTGGTGGCCGAGGCGGTGTTCCAGAACTCCGAAGAGGTGGATCTGATCCCGGTCTACCGCGACCCGGTCCATGACTTCGGCTTCTTTCGCTACGACCCCGAGCAACTGCGCCATATTGAACCGGTCAGTATCCCGCTGGTCCCTGAAGCCGCACGAGTAGGGGAAGAAATCCGCGTGGTGGGCAACGATGCCGGTGAGCGCCTGTCCATACTTTCCGGCACCCTGGCCCGGCTGGACCGGGACGCACCCAATTACGGGCGGGGTCGTTACAACGATTTCAATACCTTCTACCTGCAAGCGGCGTCCGGCACCAGTGGCGGTTCCTCCGGCTCCCCGGTCATTGACCGTCACGGACAGGCCATTGCCCTGAATGCCGCGGGCCGCATGGATGCCAGTTCCAGCTATTTCCTGCCGCTGGATCGGGCCATTCGTGCCCTGGCTCTCATTCAGGCCGGTGAGCCGGTGACCCGGGGCACCCTGCAGGCCACCTTTGTGCGTCAATCCTACGATGAGCTGCGTCGTCTCGGTCTGGACCAGGCGACCGAAACCGCGGCCCGTCTGGCCTTTCCCGAACAGACCGGCATGCTGGTGGTTGACCAGGTGGTGCCGGAAGGGCCGGCTGACGATAAGCTGCGGCCGGGGGATATCCTCTTGCGCATTGAGGGCAGGATGGTGACTCAGTTTGTACCCCTGGCGGAGATCCTGGATGACCGCGTCGGCGAAACGCTGGCGATGGATATTCGGCGCGGTGATCGCGAGAAGCGAGTCGAGATTACCGTGGGTGACCTCAAGGCCATTACCCCCACCCGCTATGTGGAAGTCGGTGGTTCGGTGGTGAACCCGCTGTCCTATCAGCAAGCACGGCATTTCAATCGCCCCCCCGGTGGCGTTTACGTGGCGTCGCCGGGATTCATGTTCGGTCGTGCAGGCGTGCCCAGGGGGTCCATCATTCGTGCCCTTGGCGGGCAGCGGGTGGACGATCTGGAAGCCTTTCGCGAGGCCTTTGAGGCTCAGGCGGATGGCGCCCGCGTGCCGGTGCGCTTCACCCGCCTGGATGAACCGCATCGGGAAGTGCTGGCCACCATGACGGTCGATCGGAAATGGTTTCCGGCCCGCCATTGCGCCCTGGATGCGGACACCGGCCTCTGGCCTTGTGAGGATTTCGCCCCACCGGCGGATCATCCCGAGTTTCAGCCGGGTTCGATCCGCTTTGGGGACTTTCGTGATCAGCGGGCCCAGCGCCTGTCCCGCTCCCTGGTCTGGGTGGAATTCGATATGCCCTTCCGGGTGGAGGGCATGGACGGGGTCGGACTGAGCGGTACCGGCCTGGTGGTGGATGCCCGTAAAGGCCTGGTGCTGGTGGACCGGGCCGCCGTACCCAGCCGCATGGGTGACTTGCGCCTGACCTTTGCCAGCTCTCTGGAAGTGCCTGGCAAGGTGGTGTTTCTGCACCCCCTTAACAACATGGCCCTGATCCAGTACGACCCGGCCCTGTTGGTGGGCAGCGAAGTGCGATCGGCCACGTTCAATCCGCGACCGCCGCGCCCGGGTGACGATGTCTGGGTCGTCGGGCATCGTCCGGATCAGAGCCTGGTGTCCCGGCGCACCGAGGCCGGCAGTATTGAACCCCTGCGTTTGTCCCTGTCGTCGAGCTTCCGTTTTCGCGACGTGAATCTGTCCACCTTGTCGGTGGCCAATCCGCCATCGGATGTGGGCGGCGTGCTGGCTGACCGCCACGGCCGAGTGCTGGCGCTGTGGGCGAATTACGGCTTGCAGGGAGCACGGGGTGAAGCCTACAAGGGCATTCCGGCCAATGTGATCCAGACGGCTCTGTCACAGGCCCGCAGTCAGGAATCGGGTAACGGCGACGGCAAGCCGGGCCTGCGTTCCCTGGAAGCAGAATTCCTGCTCATGCCCATGTCCAGTGCTCGCAAGTTGGGCCTGCCGGATGCCTGGGCCACGCGACTGGCGGACCTGGACAAGCGGCCGCGTGGCGTGCTGTCGGTGGAACGCATCGTAGCCGGCGCACCAGCGGAGGAGGTACTCGAATCCGGGGATCTGGTTCTGGCGGTGAACGATCGTCCGGTGAACGATTTCCACAAGCTGAACCTGGCCAGCCAGGAGGAAGTGGTGGCCCTGACTATACTGCGGGAAGGCGAGGTCAAGACCGTGGATGTACCCACAGTGCACCTGGACGGACAGGGCCTGGAGCGCGCCGTGCAATGGGCCGGTGCCATCCTGCACGAGCCTCATCGCGCCATGGCGGCCCAGCGGGGCATTCCGCGTCGCGGGGTGTTCGTGTCCAACTTCAGTTACGGCTCACCCGCCAGCCGCTACGGCCTCAACCCGGGCCGGCGCATCATCGAAGTGGACGGCGAAACGGTTAGCGACCTGGACGAATTCCTGGCCGTGGTCGCCGACCGCGAACACCGCAGCCCCATCCGCCTGCGCCTGGAAGACTGGGACGGCAGCACCTCCGTCACCACCCTCAAACTCGACAAGGCCTTCTGGCCCACCAGCGAAATCATCCGCAAAGATGGCCGCTGGATTCGGCGTCAGCATTGAAAACCTTGGAACCACCGAAGACACCGAAAAAGGCGAAAAAGGCGAAAAGCTAAAGGACTTACACAGAGGGCACAGAGAATCCGCAGAGGGCCGCAGAGGGGAATAGCGTTGGGTGGTTCCTTGCCATGCATTGTAGGAGAGGCATTCTTGCCTCGATTCTTGCCGTCCGATGGCACTATCGAGGCAAGAATGCCTCTCCTACATCAGTTTGGCACCCGCACAAAGAAAGGATTTCCTCTGTGTCCTCTGTGTGACTTCTTTTCGCCTTTTTCGGTGTGTTCGGCGTCTTCGGTGGTTCCAGGGTTGTCCCTACCAGCTAGGCAGTACCCGGAAATACGCCGTCTTCAAATAGGCGGTTTCCGGGATGGCCGGGTGGACGGGGTGGTCCGGACCCTGGCCGCCGATTTCCAGTAGCTGGGCGGAGCGGTCCAGGTGGCGGGCGGAGGCCTGGACGGTGCGGATCAATTCGTCTCGCGGCATATGCGCCGAGCAGGAGGAGGAGACCAGGATGCCGTCGCGGGCCAGCAGCTGCATGGCGCCCTGATTGAGCTGGCGATAGGCCGCCTTGCCGTTCTTTAGATCCTTGCGTCGCTTGATCAGGGCCGGTGGGTCCACAATCACCAGATCGAAGCGTCCCTCCTCCTGGCGCAGCTCCTTGAGGGCCACCATGACATCGCCTTCCAGGGTTTCCACTTCCAGGTCATTGCGCTCGGCATTGGCCAGGATGCCCTCGATGGCTGTATGGGAGCTGTCCACGCAGGAGACCTCGGCACCGGCGTGGGCGGCCTGCAGGCCCCAGGCACCGAGATAGCTGTAAAGATCCAGCACCTTCATGCCCGGCTTGACGTAGTGGGCCAGGCGCTCCCGCATATTGCGCTGATCGAAGAACCAGCCGGTCTTTTGCCCGCCCATGGGGTCGAGCCCGAAGCGCAGGCCGCCCTCCACGATTTCCACCTCCCCAGGGGTCTCACCGCTCGCCAGCGTCGGCTCTTCCACCTTGAGGCCTTCCAGCTCACGCACCGAATTATCATTGCGCAGCACGATGGCCCGGGGCTTGAACAGCTCTTCCAGGGCCTGGATGACCTCATCCCGACGGCAATCCATGCCCGCCGTGCTCAACTGCACGGCCAGCACATCCCCGAATCGATCCACCACCAGGCCGGGCAGACCGTCCGCCTCGCCGAAGACCAGTCGATAGGCATCGTCCGGGTAAAGGCGACCGCGTAGCCCGTGGGCGATATTCAGGCGATGCTTGATCAGGGACTTGTCCAGAGGTACATCCGGCTTGCGGCTGATCATGCGCCCACAGATCAGGGAGTGCAGGTTCACATAGGCCGTGCCCATGGGCTTGCCGTTATCAGCCAGCACATTGACCATCTCGCCCGGGGTGAAANTCGTCAGCGGCGTGGCCTCCGTATCCACTTCATTACTGAAAATCCAGGCATGACCCGCCCGCAGACGACGATCCTCGTTCTTCTTCAGACGCAGTTCAGGGTGCTGCATGCCGGAAACTCCTGCCAGACTTCAAAAAGGGCGCCAATTCTAACATCCGCCGGCAGTAGCGCCGCTAAATTCAAAACATTGGAACCGCCGAAGACACCGAAGACGCCGAAAAATGCGAAAAGCTAAAAAGACTTACACAGAGGCCACGGAGGATCCGCAGAGGGCCACAGAGGGAATTAGGGCTGGGTGGTTCCTTGCCATGCGTTGTAGGAGAGGCATTCTTGCCTCGATTCTTGCCGTCCGATGGCACTATCGAGGCAGGAATGCCTCTCCTACATCCCAAAGCAACTGGGAGTGGCTCGGGAAAGCACCGCTTGCGGGTTGGCACGGCCTCCTCCGATAGCAGGTCGCGCGCCAGCCATTATTCCCTCTGTGGCCCTCTGCCGATTCTCTGCGTCCTCTGTGTAAGTTTTTGTCCTTTTTTCGGTGTGTTCGGCGTCTTCGGTGGTTCCAATGTTTCGCCCTCTCCAAAGCCGGTTCTCAGGCACAGCACCGATCCGGTAATATAGGCCGCTGTCCCGCACCGCCCGCGAAAGGGAGCACCCTGCATGCATTACCCGAATATCGACCCGGTGGCCATTGAACTTGGGCCGATGGCCATTCACTGGTATGGCCTGATGTATGTCTTCGGCGTGGTCGGGGCCTGGTGGCTGCTTGGCCGCCGGATCCAGCGCCCGGACATGGGCTGGACCTCCAACGACCTGGCGGACATGATCTTTTATGTGGTGCTGGGGATCATTCTCGGTGGCCGCCTGGGCTATATCCTGTTCTACAACCTGGGCGCCTACATGGACGACCCGCTGCTGATCCTGCGCATCTGGCAGGGCGGTATGAGCTTCCATGGGGGTCTTCTGGGCGTACTGGCGGCGGTGTGGCTGTATGGCCGCAACCGTGGGCGCAATTTCTTCGATATCACCGACCTGATCGCCCCGGTGGTACCCATCGGTCTGGGCCTGGGGCGGATCGGCAACTTCATCAACAGCGAGCTGTGGGGCAAGCCCACCGACGGACCTTTCGGCATGATCGTCAACGGCGTGGCCCGGCATCCTTCCCAGCTCTACCAGGCGGCGCTGGAAGGGGTGGTCCTGTTCGTGGTGCTGTTCTGGCTGTCGGCCAGGCCCCAGCCGCGCATGCTCATCTCCGGCCTGTTTGCGCTCCTGTACGGTATTTTCCGTTTCCTGGTGGAGTTTGTGCGCATGCCGGACGAGCACATCGGCTACCTGGCCTGGGATTGGCTGACCATGGGCCAGGTTCTGTCCCTGCCGCTGGTGATTGTGGGCATCGTGCTGATCGTCCTGTCCCGGCGTCGGAAAGTGTATCCGCCCAGCAAGGCGGAGCGTGGCATTGAGGCGGAATCATGAAGGCTTATCTGGACCTGATGCGCCATGTGCGCGAGCACGGGCACCGCAAGGACGACCGCACCGGTACCGGCACCCTGAGCGTGTTTGGTCACCAGATGCGTTTCAATTTGGCGGACGGTTTTCCGGCGGTCACCACCAAGAAACTGCATTCCCGCTCCATCATCCATGAACTGCTGTGGTTCCTGAGTGGCGATACCAATATTCGCTACCTGCAGGAGAACAATGTCCGCATCTGGAATGAGTGGGCGGATGAAAACGGCGACCTGGGCCCGGTCTACGGCTACCAATGGCGCTCGTGGCCCACGCCTGACGGCGACCACGTCGATCAGATCAGCCGTGTCATGGAGCAGCTACGCACCAGCCCGGATTCCCGGCGCATGATTGTCTCCGCCTGGAATGTGGGCCAGCTCGAGCAGATGGCGCTGGCCCCCTGCCATGCCTTCTTCCAGTTCTATGTGGCAAACGGCCGGCTGTCGTGCCAGCTCTACCAGCGTAGTGCCGATATCTTTCTCGGCCTGCCGTTCAATATCGCCTCCTACTCCATTCTGGTTCACATGATGGCCCAGCAACTGGATCTGGCGCCCGGTGATTTCATCTGGACCGGTGGCGATTGTCATCTCTATCTCAATCACCTGGATCAGGCGGACGAGCAGCTCAGCCGTTCACCCCGTGCCTTGCCCAGGCTGAATATCAAGCGAAAGCCCGACAGTCTTTTCGATTACCGCTTCGAGGATTTTGAGATCCTGGATTACGACCCCCATCCCCATATCAAGGCACCTGTCGCCGTCTGAGGCCTAGCGTTCTTGAAGTTGGGGAGCATGTGTTGACAGCAAATGAGCTGCTCGTATAATTCACCACCGTCTTAGTGTGGAAAGGAGGATTCCCCAGTTGGACAGTAGCAGTAGATGCCCGGCGACGGGCGAAACAAGCTGAAGCCGCGAGGCCGTCTCACTGGAATCCTTTCCTGCTGACCGCTTCGTGAGCTTCAACACGAAGCGGTCTAGCGTGAATCCCACAGCGTGAACCCACCGGCCAGTCTCCGGTACCCGCCCCAGGTTCAACGCCAGCCCGTTTCTCCAAAATCGTTAATGCGTCGGATTGCGGCCAGGTCAGGCGTGCACCTGAAATCAGTGTGCAAGCCTGTTAGCCTTAAGCTGTGATCGTGATTGCATGTCATCAAAGAAGCCGAAAGTAATCGCATGTTTTCGGTTTGGAGAGCATGATGCGCAAGCAGAATATCTTTACTCTGGCTGCTGTGGCTGCCTGCCTTGTTTCCTTTAACGTTCAGGCTGCCGGTGGTCACTGGCTGGTGGATGATGCCGCCGTGTTCCCGCCCGGTACGCTGGGGTTTGAGACCTGGTACGAGAATCAGGGTGATTCCGTCGACGGTGTTGTTCTGCAGCCAGCCTATGCCTTTTCCAATGGCCTTGAGCTGACGGGCGTGATCGAATCCTGGTCCTTCGGTAATGGTCGTGAGGAAACTTATGGTTTTGAAGTGAAAGGCCTTTGGCGTGATTTTGAGGGCGGTGATGATTTCCGTATCGGCTGGGTGGTCGGTACCCGTAACGATGACGGCGGCTCCCTGGAGGAGTTCTTCGCCTATGTCCCCGTGACCTTCCCGCTGGCGGACGGCAGCTGGCTGCTTAATCTTAATGCCGGCTGGATGCAGGATCGCCGTGGCCCCGATTCAGAGGGCAGTTTCTTTTATGGTGTCGGCTCGCAGTATGTAGTCACGCCAGCCATGGAATTGATCGGTGAGCTGTTTACCGGGACGGAAGAGGATGTCCTCGCTCAAGTCGGGGCCCGCTTCGCCCTCGGTGATGCGCCGGGGCTACTGGATGTGAGCTATGCTCGTAATCTGGATAATACCGACGAGGATTGGTTCACTCTCGGCTTTGCCTGGGAGATATGAAGGCGCGTAGTCCAAATAACAATTGAATGGGGAGCGGCGTTACTGCTCCCCTCCCGACAAGAACGGGAGGACGCCACATGCAGGAAAACAAGGATCTTCTGGTCGAAGTACGGGAGCTGCTGGAGCAGGACCAGTGGGTTGATGCCAAGCGTTTGCTGGAAGAGCAGCATATCCAGGATATCAGTCATGTCATCAGCGAGCTGGATGAAGACTATCAGCCTCGCGTATTTCGGCTCATGGATCGACCCCTCTGGGCCGAGATCTATGCCTACATGGAGCACTCCCTTCAGCTCCGCCTGCTGGATGAGCTGAGCCAGGAAGAAGGCCGCTACACCCTGTCGAACATGGCAGCGGATGACCGGACCGGTTTCCTGGAAAAGTTGCCAGAGAAAGACATGGAGCGTCTGCTTCGCCTTCTGCCCCCGCGGGATGTGAAGCAGGCCCTCCGCTTGCTGGGTTACCCGGAAGAGTCCGTGGGTCGTCTCATGACGCCCCATTTCGTTTCCGTTCGCCCGTCCTGGACGCTTGCCCAGGCCCTGGATCATATCCGGGAGCAGAGTGAGGAAGGGGAAACCGTCAACATCATCTATGTCACGGATGACGGCGGTCAATTGCTCGACATGATCGAGCTCAAGCGATTCATTCTTGGTCGGCCCTCTTCATTGGTCGAAACCTTGATGGACGATGATGTGGTCAGTGTTACGGTGACGGAAGACCGGGAAATAGCCGTGGATCGCATTCAGCACTATGACATCGAAGCCTTGCCGGTGGTTGATGCCAATGGCCGCCTGGTGGGTATCGTAACGGTCGATGACGTCCTCGACGTGGCCGAGGCCGAGAGCACCGAGGATTTTCACAAGATGGGTTCGGTGGGTGTCCTCAACCTCAGCCTCAAAGACGCCCGGCCATCCCTTTTGTATCGCAAGCGTGTGGGCTGGCTGGTGTTGCTGGTCTTCGTGAATTTGTTTTCAGGCGCGGCCATTGCCTATTTCGAGGCCACCATTGAAGCGGTCATTGCGCTGGTATTCTTCCTCCCCATGCTGGTTGCCAGTGGCGGTAACGCCGGTGCTCAGGCTTCGACGCTGATGGTTCGAGCACTGGGTACTGGTGATGTGCAACCCGGTGACTGGGGGCGGATGCTCATCAAGGAATTCAGCGTGGCAGCAGCCCTGGGCATTACCATGGGGGTCTGCGTTTCCATGCTCGGGTTCTGGCGAGCCGGCGAGGAGGTGGCCATCGTGGTGGCGCTCTCCATGTTGTCGGTCGTGGTAGCCGGTTCCCTGCTGGGCATGTTGCTGCCGTTCGTCCTGCAGAAGTTCAATCTTGACCCGGCCAGCGCCAGCGCGCCGTTGATCACCACCATGATCGACATTATCGGCATCACCATTTACTTCTCCATCGCCACCGCCATCCTCACGTTACCGCCCACCGGGGCTTAGGCTGTTGCTGATGGATCTGGTGGTAGCTGAGGACGCTGATTTTGTTACGCAGAGGACGCGGAGGATCCGCAGAGGACCACAGAGGAAAAGCGATCTAAGATAGTGTCATTCTTGATGTTCTTGGTGGTAGTTACCAATCCGTGTGGTGGCACTGTCAATGAAGCATGGCACGGCCAACCCGAAGCCATGCCCACCTCAAGCTATTATTCCCTCAGTGGCCCTCTGCGAATCCTCCGCGTCCTCTGCGTAAAAGTAGCGGCGGTCAACGTACCACCAGATCAATCAGCGAAGTGGCACCCAACTAGAACGTGCCGGCATCCACAAAACCAAGCAGCACGGCGGCGGCCAGGGCCCAAAGATAGAAGGAGAATATCCGCAGTTTGGCACGGTAGAGCAGCATGAGCACCAGGCGCAGGGCAAAGATGCCGACGATGGCGGCGGTGACAAAGCCCACGGCCAGTGCGGCCCAGCTGACACCGTTTAGACCATCACCGCCGGCGACCTCGATACCCTGGACCAGAGTAGCGGCGAGGATGGTGGGGATGGCGAGGAAGAAACTGTATTGCGCTGCCCAGCGGCGTTTGACCCCGCCGAGCAGGGCGAAGGTGATGGTCATGCCGCTGCGGCTAAGGCCTGGGATCAGCGAGAGGCCCTGCGCGAGACCAATCCAGGCGGCTGTTTTCGCGCTGATCTGGCGCAGGCCCACGGTGCGACGGCTGAGCCGGTCCGTCCACCAGAGCAGAATGCCGGTAATGGTCAGGGTGCCGGCCACCAGCATGGGGTTGGCAAAGAATCGCTCGAAGAAGAACTTGAAGCTCAGGCCGATGATCCCGGTCACGAAGACAGAAAAGAGGATCAGCAGCGCCAGTCGCAGAAACAGCATTTCACTTGAGGCGCGTCCTCCCTGGCTCAGCCAATGCCAGGTGTTCTGCAGCACCCCGCGGATGAAATCCGTCAGGCTCTTGCGAAAGACCACTACGATGGAGACCAGGGTGCCTACATGCACCACCAGGTCAAAGAGAATCATCTCCGGACTTTCCGGCGGCGGCAAATCATGCCCGGCACCAATCAGCCAGTGCTGGGTGATCACCAGGTGGGCCGTGGAGCTCACCGGGATGAACATGAACAGGCCTTGAATGACCCCCAGCAGAATGGCAATCCACAATGCCACGGTTCAGTGCTCCCTATGTGTTGAAGACGGCATCGCCGAGGATCCAGGCCCCGATGCCGATGAAGACCAGTGCCGCCAGTATCCGTACGGTACGCATGGGAATGCGGTCGGCGAACTTGTGGCCCAGCCAGATGACGGGGGCATTGACCAGCAACATGGCCAGGGTGGCACCCAATAGTACCGGTACCACCACCTCGAAATGGGCCGCCATGGCCATGGAGGTGATCTGGGTCTTGTCCCCGATCTCCATCAGGAAAAAAGTCACCATGGCCGTGATGAAGGCACCACGCCCGGTTTCCCGCGGGCGATCATCTGCATGGGTTTGTTCCGGCACCAGCACCCAGATGCCCATGACGACAAACAGTAGCCCCACAACCCAGGCCAGGGCCCGGTCATCCACGAATTGCCCGATGCTCATACCCACACCGGCCGAGAGACCATGAATGGCCAGCGAGGCGATCGCCAGCCCGGCCAGTACGGCCCAGGGCTTGCGAAACTTCACCGCCAGCAGCAGCGCCAGCAACTGTGTCCGGTCACCCAGTTCGGCGAGGGAGACGGCGGCGAGGGAGAGAAAGAAGGCTTCCATGGCGGCGTAGGTTATCATTACCGCCGGTTTCAGCGTAGACAATCGGGAGTTTCATGCATATCACACTGGTAGCCGCCATGAGCCGCAACCGGGTCATCGGCCGCGACGGCGGCATGCCCTGGCATCTGCCGGCGGATCTGGCCCATTTCAAGCGCGTCACCCTGAATCACCCGGTGATCATGGGCCGCAAGACCTTCCAGTCCATCGGTTTTGCCCTGCCCAAACGGCGCAATATCGTCGTGACCCGCCAGGCAGATGCCGCCTTTAAGGGTGCCGAGACCGCCACCTCATTGGCGCAGGCCCTGAGCCTGCTGGGTGAGCCGGATGCCGTCATGGTGATCGGCGGCGGCCAGCTCTACCGCGAAGCCCTGCCCATGGCCGATACCATGGAACTGACCTTCATCGATGCCGATATTGACGGCGATACCACTTTCCCCGAGTGGTCGGCGGAGGAGTGGCAGGAAGTCAGCCGCGAACATCGACCGGCGGATGAGAAGAATGTTCATGATCTGGAGTTTGTGCGTTTCGAGCGGGAATCGTGAATCGGAGGGTGGCGTTAGGTGGTGCCGGGCGCTCCGAGCAGAACGGCTTCGAACGTGAGGCGTGAGGCGTGAGGCGAAAAGACGGACGCCTGCGGCGTCCAGCGGCTGACCTGCGGTCGCCCTTTGCGCGCTAGCGCGGAAGCCGCA